>ERZ1370068.1523-contig-11421_pt1 | contig 21187 bp, 31 predicted proteins | sample MGYA00561227_ERZ1370068 | MGnify/ENA primary metagenome ERZ1370068 (study PRJEB38410, sample SAMEA6850437) | metagenome | study: Metagenomic assessment of the ecological functions of the soil: analysis of the soil microbiota associated with the... | reverse complement strand
ACCTCCGATCGCTTGAATGCTCATACGTTTGGGCGGAACGAACCTGAGTGAAGCAATGACCTCCCATCAGACGCAAAAATGACCGCGGTACGCTTAGCTCCCCGGACGACACGCCTTGTCGATTTCAGTCAAACTCCTTTCATCGACCAGTATTCCGCCGAAAAGTGAATCACGGCGCTCCTTCCTGCCATCCAACCTTGAAATTAGCGCAAGCTGGTGACCGGCTTCAGCGACGAGTCAGTGAGCCCGACGGAAGCTTGTGCTCGACGTTCGCGCCGCCGGTAGTCGGACGCACCAGCGCGCGTAGACCAGAACCGGAGTGGAGCTAAAACGCGGCGCGTTCTTGAACACGATCGCGATGTTGGCGTCGAATTTCCGCGGCATCTTCACATTTCTCGTCGCGCGGCTGCTCGGGCCGGCAGCGCTCGGCATATTCTCCGTTGCCTGGTCGACCACTGACATCATCAGCAAGATCGGTGTGCTCTGGCCTCGACAATGCGATCACCACATTTATCGCGCGCTCGGAAGCTGTCGGCGACCGGGCGCGAAGCCGGGCGCTGTTTCGAATCGCTGTAATCCTGGGCGTCGCGCAGTCTATTGTGACCGCTGCCATCGTCATAGTAGGGCTCCGGTTTTTTAACAACCGTCTTCACGTACAGCCACAGATGGTTTCCGCGCTAGCACTGGTTCTCTGCGCGATGCCGGGTCTGGCCTTTATCGCATCAGTACGGCTGTTTCGCGCGGGATGAAGGTAATGCAGCACGATATCTACTCGCGCGGGATGACCGAGCCGATTGCGACCACACTCGCGTTCCTGCTCGCAGTCGCCGTCGGGTTCAAGGAGTCCTCACCGGAGGTAGCTGCAATCGTTGGAACGGCAGCCTCAGGACTCATCGCACTCGCGCTCGCCTCAACGTTGTTTCGCCATGTTCCCGCGCAGGCGGATGTTGTATCGCCCTTTCGCGAAGCACGCTCGCTGGTCGCGATATGCTGCTCCCATCAGCATTTATCAGCTGATTAACGCGTTCATTGCCCGGCTGGACCTTCATCATGCTCGGCTACTTCGTTGGACGCGCGCCCGGTGTGACGCTCGCAACGGTCGGTGTTTACAGTGCAGTCATCGGCACCGCGAACGGCCTGCGAAAAGTTAATCAGGCTTTCAACCCGATTTTCGCGCCGGTCGTGGCCGGCATGACTGCAACGGGCGATCACGAAACTGCGGCCGCGACTTACGCGCGCGCTCGCTCAGTGGATGCTCTGGATCTTGTTGCCACTCGTTGCGGTGCCTGTCGCTCGCGGGCGGCACGATTCTGCTCATTTACGGTCCGGCATTTCGGCAAGGCGGCGTGTGGCTGGGCATCGTCGCTCTGGCCAGTGCTACCAACGCGCTTTGTCTCATTGGGCGAAACGGTCATCATGGTGCAACGCCCGCATTTGAATCTTCTGCATTCTTCGATCACGTGCGCGGTCGCGTTCGGCGCGGCTTGCTCTGGCTCATTCCGCGCTTTGGCGCGATGGGCGCGGCAGTCGGCATTCTCTTTGCCCTATATCGTCCAAGGCATCCTACGCTACGCGACGCTGCGATGGGTGTTTCACTGGAAAGATTCGTGGAGCGATATTCGCCCACCGCTGATCGCCGCGGGGATCGCGCTTGTTCCCGCTCTCGTCTGCCGCACATTTCTGGGCGGAATTGCCGGACAGGTCACCAGCGCTGCGGCTTTTCTGGCAGTCTTCGGTGTTCAGTGGTGGCGGCACCATATCGCGTCGCAAGCGCCAGACATCGCTTAGTGCTGAAGCGAAGACGTCCCAAGCGTCGCGAAAAACGCGATCGTTTCATTGTTGAGTTTCTGACGGCCGGGGATCTTGTTTAGCGACACAGTCCGTCGCTGCCGAGACACACTGCGCATCATGGCCGACGCCGGAATAACATATCTGTTTCACGCCGCGGCGGCTAAGCCATGCGCTAATCCAAATGTCATCAATATAAAACGCCACAGATGGAGCTCCTGAATAATCCCAGAGCGATCTGGTCAAAGAACCGTGGCTGCACAAGATAACTTCCGCACCCGGTGATCACGGCCACGGGGCGCGGCTCGCGAAGGTCCTTCGCGTAAATCATTTTCGCATCGTCCCAATCCAAGGTGGACGGCATGGCGGCACCGCGAAAGCAAAGGGCCGCGTTCGGCAATTGCTCGCTGTAGTAAAGATAAGTTTCAAGCGCATCGCGCGGATAAAGCCGATCGTCGTCTACCACCATGATCAACGTATTCTCCCGCCCCGCTGCCAGCTCATCCTGAATCGCGCCGATAAACTTCGTTGCCGGCCCCCAATCCTCGCGGCAACGCAAAACACGCACCCGCGGCAACCGCGAAATATATTTCGGCACGACATAAGGCCGCCGCTCGCGAACCGAAAATTCCGGAATGGCCAGCACGATCTCATCCGGCGGCCGCGTTTGCTTTAGAAGGGATCGAATCGTCGGCCTCAAATTGTCGATCCGGTCGGGCACCGTCGAAAGTGAAGCAATGACACGCCGATCGTCTGATTTCCGGCTGCTTGCCAAAGTTTCACGAATGAAGCGGACTTGTCGCCGACGCTTTCTATTACGACAGGAAGCAGACGCTTGAGACCCAGCGCACCCAGGATGACAAGAACAACCGAAATCAGCGGCAACATTGGACAAGATCGACATCTTGAAGTCTGACAGAGTCTTTAACACGACTCGCACAATACCGATGATTGCTGCGCAGGACATTCTTGCATCGGAGCGATAGTTAAAATAGGAATCAATGCGGTAGCAACACTGCAATGCGTCCCGCGACGCGAAACCATTTTCCAAATCGTGAAAAGAGTTTTTCTCACCGGTGCGAGCTCGGGTATTGGTCTCGCCATTGCGAAGTTACTCGTCGCTGCAGGGTCACGAAGTCTGGGGCACATCGCGCAATCTGGAACGCATCCCAAAATGCCGCAGTTGGCATCGCGGTTCGTCTTGATCTGGCGCGATCCGCTTTCCGTCGAGGAGGCATTCAACGCCGCGCTGACCGAAGCTGGTTACTTCGATGTTTTGATCAACAATGCCGGGGCCGGTCACTTTGACCCTGCCGAGCATCGTTCCGATGGAAACGATCGCGAGCCAGTTTCAAATTCTCGTTTTCGGGCAAATCCAGTTGATGCAACTCGCACTTGCGCCACATGCAGGCACGCGGAGAAGGTTTGATCATTAACGTCACTTCGCTAGCTTCCCGGCTTCCAGTGCCGTTCATGGCGGCTTACAACGCCGCGAAAGCGGCCATGGCATCCTTCACCATGTCAATCCAGCTCGAGCTGCGGTAATTCCGCGCGTGCACGTTGTCGATCTTCAGCCGGCCGATATTCGCACCGAATTTAACCAAGGCGTGATTAAGAGCACAGAGGGTAATCCACCGCTACGACGCAAAGATCGCCAAGACTTGGGAAATCACTCGAGCGCAACATGAAGAACGCGCCGACCCCGGACCTCGTCGCCCGGAATGTTCTCAGATTAGTCAATTCTGCTCAGCCGCCGCCACGCATGTAACAGTTGGCGATGCATTCCAATCAAAAATTGCGCCTCTGATTTTCAGATTTCTTCCGCAACGCTCCTCCGGATTGTGGGGATTGAAGAGGTATTACCAGATATGACTGCTATCTCTGAAGCGGTCATCTTGATGGCCGACGAGGGCTCGCGTCTAGCGCGGATCGGACAACACCTTTCTAAAGCCGTTCGTCCCATTGCTTGGCCGACCGTTGATTTCGTTACGCGCTGAGATGCTCTGATCCGCGCGGGGATCAAAACGGTCGACTTCGTGGTCGGCTAGAGCAAGCGGGCGCATGATCGAGCAGGTCAGCTACACCTTCCTTCCGACCTCAGCGCGTCCTTTCATCGAAAACCGTGACTGGCAAAAACAGAATGGCATTTCGCTGCTTGCCGCCGGCCACGTCAGCACCACACCTTTCTTCTCACGATGAGCGACCATCTTTCGACGATGCTGTGGTCGATCGTTTGCTTGATTCTTCTGAACCGGTTTCCTTGAACGTCGCTGTAGATCGAAAACTCGATTCCATTTTCGATTTGGAAGACGCGATGAAAGTCCAAACCTGCGAGAAGACAGGATCACCAATATCGGGAAAAACCTGCGCGCACTACGATGCGATTGATACCGGCTTGTTCGTTTGTCCCGTGGAAATCTTCGACTATCTCGAGCGGGCGAAGTCCGGTAGTGGCAGAAGCGATTGCAGCCTGGCTGATGGAGTTCTATTGATGGCCGGCGACGATAGGGTTCGTGCCATCGATATAGGCGAGGGTGGTAGGATGTGGATACTCGCAGATGCTGCGATGTGCAGAGAGACAGATGGCCAAAGCCCTAAAGGCTTTCGGAGCAAAGCGCTGGACCTGAGATATGTAATGAATGCGTGATCCCGGCTGAGAGCCGGCTTACGATCCCGGATCGCGCGTAACGACATGACCGCGGCCAATGCCGGACTCATTTCCGCGGCAATTGCGCTAAGAACCAAGGTCGCGCCTGCAACAACCGTCCAGATAAAGATCCAGTCAGCAAGGCCGAGTAACGCAAGGCATCGAGAAAACGAAGATAGCCATGTCCCGTTTAGTCAGCTGAAAAAGCCACCACACAAATCGCTCACCAAGATTGAGCAACCGAATGTCCGATCATCTGCGGTGCTCGCGTAAAACGACTCATGCTGATTGATTACTTTTAAACGACTTTTTTGCCCGCCACTTTCTGTAAAGCCATCGCGTTGGCTTCGTATTTAGCTGGCGACGCGATCCCTTCGGGACTTCCAGATAAAGCCTCACCGCGCGCAGAGAACGTGGATACATAATGCTTAAAAGAAACTCGCAGTTATCCAAAACGTTCTGAACTTTGGATTCCAAATTTTATGCAACACCGTCAACCATTTGGCAAGGAATACTGAACCGCCTGAAAAATAGGCCGCGCGCTAATGACGAGTTGGCAACCGGGCATGTAAGGCACCGTGGAATGCGCTCGCGAGTTTTCAAGGTAAAAAACAAGACTGAGGTTGTCCATCCTAAAGTGGATGAACGTGGAAACTGGAGCAGAAAGACTTCCGTTATTCTGCTGCGGTTCGCTTGATTAAAACTAGAAACTAAAACCATCCTTCTGAGGTCGGGTTCAGCTTAGTCATCGTCCTCTTTGAAATGATAAGGCTTTGTAGCGGCAAAACTCACTGACGTTTGGGAGGAAACCGATTGATCCCGAAAATTAGATCTGGTAGGACTCGAGCCTCCCAAAGTGGAACTCATCACCAGATCTTGTGTTCTATCAATTCAATATTTCTTTGAATACCGCGCGTAAGAGTATTCTTTCGATCGCCACCCCAGCGCGATAAGCCGCGCCAGTCCGGGGTGTGCGCTTCCCCTGTAATGGAGTTTTTCTTGTAGGTGCTTCCCGATTGATCCAGTCGTGGTTGGCCATTGGATATGGAAGTGTTTGTCTGATAAAGCCCTGGAAAATAATGGTGGCTGAGTTTGCTGCCTGTCGCCAACCTCTGCAACATGGGAACCCGGGATGATTGAGCTGCTTGGAGCTCAAAAACATAAACCCATCTCCAGTTTCGTAAACGGCAATAAAACCCCGGTTGGTTTTTCCAGCTTCCGCTGAGATGGTGGAAATTCTGGATGGGAGCCGGCTTCTGCTTTTGAAGATACTTGAGATCAGCCTGATCGTAGAGCAAGCCGGGCTTGGAAAGTAATTTCGCCTTAGTGTCAAAACGTGCCGTGGCTTCGCTGGGCTCATGAATCATCAATGCGTAATTTGCCTTCAAGGCTTTGTAAACCACAGCTCTGACTCATCCTGGGTGGCATGGTGATTATGCATCGTATTGTTGTGGAGAACTGAAAACCACTGACTCAACAGGTACCGTGGATATAGTTCGCGAAGCTAACATCAACCAGATTTCAGTGTGCCCTTCTTCGAAGCCGTCCTGCCGCGGTGTTCAGCGAAAGCTGCGCTAGCGCCCGCGATCGTTGATGCACTCAAACAAGCCAAGCAGCCGACATTCGACTTGATGCGTGCAGCATGGTAGTTCGGATCGTCGCTCGCCATGATCGCGGCCAACGATTTCGCCGTTTTGTCGGGCGAGAAATAATGCAGCGTCGCCGTGTCTGTAGAACGGATGCCGTTTGCGATCGAGGAACGCTTTGCGCTCGATGATTAATGGCGGCACCCAGCACCAGGTCGTTTGCGTAAATTCGCCACTGAAATTTGATGAAGGCATCGCGATCCCGGCGCGAGCTGACTTCTGAAACTTCGATCTCGACACGGGTGCAGAAGGCAGTTCTACGCCAAATTACGCCATGTGACCGCGGCTTCTTCGCAGCGATTCGGCCATGTTTTCCTGGCGGACAATCAGAAGGTAGACGAGCAGCAAATTAAGCAGGGATCAGTTCGAACCAGAACGTCACTAAATCGGCTGGCCGATAAACAGGAGAGCAAACAACACCAGCATCCGCGATGTTCGTCATCAATAAGCCTCCACCACTTGAGCATTGGGCGGGCCAAATTTCGATAACGCGTTCTTAGCCAGTTCAGGAATTTCGCTGTGGAACAGTTGACCGGCTGACATCACGCAACCTTCTTCAGATGCGGCGCAGCATTTCCTGTTGACGCGTGAAAGTTCAAATACAATGCAAGCAGAAGCTTATGCCACGGTGTCTGAGCGCCAGGTGAGTTCTCGATAATTCGATCGCAGGACAGAAGAAGAATCCGATCCCGTCCCCGCTCCGGTCTGTTACAAAGTAAAGATAGCTGCTGCGATAATAATCAGCCGCTGCGCCTTGCAATGCATGACTGATCCCAGCCACAAGCGCGAGAAGACAGATAGCTAGGCGACGAGCCTGCAACCAGGTAACGGAGAGTCAAATGGACATAAATGCTTACGAAGACCAGGTGGTCGGCGATGCTGTCAATGATACGGCCATCGCGGCTTTCCCGGTGCGTCAAACGCGCGAGCTGACCATCCGCGTTGTCGAGTGCATTGGCGCAAACATGGAGCACCATGCCGACGACGTTCGATGCGTAGATCGCGATAATAATAAAGGTGTCCCGCGATGACGCCCAGGATGACCGCCAAGCAAGGTCACGGCCGCCGGCGTCATCTTGAGCTGCGCGAAAAGCTCGAGCCAGCCGAAACCCTATTGGCCTGTAAAAATAGAGATCGAGAACTCCCTCGACCTCGCGCGCTTTGTAAGTGGCTTCGATGGTAGGAGCGCCGTGTGCTCGATTTGTGCCGGCATCAGAACTCATCGATCAATCCCCAGCTCAGGCACTTTGTAGCAGCGCATCGGGCGCTTTGTTTGCAATGCCGCTAGAGTGTGTCCATCGAGAATGTTGAGCGCTTCGTCCAAATCCGCGCGCGTATGTTTGGCGGTCACGCAGGCACGGAAACAGATTCGATTTTGCGGCACGGCCGGATAATCCACCGGAGCGACCCAGAGGCCACGCCGCCCGCAATTCGTGACCGAGTCGATACATTCGCTCCCGATCACCGATGACAATGGGCATCACGTACGTTGTCGATTCTCCAGTGTCGAGCCCGAGAGTTGCGAAGTTGCGCGTGAAAGTAATCGGCGTTCTCCCAAAGTTGCGCGCGCAGTTCCGGCTGGCTCATGCCGATTTCAAGCGCTTTTAGAATTGCCGCGATCACCACAGGCGGTAGCGCACAGGAGTAAACATACGGATGCGCGTAAAAGCGCAGATATTGCAGCGTCTCCTTCGAGCCGGCGACGAATCCTCCCAGCGCCCCAAAGGCCTTGGAGAATGTGCCATAAACGAGCGGAATGCGGTCTCTCCACGCCAAACTTCTCAGCTGCGCCGCGACCGTGTTCGCCGCAGGCCAGCGTGGAGTGGGCTTCATCGACGAAAACGCTGCGCGCCGTGAGATTCTGCCACATCGATTAACTCCGTTAAGATTACCGAAATCGCCATCCATCGAATAAATGCCTTCCACTATCGACGAGTTGACGCCGACCTTTTGACGGCTCAGCGCGTGTATCGAGCGAGCTGCGATCGTTATGCTCGAATTTCTCCGTGCGGCATCGGGAAAGCACCGCGCCGTCGCGAAGGCTGAGGTGCGAGCGGTTGTCGAGAATGCGCCACGTCGGCTTTGCGAAGCAACCCGAGATCGTGCCCAGCGCGCCCGCCAAACCCGCTGTTGAAAAGCATTGCGTCTTCGCGTCCGAGAAATTTCGCGACCCGCCGCTCGAGCTCCCGATGAAGATCGGTCATCCCGGAGAGCATCGGCGAACCGCATGCGCCGAGATCCATGCGTCTTGAGCGCTTCGTGCGCCGCCGCAATCACCTCAGGATGATTTGCGAGGCCGAGATAATTGTAGGAACAGAGATTAATCACCGGGCGCGGCTTGCCGCCGTAATTGATCGTCGTGCGCGCGTCTGCACGTGGCGAGCAGCTCCGGCTCATACAGTTCGACCGCCCACGCGCCTGATCGCGCATCCAATTCGTAAAGCTCGCTGGCAGCTTGCAGCGGATCGTTGCTTTCGCCCGCCAGAAAATTGCTCAGACTGAGTTTTGCCGGGTCCTCGTTCATCACGTCGTACACTGCCTTTCGCTCGCTCCCGTCTCAGCGGACGGCGCGTCCCAGCAAAGTTGAGAGTTCTTTGTGCTTCACTAGATTCCTTACGAAGTTCTCCGCCGCATCTGCACGCAGGAAGTTCCGTGTCGGGGCAGCCAATCTAGCGGGTTTCGGATTCTGAGACAAGATTTTAGTGGCAGGCCAGCTGCCGCGTCGAGCCGTCACGGCTATTCGCAAGCGGCGAGCGCTCTCATGCCATCTGGCCCGTATGCGAAGCGTCTACAAAGGGCAGTCGGCGTTCACTTTCGCGTCGTCCGGAAAACGTAATCCCAGAGCGGCGAGCTGATGCCGTATCCGACGTGATCATCCTTGTAATGATGGCGGAGATGATACTGCTTCAGCCAGAGCCACATGCCCGCGTTTCATGGCGAAATGGTGCGTCGCATAATGGAGCATGTCATAGCAGACGTAACCGAAAACCAATCCGGCAAAGACGGCTGGCGCAAGGCGTCCGAAAATCAGAAGGAACAGACCGTAGAAAAGAAACGCGAGCGGGATGCTTATACTCGGCGGCATAACGAGCCGTCGCGCATCGTTCGGATAATCGTGATGAACACCATGGATGATATAGTGCAGTCGTTTTCCCAAACGGGTCTTCGGTTCGTAATGAAATATGTACCGGTGGATGAGATACTCGAGCAGCGTCCAGAGCAAAACGCCAAGCAAAAACAGCGCCGCTACCGCCAGCATCGACAATTGGCGTTGCCAAAGCGAGACGTAAAGCATGTAGCCGACGACCGGCAGGTACAGCACCAGCGGAGTCACCGGATGCACCCGCGAAAAGAACTCCATGAAATCGCTCTCGAACATTCGGACCGTTTCGTTCTTCTTCGAGACGTAGCAGCCGCTCCAGCCATTGCTAGAAACTAATCGAGCCTGCGCACTTAGATCAACGACCGCCAGACTCGTAGTTGGCATGTCATATCTCGGGACCCGTATGAGAGTCCGTCGCTCTCGTTTCATTCGTTCAACCCGGGAATAGAGACTGTATCGCTTGTCAAAAATGAACTGAAACAGCAACCGGCTCCACGACGGATGATACTTCAGATTGCTCGTAAAATTCCGGCGCCATTGCGCGCAGTTTCGGCAGGTTGTTCCACGGGATCGAGGGCAAATCGTGGTGCTCGTTGTGATAACCCATGTTTAGCGCCACACGATTGATTGGCCCGTAATAGCTGAACGTTTCCTGGTCGAAATCGTAAGTGTAATGCTCCTGAATCCAGCGTGCGCCCACCGGGTGCAGTCCAATTGAAAAGAAAAACGCGAACACGAGATAAAGAAATCCCGGCCAACCGCAGAAATAAACGACTCGCTACGTCGTAGAGCGCCGCACACGCAAAATTGATGAAGAACCAGCGGTCCCACATCTTGATCGCTTTCAAGCGGGGCGGCCGCGTTAGCTGAAAAAAGGAAAGAGCATGAGCCAGATTGCCTTGCGATACCATCTATTGCCGACCAGACGCGCTTCCCAATGGTTCGCCAGGTCCGCGTCATATTCGTAATCGCCCTGATGCGAATGATGCTTCAAATGATAAACGCGAAACCCCATCGCCCCGGGCGTAAGGTTCGGAAGATCGGCGATGATGGCCACCATCTTGTTCCAGCTTTTGCTCCGGAAAATTAGGTTGTGAGTTGCGTCGTGAATGATGACGTAGTTGGCATGATTCGCGAACGCGCCAACGCAATACGCGATGAGAAGACTGAGCCACCAGTAACCGAACCCAAGGCTTCCCATTCCAAACGCGATCGCCTGTTTGCATGATCACGATCGACGACGGCGATGAGCGCCGTCCACGGATTGCGCACCATTAGTTGGCGAACTTCCGGATGCGCTTTGATGATCGCGCGCGCACGCCCCGGATGGGGCTGGTCAGATTCAGACTGATAAAATGCGGCCTGCATCGGTTTGATCAATAGGGCAACCAACTACCAGCCTTGGGTATTTTCAAGCGCTGGCAATCAAAAACGGCCGTAACCGGATTCGAATTCACTTTCAATATCTCGCGACTTTGTGCGATTCATGAGGAAAGATTGGACGAATAACCTCGCCTGGTATGAAACATCCGCGGTTCTCGGCTCTTTATGCAAAATCGAAATCGCGTGTCTTTGTTGCTATCGCTCGTCTTCTGGTTGTGGCAAGCCTCGTGCCGCTGGTCGCTACTTTGATCGCCGCCGAGCCGCTCGCCAAAGGAATCCAGGACAACTCGTTTTTCATTGAAGAAGCATATAACCAGGAGCCGGGTGTGGTGCAGCACATCTTGAATGTTCCGATCAATTTCATCAACGGCTCGCGTGAGATCACGCCGAGTTTCACTCAGGAGTGGCCGGTCTTCAGTCAGACGCATCAGTTCTCTTATACCATTCCGCACGCCTTCACGGAAGACGACAACGGGCATGGAAGATATGCGGCTCAACTATCGCCTGCAGGCGTTGACAGAAGACGAACGCACTCCAGCTTTTGCGCCACGTTTCTCTCTGGTCCTTCCGACTGGCGATCCCGACAAGGGACTGCGGCGTCGGCAGCGTGGGTTACGAGACCAATCTGCCTTTCAGCAAGATCGTGAGCGACCGCTGGACGTCTACATTTCAACGCCGGCATGTCGGTATTTCCCGACGCGCGGAACCACGACCTTACGAATTACAATCTTGGCGCCAGCGCTATCTTTGCCGTGAGCCGCGACCTAAATCTGATGCTCGAAACAGTTGCAGGATGGAACGAAGATATCGCCGAAGGCGTGCTCTCACCCGAGGCGACTACGAACCGCTCCACCACTGCGCTCATTTCTCCTGGCGCGCGTTACGCGTTCAATCTGCCAAATCATGCGCAATTGGTCGTTGGTCTGGGACTGCCTGTCGGGCTCACCTCCGATTCACCCGATTGGGGTCTTTTCTTTACTGTTCATTCGAGCATCCGTTCGTGCGGAACCGGCGCACCCCCGAACAAAAATGATATGAGCGCGAGCTCGTGACCAGAGGTGCCGCATCGACTTCTAACGGGATTCAAAACCGATTTCGGGATTTCATGTTCTGCGCGATTTTTGAGGAAGCTTGCGTCAATCAGCGCGCGTACAACCGCAGTTGCGAGAATCGGCACTTTGCACCATTCGCTGTGCAAATAAATCCACCCGACCGTCCGGATTTTGTCCGAAAAGATTTGGCTTTGCAGCGCGCGGGCGTGTGAGATTGCGCTCCCGCAGGTTCTAGCGCGCGTGCGCGCGGGGAAAAGGTCAGCGCCCGCGAGCCCAGCGACCGCGCGGCTTACATTCCCAGCGTCGGCTGTGCGTCCACCGGCTATCGCTCGCTACGCGATGAGTTCTTCCACATCGCCAAGCTGCATGAGGCGGCGTGCCGCGACAGCGATAGCGCAGGCGAGATCGAGCATCCTTACGCGCGCGATTCCGCCACGTGCGCGTTGGGCGATTGAGGTTTCATTCTTTGCCACAGACTCGGCGATTGTCCGTCTCAAGAGCGGCTCGTCGGTGGTCTGGATCGATCAGCAGCGCTACGCGGTGCAACGGCACCGTCATCTGATGAGGGCACCGAGTTCGAACATGCAACCCTTCCTTTCGGATGTGAAAGCACGCAGGTCCATGGCCACACAGATCGCTCTCCGCCATCAACTTTGTTACCGTTCTGCTGCCACGCGTCGTTGCGGCAGAAGAATTCGTTGACACGGTAGCGTCCATCCGGATCGGGCCGAGGTCGAGCCCCGCAACACGCTGGTCGAGATCGCGTCGCCGTGCTGATGTAGGCGCTGGCTAACCGCCCACTGAGAAAATCAAGGAACTCGTCGGGCTCAAAACGACCGCGGGCCACGTCCGTAGCGCTGATAAGCTGAATACTACTCACGCATACCGCCAGCGCGCGGCGAGGAGGTCGAACAGCCTCTCGGACCGGCTTGGTGACCCGAAGACGCGAAGAAAAAGCAGGCGCGCCCTCGGCAGGGTTTCCGCGCCGCGCCGCAAGTCGCTTTAGGCCGCTATCCGACCGTAATCTTGTAAAGGACAAAGGGCAAGTAATCCGAGCGGAGGTAGCGGAATTGGTCGTTGTTGCCCTATGAGATAGACGGACACGCACAATGACACCGAAAGCCACAGGGCATCCAAGCGAATGTCTGATCGCTCAAGTCGCTTACGGCGATAACGGTGGGCGATCCACAGCAGCGCGAACCAAGCGATGAATACCGACAGCGTGAGACTGATGACCATCTAGAACTGCGTGGGGTAGAGCCACCAAATATTTCTTTCATGTGGCGCGCGAGCGCAAATGCCGGGAGACGTGTATAGGACCAAGTCGCATAATGAGAAAGCTCGACAGAACCATCATTAACGCCAGTGTTGATAAACAACGGTCCCACAGTCCCGCGAATAAATCGATTAAAGGCGATAAAAGGGAATCATCACGGGGCTGCGCTTAGGCCTCCAGAATAGAATCGGTTGCGAGAGCGGCGAGAACGTCACATTCTGCATGCAGCGTAACCGGCTGCCGCGTCACCGCGCTGGCGAACGAAAGTAGTAGATCTGCCTCGTCCTTCGGCATTAGTCCGACGTCTGCAAAGGAAGTGCGGAGCGTTGCGCGAGCTGCAGTAGCACGCCTATTACTCGGAAGCATGCCTACATGCACCAAGAAAGGAACCCACGGAGGCGTCGGTCCGGGCCACAAAACAGAGCGAGCGGCGACCGATCGTAGAAAAGGACCACGACCAAAGCACGCCCGCATAACATGCCGACAACGTCAGCCGCGATGTGTGTGGAAGGGAGGGAATAGATCCCAAACAGAAAGAGCAAGCCCGCGGATGTCGCGGCGGCGACGAAGCCAGGCCGGAGGGCATAGAAACATGCCGCACGACGGAAAGCGGTTTTGGCGTGCTGAAAGTCGGCGAGCGCGCGGAGGCGCTAGACTGCGAGAGTCCACTAGGTTTCTCGGTTTCGATTTCTGAGGCGACCGATCGGCGGCGGCTGTGGCGGCCGAGTGCCGTCTTCCACACCTGGGCCACCTTTGTGGAAGTGATCGCGCTACGCTGACTCTCACGGAAGATTGTTCGCACGTAGAGCCGCATGATTACGAAAGCGGCCGCGCTGATTAGTAGCGCTGCTCCCAGCGTGATCCACATGCCCAGATCAAATCGCGCGGCTGCTGTAGACAAATCCGGCGCACGCTACCTATAGCTGAGTTGGTGATTGGGCAATGTATGCAACCTTCCTATGGCATGTCGCGCGGCGTGAATACCACGCCTGCTTGTCGAGCGTGAACAAATAAAGAGTCTCTATCTTCTCGCGACCGAGCCTCGTCCTCGACGGTGGCACATAGCGCGGCACCAATACCCCGGCGACGAAAATGCGGAGCCGACAAATACTCCGCCGAGCCAAGGAGTCAGGTCTTCGCGCCCCTCAAGATCATGCACGCGAAGGGCGGCAGTTCCGAGAAGTTGTCCATTCGCATGCGCAACCCATGCAATAGGCAACTCATCTCGATTCATGTGCGCCTTTAGTTTTTCGATTCGAGCCTCAGGGGTTTCTTCGCCAAGAATCGTAGTCCCACTGCTCAAAGAGCCACTGCGCCAATTGCGGGATGTATTCTGGGTGCTCAATCAGGTAGCTAATCCGAACTCCACGCATATCGATTCAATGTTCGGCCTAAAGAGAATTAGACTGCAGCCTGCAATCTATTTCTTGCCGTTGCGAGGGAGAAGCGGGTAAAAGGCTGCATGGCGCGAATTGTGCCGAATTATCTGGGATTTAGGAAAGTGGAATCGTTTCTCGAGCTCAACGGATGGGGGCCGCTGATTGCTCGGAGGCCTCGGCCGCTGTCCTGACTGGGAAAAATAATCCACCGTAATCTCAAGAAACGGTCGGAGTTGGGGCTGCGTCTCAGCGATTGATTCCAACGGGCGGACGATGGTATGCTGACGCCCATCGCGACGACGGAAAGCGTTTCGTTGTGCGTGCGGATGAAAAGTTGAGCGTTTCTGGAACTTGAATCGGCGCGGGTGTTTAACCCACGGCGATTCATTGACTCTGCACAATGGTTACCAGTTCGAGGCGTTCCCGACGCCTTCCCTGAGCTTACGGATTGAATGAATCCAATACCACGGCGCATAAAATTTGTGGTCAAGCACACCAGGCTCCAGTGGGGTAAACTCCTCAGTCTCAAGACAGTTTTGAAGGAGCCAAAGGAAGGTTGACCGTCTTGTTTAGCGCAAAGGACGGTGGCCTATCTTGGGCAACACCGACGGAGAACTCGCTTTCGAGCAGTCGGTTTGAAGCTATCTGAACGTGGGCGGCCCCTGCCCCCTTGGGCTCACCCCCACTCCGCCCTCAAATCCCTCTCGCTCGTTCTATGCTCCGTCCCCGGCCGCTGGGCGGCTGAGGACGTGTTCAGTGCCACGGCGGCGCGAATGAGCGCCTTCAACGCCTTTTCATCAATCTTGTCGCCCTCATGGAAATCGATGGCACGCCTGGTGTTGCCTTCGAGGCTGGAGTTGAAGAGGCCTGAAGGGTCCTCCAACGAGGCGCCCTTGGCGAAGGTCATCTTCACGACATTCTTGTACGTCTCACCGGTGCAGATCATTCCGGCGTGCGACCACACCGGAACCCCTCTCCACTTCCACTCCTCGACCACTTCGGGGTCGGCCTGCTTGATGAGAATTCGGACCCGAGCGAGCGTCTCGCCTCGCCAATCACTCAGCTCCTTGATTCTCGCATCTATCAACTGAGAGGGAGAGTCTCCTCCTGGTTCCTTCCTCTCGAGCCGCTCTCTTCCTCTTTTTCATGGTTGTTGTCGCTTTCTTCATGGTTGGATTTCTTCCTTCAGTCAGGGGAGAAAATTTTTCGCCGAAATGTCTGAACGGGCCTCTCTGACCCGTCATCGGGATGAAGCTGCGAGTATCTCTCCTGCCCAAATGTTGCCCTTTAGCACGACGAAGTGAGGCGGTGGGCAACGTTGCTTATGGGCCGATGTCATCCCGGCGATGTCGAACACGTCTTGTGCCCAGCCATTTCAGGCAACTTCAGTGCTTGATTGGACAATGGGTGGCAGCTGTTTGAAATCGCCTACCGCGATCACATTTCGATCCGCGAGACTTGCAGCGACCCAAAGCGCCGGAATCGGCGCCCATTGATGCCTCGTCCAGAATCACAGTGTCAAAGCGCCTTGACTGGATTGTATCGCGCAAATAGGCGCTAGTAGGGGTCGTCGCGATTACGCGTGCTTCCGAGATGATAATCTGTTCCAGCTGCGCTTCAGCTGGATCATTGATTGTGTCAATCTCGCCAGCAATCTGTCGCAAGCGTTCGTTGACATTGGCTCTGGGCTCTCACGCAGCTCGTCCAAGCTACGGTTCGACACTTCAGTCCTTGCCTTGTCATATCCATTTTGTAAGACCGCTAGCATGTCCCCTCGCGCCTCCATCGCAATCCTGCGCTAATCCGAGCACCCGAAGAGCCTTAACCCAGCCGCGAAGCGAGAAGTCGAGTGTGGCGCGTGCTTCTCTGGCTGCGCGTTCCGAGTGCTCGGTTTCGTCCTTCGATTTCCTCAGCTGTTCATCAAAGGCGAAACACTTCGCTAGAACTCATCAGGTGAAAAACGATGAGTTGTTCGAAATGCTTCAATCCGGCGAAGCGCTCTGCTAATCTTATCTGTAAACGCTCACTTTCTTCAATTACTCGCGATCGCTCTCGCCAGATGGATACCAGATCACTCGTACGCGAATTGAAGCAGCCTGTTGCCGTTCAGGCTTTGGCAGTCCCTTCCACAACCGAGTAAGTCCGTTAGCAGCAGCCGATCGAGTGTATAGACGTTCTGCCTCGTTAGGTGTTTTTCAGCGGCTACAACTTTCTGGTTGATGTCGGCTGCGGTTTGCGTGTTCGTTGCGAGCAATGCGCGCACTCCGTTTACGTCTAGCGCAAGTTGTTTAACGAGGACGGCCTCGTTAGCGATCCCTCTCCATCGAGATTCGTCTTTTCGTAAGTTCTCCGAATGCAGCACGGCTTTCGCGCGCGCCAGCTTCAAGCGACTGGACCGAGTCCAGGTTTATGGAAGCGCGGTCAAGATCTGACGCGGCCTCGGTAGCCCATTCGTAAATTGCGATAAGACGCTGAACGTTCAGAGACTCTCGTGTCTTCTCAATCCGCTCCCATTCAAGGGTCGAGCCGCGCGCAGTAAGTTCAGCGGATCTTTTCTCGACATTAGTCGCCAGCAGCAATTCAGGCTTTGCTTCGAATCCTTTGGTATCTTTGGGACGCCAACACGAAGCTACGCTACCATCCTTTGTTTCATCGCCGAGCCGTTCCGCGATTCTAAGTAATGCTCCGTCTACGGCAGCGTTTGTAGACGAAACCAGCATCACCGATCTGTGCCGCTTGAACAACTCGGCAGCAATCGCGCCGATTGCTGCAGTTTTTCCCGTGCCGGGCGGGCCGCAGATGAAAGTCGTATCGCGGCCCAAACTGCTCGCGATTGCGTCATTCTGCGCAGGGTTGAAACCCTTCACTGAGAGCAACTCTGGCGCGCCAGAAACCGCCGCAAAACCTAGGATGCGACTACCAGCGCAGTTTGTTTTGGCGTTAAGAGCCTCTACGCGCTCAATCAGCTTCCCGAGCAGAAAAGTGAGATCTGTTTCCAATCGCGCAGATGGAACAAAGCTCCCTAGGTCGATTCCCACGCTGATCGTGATTGTTAGTCCTTCGGTCGATATGATCGTTGTCGGCACGCGGCCTTTCTCAGGCACGATCAAATGCCCGGGTGCATCACCGGGAGCGTTCAAAATAGAATCGACTGCGAAGGCATATTCAAAGCTCGCGCCGGCTCCACCGGTCCTTCGTCCATTTTTTAGCTGCACGGTCTTACTGATGAACTCCTCTGGGCGGCAAGGATTTCTTCGCGCAGTGGCGGTTCGAAATTCATCGAGAACGCCACGAAGGGGTAGAGACTCGCTGGTTAATTTGTTTTTTTGTTTGGTAAAATCCCACGTCAAGGCGCGCTCAACAGCGTGATGCCTGCGTTATGATCCCGGAAACCATCCTCAACTACCCTCGGCGCACTGCTCGAATAATTGGACCTTAGGCCTCACTTCTTGCTTCGCAATATTTTTGGCCGTTTTCGCGAAGCCCCGTGTGGAACCCCATAGCGTGCTGGGTAAAAACTTCACCACTCTTTGAAATCGCCAGTGTGCTCATGCGTTTCGATCACATTTCCAGCGTCGTCGTAAATGCGGGATCACGGCGTGGTGTGATCGGCTGCGATGCTCGGCATAGCCGATTGCATTGCTTACACACCCCGGCCCGTCATACCTCAGCCGACCAAATGGCAGCGCATCGGAACTTTTGAGGAGGTCTCGCGCACCGCAAAAGAACTAGCGCTTTTGATTCAAGTTTGCTTTAGATGAAAGGGCGCGAACAATCTAACCGAATGCCTCGTGTTTTGATCATTGAAGATGACCCGGAGAGCCAGCGCGCTCGCAGGTCTTTTCGCACGCGAAGATTGGAAGGTGTTGCAGGCAACCTGACGGCGACGCTCGGAATCGAGCTTGCATTGCGCAATCGGCCGGAGCTTATCCTGTGCGATTTGTTGATGCCGAAATCAAATGGTTTTCAGGTTTGCCGCACGATTCGGGAGCAGCTTCAACCCACGAAGATCATCGTCGTGTCGGGCCGCGATTATGAGGTCGATAAAATCAGCGCACTGCAAGCCGGTGCAGATGAGTACCTGCTTAAGCCGGTCACGTGGGAACTGCTCTCAAGGACAATTGACCGGCTGCTCCCGCAGATTCCGCGTCAGCCCAAGCCAACACCGTCAGCCGGGGATGACTCGCAACTTGCGCGGATAAAATTTTGGGGCGTTCGCGGCTCAATTCCGATTCCCGGAAAGAGCACAGTCCGTTATGGTGGAAATACCAGCTGCGTTGAAGTGCGGGCTGATGGCGAGATCATTGTTCTGGATGCCGGCAGCGGAATTCGGCTGCTCGGTTTCGCCTTGGACAAGGAATTTGGGTCTCGCTCGATGAAGTTGACCCTTTTGATAACGCACACGCACTGGGACCATATTCAGGGACTGCCCTTCTTCTCTCCGCGTACAATCAGAAAAATCTCATTCGCGTATTAGGCTATGAAGGAGCTCGCGCCGGTTTGGCCACGATTCTGGCCAGCCAAATGGAGACGCCGTTTTTCCCTGTGAGCTTACGCGAGCTTCCGAGCCGTCTGGCGATTGAAGAACTCAGGGAGATGGAGTTCCAAATTGGCAAGGTCCAGGTCCGGTCAAAGTTTGCTAATCATCCAGGGATTTGCGTAGGTTATCGTCTCTTTACAAGCTCGGGATCAATCGCCTTCTTTCCTGATAATGAACCGTATGAACAGCTGAAGCTGCAATTGGCTTCGCGCGATGGAATCAGCGAGCACGAAGCGCGAGATTTTGCTGCTGCCGAGCGTGCGAAGATGGTTGAGCTTTCTTCAAGACTGCGATGTCGCGATCCTGGATACCCAATATACGGACGACGAGTAGCGCGAAGCACATCGGCTGGGGCCATAGTTCGCTCAGCAGCGTGGTTTCGCTGGCGCTTGATGCGGATGTGCGCAAGCTCTGCTTTTCCATCACGACCCGAGTCATGATGATCAGATGCTAGACAAAATGGCAGAATGCGCTCGCGCACTTGTGCGAAAGAGCGGAAAGTCTTTGGAAGTCGAACCGGCTCGAGAAGGCGCTGGTGATCTCGATCACGCTGCCAGCTGTATCGTAAACGCGAATTACAGCATCATGTGAGCGGCTGTAGAACCTCGCGTAGCCTGATTGCGTTGCTAATCGCGTCCGACTCGCCAGTGCCACAGCCCACCGAATGGCAGCGCATCGGAAATGAGATCAACGCCGCGTTTATCCTTGCGCGGGCGGACTTCTGTAAACGTGTGGCAACAGGTAGCAACAGCAGCGCAGTTCACCTTGGGCGCTCAGCGGCTTCTCAAGGCGGGAATCCTGGCTTTTGAGAAGTCGAAGATCGCGATGTTGCCTGCGCTGGTGGCAGAATTCCGGAGCAATCGGAGATGATCCAGAGAAATTCAGCGCGTTCCTCAGTCGTGTTGCCTAAAAAAGAGCGCGGGTGTAGTTCGTCATCCGCCCGCGCTCCCTTATATGAAACGATTTCTAATCCATTTATGAACTATCCTCACCCGAGGTAGCCCACGGTCCGATTCTTTAATCGCAAAGCAAGCGAATGGTCAAGCATCAAAATCCAGAGAAATTCAACGCGCTTCGTGGTGGCCTTCGTGGGGGCAGGTGTTAAAGTCAGAATTGTTTTTCCCGCAGCACAATAACGGGTTGCCCGGAAAGAGCGCGTCAATCAACGCTTCCGTGTGTGCTGTATTATCTTCAAACCCTAATCGGAGAAATTTCCAGAGATCAACAATGCTCCCGCCGTCGCGAACGATTGCCGAACGTTGCTCTTGATTCACACTCGGCCATTTCGGTGCGGCCTGAGTTGGTTGTGATTGATTGCCGGGCTGCCATGCACATGGAGTGCATTTTGCACGGCTGAAACAATTTCGTTTCGCGGCACGTGTCGCCCGCAGTTTGCGACGCAATTTTCAAGCAGATCCACAATTTCAGTGGCAGGCAGATGAGCGTGAAGCTGGCGCGCAGCTCGAAAGAGAAAGCTGTGAACACCTTCGCCGGTTCGCGGCGGTGCACTCAGCATCTCCCGTAGGAATGGAGGAAGGTTCCTGGTCACAAGTAACCTCCTATGTCTTCGCAGTGCGGCAGCGATGCAGCCGCCCGCTGAGTGCACTTCCGGCCAGAATCAGCCGGCTAGATTTTCGTTTTTCACTGCGATGCCGCAGACAACGCAGCGACGCAGCTCCGTTGCGACGCCTGTGCCACCACTTAGCCAACGGCGTCTCGACGAGACAGGATTGACAAGGCGCGGTCGCGGCCCGTGCAGTGCGGCGCCGGTCCTTTTTGGCGACTTCAAGCTTCGCCTCCGTTCTTCGCACGCGCGTCCGCGCTGGCGAACGCGCGGCGCGCCATTTCGATGCGCACCTTCTTCGACGGTTGCTCCGGTGCGCCCTCAATAAATGCACGCACCGGATTGAGGGTCGATCAGCCGAATACCATTCCCGCGCTTGCCCTTCACGCGTACCACACGCGACTTTATCAGCCCAGCGTCGATCAGCGCGTATGCGGATACTCCGCGGAATCGAAAACAGCCGTCGCCACGTCACCGAATCTGCCCCACAGAATTTCCTGCCAATTAGTCGTATCCATGGGCGCAACTTAGTATTTGAGCGCAACCCCGTTGGGCGCGCCTTTTCGAGGCATTGGGCGCAGGTTTTCGAGCAGTTGGAGCGTAAAACCCGCGCTGTGGGTGCGCTTTTCCGAGCAGTTGGTGCAAAAAGCGCCGCTTAAATGTCAAACGAGATTGCGAAACATTTCGGCGGAATCGCGCTTCAACCCGCCAAAGCGCACTAAGCTGTGAACGCGTGGACACCGCTAAACATGCCCGTTTATTTTATGCGGTAGTGTTATGCATCAGCGTCTCGCAGCCCGTTTTACATA
>ERZ1370068.7607-contig-6514_pt1 | contig 21201 bp, 31 predicted proteins | sample MGYA00561227_ERZ1370068 | MGnify/ENA primary metagenome ERZ1370068 (study PRJEB38410, sample SAMEA6850437) | metagenome | study: Metagenomic assessment of the ecological functions of the soil: analysis of the soil microbiota associated with the... | reverse complement strand
TACGCTGTAACCGTTCACGATTCGATGCCAGTGGAACGTGGAGAAGAGCATGCATGTCGGCTCGCGCGCGACGTCCGGGGCAAGAAGCAATGAGCTGGAAGCTCGATCAGCACAGCCTCAGGCCGGCCCGGAAAGCGGTTCATACACCGGCGGTGGCCTGGCGCCAGACGTCAGCGTCCAGGACGAGCGTGAGGCAGCTCCGCGACAATGCCCACTGCGATCGCCGTGCGACCGCCGCGATGCGTGCGGACCCGCGAGCTTCCCGCACGCGAGATTCGCGCTGACGGTGTAGCCGACGAGAATCGCCAGCGACAGCCCGACGACAATCGCCATTCGCGCGGGAACACGCGTGGCCACGGAAACGCAGTGGCGTGTTCGCGCAGCCACGGACACATCGATACCGTTCGTGCCCGGGCGCAGAGCTCGAACGCCAGCGCGAGCCCCGACGCCGTATCCCATTCGCGCCGCGGAGATCGGCGGCCACAGCGCAGCGAGCGCCACGAGCCGGCACGACGACGCCCTCGAACAGCTCCGCGCTCCTGCGAGCCTCTCGCCCGGCCGAGAACGGACCGAACAACGTGTTCCGCTGGATGCGGCGACCAGAAGTAGTCCTGCGGCGTCGCGCTGTAGAACTCGCACCTCGGTGAGCGGCCGTTCACCTCACCGACTGTCGCGCGGCGAAGCTTACGGCCGCGTGACCGGCACGACCAGGACGGCGGCCAGCACGGCGCCCGGCTCGCCAGGCGCGCGCAGCGACCGGCCAGAACCGCGCGTCGACCAGCGCTCCTATGACCAGCGCGAGTCCCGACTGGAATCAGGTAGGTCGCGAAGAAGATGCCGTAGTAGAAGGACGACAGCGTCTGGAGCGCCAGGAAGAGACCCGTCGAGCAGGCCGTCGCGCAGGCCGCCCGCCGCGACGGTCCGGTGGAACGCCCACAAGCACAGCGGCATCCACTGCGCCATCTGCAGCTCGAGATGGGCGTAGTGCAGTACCGGTACGGCAGGAACGCGAACACGAAGCCGGCCACGAGCGCCGCCCCTGACGTGCTTGAGTCAGCGAGCGCACGAGGAGGAACATCGCCGCGCCCGACAGCGCGAATCCCGACGAGCAGCACCAGGTTGTAGGCCAGCATCTGGTGGACGCCCAGCCACAGGAGCGGCGCCGACCGTCAGCGACGGCACGCAGCATCGCGTCGGAGAACGCGAGGGTGTTCTTCGCCGGGTAGAAGATGTTCCCGTCGAACAGATGCGCCGGATCTCGGGGCAGCTGGTGCGCGAACCAGGATAGGCGCCACGTGGATAGCAGCGGGTCGCCGATATCCATGCTGACGCCCGCGATCGAGCACCCTGATCTGCGGGGCATGTCATCACGGAACGTCAGGCCCCAGAACAAGCAGATGACGGCGACTGCTCTCAGGAGGAGGGTCGAATTCGGCGGCCGCGGGGTGTGACAGCGGTTGGAACAGCAGGTCGTCGAGCGGCAACGCTCTCTGCGTCCGTGCGCACCTCGCGCATCCCCGAAACGATGCGATGGTGGATGGCCGGACGACGGAACGAACGCGTGCCGGACGACGAGAAGGCCGATGGCCCAGGCGAAGATGCGCCATTCCTCCCTGAACGACACACGCACGCCCGCCGGGTGCAGCACGAAGCCGCCCTTCACCCAGACCGTCAGGGCAAGGAAACCAACAGCACAACCGACAGAACGTCGACAGCCGTGACCCATAGGGGCGGCCGTGGCGCCTCGCGCGTTGAGTGCATCCGCTATTTCTTACCGGTGTAGCTCACCTGCCAGATGGAGTTGATCCGTCGTCGCTGACCATGAGCGAGCCGTCGCTGGCGACGGCCACGCCGACCGGGCGGCCCCAGACCTGACCGTCCGCTGTGACGAATCCGGTCACGAAGTCCTCGCATCGCCGGTTGGCGCGCCGGCGGTGAGTGGCACACGCACGACCTTGTATCCGTCTGCACCGCCTTGTTCCACGAACCGTGCGCTGTCAGAAACACGCTGGTGATGCTCGGGCGCGAACTGCTGCCCGCCGTAGAAGACGAGTTTCAGAGGGCGCTGTGCGGCTGCAGCAGCACGTCAGCATCTTGACCGTCGCCTTCAGTTCGGGATGCTTGCCTTCGAGCCGCGGATCCTGGCTGCCGCCGAGATATACTCACGGCCAACCGTAGAAGCCACCGTCCTCGACGTGTGTGACGTAGTCGGGGACCAGGTTGTCCCCGAGGTTGTCGCGCTCTCGTTCGCAGACCCAGAGTTGCCGGGTCGTTGGGTTGATCGCCAGCCCGGTGGCGTTTCGAATCCCGCTGGCGTAAAGTGCCGGCCGACCTGTCCACGTTGAACTCGAGGACTGTGGCTCTATCCTTTCAGCCGGCGTCGTCCGGGTCGTCGACGTTGATCGTGACCCGACGCCGACGAGCATCTTCTTGCCATCAGGTGAGAACACCAGGTCGCGGTCGAGTGGCCTCCGCCGGGGAACGCGTCGGCGACGACCGCTCTCTTTGGCCGCGCGGGCCTTGAGGTCGCCGACCTGGTAGGGAAAGCGAACAATGGAGTCGGTGTTCGCGACGTAGACGAACTGCGGATTCGAGCCCGACGGGTGTGGAACGCGATGCCGAAGGGACGGTTCGGGTCGGCGGCGAAGACCTCCATCTCCTGTGGCTTGCCTGACGCATCGTGCCCCCGCAGCACTCTGATTCGTCCGGGACCGGTTTCGGCGACGAAAAGATCGCCGTTCGGGGCCGTGCGCATCAGGCGAGTGGTTCTGAGTCCCCGGCGGCTGTAACGTCACCAGGTACTCCGGCAAACGCCTGCGGCACCGCACCTTCCGGTCGGCACGACCTTCGGTCCGTTGTTCACGGCCTCGGTCGCAAACGGCTTCGGCAGATCGGCTACCGTGATGTGGCATCACGCCAGGCTTCTCGCCGCGGTAATCGGAGAACGGTGGCGCCAGTAGCAGAGCGTCCTGGCTCGACTGCGGACGCGACGTAACCCGCAATGGCGTATATCGATGACGGCAACGAGCGACAGGGTACTCATTGCGCGCGTGCGGATCGGAGAAGGAGTCATGGACAGATCATCTCGATGGCAGGGACAGAGGGCAACAAGTTTCCGATGTGAGGATTGTCGAGCTTGGAACCGACGCGTCCTCGTCGAATTCAACGGGTGCCGGCGGTCGTCGCGACCCACACTTCCGCGTTCTCTTTCGAGTTCATTCGGCGGAATCCTGCGGCTCGCTACCGTGTCGCTAGCTCCCCATAAAATACTTCGCCCCGCATCAGGGTGATCATCTGACACGCTCGAAGGTCGGAGTCGGGTGTCAGAACCTCGTCTGGGCGAACCTCGTTGGGAACCAGCGCCGCGATCGCCTGCGAGACGCACTGCTTCTGGTTCGATCGTCCGACGTCGGTCGCTGCGAAGCCCTTCCGTGCCAGTAGCGTAGTCCTGCATCCGCTGGATGTCGACCACCGGACGTCGAACGGCCTCCTGTGCCACGAACCAGAACTCGGCGGGCATTCCTGCAACGGCCTCGATGGGGGCGCAGAGCGCCAGCGCCACGCCGAGAATCACTACCGCCTCGGTGAATCTCGCGCGCGAGAGGCCTGAACGCCGCGCGAATACAGCAAGCCAGATGGCACAAGGCAGGAGCCAAGGGCAGCGAAGCTACAGCGTGAAGTGCCCGTGCTCGGGCCGGCGCGCTACGAGATGAATCATAAAAATGGGCGACAGTGGTAACACCGCGCGCTTCAGGTGCACGTGATTCAACTGGTCGATTCGCTTCTGAAAACGCTGAAATGCATCGCAAATTTTATGGTGGAACTCATGATCAAATTCAGCACTGATCCGACCTGCCGAGCGCGAATGCGCCATCGTCAGATGGCTCCACGGGGCTGGAGAGAAGCCTTAAGGGCGAAGTAAACGCGTTGAAGCCCGGGAAGAATCCACGCTTTGATCAGAATGAACAGGCGCTCGCGAGCAGGCCAGCCACTAGCAGCAGCCGCGCCGATCGGTTCCACGGCCGGACAGATCGCGTTCAAACTGGAATGCACGGCGGTATGCACAACCGCGGCGTGGTGAAGCCGCCGTCTTCACGAACGAAGTGGAGTCAGAGGAGGTAGAGCGCAGGCGAAGAGTGCTCGATGCTGTCCGAGCCAGCACGCGATGGCGAGCGCCACGAGCGCGCATTCACGCGATCTCGTCGTGCGGGTAGGCGGCCGCCTGCCACAATGTGCTGCTCAGCGCGCCAAGCAGTAACGCGCTGACGACCGCGACAATCCAGTCGTCGTCGCAGGTCGACGCGCGGCGATCAGATAGGACGGCGACGAAGAACAGCCTCGTGGAAGAAGAGGTGCCCTGGGTGATACGCGATAGTCAGACTGATTCCCCGTCAGGCGAAACAGTGTGCCAGTGGCGCGCCGAACAAGTTAATATGTGTGGGGATACGTGATGAGCGTAGAAATCTTCGTTGTTCTCCGCCAGCGGATTGTGGAGGAGCGGGTCGGCGGATCTCCGGAACAGTACGCGAGCCAGCCGCTATCTTCGAGATAGGCATCACCCGAGAAGTGCGTGAAGATCCATCGGTGTGTGTCGCAAACAGCAAAGGGAACACGATGCAGTGGACGACACACACGTGCACTAAGCGCAGGTGCCTGTCGCACGGGTCTCACTGCTCGAGAGCCTCCGGGTAGTCTGACCCAGGGCGCAGGACGCTTTCGCGCAGGGGGTGCATCCGCTATTTCTTGCCCGTGTAGCTCACCTGCCAGATGGCGTTCGAGCCATCGTCGCTGACCATGAGCGAGCCGTCGGCGGCGACGGCGATGCCCACCGGGCGGCCCCAGACATTGCCGTCGGCGGTCACGAACCCGGTGACGAAGTCCTCTGCATCGCCGGTCGCCGCCGCCCCGTTCTTGAGCGACACCCTGATCACTTTGTAGCCGGTGCGGATGGCGCGGTTCCACGAGCCGCGCGACGCGGCGAAGATGCTGGCGCGGTGCTCGGGCGCGAACTGCTGGCCGTTGTAGAACGACGAGGCCGAGCGGGCGCGCTGTGCGGCTGGAGCAGCACGTCAGGGACCTTGACCGTGTCCTTCAGCCCGGATGCTTGCCCTCGAGCCGCGGGTCCTGGTTGCCCGCCGAGGTAGTACCAGGGCCAGCCGTAGAAGCCGCCCTCTTCGACGTGCGAGATGTAGTCGGGGACCAGGTTGTCACCGAGGTTGTCGCGCTCGTTGGTGGCGACCCACAGCTGACCCGGTCGCCGGATTGAATCGCGAGCCCCGCCGCGGTTGCGGATGCCGCTGGCGTAGACGCGGCGGCCGGAGCCGTCGACGTCGAACTCGAGCACCGTCGCCCGATCCTTCGGCTGGCGTGGTGTCCGGATCGTCCACGTTGGACCGCGAGCCGACTCCGACCACATCTTCTTCCCGTCCGGCGAGAACACGAGGTCGCGGGTCGAATGGCCTCCGCCGGGAACGCGTCGGCGACGCAGTCTACTTCCTCGGCCGCGCGGCCTTTCGAGAGTCGCCAACCTGATAGCGAAAGCGAACGATGGAGTCGGTGTTCGCGACGTAAACGAACTGCGGATTCGGGCCCGACGGGTAGAACGCGATGCCGAAAGGCCTGTTCAACTCGGCCGCGAAGACCTCCATCTCCTGCGCTCTTGCCTGACGCATCGTGCCCCGCAGCACCTGGATTCGTCCAGCCCGGTTTCGGCAACGAAGAGATCGCCGTTTCGGGGCCGTGCGCGATCAGGCGCGGATTCTCGAGTCCCTCGGCGTACAGCGTCACCGTGTAGCCCGGCAAAGCCTGCGGCACCGCACCTCTGACGCGGCACGACCTTTCGGTCCGTTGTTTGCGGCCTCGTCGCGAACGGCTCTGGCAGATCGGCCACGGTGATGCGGTGCATCACCCCAGGCTTCTCGCCTCGGTAGTCGGAGAACGGTGGCGCTGCGGCCGGCGCGTCCTGACCATCCGCGCTCGCGCGACATAAATGGCCACGGCGCCAACAATTACGGCGGAGAAGCGAGAGGGTCCCCACGGCACCCGTGCGGATCGAGCGAAGAAGTCATGCCGGAGATCATGTCGATGCCCGGGGCGAAGGGCAACTGGTTTCATCGAGGGAAGATGGACGAGCTAGCCGGTCAAACCGGCGGCTTCCGCAGCTCTTCCGACGACTTCAGTCCGTCGCCGATGGCTGCGGCGACATGACTCCGAGGCCGTGTAGCGGGTCCACTGCAGGCCTGAAGGCCCCTGCCCTACATCGACACAAGGTGAGCTCCGGGTCCAGGTCCCCCCGGCGCGATGGTTCCCGCGGTTGACCCGACAGGCGTGCGCGCGGGCAACGTCTACTGGGGCGCCCACCGACGAGAATCGCGCGATGTCCTTGGCGGGTCCACGGTGTTGCCCCTGGTCGTTTCTAAACAGCTTCAAGTCGATGGCATTCGCCAGTGCGTTGTATCCCAGGTCGTTTGGGTGCCCGTGGTCTCCGCTGTCGTAGAGAGCACGGATCTTGGTCGGGGAAGTGGGATCACGTAGCACACGATCAAAGTCGATCACACCGTCATATTCTCCGCTGGTGCGGATCCACGCATTGACGGCCTGACGCTTGACCTCCTTCTCGGGTGTAAAGACCGGGAATGGCGTTCCCGGCAGGAGGAACCCTTCCACGGGGGTCAGAGTGCAGCCGAAGATTCTCAGTCCCTTCGAATGGGCACGCTCGATGAGTTGCCTGTGGCCCTGGATGACCTGCTCAACCGTCACCTCCTCAACGGGATTCAGGGTGAAGATGTCGTTCGCCCCCGCTTGAACAATGACGTGGGTCACCCCGGTCTGGGCCAGCACGTCGCGGTCAAATCGGGCTAACGCGTTGGGACCGAGGGAATCGTGAAGGAGCCTGTTGCCGGCCAATCCTTCGTTCAGCACGCCCATGGCCCGATGACCGGGTTGCGCCAGCAGCCGCCGGGCGAGTTGGTCGGTCCATCGGGCGTTGGCGTCCACGGTTGACTGCGCACCATCAGTGATCGACTCGCCAATGGCGACGATCACCCCAGTGTGCTCGGACGCCGTTACGTCCACTCCCGCCAGCCAGAACCGTGCCTGTGTCGTCGAGCTGACCGGCATCACGGCGCTCGCTGTGAAATCTCCGGGCGGAGAGATGAAGGAGGTCTGCCGCCCCTGGAAATGCCACGTCGCCGGTCCTGTATTTTCGGGCACGAAAATGCTGACGGCTAAGTCGCCTCGGTCCGGCACCTCGAGCTCCACGGGGTCGCTCACGACGAGCGCGCCGGGTGGGATGGTGATGGATGGATCACCGCCGAAGGTCAACGTCCTGTCAGACCCTGGTACTGTCGATGCTCCCGTAGCGCTCAGCGCGATATTCGCCGCTCCAATCACCAAGCCACTCGCTCCAAAGTCGATAGCCGCACGCGCACTCGAGCGCCTCCGCGGCTGACGTGCACGATTTGGCGGAGAGTTTGATGGTTGAAGCCAGAGTTGTTCAATCCGGGGACGCCGAGGTCCGGCTGGTGCAATGCGTTGCCCCAGGTCCCGACCCACTGTTCCCGGTGGCCATCGTCATGCCGATCACTCGCGATGGCCGTTGGCGCAAGTACGAGGATCGCGGCGGGCCAGCACGGTTGCGACGACCGTCTCCGGCGGACGCCGAGTCCGAACGGCAATGGCGACAGACAACGCTTTTGACGATAGTCGCTTCTTTGTGCCTTCTAGTGCATTTTGTTGGCCTCTTTGGCCGCAACCGCTGACCTTCATCCACACGTAGGCGTCGCTTTTGCCTTGCACCGCCCGAACGTCTGCGTCATATGCCTCTCTAAAGGCGTTAATCCGGAATTTCCTGTGGGTCTTACTGCTGGGGGAACATCGCCAGAGTGGCCCAATCGCGCGAGAGACGGTGCACAGAGCCACTCTTAAGAGGCTGTTCACCGCTGCGACACCGGGGCAGAGCTGCGCAGTGAGCCTCGGTTCCGAGAGGGTCCGGCAAGACAGCGTTCATGTCTTGCCTTTGCGCCTTCGCTCAGGTCCTTACGTGGGTTCTGAACAACCTAATCACCCCGCCTCAATGGTGCGTCAAAACCTTTTGTTGAAGCTTTTGTGAGCCACGTGTCTACGGAGATGGCAGTCGTGACCACGGCGGTCGCCAGCGTTGTGGGCTCGTCCTCGTCTGAGACGAAAGACGGTGCCTGCCGGGGAGCTGAGATTGAAGAGCGGAAGCGGCTTGTGGTGGGCGAGAACTTCAGCCATCGTCCACAGCGTTCGGCTGACGCTGCCGAAGCAGAACGGGTGACGCGATGCTCGTCCCCCGACTCCTTCACTCGACGAAGCCTGATGCTCGTCGCGGTCCCCAAAGGCTGGGATGAGGCGCGCACGACGGTTACGATCACGTTACGATCTCGCGCGATCTCGAACGCCGACGAACCACGCGCGCAAGAACAGCCCATAAAAATTGGTGCCGGAGGAGGGGTCGAACCCTCAGCCGACCCGAAGGTCACGGATTTTGAGTCCCGCGCGTCTGCCAGTTTCACCACTCCGGCGCGGCCTGGTGAGCCCCTCAAGTATACGGCATCGCCCCCAGACCGCTCGAGGAAGCATCGACCGCCGTGAGTCGGCATAAATAAATATTTGTGAAATTACCTCAGCCATGCTTTTAACCTAATAGAAATGGCAATATCGGAGATTCGCAGGTCACGCTGCGCCCGCCGCGGCAGTGGCGCTCCGCGAAGTTCCTTGGCCTCGTCCCGGGCCGTGACGCCCACCCTCCCCGAGCAGGTCATCGACGCGCTGTCGGATCGATCGATCGTGATTTGGAGCCGCGTCGTCGCGCCCCGTCGGGCGCAGCCGCAGCTGGGCCCGCAAACCGCACGCGCCTGCGGAGCTCGCCACCTTCGGCCGCAGCGCCGTCATCGTCGTCAATCCGGACACGCACGCTCGAGGATCGCACCGGCGTGATGCTGATTCCGCTGTCGGACGCGGGCGCGCTTCGATCTCCTTCGACCCGGCGATGACGACGGCCCCGCCTGGAGCTGACAATCCGGGACGTGCTCGAAGATCGCGGGCTCATCGCGGAAGATCGCCACGTCTTCGCCGCGATCGCAGACATCCTGAAGACGGCGCGTCGCTCGCGAACTGTCACACTCCTGTCAACGCCACGTCATCGTGCTCGGAGTCGAGCCGCGGTGAGCGCCGGCGCGTGCCGCGCCCGGCACGCCGGCGTCGCCGGTAGCGGCCATCCTCGCAACTCAATTCGAAAGCCAGCCGAACGCACGGGAGATCGCAACGATGCAGTGGAATCGACTGCCGCTTCTCGCAGGTGTGCTCGCCCTCTCGATGGCGAGCGCGTGCGGCGAGGACAGCGACCCCGAGCGCGCCCACCACGACGACCGCGGCCCGCCCGGACAGCGCCGGTCGGCGGAAACACCCTCCGCCGACGAACAGCTCGATACGCTGAGGCCGATGCTCACTGTCAAGAATGGCACGTCCGATCAGGCGACCGGGGCGCGGACTACGGCGAGTTCCAGGCGTCCGTACACCGGCACGTTCAACAGCGCCGTGACCGCCTTCAGCTCCAGCCCCGCAGGATTCGCCGTCATGGTGGGAAAGACAGGCGTCCCCGAAAGCGCCGCCGGCAGGACCTCGTTCCAGCCGGATCAGGACCTCCAGCCGAGCAACGCGCTACTACTGGCGCGCGAGGGTCGTGCGGGGCACCGGGCAATCGGACTGGTCGGCGGTGTCACGACCTTCACAGACGAAGCTCGTTGGCTACAACCGCGCCGGCGAGCTCTACGATCCGCTGATCCACGGCGAGACTGTCGGAGATCGCATTGGGTCCACCGATTTCATCCCTGGCAAAGGCATTCGCGTCAACTCGAACACGAGCTGCGTGCGGTACTCTTGCCGGCGACGATCAGCAACGGGGAGTTCTCGATGGAGATCGAAGGGCTCCACCCGGATTTCCCCGGCGACAAGACCAAGCTGTTCGGAATGCAGGAAGGGCAGGACGACTACATCACCAACCGTACCGAGTCGACATCCAGTACCGCGGCCAGCAGGGGTTCCCCGCGAACTCGATCACGTACGCGCGTGCTCTATGGGGATGACCCGTGCTGCAAGGCTACGAGCCTGACACCGACACGCCTTCCGATCCGTGTACGCGCTCAATCCCTCGATTACCGTATTTCTGGAAGTTCACGTGGGGCACTGGCACGGAAGTCCGGGTGAGCGTCATGAGGACGGACGGTATCAACGGGACGAAGACGATCTACAACGTCGGCGTGCCGACGCCGAAGGGCGTCATGCGCCGAGCCCGCACTACGCCTACTCTCGGCGCGCCGACGGGCCGAAGCGGAGCCGAATCCGCGTCGGTGCCTGGCGCGATCTATCGCAACGTCTGGATCGGGAACCACCCTCGCCGCAACATCACTGGCAGCGCCCTGCAGAGCGCCTGCGCTGCTGACTCACCAGACCAGGCGCGTGCGCCATGGCTGCGCCACGCAGATCCCGGCCTGAACGCACTCGGCGAAGCTCTTATCGACCGGCATCGGTGACCGCGTGCGGCGCACTTCTGCCCCCACCAGACCACTGTCAGTTCGGTCCGCTTTGCGAGACGACGCTCACGGACGCCTCCGCAGCGGGTAAACGTCTCGCTCTGCAGGCTTCGGGACGTCCGGTCGCAATTGGGGCCCGGATCCGGCCGGCAAACAGAAACATCGTCACTTACAACTTCGACGCACCGTGACGAACTTGAATGAGTCCAGCCCGGGCACCACGCTAGCTCGCGCGCCTCGCACAGCGCGCGCGAAGCGCGAGAGGTGCGGTTGCCCGGAAGCGCCGAGAGTGGACGCGCCGAAGAGTGCCTGCAGCTCTTCGCGCGCGCCGTTCAGCAGCTTCACATGCACCTGACCACCAGCCCTCCCCTGCCAGCAATCGGGGCGTGGCACCGCGCGCTGTCGCAACCCTCGAGCAGCGCGATCACCTGACTACGCGTTTCGCCGCACGAGCTGACATCATCGACGAAGTGCCGGTGGGCCGGGGCGCGGACTGATCGAGAGCGAGCTCGCGCGCCGGTTCCACTGCGCCGGCATCGCACAGGTCACGATCGAGCGCGCAGCCTCGACCCGCGAGCTGACGCACCTTTCCCTCGACCTGCTCGCCTGCACCGATCGTCGCCAGAGCGCCTGAACCTCACGGAGATGCTCGCCGAGCATGGCGTCGTCGTACGCGCGCTGCGGCAGGCTATCGCCCCCGAAGTTCTGGGCAGTTGACACTCCGACCAGCCCCGTCGCGGCGTCGCTGCGACGATCAGCGGCGCCGCCGGCGAAGAAGTGTTCTCGCGCGGCGGACCGGTGAATCACCTCTATCCTCCAGACAAGGGCTGGGTCAGGCTGGACCCCGCGACCAGGTTCTCGTCGGTTTCCTTGTCGATCTCGCGCTGCTCGTAGACGATCCGTCGTCGCTCGCCTCGATGCTCTTACGCCTGACCGGACGACGAGGCCGACACGCAGTCGCCGGCAGAGGCGCTCGCGCAGAAGTTCAGTGACGTGGCGACGCCTGGCGGCCCTCGATCCCCGCGTCGCCCGCGTCATGTTCTCGCGCCTCGCAACCGCGGTGCTGGAGCGCGAATCCAGAACGCCGGCAAATGCTCCTGCGCCGCACCATCCTGCCGGGCCTGCTCGACGGGCGGGTAGAAGGCGAGGTCCTGAAGGACTTCCCGACCTCGATCTGGCGGACTCCTCTCTGCCTCCTGCTCGACCTCGAGACCGCCGCGCCGGAAGTCGTGACCATGCGCGCGCTGGCGAGGCCTCGACCTTGCGCCCGAGCGCCAGAGCGCCATGCTGCCCGCTCATTCGGGAGCGCTTGCAGGCGCGCGCCGGCGCCGCGCGCGAGACGAGCAATCGACGCCCACGCCCGCAAGCTGGTCACACTCGACGGGAGTCAGTCAAGAGCTTTGCGGAGTTCGCGGCCTTCGATCTTGCGCTGCCGACGAGCGCAGGCGCTCGACACGCTGGTCCGCAATCCGCCGGGGCATCGCCACAACCGACGTGAGCAGCGATCAGCTCGCCTGCCTCTGGAATCTCGTACGGCTGGAAGCCAACCCCGAAGTCGTTCAGCGCTTCATGCCGCGTGTGGTGCCTGCCATCGGCCGTCTGGACGCCGAAGGCCGCTGGCCTTACTTCGGCGTTTCTGGCTTTCTCGCTTCGGTGAGCTCGCGGCGGCACTGCGCGAAACCAGCGCCGGACGTGAGCAACGTCATCACTACGAGCCTCGCGGATGTCAGCACCGTCGATCGCGCCAGGCGGATTGTCGATCTTCGCCGGCCGGGGCCGAAGGCCGCGCCGCGGCGGACACGCATCATCCTCTGCGCTCGGTTCCGGCGATCGGGCCGAGCGCTGGCCGCGGCGGCGAGCGCCCGCGGGAAGGACGCGAGGCGGCGGCAGCGCGTCGCCCAGCAACTCCTGTGCGACCACGCCGCGCTCGTCGCGCCATCTGTCGTCACCGCGCTGACCACCGCGGACGCAACCGCCGCGAGAGCGCTGGTGCGCGTTCTAGGGATCGCCGGCGCCGGCTACGAAGCGCCGATCGCCAGCCAGCTCCAGAGCAGCGACGAGCAGACCGTCCGCGAAGCACTCCGCGAGCCTGGCGCGGGATCGGCACGCCGCGGGCGGCGGTCTGCGTGCGGCAGCGCCGTCAACCAGCCAACACAGTGGTTGTCCGGCGCCGCAGCCGAAACACTGTGGCACTTTCCGGCCGCCGAGGCGCGACGTCAGGTCCTCGAGCTTCTGTCTCAGCGTGATTTCGTCCAGCGCAGCCCGGAAGTCGCAGGCCGACTCTCGATCGCGTCGTTACAGGGCGGAGCCCACGGTCTCAGACGGTTCTCACGACGCTCGTGCCGCTCCGGGCACCGGGTGCGGAGCCCCGCGCTCGCGCGCGTCGGTCGCCGCGCCCACGTCCTCCTTCAGCAGTTAAGAGCTGCGATGCCAACCAGCCGTACACCGACCGAGCTGTCGCCGACGGATCCACTGACGCTGCCTCAAAGGCCTCGTCAGCCTCCGTCGCCTGACCGGCATGTATCCTGCCGGCCATCCGGCGATCGAGCAGAAGCTCGGTGAGATCGACGGCGCCGTCCAGCAGCATCTCCAGGAATCTCCGACCCTGAAACTCGATGTCATCCACCGCACGGCGCACCTCGACGGCGTCTCGTTCAGGAGCGAGAGCGAAACCCAGGCTCATGATCCCCGACGAGCTCACCGAGCTCGGAATCGACAGCATCCACATCGGTCCTATGGTCCCGAAGCAGGGGCTCCATGCGCTCGCCGGGAGTTCCTCTGGCAGCTCCGAGAGACGCCGTCGGCAACCGGAGCCATCGACGTCGAGCTCGCGCGACGCGGCGTCAGGAACGTCAGCCTCGGCCGCCTGGTTCCCCTCGACACCCGCTGGCACGCGGCCATGTGGCTCGGACGCGCCGGTCGGTCCGATGGATCCGACTACGCCGAGTCGCTGGCACTCGCCGAGCGTACGTTCGACGACGTCGCCGGCGGCAAGGGCACGAACGTCGTCACCGTCCGGGACATCGTCCAGCTGCTCATTCAGAAAGTCGCCGGAGCAGCGCCGCGCTCGGACAGATTCTGTCGGTGCGCTACGAGAACCTGACCTACCGCCATTCGGTCAACGTGGCCACGCTCAGCCTCCTGATAGGCAAGCAGCTCGGGTTCGACGAGTGACGCGACCGCTGCGCTCGGGGAAGCGCGCTCCTGCACGACATCGGAAAGACGCGGATTCCCATCGAGATCCTGAAGAAGCCGGGGTCTCGATCGTCGCGAACGACGGATGATGGAAGCGCACACCACGCTCGGAGCGGAGATCCTGGTCGAAGTGGAAGGCCTCAGGCCGCTCACACTCGACCGTTGCACTCGAGCATCGTCGTGCCGTCGATGGCAGCGGCGAGTGATCCCGACCCCGGCGATCGAATCGCCCCGCACTTCCTCAGTCAGATCGTCTCGGTCGCGGATATCTACGAGGCGCGATCACCGGAGCGCGGATCGTCACCAGCAGCCCGCAGCGCCTGAACAAGCCTGCCTGGTGCTCTGCGCGGCTCGCGGGCACGAAGCTGAATACGGCACTGGTCAAGGCGTTCGTGAACGCGATCAGCTTCTTCCCGGGCGGATCGGTCGTCCGGACGAAACCGCGAGGAGACCGGGATCGTGATCCGCGTGAACCAGGCAGCCGCTGCATCCGCGTCATCGCGATGCTCACTCCGGGATACGACCGTCTCCCGGAGAAGTAGACACGAGCGAGCGCGATCAGGCGGGCGAGTATCACCGTCACGTCGTCGAGACCCTGTTGCCCACGATGCCTCTGGATCTCAACTCGCTGCTCGCGCCTGCCTGACGGCCGGCGCTCACACTCGTTCGTCCGGGTTGTCGTCGGGCAGCCTCTTTCGATGGCGCGCGGCGGCGACCGAAGGCCTCGCACTCGGCGCGTGTTCACCGACCTGCGTGAATCATCGAAATACAGGCTACGATTGGCGCCGTGTCCACGGCCGCTTAGATCCGCCACACGTTTACTTCGAGCTGGCTGAACGTTCTGCTCATCGCCGCGCCGGTCAGCTGGTGGCTGGCGTGGAGCCACGTCAGCCCCAGGTGGCTGTTCGTGCGTGGCGGCGCTCTCACCTCGTTCCGGCAGCGGGCCTGATCGGTGCGGCGACCGATCAGCTGGCGGAGCGCGCCGGCCCAACTCGGCGGCTTCCTGAATGCCACGTTCGGAAACGCCGCCGAGCTGATCATCGCCATCGCGCGCTCCGCGCGCACCACATCGGCGGTCGTCAAGGCGTCGATCACCGGCAGCATCATCGGCAACCTTCTCCTCGTCTTCGGACGCGTCCTGCGTCGTCGGCGGCTTCCGCGCACGGATCGCAGCAGTTCAATCGCACGTCGGCCGGAAGCGGCGACGGTCATGCTGTCTCTCGCCGTCGCGGCGCTCGTCATGCCGGCGGTCCGTCGACCTCGTCGAGCTTTGGATCGCTCCAGGCCCAGCCTGAAGAGATCGACCGTCTGAGCTTCTGGACGTCGATGCGTTCTGCTGGTGGTATACATCGCCGGCCTGGTGTTCAGCTTCCGCACGAACCAGGACCCGCTTGCGTGGCCGGCATCGCGCCGCATCCAAGGGCAAACACGCCACCATTGCGGCCTCCCTCGCCGTGCTCGCGATCGGCACGCATGCTCACGACGGTCGAAGCGGAGATCCTCATCTGCACCCTGGAGCCCGCGACTCAAGCGCGCTCGGCATGACGGAGCTCTTCGCCGGCGTGATCGTCGTGGCGCTCGTCGGCAATGCCGCCGAGCACTACAGCGCGATCAGCGCCGCGCGCGACAACAAGATGACGCTCGCACTCGAGATCTCCGTCGGCAGCAGCGCACAGATCGCGCTGATGGTCGCGCCCGTGCTGGTCCTGCCTCTCCGATGCCTTCGGCCACGCCGATGTCGCTCGTCTTCAACGCCTTCGAGATCACGGCCATCGGGCTCTCGTTCTGGCGATCGCCATCGTGTCGCTCGACGGCGAGAGCAACTGGCTCGAGGGGCTCCAGCTTCTCGGCGTCTACTGATCCTTGCGCTGCGCATTTTTTGATACCGGAATGATTGTGCTTCAGCTCCCAGCTGTCAGCTATCAGCTTCTGAATCACGCCCGCTGAGCTGTTCACGATTGGGGCACAGCCTCAGCCGCATGTGCGAACTTTTTCCTTGTTCCATCTCGACCAATAGCGGACTGCGAAGTTTTTTCAAGTAGTGACAGCGCGGCTCGTCATCTGTAGAGGTCATCGTGGCACCTCGCTTGCTGCTTCGGCTGCCGAGAGCGAGAGGAAGCGGAACATAGGAATCAGGAGGGCGAGACGATGAAACGTTGGACATCAACATGGACCGCGATGCTGGTTTGTCGGGTTCCTCGCGCGTACAGGTATCGGCCTGGCACAGACTTCACCGGCAGCGGCTCCGTCCGCGACTTCCAGCGCGACCGCGCAGGACAAGTCCGCACTAGGGCACACCGCAGGAGCACCTGCAGGAGGCTGATGCCGCGTTGAACAGCATCTCGCCGACTGCCGTCAGCGGCAAAGCCAAGTCACAGATCGCCGACTTGAAGAAGCACGTGAACTCACTTCAGAAGATGACGGCGAGCACGTCGGCTGATGCTTCGGCGAATGCCAACGTCCGCTGCGAAGTGGAGCACCGAGAGCTGCCGCGAGGCTGACAAGATTTTCGGTGAACTGCTGTCCGCCACACCCGCGACAGGCGATGCGGCGGCGAGCGTGACAGCCGAACCGAAGCCAACCGGCACGTCGGGAACGACAGCTCCGAAGGCCAGCGCCAATGCCAATAGTGCGGCGTTGGATGAAGAGACGAAATCCAAGCTCGCCGCGGCTCGCGCGAGCCTCACGGCGTTCGCCGCCGCGATGAGCGGAACGGCGCCGGCGGCAGCGGCCCACGGCGTCCCCGGCAGCGGCTGCGCGTCGCACGACTGCAGCGCCACGACTGCGGCGTCGGCCGAGCCTTCTGCCGCGGCATCGACGGCATCACCCAGGCCATCGTCGCCGGGAACCGTCACCGGCGTCCCCGGGCAACGCCAGCCGCGCAACAGCCGGCCGCCACGCCGGCGCAGCAGCCCGCAACGCCGTCTGACGCCCCCGGCCGAGCCCACGCCGTCGACCCAGCACTCCAGCGACACCTCCGCAGCAGCCGGCGACGCCGCCAGCCGAGGCCCACGAGCCCGGCGCAGCCTCGGCGAGCACCACTCAGCCACCGGCGGAGCCGAGCCGCGACAGGCCAACGTCAATCCGGATGCGGCCAAGCAGGCGCTGACAGCCGCACGCGACTCGCTGGCGCAGATGACACAGTTGCCGGCGGCACGAGGCGCTGACCGGCGAACCGCGCGCCCAGGTGTCACAGCTCATCTCGAACTTCAACGAGCTGATCACGACGAGCAGCGATGGAAGGCCTCCTACGCCAAGGTCGAGGCAAACGGCCTGGACAGCGCTCCTCGGCTCGCAGGGACCTGACGAATCGGCGGCAGCGGCTGCCGGCGCCGGCGACTGCCCCGCCGTCACCCGCGGCGCTCCGTCTTCCACCACCACGCCGCCGACGGCTGGTGCGGCTGGTGCGGTCAGACGTCCGGCACGGCGGCAGGTAGTCTCGATCCGGGCATCAAGGCGAAGCTCGGCGAATTCGGACGCACCCGAAGGAGTTCGAGAAAGCCGCGGGCGGCTCGGCAGCCAAGTGGACCGTCGATCGATCGCGACTGATGCACAGGGCAAGGGCCGGGGATTGAATCCCTGGTCCTTGCCTTTTTGTTTGATGAAATCGTCTGCTGTGCTCCGGCTCAGGTCGAGGATCAATCCATGACACGATTTGCCGGTGTCGTCGCCCTTCTCGCGACGATCTGCCACGCTGCCCCGCCGCCGGCGCGGCGAACCCGACTGCCACTGTGCGCTGCAGAATGCCGCCCCCTCGCATGGGAACGCGGCGACTACACATCGGCACTCACGACCTACCAGGAACTGCTCGCCGGTCAGGACGCCGATGGTGTGCTGGACTCGATCGCCCTGCAGACTGGCGAGCTCTATCAGACAACCGAGCTCACGACTGACGGCAGCAATCCGGGAATTTCGTCCGACGGAAAGCACGCAACCTGAGACGGGGCCGGGGCCGCCCGCCTGTCACGCGCCTCGTCTCGTTGACCGTCTCCGGCAGCGCCGCGCCGGCACCGTCGCAGGCGGCGGCATTACGGTCGCGCAGATCGCCAGAGCTTTCCAGGGCTTCGGCGCGGTTTTCTCGCTCGACCGGCTCGAAGCTGGCCTACCTGCGAGCTCTCTCCATCGCCGGCGCTCAAGGGCCGCGTTCGCAGAGCTCGATCGCGCGCCGCAGGCGGAGCTGAAACCTTCGACAGTCCGTTGTGAACGCACAATCCGGGCTCGAGGCCATCATCACCGTTCGTGATTTGGCGACCGGCCGTGAGGAGGAACTGAAGACCGACGGAGATGGTCAAGAGCTCGCTGGTCTTCGGATCGGCTGACGTGATTTTCTTTCGCCGGCGCAAGCCGTCTGGCGGGTCTCCACAGCGAGGTCTACACGATTGCCGAAGGCCGGGCGCGCAGCACCGGTAACGGCAGGGCCAGGCGACATGACGCCGGCGTTCGCGAACTCGACGAGGCGACGCTGTCGTCATCACGACACGAATGGCCGCCGGCGGCCTGCGGAGGCGGCGGCCACGCGGGGCGGAAGCTACAGCGTGCTCACAGTCAGCGACGGCAAGGTGACGCCACTGAACACGACGGATCGCCCCTCGTTCTCCGGCGACGGCAGGACGATGGCGTTTGTGATGCGCGATGGAGACGCCTACAAGCTGATGGTCGGCCCGGCGTCGAGCCCCGGGAAACTTTCGGCCGTGCGGAGTGGTCCGAGAGCGGCTCGAAGCGACTGCCCTCTCGCTCGACGGAACGCGTGGCCTCAGCCAGATGATGACGCGCGACGATTGGGAGATCTGCACGTCGGCGCGTGACGGCAGCGGCGAGCGGCGGCTGACGCGGGAGATCCAGCACGACCTGCTTGTCCGCCGCGGTTCCTCGGCGCCGACCGCTTGCCGTCCGTGATCGGCGAACCACGGCATCGCCGCTCCTACATGTGTACGACCTGGCCACGGGAAGCCGCACGCGCCTCTTCCACAACAACACCGCGTGCACGCGATCGCCCCCGGAATACTCGATGGACGCCGACCGCCGACGGCACGGAAGCTCCTGATCAGCGCGTGAGCAGGACGGCGTACACGGTGTCGCCGGAGCCGCGGCGTTTACGTCGATGGACCTCGCCCACAAGGTCACCCGGGAGAGCCTGCGTGCGCGGGTCGCGGCCGATCTGGCGGCGGAGCGCGCTCTTCAGGCCAAGGCGCGCCGCATCTGTGCGCCGATTGCGAGTGACGTCCGAGCCGTCCTCGCTGACGCCTCTGTCGCGAGGGTGTATGGCTACGAAAAAGACGTTGTTCGATTTCGACTCGAAGCACATCACCAAGCCCGGAAACAAGCTGGCCTCGAACTATCTCTTCGAGACGTGCAAATCCTTCGGCTACGAGCCGGAACTGCAGTGGTTCGAGCAACGCACCGCAGTCGACGGACGAACCGCGAACGTGATCGCCGACGCTCGAGGGAACCGCGAATCCGGAGCTGATCTACGTCGTCGAGCAGCCACACTACGACTCCGGTGGCAGCGGGACCTGGCGCGGACGACGACAGCACCGGGCACGTCCGGCGCTGCTCGAAACGGCCCGACTCCTGGCCGGGCATCCGCAGCCGGCGACGATCATCTTCGCGTCCTTCACGGGCGAAGAGGGCCGGGCTCCTCGGAAGCCGCGAGTTCGTTCGGCGGGCGGTCGCGGACAAGAAGCAGGTCGTCGGCGCGCTCAACAACGGGCACATGGTCGGCTGGGCGAACGACTACCGATTGGACAGCACCATCCGCTACTCAATCCGGGTATCGGGGACGTCCAGCACGCCGCGGCCATGCAGTTCACGAACCTGATTACTCACGACGCCCTCTACTACAAAGGCACCGATGCCGCGTCCTACTACGGGGCCTACGGCGACATCGTCGGAGGCATCGGGTCCTATCCGGTGCTCGGAATCCCCACTACCACCAGCCGCGCGATTTTCCGAGACGATCAACCACCAGCTCGTGACCGAGGTCGCAAAAACGACGGTGGCCACGCTGATGCTGCTCGCGTCGAGCCCCTCGCGCCTGACCGGGCTGAACGTCGAGCGTTTCGCCGGCGGCGACGGCGACTCTGTCGTGGAAGCCGAGCGTCGAAAAAGGGCGTCACCGGCTACCGTCGTCGCGCACGGCCCGCCCGACAAGCCCGAGGCGCAACAAACGAAAGGTCGTCAAGCCTGCAGCGACGCTCTGAACGCAGGCAGGGACTATCATCTGCCGTGAAGGCGATCAACTCGAAGGGCCTCGAAGGATGGGATCGGGCCCGTGTCGTTGTGAAATGATCGGTCGGGATCCGTGGTCGTGGCCCTGATCAGGATCGTTCCACCCGGCACGTGAAGACACCACGAGGTTGCGGATCCGGATCCTGACCACGGATCCCGTCTCGACATTTGCAAGGACCCTCGAAACCTCACTCGCGTCCGCCACCATAGGCTTCGACGACGAATCGCCATTTTCAACGGGCGTCATGCGAGCGACTTCACCACTCCTGGTCGAAGCCGGAGAACTGACGCCCAATACTGCTGCGGACCGATGTGAAACCGCCCGAACGGCAGCATAGCCGACGCCTCGGCGATCGCAGTAGGTCACGCGGGCCGTGAGCTGCGCACGCTGCTCTTCTTCGGATCGCTCGACATTGGCGTGCATCCACCCGGTGAAACCGTCCGCAGACCGCAGCCGTCGTCTTTCGATCCTGGAGGCACGCGCGAACCGCTTGATGTAGGAGGCGATCCATCCGGGCTCGTCCATCGTGCACGATACCAGGCCTGGATCGTCGACTTGGCGTCGCCTGCGCGGGCGGGGCTCGCCGGATGACCCACCTCCGACTTCGAATCAGCTTGGAGCGTCTTCTCCTCTGGCTTTGTCGAAATCCGGAGATCAGGGTCTGCGCGAGCGTGCCACTTCCGCGCGGTGCGGTCCACGCCTGATCGGAACCAGGTCCAGATCGTGGAGCTCACGAGACCGTCCTTCAGTACGGATCGGTCGGCGGCATCGGCAGCGGTTCGGTCGAACTGGTAATCGGTCACCGAGGCCGATACGCATGTCGCAGAACGCGCGATAGACGCGCGAGGTCTCGTCAGGTTGATGGGACGCGTGGCGCCGCCGGGAAGATGCAGTTGCCACCCGTCAGGGACCCTCCACCCACCAGCCCTCGGGGATCGCCTCATGGCGATCGGGATCTCGAGGTTGCGCGGGCCGCATGGGCCATGGCGCCGTCCAGCGCGATCCTTTGCAGGCGGACGAACGGCACCAGCTAGGCCGTCGCGCTGCGCATGACATGCGAGCACGGCGCGCAGTCCGGGTGGCGGAGCGCTGTGCCCAGGGGTTCCTGGGTGGACGCCGAGGGTGCAGGTGCATCCTGCCGCGCACGTCCGGCCGAAAGTGGCGAGCCCCTGCCCACCGCCGCCAGGACTGCTTGCCTCATGAGATATGACCAGCAGCTGG
>ERZ1370068.9354-contig-8139_pt1 | contig 21213 bp, 21 predicted proteins | sample MGYA00561227_ERZ1370068 | MGnify/ENA primary metagenome ERZ1370068 (study PRJEB38410, sample SAMEA6850437) | metagenome | study: Metagenomic assessment of the ecological functions of the soil: analysis of the soil microbiota associated with the... | reverse complement strand
CCGAGCGCACGATCTCCGACATCATGAGTCAGACCGAGAGCGGCTCGTCGCTCGTCAACCTGCCTCGATCTCGGGCTGCTCGTCGGCTCGGGCGGCGTGCTGTCGCACGCGCCGCGCCGCACGCAGGCGGCGCTGATGATGATCGACGCGTTCCTGCCCGAGGGCCTCACGCACCTCGCCGTCGACAGCATCTTCATGGCGCCGCAGCTCGGCGTGCTGTCGACCGTGCACGAGGAGGCCGCGACCCAGGTGTTCGAGCGCGACTGCCTGATCCGACTCGGCGCGGTCGTCGCGCCGATCGGGGGCGGCAAGCGCGGCCAGGCGTGCGTCACCGTCGAGCTGTTGGGGGCCGCGAGCCGGATCGAGCGCAGGGTCCCGTTCGGCGAGATCGTGGCGCTGCTGCCGCTGCCCGAGTCGGGCATGGTCGACCTCACCGCGCGACCCGAGCGCGGGTTCGACCTCGGGCGCAGGCAAGGGCGCGCCGCTCACCGTCAAGGTGCACGGCGGCGTCGTGGGCCTGATCGTCGACACGCGCGGCCGCCGGCCGTTCGCGCTGCCGAGCGAGTCTGCGGCCGCGGATCGAGCGGCTGCGCGCGTGGAACGCGGCGCTCGGCGTCTACCCGCGGGAGGTGTGATGGCGCACGCCTACACGCCCGGATTGCGCGTCACCGAGGACACGATCGTGCGCCGCGAGCGCCGGCTGCCGCTCAAGGGCCGACGTGCTGGTCGCGAAGGGCGACGCGGTCGAGGCCGGTACGGTCGTCGCGCGCACCGAGCTGCCGGGCAACGTGCAGACCGTGAACCTGGCGTCGCAGCTGGGGCTGGATCCAGCGCGCGTGGCGGGAGGCGCTGACCGCCGATCGGCTCGACTGTCCGGCAGGGCGAGGTCGATCGCCGCAGGCCAAGAGCCTGTTCGGCCTGGTGAAGCAACACGGCGACCGCGCCGAGCGACGGGACGCTCGAGAGCGTCTCGCAGGTGAGCGGACAGCTCATCCTGCGCGAGCCGCCGATCCCGGTCGAGGTCAGCGCGTACGTGAAGGGCGTCGTCGCGGAGATCGCTGCCGGAGGAAGGCGTGATCGTCGAGGCGCACGCCGCGATCATCCAGGGCATCTTCGGCGTCGGCGGCGAGACGAACGGCGAGCTCGCGATCGTGCGCGGGCTCACCCGATCAGGCGCTCGATCCCGGCATGCTCACCGACGCGCACCGCGGCAAGGTCGTCGTCGGCGGCGCCTACGTCTCGCACGCCGCGCTGATGCGCGCGAAACAGCTCGGCGTCGCGGCGGTGGTCGTCGGCGGGTTCGACGACAGCGACCTGCGCGCAGCTGCTCGGCCGCGACCTCGGGGTCGCCATCACCGGCTCCGAGGATCTCGGCTTCACGCTCGTTCTGACCGAGGGCTTCGGCCACATCCGCATGGCCGAGCGCACGCTGGAAGCTGCTCAACGCGCAGCGCCGGCTCGCCTGCGTCGGTGAGCGGCGCGACCCAGATCCGCGCCGGCGTGATGCGCCCCGAGATCCTGATCCCGGTCGAGACCGCCGGGACCACGCGGCGGACCGACGACCACGCCGGCGGGCTCGAGATCGGCTCGCTGCTGCGCGTCATCCGCCAGCCGTACTTCGGCCGCATCGGCCGCGTCGTCGAGCTGCCGCCCGAGCTGCAGCCGCTCGAGTCCGAAGCGCACGTGCGCGTGCTGACCGTCGAGTTCGCCGACGACCGCTCGCGCGCCGTCGTGCCGCGCGCCAACGTGGAGCTGATCGCGGGGTAGGGGCGACAACGCCCCGAACGGGAACCAAACGGTCCGCGGCCTCGCTGGTCGCAAATGCATTGATTCCCGTCGACGCCGTTGCTAGCGGTCTGCGCGCCGCGATGGCTCGCGGTGAAGGCGCCGATCGCAAACGACCCAGGGCGTATGCGTGCCGGACGCTCGATCGAGACGCAGCGCCCCAGTCGCCCCAGTTCTCATGAGCGCCGTGCTCGCGGCGATCGCCATCGGCGGCACGCTCGTCCCTTCCGGCGCCCCGCATGCCGCGCCGGCCGCATCCGAGGCACCGGCCGCGGCCTCGACCTCCACCCCACCGTCGCCCGCGCCCGCGAGCGGTCTCAGCGTCCAGGACGTCGCCAACGATGCCGGCCGGGCGCTGACGCTGGCGTGGACGCTTCTCCGGACGACGCCCCCGGGCGCCACATCGTCACTCAGTACATGGTCGAGAGCGCCCCGGCGCCTGCGGGGCCGTGGACGGTGGTGGACTCGGTCGCCGCCGGCACGGTCACGTTCACCGACCAGAGCGTCCGCGCGCGACGTCGACTACTTCTATCGCATCACCGCGGCCGGCCCCGGAGGCCTCACGCCGGCCGGTGAGCGTGACCGGGCCGACGCGGCGCGACGTCGCAGTGGATCAACCACGACGCGCTGGAGCGTGCTCGTCGTTCACCGCGATGTTCTTCGCGTTCGTGCTCTACTTCATGGCGCAGCGCGCAGTCCGGCAAGAAGCCGTTCGTGCGCCGCATCCCGGGCATCGACGCGATCGAGGAGGCGATCGGGCGCGCCACCGAGATGGGCCGCCCGGTGCTCTACATCCCCGGCATCCAGGACATCGACGACATCCAGACCGTGGCCGGCGCTCGTGATCCTCGAGAGCGTCGCGCAAGCTCACCGCGCAAGTACGAGACGCCGATCACGCGTGCCGGTGAGCTATCCGATCCCGTTCACGATCGCCGCAGGAGATGGTGAAGAGCGGCTACCTCGCACGCCGGCCGGCCCGACGCAGTACGACCCCGACAGCGTGCGCTTCGTCTCGCCCGAGCAGTTCGCGCTACGTCGCGGCGGTCACCGGCATCATGCTGCGCGACCGGCCGGCGGCGCACATCTTCATGGGCTCGTTCTACGCCGAGTCGCTGCTGCTCGCCGAGACCGGCTTCTCGACCGGCGCGATCCAGGTGGCGGGCACCGCCAACGTCCACCAGCTGCCGTTCTTCGTCGTGGCGTGCGACTACACGCTGATCGGCGAGGAGCTGTACGCGGCGAGCGCCTACCTGTCGGGCGAGCCGCAAGCTGGTCGGCGGCCTCAAGGGCGCGCGACCTGATGAAGATCGTCATCATCGTCGTCGATCGTCGTCGGCTGCGTGCTCGAGACCATGCGGCATCCACTGGCTCACGCAGTGGATGGCGACCCAGTAGGAGCCGGCGATGAAGCGCGAAGTTCCGCTGCTCATCACCGCGGTGATCGGGATCGTTCATGATCCTGTCGTTCTTCGTGCCGCACCAGCGCGGTGAGCGTGCCGGCCGACTTCCTGCAGCAGTGCGTCGATCATCGTGCTCGCGTTCGGCTACGTGCTCGGCGGCGCGAACGCTGCTGCGAGTCAACTTCGACGCGCATCTACAAGCGCCAGCCGGGCTGGATCTACAAGATCGTGCTGGTCGCTGTCGCTGATCGCGACGGTGGTGATCGGCGTGGTCGAGGGCGCCGGGCTTCCTCGAACCCGGGCATGCGCTCGAAGTGGATCTACGACAACATCTACTCGCCGATGCAGGCGACGATGTTCTCGCTGCTCGCGTTCTTCATCGCCTCGGCGGCGTTCCGCGCGTTCCGCATCCGCACCGTCGAGGCCGGGCTGCTGGCGGTCGGCGGCGCTGATCGTGATGCTGGGCCGCGTGCCGCTCGGCAACCTGATCACCGACTGGCTGCCCGGAGCCGTCCGGCTCCAGGCGCATGCAGGAGTGGATCATGGACGTCCCGCAGAACGCCGCGAAGCGCGCGATCCTGATCGGCGCGGCGCTCGGCGTGATGGCGACCGGGCCTGCGCGTGATCCTCGGCATCGAGCGCTCCTACCTGAGCGGGGAGGACTGAGCCATGAGCTGGTCTCGACGGCCTCGCGAAGCTCGACCGGCGCTGGATCTTCCTGATCATGGGGCTGCTGGTGCTGGATCCGCTGCTGTTCCCGCTCGCGCTGCCGCTGCTCGTGTCGCCGCCGGTGCAGGGCTTCGACGACGCGATCGACAAGGTGCCCGAACGGCTCGACCGTGCTGATGTCGTGCGACTACGACCCGGGCGCGAAGCCCGAGCTGGTGCCGATGACGCGCACCGCGCTCCGCCACCTGTTCGACAAGCGACTGCAAGGTCGTGATCACGGTGCTGTGGGACGGCGGGCCCGGGCCTGGTCGACAGCGGTGCTGCGCGAGGATGGCGCGCGAGCTATCCGGCGAAGAAGTACGGCGTCGACTACGTGAACCTCGGGCTACAAGGCGGGCCACGAGGCGGTGATGGTGCTGATGGGGCAGGGCGATCGCGAACGCCTTCCCGCGCGACTACCAGCGGCAACGACGACGCGACGCTGCCGATCATGGCGACGGTGCGCGACTACTCGAGCTTCCCGCTGCTCGTCAACATCTCGGCCGGCTATCCCGGGCACCAAGGAGTGGGTGCAGCAGGTGCAGGCGCGCTTCCACCTGCCGATGGTCTCGGGCTGCACCGCGGTGAGCGCGCCCGAGTACTACCCCTACCTCCAGTCGGGCCAGCTGCAGGGCCTGCTCGGCGGCATGGCGGGCGCGGCCGAGTACGAGAAGCTGCGCGGCGAGAAGGGCACCGGCCACGCGCGGGCATGGACGCCCAGTCGATGGCGCACGTGTTCGTCGCCGTCTGCATCGTGCTCGGCAACGTCGTGCAGTGGACGCAAGCGGCGGAGGCGCGGCGTGAGCTTCCACCCGACGCACGACCTCGGGATCTGGGTGGGCGCGGCTGCTGACGCTGTGCATCTTCAGCTTCCTCTACAAGGACAACCCGTTCTACAAGTTCGCCGAGCACCTGTTCGTCGGCGTGTCGGCCGGCTACTACATCGTGCTGCGACTTCTGGACGGTGATCGTCGCCAACCTCTGGGACCCGCTGACGCTGGCGTTCACGGGCGAGGGCACGCGCGCGCGACGTGCACGGCATCGTTCGCCGCCGCGCTCGGCGACTACCGCGGCTGCCTGCTGATTCCCGCGGTGCTCGGGCTGCTGCTGTTCACGCGCCTGTTCGGCAAGATCGAGCTGGCTGTCGCGCTGGTCGCTGGCGCTGATCATCGGCGTCTACGCCGGGCTCAAGACCACCGGCTTCGCGCAGGGCGACTTCGTCGCGCAGGTGCAGGCGAGCCTCCAGCCGCTGTGGACCGGGCCAGCTATGGAGCAGCGTGAACGCGATCGTGTTCACGGTCGGGCGTGATCACCTCGCTGCTGTTCTTCTTCTACAGCCGCGAGCACAAGGGCGCGCTCGGCGTCGCGTCGCAGATCGGCATCTTCTTCCTGATGGTGTCGTTCGGCGCCGGCTACGGCTACACCGTGATGTCGCGCGTCTCGCTGCTGATCGGGCGCTTCCAGTTCCTGCTCGAGGACTGGCTCGGCATGGCGCTGACGCGTCGGCGCGCTGGCGTCCCGGCGCGGCACTCGACGGCTGCGGTAATCTACCCGCCATGATCCTGTGGTGCGACGGCGCGCACGACGCCGCCGAGAACATGCGCCGCGACGCGCGGCTGCTGGAGCGCCTGGCGCGGCGACGAGTCGGCGCGCACGAGCCGGTGCTCCGGCTGTTCCGGTTCGCGCCGCCCGGGCATCACGCTCGGACGCAGCCAGCGACCCGGAGCGCGAGCTCGACCTCGAGCGCTGCGCGGCGCGACGGCGTGTCGTGGGCGGTGCGTCCGACCGGCGGCCGCGCGATCTTCCACGACCGAGGAGTGGACGTACTCGCTCGCCGCGCGCCTCGACGATCCCGACTGGGGCGGCTCGCCCGCTCAGGCGCTACGCGCGCATCGCGAGCTGATCGCCGCCGTCGCTCGCGCGGCTCGGCGTGCCGGCGGAGCCACGCCACCGGCGAGGCGCGTGTCCGCTCGGCGCGCGCCACGCTCGAGCGCGGCCTGCTTCGCCTCGACCGCGCGCCACGAGATCGTGGTCGAGGGCCGCAAGCTGGTCGGCAGCGCGCAGCGGCGCACCGCGGCGCGCGCTGCTCCAGCAGGGCAGCGTGCTGCTCGGGCCCGGACACCTGCAGGCTCGCACGCTACCTGCGCGCGCGGCGATGCCGGAGCGAGGTGCTGCGCGCGCGCTCGCGACGTCGGCGGGCGACGCCGGGCGCGTGGCTCGGCTTCGACCCGCCTATCGAGCGCTGGGCCGACGAGCCTCGCCGCTCGCTGCGGCACCAGCGTCCGTCGCCTCGACGGCGCGCCGGGCGCGTTCCTGTTGACCCTCGGAAGCGCGATTCCTATACTTCCGCCGCTCTCGAACTGACATCGACGACCATCGACTCGGGAGAGTGGTCATGAAACTTCATTCCACGCCTGCGGTCGGCGCTGGCCGCGCTGCGCTCCGGCGCCTGGTGCTGGCGGTCGCGAGCAGCGGCTGCAGCCGAAGTGGGGCGCCGCCTCGGCCTACCACGACAGCCATCCGCTCCCGCGGACACGATGACCGTGCGACGCGCCCGAGATCGGCACCTACGGCGGCCGCTTCGTGCTGGCTCAGACGATCGGGCCCAAGACGTTCAACGCGCATCATGGCGAACGAGACGTCCTCGACGCGACGTCACCGAACGGCATGTTCATCGGCCTCGCCGACTTCGACAACGCCACGCCAGCAGGACATCCCGCTGCTCGCCAAGTCGTGGGAGCTGAGCGCCGGACGGCCTGACCTGGACCTTCCACCTGCGCCGCGGCGCCGCGTTCTCGGACGGCCATCCGATCACCGCCGACGACGTGCTGTTCAGCTTCGCAGGTCGCCTACGACGACGACGCTCCATCCGTCGATGCAGGACCTGCTCAAGATGAACGGCAAGCCGTTCGAGGTCAGCGCGCCGGACTCCGTACACCGTCGTGATCAAGACGCCGCCAGCTCAATGTCGCTGCTGCTCGCGGTCGCGAGCGTCGGTGCGCATCATGCCCAAGCACGTGCTCGAGCCGGCGTATCAAGGCGGGCAACTTCGCCTCGCGCGTACAACATCGGCACCAGCCCGACAGCATCGTCACCAGCGGACCGTGGCGGCTCAAGCAGTACGTGCCGGGCGAGAAGACCGTGCTGACGCGCAACCCGTACTGGTTCGGCGTCGACGCGAAGGGCCAGCGGCTGCCGTATCTCGACGAGCTGGTGTACCTGATCGTGCCCGACCAGGACGCGGCCGACCTCAAGTTCCGCTCGGGCGAGGTCGACGGCCGTCGACAACGTCAAGCCCGAGAACTACGACGTGGTACGAGGACAACCAGAAGCAGGGGAACTTCACGCTCTACGACCTCGGCGCCGCGCTCAACACGAACTTCTTCTGGTTCAACCTGAACCGTGTGCGCAAACCGATCGCGGCAAGAAGCTCGGGCAGCCGCTACGTCGATCCGATCAAGTACGCGTGGTTCAACCAGACCGACTTCCGCCGCGCGGTGTCGATGGCGATCGACCGCGAGGCGATCATCCAGAGCGTCTTCTTCGGCGACGCGCGTGAAGAACTGGTCGACGACGCACGCCGGGCAACAAGATCTGGTACCAGCCGGACGTCATGCGGCTACGACTACGATCCCGAGCAGGCGAAGAAGCTGCTCGCCGAGCTCGGCTGGAAGGACACGAACGGCGACGGCGTCCTCGAGGACACGCACGGGCAACCCGATCAGCTTCACGCTGAAGACGAACGGCGACAACACGATTCGCGTCGCGATGGCGAACTTCATCAAGGACGATCTCGCCAAGGTCGGGATCAAGGTCGATCCCGACGCCGGTCGACTTCAACACGCTGATCACGAACCTGCGCGAGGACTTCCAGTACGAGGCGATCCTGCTCGGGCTCCAGAGCGGCGTGCCGCCCGATCCGGGCATGGGCCAGAACGTGTGGCGCTCGAGCGGGCATCACGCACTACTGGAACATCGAAGCAGCCGCAGCCCGAGACGCCCGAGGAGGCGCGGATCGACGCGCTGATGGACGCGAACGCTCGCGACGCTCGACATGGCCGGTCGCCACAGCACCTGGACGCGAGATGCAGAACATCGTCGAACGAGCAGTGCTGGGTCGATCTGGCTGCCGACGCTCAAGGTGAAGGTCCCGGTGCGCAACCGGTTCGGGAACCTGCAGCCGGTCGTGATCCCGCACCGGCTGCTGTGGAACATCGATCGGGTCTACGTGAAAGCGCGGGCGAGGCCGCGTGCCTGAGCGGCGCGTCGATGCGCACCTACATCCTGCAGGCGGCTGCTGCAGATCGATCCCGCTGCTGCTCGGGATCTCGGCGCTCACCTTCCTGCTGCTCCAGCTCGCGCCCGGCGACTTCCTCAACCAGATGGCGGAGAACCCGGCCGATCTCGGCCGGAGACGCATCGAGGCGATGCGCCACCGCTTCGGCCTCGACCAGCCGTGGTACGTCCAGTACGCGCTCTACCTCAAGAACGTCTTCCTCCACTTCGACTTCGGCGAGTCGTTCGCGCGCCACCAGCCGGTGTTCACGGTGCTGCGCGCGGGCCTCGCGCAACACGCTGCTGCTCGCGGGCGCGGCGGCGCTGGTGACCTGGGGCTCGCGATCCCGCTCGGCGTGTGGGCGGCGGTGCGGCAGTACTCGTGGGTCGACAAGCGCGCTGTCGCTGCTCGCGTTCGTGTGGCTGTCGATCCCCGAGGTGCTGTCCGGCCTGCTGCTGCTGATGCTCGCCGCGCGCACCGGCTGGTTCCCGGTCGGCGGCATGCGCTCGCTCGACTACGACGAGCTCGACGCGCTCGGCAAGGTCGTCGGACGTCCTGCACCACCTGGCGCTGCCGGCGCTCGTGGTCGGGCTGATCCCGCTCGCCAGCCGCATGCGGCAGATGCGCGGCAACCTGCTCGACGTGCTGCGGCTCGACTACGTGACGACCGCGCGCGCCAAGGGGCTCGACGAGCGCGTCGTGGTGTTCAAGCACGCGCTGCGCAACGCGCTGAACCCGCTGATCACGCTGTTCGGCTACACGCTCGGCGCGCTGGTCTCGGGCTCGTTCATCGCCGAGATCATCTTCTCGTGGCCGGGGCTCGGGCGGATCACGCTCGAGGCGCATCCTGCACGCAGGACCAGTACCTGGTGATGGGCTCGGTGCTGATGGCGTCGCTCGTGCTCGATCGCTCGGCAACCTGGTCGCCGACCTGCTGCTCGCGGTCGCCGACCCGCGGATCGCTTATGACTGAGCGCGCCGTCGCGATGCGCCGCTAGCGCCGGCGGCTCGGCGCCGATCGCCGATCCGATCGAGCGCTGCCGCCGCAGTCGCCGGCGCGGCTGTTCTGGCGCCAGCTCCGGAAGAGCCCGCTCGCGATCGCGGGCGGCGTGCTGCTCGCCGTCTTCTACGCTGCTCGCGCTGCTCGCGCCGTTCGTCGCGCCGTACCGCCAGGAGCGAGATGGACCGCGCAGCGCTACTTCCATCCGCCGCAGCGCCTGCACTGGATCGATGCCGACGGACGGCTTCCACCTCACGCCGTTCGTCGTACCCGACGCGGCTCGCCGACCCGGCGCGTTTCCGCTACGAGGAGGATCGTCGCGCGGTGCTCCGCTGCGTCTGTTCGTGCGCGGCGCGCCGTACCGGCTGCTCGGCGTCTGTCCCGACGGACCGCCACCTGTTCGGCGTCGATCCGCCCGGACCGCGTCTACCTGCTCGGCACCGATTCGTCCGGGCGCGACGTGTTGTCGCGGCTGCTGTTACGGCTCGCAGATCTCGCTCACGGTGGGGCTCGTCGGGCATCGCGATCTCGTTCACGCTCGGGCTGCTGCTCGGCGGCATCTCGGGCTACTTCGGCGGCTGGATCGACACCGTCATCATGCGCATCGACCGAGCTGCTGCTCAGCATTCCCGGCGCTCTACCTGATCATCGCGCTGCGCGGCGTGTTCCCGATCGACCTGCCGAGCCAGCAGGTCTACCTCGGCATCGTCGCCATCCTCGCGTTCATCGGCTGGGCGGGCCTCGCGCGCGTGATCCGCGGCATGGTGCTGTCGATCCGCGCGCCAGGAGTACGTCGCCGCCGCCGAGGCGCTGGGCATGAGCCGGCTGCGCATCATCGCGCGCCACATCCTGCCCAACACGATGTCGTTCGTGATCGTCGCCGCGACGATCGCGGTCCCCGGCTACATCCTGGGCGAGGTCGTGCTGTCGTTCCTCGGCGTCGGCGTGCAGGAGCCGAGCGCGTCGTGGGGCAACATGCTGAACCAGGCGCGCAGCATCCGCGCGCTGACGTCGTTCCCGTGGCTGCTGTTCGTGCCCGGGACCGCGATCTTCCTGACCGTGATGGCGTTCAACTTCCTCGGCGACGGGCTGCGCGACGCGCTCGATCCGCGCAGGGTGCTCGGGAGGGAGACGAGCGCGATGAGCGAGCCGCTGCTGCGCGATCGAGGACCTGCAAGACCCACTTCTTCACCGACGACGGCGTGGTGCGCGCGGTCGACGGCGTGTCGTACGACGTCCGCGCCGGGCGAGACGCTCGCGGTGGTCGGCGAGTCGGGCAGCGGCAAGAGCGTGACCGCGCTCTCGATCCTGCGGCTGATCGCCGAGCCGCCGGGCAGCATCGTCGGCGGGCAGCATCCTGTTCAAGGGCCGCGAACCTGCTCGACGCTGCCGACGGCCGAGATGCGCGCGATCCGCGGCAAGGAGATCTCGATGATCTTCCAGGAGCCGATGACGTCGCTGAACCCGGTCTACACCTGCGGCGAGCAGATCATCGAGACGCTGCGTGCTGCACGAGAAGCTGGACCGCGCGCGCGGCGCGCGCGCGCGCGATCGAGATGCTGCAGCTGCGTCGGCATCCCGTCGCCCGAGCAGCGCGTCGACGAGTACCCGCACCAGATGTCGGGCGGCATGCGCCAGCGCGTCATGATCGCGATGGCGCTCGCGTGCCGGCCGGCGATCCTGATCGCCGACGAGCCGACCACCGCGCTCGACGTCACGATCCAGGCGCAGATCCTCGAGCTGCTCAAGCGCCTGCAGCGCGAGCTCGGCATGGCGGTGCATCCTCATCACGCACGACCTCGGCGTCGTCGCCGAGACCGCCGACCGCGTCGCCGTGATGTACGCCGGGCAGGTCGTCGAGTACTGCGACGTGCGCGCCGCGTTCCGCGCAGCCGCTGCATCCCTACACCGCCGGGCTGCAGGCCTCGCTGCCGCAAGCTCGGCGTGCGGCAGCGAGCGGCTGCGCGTGATCCCCGGCAACGTGCCGAACCCGGCGCGCTTCCCGGCGGGCTGCCGGTTCCATCCGCGCTGCCCGGTCGCGATCGGAGCGCTGCCTGCAAGGATCCGCCGGTGCTGCGCGTTCGACGGCGAGCCACCTCGTCGCGCTGCTGGCGCGCGCGACGAGATCGCCGCCGGCACGCTCGATCCGGTGCCGGCGGCAGCCGCGTCGCCGAGAGCGCCGGACGACGCGAACGGCTGCGCCGCTGCTCGAGGTCGCAGGGCCTGCAAGAAGTACTTCCCGATCAAGAAGGGACTGCTCTCGCGCACCGTCGGCCACGTGCAGCGCGGTCGACGGCGTGTCGTTCTCGGTGCGCGCGGGCGAGGTGCTCGGGCTCGTGGGGGAGAGCGGCTGCGGCAAGACGACGACCGGACGCTGCATCCTGCGGCTGATCGAGCCGACCGCGGGCAGCGTCAAGTTCGAGGGCCGCGAGATCACGACGCTGCCGCGGCGCGAGCTGCGCGCGCTGCGGCGCGAGATGCAGATCATCTTCCAGGATCCGTACTCGAGCCTGAACCCGCGGCTCACCGTCGGCAGCATGCTGACCGAGGCGCTCGACGATCCACCAGCTCGCGCAGGGGCAGGCGGCGCGCGAGCGCGTCGCCGAGCTGCTCGACGCTGGTCGGGCTCGTCGCCGAGCCACGCGCGCGCGCTACCCGCACGAGTTCTCGGGCGGCCAGCGCCAGCGGATCGGCGTCGCGCGCGCGCTCGCCGTCGAGCCCGAAGCTGATCGTCGCCGACGAGCCGGTGTCGGCGCTCGACGTCTCGATCCAGGCGCAGATCATCAACCTGCTGCGCGACCTGCAGCGCAGCATGCGGCTCACCTATCTGTTCGTCGCGCACGACCTCGTCGGTCGTCGAGCACATCAGCGACCGCGTCGCGGTGATGTACCTGGGCAAGATCGTCGAGCTGGCGTCGAGCGCACGACGCTCTACCGCGACCCGCGCCACCCGTACACCGTGTCGCTGCTGTCGGCGATCCCGGTGCCCGATCCCGACGCGCAAGCGCGCGCGCATCGTGCTCAAGGGCGACGTGCCGAGCCCGGCGCAAGCCGCCGAGCGGCTGCCGCTTCCATCCGCGCTGCTTCATGGCGCAGGAGATCTGCGCGCACGGAGGAGCCGCCGCTGCGCGAGATCGCGCCCGGACACTGGTCGGCCTGCCACTTCGCCGAGCAGGTGCCCGCTGAGCGCGGGAGCTCCCGATCGCCACGTGATAGCCGTTGGCGACGCTGATTCCTCGCGTCGCGCGCTTTCACCCAGCCGATTTCTCGCCGCGGGTGAAGGCCCCCGTCGAGACCCCTAGGAACGCCCCACGGGCGTCAGGGCCGCCCCGACATCCTCGAACATCGAACGTTCAAGACCTTGCCAAGCAACGCATTCGGCCACGGACCTCGCCTCCGCTCGACACCGGACCTAGGACGGCATCGCGATTGCGATTGATGTCCTTCGAGCAACGCGACCGCGGTCACTCGGTGCGGTACGGCCGAGGAACCCCGAAGCCAACGCCCGCGCGTCGCGACAACCGAATACGGTGTGTTCCCTGCGCGACTCGTGTTCTGCCGGCTGTCGGGCTGATCCCCTATCGCGAGCGAAGGAGTCTGACGGATCGGTGCACGGCCGATGCGGGGAACGTTTTGAAGGGCCCCGAGCCCGCGGGCTTCCGCTGCACCTGCGCCAGCCACCTCCACCGCGGCCGGGGCCCATGATTTTCCTCCTCGCTCTTTCGCTGCGCCCCGCATGCGTTGAACGCGGGCGAGGAGGAACGCGCGATGCGTAAGCACCTCGGCGCCCACCGGAATTCGACGCGGCGCCCCACCATCTGGCAGCCTGCGCCGCCGTCGCCGTTGACCCCGGCCCGATCGCCTGTTAGCGTGCCGCGCCATGCCACGGCAACTGCCGTGGCCGCAACGATCTGATCGAAACGGCGGGAGGAACTCGACTCACGACGTGACGCGTGAGGCGCTGGGACTGGTCGAGACTCGCGGTTCGGTCGGCGCCGTCGAGGCCGCGGACGCGATGTGCAAGACCGCGCAGTGTGCGCCTCGCCGCGCTACGAGGTCACGACGCGACGCGCTGGTCACGGTGCTCGTGCGCGGACATCTCGGCCGACGTCGAGGCCGCGGTCGCGGCGGGCTCGCGCGCGCCGCGGCCAGCGCGTCGGCGAGCTCCTGATCGCGGTCACGTCATCCCGGCGCCCGGAACCGCAGCTCGAAGCGACCCATGCTGGGATCGTCGCGGCGCCAGCGCCGGTGCTCCGACCTAACGTCTTCCAAGGAGCGCTCCATGCAGGAAGAAGCTCTGGGCTTGATCGAGACGCGCGGCTTCGTCGCCGATGGTCGAGGCCTCCGACGCCATGGTGAAGGCCGCGCGCGTCCAGCTCGTCCACTACGAGAAGATCGGCGGCGGCTACGTGACCACCGATCGTGCGCGGCGACGTCGCGGCGGTGCGCGCGGCGACCGAGGCCGGCGCGGCGGCGGCCGCCAAGGTCGGCGAGGTGGTGTCGGTGCACGTCATTCCGCGCCCGCACGGCGATGCTCGAGGACGTGCTGCCGATCCGCGCGTCCGCGAGACCGCCGGCAAGAAGTAGGCCGCCGTGATCCTGGCGCAGGTGCTCGGGACCGTGGTCTCGACGCGCAAGGACGCGCGGGCTCTCGAGCCTCAAGCTGCTGCTCGCGCGCGAGGTCGACGGCCAGTTCCAGCCGGCCGGGCAACTACGTCGTCGCCGCCGACGCGGTCGGGAGCCGGGCGAGGGCGAGCTCGTGCTGATCGCGCAGGGCTCCTCGGCGCGCATGACCGAGGTGTCGCGCGAGAAGCCGGTCGACGCCGTGATCTGCGGCATCGTCGACGCGGTCGAGATGGACGGCCAGCGACGTCTACCTCGAAGCGCGCGGCGCGCCGCACCGCGCCGGGCGACCGTGCAGCGGACGCGACGCGACGCCATGGCGATCGACGAGAACGCCTCAGCGCGATCGTCGCCGAGGTGCTCGAGCGTCTCGAGGCCGGACGCGCGCGGCGCGCCGGCGCGCGCGCGAGCGCGCCGCTCGGCGTCCACGCCGACCTCGACACCGCGGTGACGGCGCGCGCGCGCGCGCGTTCGAGGCGCTACGATCGCGTGCCGCTCGTCGACGCGCAACGCGCGTCATCGCCTCGATCCGCGAGACGCTGGCCGAGCAGTACCGACGCGCTCGTCGCGAGCTCGCGGTCGAGGAGACCGGGCTCGGGCGGGTCGAGGACAAGATCCTCAAGAACCGGCTCGTCACCGAGCAGCACGCCGGGCACCGAGGACCTCGAGCCGATCGCGTGGACCGGCGACCACGGGCTCACGCTGCTCGAGCGCGCGCCCTACGGCGTCGATCGCCGTGATCACGCCGGTCACGAACCCGAGCGAGACCATCATCAACAACGGCATCTCGATGATCGCCGGCGGCAACACCGTGCGTGCTGTGCCCGCATCCCAACGCGCGCAAGGTCTCGAACCTCGACCATCGACCTGATGAACCGCGCCGCGCGCCGCGCGGGCGCGCCGCTGCCGCTGCTCCACTCGGTCGAGCAGCCGACGCTCGAGGTCGCGCAGGCGCTGCTGCGCTACGCCCGGCATCCGGCTCAACGTCGTGACCGGCGGCCCGGGCGTGGTGCAGGAGGCGCTCGACGCCGGCAAGAAGGCGATCACCGCCGGGCCCGGCAACCCGCCGTCGGTGGTCGACGAGACCGCCGACCTCGACAAGCGCCGCGCGCGACCTCGATCGCCGGCGCCTCGCTCGACAACAACATCATCTGCACCGACGAGAAGGAAGTCATCGCGGTCGCGATGATCGCCGACCGGCTCAAGGAGTCGTTCGCGCGCGCCGGCGCGATCGTGCTGGCGCCGCACCAGACCGAGCGGCTGCGCGAGCTGGTGCTCGAGAAGGAGCGGGGCCCGCGCAAGCACGCGGTGATCAACCGCAAGTTCGTCGGCAAGAACGTCGACGTGATCCTGCGCGAGGCCGGCATCCCGTGCGACGCCGTCGAAGCGCCTGGCGGTGTGCGAGGTGGACGCCGACCATCCGTTCCTGTGGACCGAGATGATGATGCCGATCCTGCCGCTGGTGCGCGTGCGCGACCGTGGACGAGGCGATCGACTTCGCGATCGAGGTCGAGCACGGCTTCCGCCACACCGCGTCGATGCACTCGCGCAACATCGACAAGCTGTCGAAGATGGCGCGGGCGTGCGACTGCTCGATCTTCGTCAAGAACGGCCCCAACTTCGCCGGGCTGGGCTACGGGCGGCGAGGGTCCGACCAGCTTCACCATCGCGAGCCCGACCGGCGAGGGCATGACCACCGCGCGCAGCTTCACGCGGCATCCGGCGCTGCACGCTGGTCGACCACGTTCCGGATCGTGTGATGCACGTCGCCATCGCCGCGATCGAGACGCAGCAGCATCGCCCAGGGCACGCGTGGTCGGCGACGCCATGGTGAAGACCGCCGAGGTCGACGCTGCTCGCAGGCGCTGCCCGATCTCGCCCGGCAAGTACTGGGTGCTGATCGGCGGCGACGTGGCGCCGGTGCGCGCGTCGCTACGCGCGCGGGCTCGAGGTCGCGGCCGACACGCTGCTCGACTCGCTGTTCATCCCGCAGCTCCACGCCATGGTGCTGCCGGCGCTCGCGCGGCACGGTCGCCGGCGGTCGACGCACGACGCGCTCGGCGTGATCGAGACGCTGACCGCCGCGGCGGCGATCGTGGCCGCCGACCGCGGCCGCCAAGGCGGCCGACGGTCACGCTGCGCGACCTCCGGCTCGCGAACGGGCTCGGCGGCAAGGGCGTCGTGTTCCTGACCGGCGACGTCAGCAACGTGCAGGCGGCGGTCGAGGCGGGCCGCGCCGAGGCGCTGCAGCAAGGGCCTGCTCGGCCGCTCGGTCGTGGTGCCGCGGCTCCACCCGCAGATGAAGGCGCGGGCTGTTCTGATGCACTTCGCGCGCGTCGTCGGGCACGGTGGTGTGCACCGAGAAGGTGCCGGCGTGGCGCGGGCACCGGCTGCTGCTGCATCGAGCCCACCGATCGGCGCGGGCGCGGCCAGCCGGCCGCCCGCTCGTGGCCGTCGACCTGGTCTCGGCCGCGCCCGGCCAGCGCGTGTTCTACGTGCGCGGGCGCGAGGCGGCGAACGCGCTGCCCGATCCCGACAATCCCGGCCGACGCCGCGATCGTCGGCATCGTCGACGACGTGCGCGAGGTGCCGCTCGCGGCGCCGCCAGCGCAGGCCGCGCTGATGATCCTCGGCGCGTGTCGTGGGCGAGGTGGTCGCGACGATCAAGCATCGCGAGCTGTCGGGGCTGAAGCTGCTGCTGGTGCAGCCGGTGACGCCGCCGACACCGCCGAGCGGGCAAGCGTCGCGATCGCGGTCGACGCGGTGCAGGCCGGAGTCGGCGATCACGTGCTGGTCGCCGACGAGGGCAACAGCGCGGCCCAGGTGCTGCGTCGCGGTCGCGGCGCGATCCGCACCGTCATCGTCGGCGTGGTCGACGAAGTCGGACGCGCCGTCGCATCCGAAGGACTGGGGTGCAGTCGGCGCCGCCCGTGCTAGATGTCGCCGTCGCCCGAACTGGAATACCAACGTGCCTATCTTCGAGTATCGATGCTGCTCGTGCGACGAAGCGGATAGAATGGCTGCAGTCGCGCGCCGACGACGTCCCGCGCGTCTGTCCACGATGCGGCGCGGCGGATCTCGCGCGCCAGCTTTCGGTCTTCGCGGTCGCGGCGCCGCGAGCCCGGAGCGGAGGCCCGTGCGGCTCTCCCGACTGCGCCTGCCGGCGACCGTGATCGCCGTCATGGTGCCGACATTGGAGGGCTGACGATGACGAAGGCGGATCTGGTCGAGGAGATCTCGGAGCAGACCGGAGTCTCGAAGAACCACACGGCGCTGATCGTCGACAGCCTGCTCGACGCGTTCTGCCGCGCGCTCGAGCGAGGGCAAGCATCTCGAGATCCGCGGCTTCGGCACGTTCAAGGTGCGCGAGCGCCGGGCGCGCCGGGCCCGCAATCCGCGCAGCGGCTCCGAGGTCATGGTGCCGGCCAAGCTCGTGCCGGTGTTCAAGCCCAGCAAGGAGCTGAAGGCGATGGTGCTGGACGACGCGCGCCCGCGCCCGGCTCCCGAGCGATCCATCACGCAGCTAGGAGACCGAATGGGTTCCGGAAAGAAGCGCAAGCGCAAGAAGATCGCCACCCACAAGCGCAAGAAGCGTCTCCGGAAGAACCGGCATAAGAAGCGCATCCGCTAGTCCGCGGAATCCCGCGCTTCATTCGGCATGGCGCCTCGCACGCGCCGTTTCGTGACGTCGCGCCGCCGGCCGCAGGCGTCGCGTGCGCCGGCGCGTCCCATGGTGAACCCGCGTGAACCGGGTCGCCTCCGCGCCTCATCGGCCGCGCGATACGACAGCGCGGCCGATGGATGTTCGATCCCGCCCGGCGCTGGCGCGGCGGCCGCCGCGATCTCACCTGGCGCGGCCGCCACGAGCCCGAGGACGGCGACTTCTGCATCGCCGAGGTTCCCGACGAGGGCCCGGCGTGTGCTGGTCGAGGTGCTCGGCGCCGACGACCGGCCCGGAATGGGACGAGCACGCGATCGCGTCGCAGTTCCGGCTGCGCATGCGCGTTCCCGCGCCGCGGTCCGAACGCCGAGGCCGCCGCCGCGAGCCGACCGGCGCGGCGATCTGCGCGGCCGCCTCGACCTGCGCGAGCAGCTCGCGTTCACGATCGACCCCGAGGACGCGCAGCGACCACGACGACGCGCTGTCGGTCGCACGCCGTAGGGCGCGGGTCGGTTCGAGGTCGGCATCCACATCGCCGACGTCTCGCACTACGTGACGCCCGGCTCGGCGCTCGACGCACGAGGCGCGCGGCGCGCGGCACCAGCGCGTACCTGCCGGGCGGCGTCGTGCCGATGCTTCCGCCGCGCGCTGTCGACCGACCTGTGCTCGCTACGGCCGGATCGCGACCGGCTGGCGCTGTCGGTGTTCGTGACCCTCGACGTGCAGGGCCGGCGCTACGGCGCCCGCTTCGCCGAGACCGTGATCCGCAGCCGCCACCGGCCTCGCACTACGGCAGGTGCAGGCGATGCTCGAGGAGCGCACCGTGGCGCCGCCGGATCTGCTCGAGGCGCTCGGCGCGCGCGCGCGACCTGGCCCGCGGGCTGCGCGCCGGCGCGCCGGGCGCGCGGGGCGCTCGAGCTCGAGGTGCCGGAGGTCAAGGCGTGGGTGGACGAGCACGGCGCGCCGATCCGCGATCGAGCGGCGGCCGCATCTCGAGAGCCACGAGCTGATCGAGGAGTTCATGCTGCTCGCGAACCGCTGCGTGGGCGAGGAGGGGGCGAACCGCGCAGGCGGGGCTGCTCTACCGCGTGCACGAGCCGCCCGCGCCGGCCAAGCTCGCGGACCTGGACGCCATGCTCAAGGCGCTCGGGCTGCCGCGTCCCGGCTCAGCTCGACGGATCCGGCCCGCGGCGCTGCAGGCGCTGCTGCGCGTGCCGCTCGATCCGCCGCACGCGCCGGCTGCTGCATCGGCTGGTGCTGCGCTCGCTCGCTCGCGCGCGCGTACCTCGAGCGCGACACCGGCCACTTCGGGCTCGCGACGCGCGAGTACTGCCACTTCACCTCGCCGATCCGGCGCTATCCCGATCTCCACAACCACCGCGCGCGTGCGCGAGTGGATCCGCGGACGCCCGACCGGCGCGTGGGACCCGGTGGCGCTCGCCGCGCTGGCCCGAGCGTGCACTGCGACCGAACAGACCGCTACCGACGCCGAGCGCGAATCCGTCAAGGTCAAGGCGCTGAGGATGCTGGAGCCGCGCCTGGGCGAGCACGTGGACGGCATGATCACGGGATTCCTGCCGGCCGGCTTCTTCGTCGAGCTGGAGGAGATTCCAGTTGAGGGGTTCGTGCGTCTCTCGTTATATGTTGAGGACCGATTCGACCTCGACGCGTCCGGGGTCCGGATGGTGGGCCGGCGGACGCGACACCGTTTTACCCTCGGAGATCACGTGCGGGTCATCGGTCGCCCGCGTCGATGTCCCGGCGCGAGAATGTGACCTCGCCTTGAGCAGACCGAGCGGCGCCGGAAGCGCCGCGGGGAGTGGAGGACTGATGCCGCCAAAAACTAGCCGTCGTCGCTCCGAGCGGCGCGGCAGGCCGCGAGCCGACGCACGCCTCAGCATGCGTCTGGAGGGTCCGCCCATCGATGGAACGGACCCGCACGTCGTCACCGAGAGCCAGAATATTTCCTCGAGCGGCGTGTACTGCACGTCGTCACGGTTCCTTGCCCCGCTGTCGAAGATCGCGCTGACGATCGTGCTGCCCCGCCGGGCGGCGGCGCCAGCGGGCAGGAGCTGATCAAGTGCGAGGGCATCGTCGTCCGCTGCCAGCCGGTGCCGAAGAAGGGCGAGCGCCTGTTCGAGCTGGCGTGCATGTTCTCGGGTCTGGACGAGAAGCGGCGCGGAATGCTCGAAAACTTCGTCACGCTGCGCAACCTGAGGACGCTGCGGGCGGCCGCGAGCCGCGCCACGAAGGCGGCGCGCAAGAACGGCCGCGCGCCGGCGTCGACTTCGGTGCGCCGGACGCGCGCCGCGTCGTCCGCAAGAAAGGCGGCGCCCAAGACCTCGACCCGGCGGCGCACCGTGCATTGACGGCGTCTCCGCGGGAGCGTACGGCTTCACCTTCGACCGGGCCCGCCGCTACGGGGCGCCGTCCTCCCGCCCGGCGACAAGTCGATTACCCATCGCGCCATCCTGCTCGCGCTGCTCGCGCGCGGCGGGACGCGTGATCCGCGCGTCCCAATCACGGCGCGCGACTGTGAGGCGACGCTCGCCTGCGCGCGCGCCGTCGGCCTCGAGGTGCGCGCCGACGGCGACGGCGTGGCGGCTGATCGGCACGGGCGGCGCGCTGCGCGAGCCGGACGGCGTGCTCGACTGCGGCAACAGCGGGACGACGCTGAGGCTCCTCGCCGGCGTGCTCGCCGCGCATCCGTTCCTCTCGGTCCTCGCCGGCGATGCGTCCCTCCACCGCCGGCCGGTGGCGTCGCATCGTCGATCCACTGCGCCGCATGGGCGCAACGCTGAGCGCCCGCGGCGGGTGATTCGCTGCCGCCGCTCGTCGTCCGCGGCGGCGCCCTGCGCGGCGTGACGTTCGAGGTTCCGGTCGCGAGCGCCCAGATCGCGTCGTGCGTGCTGCTCGCCGGGCTCCAGGGCGAGGGCGTGACCGAAGTGACGCTGCCGGGCGCCGCGCGCGACCACACCGAGCGCATGCTGGCGGCCTTCGGCATCGCGCCCGACGTGGCGCCGACCGAGCACGGCGGGCGACGCACGCGCGCTCGAGGGTCCGCGCGTTCCGGTCGCCGCCGACATCACGCGTGCCAGGCGATTTCTCCGCGGCCGCGTTCTTCCTCGCGGCCGCGGCGGCGACACCGGGCGCCGCGGTCACGGCCACGGGCGTCAACCTCAACCCCACGCGCACGGGACTGCTCGACGTGCTCGAGCGCATGGGCGCCGCGCGTCGAGCGACGAGCCACCGCGAGCGACGGGGGCGAGGACCGCGGCGACGTCATCGTGCGTGCGCCGGAGCGGCTCGCGGCGGCGGACATTCCGACCGAATGGCTGCCGCGCCTGATCGACGAGAGTGCCGGCGTGGGCGATGGCGGCCGCGACTGCACGTGGCACATCACGGCTTCGCGGCGCGGCCGGGCTGCAGGGTCAAGGAGAGCGACCGGCTGTCGATGCTCGCGACCGGGCTCGCGCGGCTCGGGGTCCGCGTCGTCGAGCATCCGGACGGGCTCGACATCGAGGGCGGCGAGGTGTCGGGCGGGACGATCCGGGCCGCGCACGACCACCGCATCGCGATGGCGTTCGCCGTGCTGCGCCGGGCGCGCCCGGGCCGACGTGACGATCGAGGAGGCGGACGGCATCGAGACTTCGTATCCCTGGTTTCGTGGATACCCTGGGCGCCCCTGGGCGGGCGCGTCGAACGGATGGAGAGGGCGTGGTGAATTCGAGCAATACGTAACTGGAACGGAAGCACACAA
>ERZ1370068.8632-contig-7470_pt1 | contig 21213 bp, 35 predicted proteins | sample MGYA00561227_ERZ1370068 | MGnify/ENA primary metagenome ERZ1370068 (study PRJEB38410, sample SAMEA6850437) | metagenome | study: Metagenomic assessment of the ecological functions of the soil: analysis of the soil microbiota associated with the... | reverse complement strand
GTTGCTTCGTTCAGTTACGTATTAGCGGCACGTAGAGCGCGCCATCAGGAACCGAGCACGCACGAGGTTCGGACCCGCCCGCCAGGTGTAGAGCGAAGCGTCGAGGGACACGGTCCGGAACCGATGGTCGCATCAACTGCGACCGGTAGGTGTCGACGAACACCAGCGAATGATCGGGCATCACGGTCGGCCCCTCGAGGCGACGGTAGCCGGGGCCTGCGGCGATCGAGTTCGCGGGCGCGCCGGAGCTTCGCCGTCTCCCGTCGACTGGATTTGGCTCATCGGCACGGACTTCCCGCGGTTGACGCCGCCGCCGGTGTTGCAGAATGGCCCGCGATATGCAGCCAGCCCGGGATCGTAGCGCTATGCTTTGCATCGCATTCATCTCCCGATGACAACCGCATCTCCGTCGTGGCATCGTTCCGCCTACGATCTCGCAGCCATCCGGGCCATGGCGCAACGCACCCTGCCGCGCCCGGTGTTCGACGCTTCGCCGATGGAGGGCGCCGAGAACGGGTATGCTGCTTCCGGCGCAGCGAGCACGCGTTTGCGCAGTTCGAGCTGCTTCCGCAGCCGCTTCACGGCGCCGCCCAGTCGCGAACTCTCGGTCGGAACTGTTCGGGCGGCGCTTGGCGCTGCCGGTGATCGGTCCGGTGACCGGGCTATCCGGCCTGTTCTGGCCGGGAGGCGAGATCGCCGCGGCGCGCGCGGCTGCACGGCAGCCAGCCCACCGCCTGCTTTGCCTCGAAGCCATGCCTCGACCTGTACGATGGAGCTCGCCGCAGGCTCCGCCGGGCCGCGCTGGATGCAGGTCTTCATCTGTCGCGACCGCGGCCTGACCCGCGAATTCGTCGGAAGGCGCGCCGCGGCGAGCGGCCTTCGACGTGCGCTGGTGCAGACCACGGACAATCAGCTCGTCGGCAGCTCGCGAGCGCCGATCATCCGCTCACACGGCTTCACCATCCCACGCCACGCGGTTCTCGCCGCTCGATATTGGCGCTGGCAGCCAGACTGCCCTGGCTCCTGCGCATGGGCCCCGCGACTGTCGAAGATTAACTTCGCCAGTTGCACGAGCCCGGGCGCCGCGGCGCGACATCCAGCGCGATGGCCGCTTCAAGATCGCCAAAGCGCCTGCTCGATCCGTCGATGTCCTGGCGCGACGTCGGGTGGCTGCGCGGGATCCGTGGAAGGGGGTCCCCTGCTGCGCAGAAGGCGTTCTTCATCCCAAAGGAGGCCGCCGAGGCGGTCGCGCGCGGGGTCGACCCGGGGTGATCGTTTCTCAACCACGGCGGCCGGCAACTCGACGGCGCGCCCGCGCGGCGCTGGATGTCCACTCTCTGCCGGCGCGTGGTCGCCATGGTCGGCTGAGCGGGCGCATCCCATGTCTGATCGATGGCGGCAAGCGTCCGGCGCGGGGCGGATGTCGTCGAGGGGGCTGGCGGTGAGGCGCTTCGCCGCTGCCACTGATTGCGCGCCCGCATCTTTTTCGGTCTCGCCGCGTGGCCGGGGAGGCAGGCGTGGCGCGCGTTCTCGAAGCATCCTGTTCTGCGCCCGCGAGATCGACCGCGTCATGGGACTTCCTCGGCGTCCGCACGATCGCGGAGCTCGGACCGGACGCTATCTGACGCGTGACGAGCCGCGATGTTGCCCGGTCAGCGCACCGCAGTAGCAGCCGCCCGCGAAGATCTTCCTCCAGGGGACCGCGATGACCTGGGCGGATCAAGTCCGGCGGATCCGCCAGGTCTCGCTGCCGCCTGCTGATCGCGACCACGCATTCCTGAACCGCGTCGGCGGCACGGCTTGAACCGATACCCGCAATGAGTCACGAGCCCAGTCCGTGCACGGGCGGGGTAACGAGACGTGATCCGGAGATCCGCCCCTGCTGACGATCGGGCAAGGAAACTCTCCGCGGCCGTCCGATCGGAGCTGATCGCCAGGTTCTCTGGCAGCCTGCCGACCGTGCTACGATGTGGTCGATCCCTGATCAGCTGGGTTCAGGCTGCCCTCGATTACGCCGGATCAAAGCCGCTGGTCCGTGTCCGAGCCAGGGTCATGGCCGGAACGGCGGTCACTTGCGCGCAGGCCGCGCACCTCCGACGGCCTCGCGGTTTTCCGGCCGCGCTGCATGCCGCCGGGCGGGGGCGACATCGTCGTGGCCGCGACCAGACGCCTTCACTCACACGGCGATCGCGGCGCGATCTGCCGCTGGGCGCGGCTCCGGCAATCGCGGCCATTGCCGGATTTGTCACCGACGGTTCCGGTCGCGCAGACCTCGCCGGCGTCTTGCCGTCGGCCTGCCGGTCTACTGCGCGGGGCTCACGGCGGAATTCGGCGGCCCGCAACGGAGCCGGGCACGGTTTGGATTGCCTGACCGATCGTCGGCTGGCGGCGTTGCCGGCGGATCCGGCGATATCCTGGTCGGCGACCGCGATGGCGTCGTGGGTCAGTGCCGCTCAAACAGGCGCAGGCGGTGCTCGCGAAACCGGCGAGCCGGGTGTGCGGGCGGCCGAGGCGAGCCTCGAAGCGAAGGTCGCGCCAGTCTCGAAATCCCGAACCTCAGTGAGCGCGCCCCTACCAATTCCGATCGCGAGTTCGGGAAATCAAGCCAGGAGAATGTTGCGAGACCGAGCAAGTCATCCTGGTTCAGAGCGCTTCGGGCGCGCAATATCCTGCTGCTCCCTCCCAGAGTGACGCACTTACCCAGCGGGCGTAATCTGGTCGACGCCTTCAGATCACGGTCAGGAAATGATTTCCGGCGGGTTGCCACCTGACCTTGCTGGCGCAGCGCACGCCGCCATAGGCCAGCCGGTGATTTCGGGCTCGCTGATGCCGCCCGGATACAGGATGATTTCGCCCCGGCGCCGGGGATAGCTGGTCTGGTTTTCGTGGCCAAGTCCGAGGATGCCTGGAGATCATGAAACGCGAGCATCCAGCATCGCCTCCCCGCTCCAGCGCACGTGGATGATCCGCTCACTGTAGGGCAGCATCGAGGCGAAATTCTGGCGCAGATCTGGCGGCGCGTTCTGCTCCGAGGGCGTGCAACGGGTGGAAGCGACCTGCGCTAGATGCGTATACGCTCCGCGGTCAGCTCCTGCAGATCGTTGCGCTGGACCACCAGATCGGCCTGGACATCGAGCGAGTGGCTTAGACACCTTGCAACGCATCTGTCAGCTGGTGAGGATGCGCGTCGGGGCGGGCGCGAAGAACGGCCGATATGCACCGCCAGCGGATATCCGGCACTCCGGTGGTTCACAACCCGGGTGATGCGGTGTCCTCTCCGCCGTTTTACCGCCATATCCGCGCGATCTCAAGGGTTACGGCCGCGACCAACCTGATCCGCGCTGGCCGGAAGACAACGCCCGGGCTGCCGATCCAGTTCTGGCGATGAACTTCGGAAGAAGGCGGGGAGAACAGCGTCCTGCACGGCGATGCGGCATCGGAGGCGCGTTTCTGCAGCGACGCGCTCGGCGCAAAGCCTCTGCCCGGCCAGCGCAACGCATGAAACGTCGAGATCGATCGCTCGAATACGGCTCGCGCGCCGGATTCCGAACGCCTCGTGGCGGATCTTCACTCCTGCGGAAGAAGATCCGGTGCTTTCACGGTGTACGGAGATGGCGCCGATGCGCTTGCCCGCAATCCGTCATGCGTGGCGGCCATGCGCGAAGCCGGGATGCAGATCGCAAGCCACGGCTTGAAATGGATCGACTACAAGGATTTTCCCACGCGGATCTATGGTCACGCCCGATATGCGCGAGGCGATACGCATCCACACCGAGGCGACCGGCGAGCGGCCGCATTGGGGTGGTGCTGCGACGCGCTGCTGCCGCCACTGCTCAAGCTCGTTCTCGACGACGGCGGATCTCTCACTCGTCTGGATCTCTACGCGGACGATCTGCCCTGTCGGGTGAACGGGCCGAAGGGACCGCACCTCATCATCCCCTGTACGCCTCGATGCCAACGACATGCGGTTCATCAACCCGCGGGGCTTTCCCGAGGCGAAGCATTCTTCACCTACCTGCGCGATGCGTTCGCGCTTCTCTACGAGGAAGGCGCGCGTTGCGCTCGAGGATGATGTCGGTCGGGCTGCATTGCCGGCTTGCGGGCCGCCCCGGCCGGGCGGCGGGGCTGAAGCGGTTCCTCGATCACATCGGCAAGTTCGATCCGGGTGCAGACGCCGACGCTGCAGCATCGCGCGGTAGTGGCATTAACGATCGCGGCGCATCGGCCGCTGCGCCGAGTCGTCACCTGACCAGCAGCTGCGATGGCGCATCGCGGTCCCGTTGGACGATCTCGAACCGCACTGGATCCGGGCGCGTTTGCCGCCACGCTCGGCGACGCCTTCGGCGCATCTGCCTGGATCGCCGAGGCGGCGTATGATGCAGCGCCGTTCGCGACCTTGAATGCCCTCTACCAGGCACATGACCAGGCCGTGCGACCGGCGCCGAGCGCCAAGGAACGCTGATCAAAAGCCATCCGACCTTGCCGGCAAGAGCCTCGCGAGGGGCGCGCGACTGCTGACTCCGCGCGCGAGCAATGAGCGCCGGGCCTCGATCGCCTTTCCGAGGAGAATTCGCGCGCTTTCCGCCAGTGGCTCAACGAGGCCTATCGGGCGAAGTTATCAGCGCATGCCGTTCGTCGTCTGCGTGCGGCGGCACGGCAAGGAGATCGATCCTTCGACTGTTCGAGCGGCGCCTGCGCCACGATGCGGCGACGGAGCGGAGGCGGCGGTGGGCGAAATCTCTCCGCATGCGCCGCGCTGCGGCTCGACCAGGCGGGTTTCGGCGCCGCATCGCCTCAAAGTTCACGGGCGGCTTTCGACCCACGCCCGCTCGAACACCCATCGCGTGCCGTCCCGCCGAGGATCGGATGCGATATCGAATTTCCGAGGTCTTCGCCTCAGGCAAATCGCGCCTGATCTCGACGCGCGGCGACCAATGCCTGGCGGCTGCGACCGACCGGCCGCTCGTCGCCGACGCGCCTTTCTTCCGATCAGCTCCACTATGAGTTGCGGTTTGCCGTCGGCGGGAAACCGTCTCGCGCGGCTGGGCGCGCCGCCCGCCGCCGATCCGCCCCTTCCTCGGCATCGTCCCCGATCCGCTTTCGCCCTCGCCGGAAGCGCCGAGGCGCACTATCACATACCGCTGCTTGGTTACGCCCTGAGCTACGCCACCTACCGCGGAACGTTGACGGCCGCGGCTGGACCGGGATGCGCTTGGCTTGCCGTCTTTGCCGACGCTTCAGGTCCTGTTACAGACGATCACGGCCGGGCCCCGCCGGCCCGGCCCCGATGCGCGTTCGAGTGAGGGCCGCCGACCTGCTTGCCGAGGGACTTCTGGACCGTCGATGCCCTTGACGTAGAAGTTCATGCTCAGGATTTGCCCGTCGTCGAGGCGAGTGCCGCCCCCTTGCACTCCAGCGTCTTGCCGTCCTGATCGACGCGACCGGGCACTTGAACGGATGCAGCGTGCCGGCCTTGATCGCCGCCTGCGTCTCCATCGCCATCTTCTTCACGTCGTCGGGCATGTTGGTGTAGGGCGACATCACCACCATCCTCGCATCAAGGCCGCCCCAGGTGTCGCTCGGATTTCCACTTGCCGTCGAGCGCGGCCTGGCGCGCTCGGACGTAGTAGTTACCCCAGTAGTCGGTGATCGGCGGTGAGCTGGGCCTTCGGCCCGAACTTGATCATGTCGGACGCTTGCCCGAACGCATGGATGCCGCGCTGCTCCGCGATCTGCATCGCGGCCGGGCAGTCGGTGTGCTGGGTGAGGATGTCGGCGCCCTGATCGACGAGCGCCTTGGCGGCGTCGGCCTCCTTCGGCCGGGTCGAACCAGGAATTGACCCAGACGATCTTGACCTTGATGTTCGGATTGATGCTCTGCGCCCCGAGGATGGTGGAGTTGATGCCGGAGATCACCTCGGGGATCGGGAACGAGACCGATATAGCCGATCACCCCGGACTTCGACATCTTCGCCGCGATCTGGCCCTGGATGTAGCGGCCTTCGTAGAAGCGGGCCGCGTAGGTGCTCACATTCGCTGCGCGCTTGAAGCCGGTGCAGTGTTCGAAGAACGATGTTGGGATATTTGGCCGCCACCTTGATCGTGGCATCCATGAAGCCGAACGAGGTGGTGAAGATGAGCTTGTGTCCGGTGCGCGCCAGCTGCTCGATCGCGCGCTCCGCGTCCGGCGCCTTCGGGGACGTTCTCGACGAACGTCGTGTCGACCTTGTCGCCGAGCGCCTTCACCATCGCCTGGCGGCCGACGTCGTGCTGAAAGGTCAGCCGAGATCGCCGATCGGGCCGACACCGATGAATCCGACCTTGAGCTTGTCGGCGGCGGATGCGCGTGGAAGGTCACGGCGGCAAGCGCCAGAGCTGGCGGCCGCAGCCACGGCGAAGATGATCCGTTTGTTCATGATCTTCACTCCGGGTTGGCGGGAAGACTGTCAGTTCACCGCGTGCGCACGCCCGCGCGCGGCATTCAGCGATCAGGCACGAAGACTACACCCAAGCGACGCAGGCGCAGCGGACCCGGCAGTCACCGCGCGTCCGCGAAATCAACACGAGAACGATCACGGTGGCAAGATAGGGCAGGGCCGACATCAACTGCGAGGGCACGCCGAGCCCGAGCGCCTGGGTATGGAGCTGCAGGATGCGTGACCGCGCCGAACAGATAGGCGCCGACCGACCAGCCGGCCGCGGCCGCCGACGATGCAAACACCACCAGCGCCAGCGCGATCCAGCCGCGCCCCGCGGTCATGCCGGGGATGAAGAACGGCGTATAGGCGAGCGGCAGGAAGGCGCCGCCGAGCCCGGCGCAGGCGCCGCCGAACAGCACCGCCAGCATGCGGATCTTGAGCACCGGATAGCCGAGCGCGTGCGCCGAGGCGTGATTGTCGCCGACAGCGCGCAAGACGAGGCCGGCCGCGCGTGCGGTAGAGGAACCACCAGATGCCGATGATCAGCGCGATCGAGACATAGACGAAGGCGTCCTGCCCGAACAGGATGCGGCCGACGGAAGGCAGATCGGTCAGGAACGGCAAATTGAGAGTGCTGGCGCCGAGGCGATCTTCTCGCCGACGAAGCCGCGCCGATCAGGCCGGACAGCCCGACGCCGAGGATGGTGAGCGCCAGCCCGGTCGCCACCTGGTTGACCGCGAGGCCGAGCGTGAGGATGCGCGAAGATCGCGGCCAGCGCCGCGCCGGCCAGGATGCCGCAGAACGCCCCGACCACGGTCGAGCCCGGTCATGTAGGCGCCGGCGAAGCCGCAGGCCGCGCCGACGATCATCATGCCCTCGACGCCGAGGTTCAGCACGCCCGGCGCGCTTCGACGACGCAGCTCGCCGGCGGCCGCCAGCAGCAGCGGCGTCGAGCGCGGCGATCACCGACGAGGAGTGATGGCTTCAAGCAGCCATGCGCGGGCTTTCGGCGCGCGACTGGATCGAGGCGGACGCGATAGAGGATCAGCGAGTCGCAGGCGAGCACGTAGAACAGCAGGATGCCCTGGAACACCTTGGTGAGGTCGAGCGGGACCTTCATCGTGATCTGCGCGCTGCTCGCCGCCGATGAAGGTCAGCGCCGAGGAACAGTCCGGCGATCAGGATGCCGATCGGATTGCAGCCTGCCGAGGAACGCGACGATGATCGGCGGTGAAGCCGTATCCCGGGCGAGATGCCGGGCTGCGAGATGGCCGACGGGCCCCGCCACCTCGATGATGCCGGCGAGCCCGGCGAGCGCGCCCGAGACCGCGAACGTGAACAGGCACCAGGCGATCGGTCGTTGAAGCCGGCAAAGCGCGCGGCCTTGCGGTGCGGCGCCGACCAGCCTGATTTCAAATCCCATGATCAGGTGCGGCCGAGCACGGACGGTCGCCAGCATGACGACGACGCAGCGCGATCACCGAGCCGAGCATGCAGGCGGCTGCGCCGTCGATCAGGGTCGGCACCGTGGCGACCGGGTCGAACTCCGCGGTGGTCGGGAAGTTGAGGCCCTTGCGGATCGCGCCAGGGTCCGCGCACCAGATAGTCGATGCACGAGATTGCCGACATAGACCAGCATCAGGCTGGTGAGGATCTCGCTCGCGCCGAAACGCACCCGGCACAGACGCCGGGATCAGCCGCGTAGAGCGCGCCGCCGAGCGCGCCGAGCAGCAACATCGCCGGCAGCACCCAGGGGCCGACCCCGGTGCCGTTGGTGCGCACCGCAAGCCAGCTGCCGCACACCGCGCCGATCAATGAACTGTCCCTCGGCGCCGATGTTCCAGATGTTGGCGATGTAGCAGAGCGACAATCCGATCGCGATCATCACCAGCGGCGTCGCCTTGACGGCGATCTCCTGCAGCGAGAACGGGTCGGTCAGCGGCTCGATGAAAGTAGACCGAGAGCGCCGTGATCGGGCTCTTGCCGATGATCTCGAACAGCACCGGCGACGGTGACGAGCGTGAGCGCGATCGCGATCAGCGGCGAGGCGATGGCGATGATCGCCGAGCGTTCCGCGCGCCGCTCAAGCACCAACTGCATGCTGTGTCTCTCGCCTGCCTTGCGGCGCATCGGCGGCGGCGCCGCCCATCAGCAGTCCCAGCGCCTCGCCGCGTTGCTTCCGCGGCGCGAAGCGGCGCCGACAGGTTGCCGCGAAACATGACCGCGACGCGATCGGCGATCTCTTCGATTTCGTCGAGGTCCTGGCTGATGACCAGCACCGCGGCGCCGCGGCCGGCGAGATCGATCAGCGCCTGACGAATGGTCGCTGCCGCGCCGGCGTCGACGCCCCAGGTCGGCTGGCTGACGACAAGGATGCCCGGCTCGCGCAGGATTTCGCGGCCGACCACGAATTTCTGCAGGTTGCCGCCGGAGAGGCTCGCGGCTTCCGGATCGCGCTTGGCCTTGCGCACGTCGAAGGCCTTGGTCGTGCGGTCGACGGCGGCGAGCGTCGCCGCATGGTCGATGAAGCCGTACTTGACCATCGCCGCTTGCGGCGTGGCCGGTGAGCAGCGCGTTTTCCGACAATTTCATCCGCGGCGCGCGCGCCGTGGCCGAGACGTTCCTCCGGAACGAAGGCTGCTCCAAGGCGCCGCCGCGCGGTCACGCCAGAGCGTGCCGACCGCCGCGCCGTCGATCATGACGGCGCCCGGCTCGAGGCGACAGGCGTTCGCCGGTCAGGGCGGCGAACAGTTCGTCCTGCCCGTTGCCGGCGACGCCGGCGATGCCGACGATCTCGCCGCCGCGTCACCGCGAGCGAGACGTCGTTGAGGCGCGTGCCGTGCGGATCGTCGGGTTCGAGCGAAAGCTTGTGGACGACGAGCCGCGGCGCCGACGCCGCGGATGCGGAGGCCATCTTCACTTCGCCGATCTCGGCTCCGACCATCATGCGGGCGAGCGAGGCGGCGGTCTCGCGGCGCGGATCGCATGCCGCCACCTTCTTGCCGGCGCGCAGGATCGTCGCCGTATTGCAGCAGCCGCTTCACCTCTTCGAGCTTGTGGCTGATGTACAGGATCGCCCGTCCTTCGTCCCGGAGCCGGTCGAGCACGATGAAAAGCTGCTCCGCCTCCTGCGGCGTCAGGACGGCGGTCGGCTCGTCGAGGATCAGCAGCTTTGGATTTTGCATGAGCGTGCGCACGATCTCGATGCGTTGGCGCTCGCCGACCGACAGCTGCCAGACTTCGCGATTGGGATCGCAGCGGCAGCCCGTAGACGCGCGCGGTCTCTGCGAGCGTCTCCGACGATGGCGGCAAACGATTCGGTGGACGCGCAGGCCGAGCGCGACGTTCTCGGCGACGGTGAGGTTCTCGAACAATGAGAAATGCTGAAACACCATGCCGATGCCGAGCGCGCGCGCCTGGGAAGGACCGGACGGTACGATCTTCTGCCCCATCCAGCGCAGTTCGCCGCCGCTCGGCTGGATGAGGCCGTACATCGCCTTGACCAGAGGTCGACTTGCCGGCGCCGTTCTCGCCGAGCAGGGCGTGAATTTCGGCGGGATGGAGATCGAGATCGATGTTGTCGTTCGCGCAGAAGCGTACCGTACCGCTTGCTGATCCCGGCGGCGCTCAACAGCGGCTCGGATCGAGGGGAGGCGCTCGGCGAAGAGACATCAAGCATCGGGATCGCTGCGCATGCCCTCGTGCCGCGGGATTTGGTGCAAGGATCGTTCCTCGGCGCGGACGCGACCCGCCCCGCCCAGCGCCATCATCCGACAAAATGCGCGCCGATAAAAGCGGCTGATCGAAGCAAACTAAGCAAACACAAAGTCCCACCGGCCCCGAGAACCCGTGCGGCTTCGTCACGGCGATGAGCGCCGCGACGAACCATCGAAAATTGCGAACGGTGACGCCGGCAAGGCTTCGCTTCACCCGCCACTGCCCTGCCAAGCTTGCACCCTCGGCGGTGGTTCTGCCATTCTCATCAGGCGCGGCGCAAAGAGGTCCGTCTATCGTGGAGCTTGTACTCACCGGATCCATCGGCGCCATTGCTCGCTGGCTGCATGTCATCGCCGGCATCGCCTGGATCGGAAGCTCGTTCTATTTCATCCATCTCGACCTCAGCCTGCGGCCGCGACCCGGCTTCCGCAGCGGCGTCAAGGGCGACGCCTGGCAGGTCCACGGCGGCGGCTTCTATCACATGATGAAGTATCTGGTGGCGCCGACGCGACTGCCCGACCATCTGACCTGGTTCAAATGGGAAGCGTACACGACCTGGCTCTCGGGGTTCGCGCTGCTGGTGCTCGTCTACTATCTCGGCGCCGATCTGTTCCTGATCGACAAGTCGGTGCTCGATCTCACCGCGACGCACGCGGCGGTCATCGCCTTCTGCAGCCTCGCGGTTTCCTGGCTCGCCTACGAGGGACTCTGCCGCTCGCCGCTCGGCCGGCACGCGAGGTCGCGCTGGCGCTCGTCGGCTATGTGTTTCTCGTCGCGCTGACCTTACGCCTTCACGCGCGTGTTCAGCGGACGCGGCGCCTACACCCAGATCGGCGCGCTGATCGGCACCATCATGGTGGCCAACGTCTTCGTCATCATCATTCCCTACCAGAAGAAATCCGTCGCCGCGCTTCTTGCCGGCAAGGAGCCCGATCCGTTCTGGGGCCAGATCGGCAAGCAGCGCTCGGTCCATAACAATTATCTGACGCTGCCGGTCGTCTTCCTCATGCTCAGCAACCACTGGCCGCTGTTCTTTGCCACTCGCTACAACTGGCTGATCGTCGCCATCGTGCTCGCCATCGGGCCGGTCATCCGCCATTTCTACAATTCGCGCCACGAGGGCAAAGGCAATCCGTGGTGGACGTGGGGCGTGGCGGCGGCCGGCATGGCGGCGATCGCCCGGCTCTCCGCCGCCGGCCCGGCGCGACCGTGACCGGCGCGTTGCCGCCGACTCCGAAATTCGCCGAGGTCGCCAACATCGTGCTGTCCCGCTGCAGCATGTGTCACGCCGCCGAGCCGGTGTGGACCGGCATCGCCGCCGCGCCCAAGGGCGTGATGCTCGATACCGACGAGCACATCCGCGTGCATGCGCCGCTGATCGAGATCGTCGCCGTGCGCTCGAACGCCATGCCGCCGGGCAATGTGACCGGGAGATGACGGATCGCGAGCGGCTGGTCCTGGCGTCGTGGCTTGCCGCCGGCGCGGCGGCGCAGTGAACGAGGCCGAGCGCAACGTGCGCGCCATTCGCGGCCGGCTTCTGAGCTTTTGCGCGCGCCGCACGGCGCGCGCGATGCGCAAAGCTATCAGCTACATCGAAGACGGCATCGTGCTCAGTCAAGGACGGCCGCATCGAGGCGGCCGGACCCGCTGCCGAGCTGACGTCGCCGCGGCTGCCGGCGGCAGCGGCGGTCGAACATCACGCCGACGCGCTGATTTTGCCCGGATTCGTCGACCCCCATATCCACTACCCGCAGACGCAGGTGATCGCGTCCTATGGCGCGCAACTGCTCGAATGGCTGGAGAAATACACCTTCGTCGAAGAGCAGAAATTCGCCGATCCCGCGCACGCCGCGCGCAACGCCGAATTTTTCCTGGACGAGCTGGCGCGCAACGGCACCACCACCGCGCTCGCCTACTGCACGGCGCATCCGAATTCGGCCGCCGCGCTGTTTGGCGGCCGCGCACCGCCGCAACGCCGGCATGATCGCGCGGCAATTCCTGCATGGACCGCAACGCGCCGCCGGGGCCTGCTCGCTCCCGCCGCCACCGCCATCGCCGACAGCCGCGATCTCATCCGGCGCTGGCACGGCACCGGGCGGCAGCGCTATGCCGTGACCCCGCGCTTCGCCATCACCTCGAGCGACGAACAGCTCGCGGCGGCGGGCGCCCTGCTGACATGAGTTTCCCACCGTCCTGATGCAGACGCATCTTGCCGAGAACCGTGACGAGATCGATACGGTCAAGCGCCTGTTTCCGCGCGACGCGAGCTACACGGCGGTCTATGCCCGGTTCGGCTTCTGCTCGGCCCGCGCTCGCTTTTCGGGCATTGCATCCATCTCGCGACGATGCCGAGCTGGCGCTGCTGCGCGACAGCCGTCTCGGTCGCGGTATTCTGCCCGACCTCAATCTCTTCATCGGCAGCGGCCTGTTCGACTATAAGCAGCTCGCCGGCGCGGGCATTCGCATTGCGCTCGCGACCGATGTCGGCGGCGGCACGTCCCATTCCATGCTGCGCACCGCCGCCGAGGCCTACAAGGTGATGCAGGTGCAGGGCCAGAACCTGCCGGCACTCGTCGCATTCGATCCTGATCACGCGCGGCAACGCCGCCGCGTCTCGGCCTTGCCGAGCGAGATCGGCACGATCACGCCTCGGCGCCTTGCGCCGATCTCGTCGTGCATCGATGCGCGGGCGACGCCGGCCATGGCGCATCACATGGCGGTCGCGCGCGACCTTGAAGCCGAGCTGTTCGTGCTCATGACCCTGGGCGACGACCGCGCGGTCCGCCAGACTTACATCGCGCAGCGAGCCCGCGCTCTGGGCGAAGCTTCAGAGATGGCCCGCTGCTTTCACGCGCGGGAGGAAGTACCTAGATGCAGGACATGGACGCGTTGATCAGACGACTGCCGAAATGCGAGCTGCACATTCACATCGAGGGGCAGCCTGGAGCCGGAATTGATGTTCGCCCTGGCGCGCGTCGCAATGGCATCCGGCTGCCCTATGCCTCGGTCGAGGCGCTACGCCAAGCGTACCAGTTTCGGCACCTGCAGGATTTCCTCGACCTCTACTATCAAGGCATGTCGGTGCTGGTCACCGAGCAGGACTACTACGATCTCGCCTGGGCTTATCTGCAGCGCGCGCGCGAGGACAATGTCAGGCATGTCGAGATGTTCTTCGACCCGCAGGGACACACCGCGCGGCGGGATTGCATTCTCCACGGTGATCGGCGGCCTGCACCGCGCCGTCGTCGATGCGACTCGTGAGCTTGGGCGTCGGCGCCAGCCTGATCATGTGCTTTCTGCGGCATCTCGACGAGGCGGATGCGGAGAAGACGCTCGATCAGCGCCCTGGCCTTCAAGGACAAGATCGTCGGAGTGGGACTGGATTCATCCGAAGCTCGGCAATCCGCCGAGCAAGTTTGCCCGGGTGTTCAGGCGCGCTCGCGATGAAGGTTTCTTTCTCACCGCGCACGCCGGGGAGGAAGGACCGGCAGCCTATGTCTGGGAGGCCCTCGACGTCCTCGGCGTTGGCCGCATCGATCACGGGAATCATTCGCTCGATGATGCAGCGCTGGTCGGGCGGCTGGCGCGCGAGCGAATAGCGCTCACCGTCTGTCCGCTCTCCAATCTGCGCTTGCGGGTCATCGACGATCTCGAGCCGCCACCCGCTGCGGCAAATGATGGACAAGGGCCTTCTCGTCACCGTCAATTCCGACGATCCGGCTTACTTCGGCGGTTACGTGAACGAGAACTACCGCGCCGTGTCGCGCGCGCTCGAGCTCCGACGCGACGACATCGCAGCGACTGCATCCGCAACGGCATCGAGGGCTTCGCTCATGACGACCGCGGAGAAGGCGGACGCTCTCGCCGAGGTCGAGCGCGTGCCTCGCTGAGACGGCCTGACGACGCGGCGCCGCCACGCTCACGCCGGCTGGCGTTGCCGGGCTGACCAGCGGTGCGGACGCCCGCTCCCTGGCGATGAGGAGCTGAGCGGCGATCCCCGCGGCAATCACGGCGGGTTCCTTGCCTCTGATCTGCGGCATGCCGATCGGACAGACCAGCCAGTCGATCCTGCTTTCGGCGACGCCCACTTGCCGGGCCCAGCTCGCGAACCGCGCCCGCTTGGTCTCCGAGCCGATCAGGCCGACGAAATCGAACGCGTCACGCTGCAGCGCCGCGGCGGTGATGTCGAAGTCGAGCGGATGCGAATGGGTCATGACGATGACCATGGCGTCGCGCGGTGCCTGTGCAAGTTCGTGAGTTGGGTCGTACGGTGCAGAGGGCGACGGCATTTTGCGGCACGTGTTGGGAAACTGGTCCTGCCGACCGTCGATCCAGCGGACCGTGAAGGGAAGCGGCGCCAGCGCCAGCACGACGGCCGCGGCCGACGTGGCCGGCGCTAAACAGCAGCACCGGCGTGGCCGCCTCGCCGAACCGTTCGTGGAACGACGTCCTGGAGAAGGCGGTCCGCCCGGTTTCGGCCGCCGCGCGGGATGCCAGCACCCGCACGATCCGTCCACTTCGCATCGAGCCGGCTCGCGGTCATGCAAAGCTCCCGACCTGCTCCATCTCCTCGAAACCGCCGTACCGCGGCGAGGTCGGCGGCGTCGAATGTCTCGGTGAGCGTGCGCACCATGCCGCCGCAGCATTGGCCGAGATTGGGACCCAACGGCCAGTCGCGGAACTCCGCCGCGCCGCGCCCGGCGGCAAGCGTGGCGCGCGCCGCGCGCATGGCCTCGCACTCCAGGCGCCCGCCGCCGATAGTGCCGAAAAGCCGCCGTCGGGCTGCAGCACGATGCGGGCGCCGCTCTCGCGCGGCACTGATCCGGCGGCGTCGATCACGCTCAGCATCGCGGCGCTGCCGTGCCGCTCGATGGTTTGCCGAATGCGCGTCCAGACCTTGGCCATCTCATTCCGCATCTCAGGCGTGGGCTCTCGCCGCGAGCAGCGCCAGTGCAGCGACCGGGTCGACCGGGCCGACCGCCTTGAGGATCGCTTCCGGGGTTGCGGGAGCATCCAGCGCGACCGGTTTCCCGGATGCAGCGAATGTATCGCATCGGCGATCGCGGCGAACACGCGAAATCGCCAGCATCAGCGGCGGCTCGCCCACCGCTTCGAGCGATAGATCGTCTCCTCGCGATTGCTGCCGTCGAACAACGCCACGCGGAAGTCCGCCGGCACGTCGGCGGCAACCGGTATCTTGTAGGTCGAGGGCGCATGCGTGAGCAGGCGGCCTTGCTCATCGTAGACCAGTTCCTCGGTCGTCAGCCATCCCATGCCCTGGACGAACGCGCCTTCGATCTGGCCGATATCGATCGCAGGGTTAATGGAGCGTCCGACATCGTGAAGAATATCGACGCGGCGGACGCTCATCTCGCCGGTCAGAATGTCGATCACGACTTCGCTGCAGGCGGCGCCATAGGCGTAGTAGAAGAACGGCCGGCCTGTCGCTTTCTCGCGATCCCAATGCAGCTTCGGCGTCTTGTAGAAGCCGGCGGCAGACAGATGCACGCGCGCTGCGTACGCCTTCTTCGTCAATTCCGCCGAACGGAATGCTCTCGTTGCCGATGAACACGCGGTCGTCGCGGAAGGAGATGCGATCCTCCTCGACGTTCCAGCTCTCGGCTGGCAAAGCGGGCCAGCCGCGCTTTGATTTCGCGCACCGCCTGCTGCACGGCCATGCCGTTGAGGTCGGTGCCGGCCGACGCAGCGGTTGCCGAGGTGTTGGGTACCTTGTCGGTCGGAGGTGGCGGTGATGTGCACGCGCTCGAGCCCGATGCCGAACTCTTCCGCCGCGACCTGCGCCACCTTCTGAAACAGGCCCTGGCCCATTTCCGTGCCGCCGTGATTGAGGTGGACCGAGCCGTCCTGGTAGACGTGCACCAGGGCGCCGGCCTGGTTGAGATGCGTGAGCGTGAACGGAAATGCCGAACTTCACCGGAGTAAGTGCAATCCCCGTCTTCAGGATCGGCGAACGCGCGTTGAACGCCGTGATCTCCTTTCGCCGGGCGCGATAGCTCGATGAACGTTCGAGCTGCTCGATGAGCCGCGGCGCCACATCGTGGTCTTCGACCGTCTGGCCGTAAGGCGTGATGTCGCGTGCAGCGGCGTACGAGATTGGCCTTGCGCACGTCGAGCGGATCGAGGCCGCGACTCCAGGCGATCGCGTCGATCACGCGCTCGATCGCCATCATCCCCTGCGGACCGCCGAAGCCGCGGAACGCCGGTGTTCGACACGGTATTGGTCTTGATGCGCCGCGAATGGATCCTGAATTCGGGAAGGAAGTAGGCGTTGTCGGCATGGAACATGGCCCGGTCGACCACGCCGAGGCTCAGATCGGCCGAACATCCGCAGCGGGCGTCAAGCTCGATGTCCACCGCCCGCATGCGCCCGTCGGCTTCGAAGCCGACGCCGTAGGCGACGCGCGAAGTCGTGGCGCTTGCCGGTCACGACCATGTCGGCATCGCGGTCGAGCCGGAGCTTGCAGGGCCGGCCGGTGGCGCAGGCGGCGAGAGCGGCGATGACCGCCCACTGCGTCGCCTGCGTCTCCTTGCCGCCGAAGCCGCCGCCCATGCGGCGCACGCTGCACGGTCACGAAGGAAGTCCGGCAGCGCGAGAACGCGGGCGACGACGTGCTGCACTTCGCTCGGATGCTGAGTGGACGAATAGACCAGCATGGCGCCGTCCTCGCCCGGCACGGCGAGCGCGACCTGGCCTTCCAGATAAAAGTGTTCCTGGCCGCCGATGTGGAGCGTGCCGGAACTGCGAAACGGGGCTGCCGCGATCGCCTTGGCGGCATCGCCGTGGATGAAGGCGTAATCGGGAAGACACGCGCTCGCCGGACGCTTTGCCCTGCTCGACGGAGACGTTCGGGCGCTCCGCTTCGATATTGAAATGCGCCCGCAGGCGCCGCGCGCCGCGCCGCATCGCGCGAGGCCGCAACCACGGCGAACACCGGCTGGCCATGGAAAATGACGCGATCCACCGCAAACACCGGCTCATCGGCGAACGCCGGCGCAACGTCGTTCTTGCCCGGTATGTCCGCCGCGCGTGACGACCGCGACGACGCCCGGCTCCTTTGCACCTCGGCAAGATCGAGGCCGCGGATGGTCCCGCGCGCGACCGGCGAACCGCCGACGGCGACGTGCAGTGCCCGACCGGCTCGGGAATGTCGTCGATGTATTCGGCGGCGCCCTGCACGTGCTTGGCGGCGCTGTCGTGCGGCAGCGCCTTGTGGACGTGGCGGAGCGCGCGTCTCCGATGCGGCGCTATCCGGCGGCATCGGCGATCATCCGGCGATCCCGCGATGCGCGTCGTGTCGCTTTCCGCACCGGCAATCTCGGCCAGCGCCTTGATGACCAGATTGCGGGCGACGCGCAGGCGATAGGCGGCGCTGGCGCGCAGATCGGTGAGTGCGGTGAAATCCACGCCGACGGCATCGGACGCTTCATGCCAACGCAGCATTGCGGCAAGCGAGAGCCCGCGCAGCTCCGCTTCGACGGCCTGCGCGCGCTTGGGAATTCCAGCCATGCCGCCGAAGGCAACCTTCGCTTCGCTGATCCGGCCGTCGTCGATCTTCAGGCAGAATGCGGCGAGCACCGCAGAAATATCTTCGTCGATGCGCTTGCTGATCTTGTAGGCGCGAAAATGAGTACCGGAGCGAGCTTCGGCACGAAGAGCCGGCGCACGAACTCGCCCGGCTGGCGGTCCTGTTTGCCGTAGTCGAGGAAGAAGCTTTCCAGCGGCAAGGTGCGAACCCGCTCCTCGCGACGCAACTCCACCGAAGCTCCCATTGCAATCAGCATCGGCGCGAGATCGCCGATCGGCGAGCCGTTGGCGATATTGCCGCCGACCAGTGCCGCAGGCGCGCACCTGATCGAGCCGAACCGCCGCAACACTTCGGCGACATCGGGATCGATCGATCCCAACACCGGCGCGGCGCGCGCCAGTGAAACGGTCGCGCCGATCGCATAGCCCTCGCTTGTCGCTTCGATGCGAAGAAAGGCCAGCGACACGGCCGACATGGATGACCTTCTCGATCGGGGCGAGCTTCTTGGTGATCCACAGGCCGACATCGGTTGCACCGGCGACGATCGTCGCATCGGGATGTCGCGCGTAGAGTTGCGCCAGGGACTGCTCGCTCGCCGGTGCGGCAAAAAAGGAGCCATCATCTCCGACGAAGAGATCGGCCTTGTCGTCGAGCGAACGGAGCGCCTGCAGCCGCGCGGCGCCACTGCGGGTGAACCGATCGTCGGCCGCCTCGGCGCAGGCTTCCAGGGCGGCATCGACGATCGGCCGGTATCCCGTGCATCGGCACAGGTTTCCGGCTAGCACGTTGTTGATTGCTTCGCGGGTCGTCGCGCCGTTGCAGGCGTGGTAGTGGGCGAACAGGCTCATCACGATGCCCGGCGTGCAAAAGCCGCATTGCAGAGCCGTGCTGATGCGGGCCATCGCCGCCTGACCGGATGCAGCTCGCCGTCATCGGCGAGGTCTTCGACGGTGATCAGCTCCGCGCCATCAAGCTGGCCGAGCAGCGTGATGCACGAATTGACCGGCTCATAGACCAGGCGGCCGCCATGCTCACGCAATGACCACAGTAGCGCAGGCCCCGCAGCCGCCTTCGGCGCAGCCTTCCCTGGTGCCGATCGAACGTTCGCTTCTCGCGCAGCCAGGTCGAGGACCGTCGTGCGCGGCAAGAAATTCGTTGAGGCGCACGACGCGGCCGCTTCCGAGAAACTGCAAACAGTCTCTGGTCATCTGCCTGCTGCGAACTGACAATGAGTGGCCCGCCGCAGGGAATGCAATTTGCGTGCTCACGCCCGCGCGCTCTCCGCTACAGCGCGGCGACGGCGGCGACCTCGAGCAAAAACTCCTCGCGCACCGAGGCGGTCGACGATCAGCAGCGTGTTGGGCGGATAAGCGCCGCCGGCAAACAAGCGCGGGAATTCGCGCGTGCGGTATCGTGGAAGTAACTTGGCGATGTCCTGCGAATGCACCAGGTAGCTCGTGAACTCGACGACGTTGGCAGAAGCTTGCGCCCTGCGAAGCGAGCGCGGCCCCGATGTTGGCGAATACCGCCGCGCATTGCCCTTCGAAATCGGGGCGGGCGTCTTGCCGTCCTTGTCCGTCCCGACCTGGCCGGCGATGAACAAAACCTGAGGCTTTGACGCGGGCAACGTTCGAATAGGGCGCGATTGGCTTGCCCAGATCTCCGGGTTGAGCATCTGGATATTGGGCATGGTAGGCCTCCGTGGCGGTGGGGTGGCTGGGGACAAGGTCTGGGCGGCTGCATTTTTGCGGCGACCGTGGCTTCCGCGCGCAACGGTATCGGGGACGACAAGGGGGTACCCTAGGCACCCGGCGCGGTGGCTCATCGGCCGCGATGTTGCGTCTGTTAGCTTGGCTCCGAGGTGCCCTGGGCGTTTGGCGACCGCCACAATCGGCCGCATACGCGCCGAGGGCAAAGAAGGGAGGGAACCCGCAATGAAAGCGATCCTGCGCTATTCGGCCTGTACCGTGGTCGCTGCCGCCCCGCTGGCGCAGCCGCGCTCGGGCATGGCATCGGCAACAGGACTGGAACGATGGCTGGTATCAGCCTCGGCACCATCTCCGGTATCAGCCGGGGCACTATGTCTAGGCATCAACCCCGGCACCATGTGTGGCATCAGGCCCGGCATCATCTCCGGTCCCAGCCGCAGCACACTACGTGTGGTATCAGGCCCAGCGCCGTGTTGGGTATCAACCCCGGCAGCAAGAGTGGTATCAACTCCAGCAGAATGTCTGGTACCCGCCCGGGTGGTATCAGCCCAGCGGCAAGATCTCGTACCTGCCCCGGCGCCATGTCTCTGATCATCCCCGGCATGACCAGCATTACGCTTGGTCTCATCGCCGAGCTTCTCACCACCAGGCGGAGCACGCCGCCGCCGGGCCCGGCCCGCCACGCCGGTCTCGACGACTTGATCGCCAAGCATGCCGCCGCCAATAATCTGCCGCTTGCGCTCGTGCATCGCGTCGTCAAGCGCGAGAGCGACTACAATCCGCGCTGTATCTATGCCGGCAATTACGGGCTGATGCAGATCCGTCTCGGCACCGCGCGGTCGCTCGTGCTACACCGGCACGGTTGAAGGCCTGCCTCGGCACCCGACACCAACATGACCTATGCGTGTGCGCCATCTCGCCGGCGCTTATCGCGTCGCCGGCGGCGATGAGGACCGCGCGGTCGTCGCTATATGCCCGCGGCTATAACAGCAATGGCGGACGCGAGTGTGCGCCGGCCGACGCGCTTTGCCGCTTTCTGGTCGGGTCTCGTGTCGCGCTGGTGACCGTCGTCGCCGCACGCCGTCGCGCCGTGCGCACGTGATGCGCTGCCGCCAGTGGCACAGGCTGGCAGCGCAGGCCAGGCAACGCCGCGCCAATTGTTCTCCAGCGCCGCCCATGCGGTTCGCTCTTGCGCCTGGCGCACGCGCGCCCATTTGTGCGTGGGGCGCAACGCGGAACACGTCAACTATGGCTTTCACATACCGGTGCACTCGCCGGGTTCCGAACCTGCCGGCGGGCGCCGCTACGACGATGCGCGCTCGCGCCGCGCGGCGGTCGACCGGATCGACCATGCTGGCGACGGTGTTCGACACGGCGTTCGTGGTCCCCGGCACCACGGATCTCGCTTCGGCGCGCGAAGCGCTGCTGCGGCTTGTGCCCGGCATCGGACGATGCGGCGGCCTCGGCGCTCTCGCTCTACCTCCTCTCATGAGGCTCTTCACGTGCTGGTGTGCCGCGCGTCCTGCTCGCCCGCATGCTGGCGAATGTCCTGCTGGAAGGCGTCGGCGCCGTACCGTTCGCCGGAGACGCCTTCGACATCCTGTTTCGCGCCAACCGCCGCAACGTACGCGCTGCTGCGCGGGCATTTCGCGCGCACCGGCTACAGCATTGAGGCGCGGCGGCGCGGACCGCGGCGGCAGCCGCGCAAGGGGCGTCCGCTATTCCATGCCTTCGATGGCGTGCGACCGCTGCGTAAGACCCCGTGCGGAACAGCGAGTGGTGCCTGATGAGCAACACAACTGAATCTAACGCAAATACCT
>ERZ1370068.10882-contig-9542_pt1 | contig 21217 bp, 29 predicted proteins | sample MGYA00561227_ERZ1370068 | MGnify/ENA primary metagenome ERZ1370068 (study PRJEB38410, sample SAMEA6850437) | metagenome | study: Metagenomic assessment of the ecological functions of the soil: analysis of the soil microbiota associated with the... | reverse complement strand
TATACGCCCGTTTCAGTTGCAGCTGTTGCTCGGGGTTGCTGGACGAACCTCGCGAATCGAGATTGGGCTCAACTGGCTCCTACCTAAGTGAAAACCACCTCTGGATTTCAGTTTTTTGTGAGGAGGAGACGTGGCAGCATCAACCAAGGTCTCACTTTAAGAGAGAAGTCCTAAGTCATTGATTTCATTGGGAGGGCGAAGGAGAGATTTCGATCCGAATCTTGGCGAGAAAAAGTTTTTCATTCTCGGCAAAGAATCTCGAGCAAAGCAAAAACTGGCACAGAGCTGGGGAGTCCCTGTAAGTTATTGTGTGGAGAGGGCTTATTGGTGTTGCGCGGGGGCGGGGATCGAACCGACCATTGCAGGAGTTCCTCGAATCCCCGCTCTAACCATCTGAGCTACCCCGCCATGCCTTGGAATCAATAACTTAGCGATACCGCTTTTTCTTGCTGAGTCATTTGCCACGATTTTGCCATGAGTTGAGGTTGAGAACTTGCCACACCCTCAGACTTTCTATGAACCTGTAGCCACCACTTCCAGGTAGATCAAATCCTGTCGTTGAGAGCAGCGCGACAGGTACTGACTCCTGGTTCGTTCGCAGCCTCATCGCAACCAACATCCTGCCAAAGCAGGTCCTTCTGACGCCACTGGATCTAACAAACTGATCTCACGCCTCATTGCTTATCGTCCGTTTGCCCAAATATCCGGAGAGTATTGGCGAGTGCCGATACAGGCACCCCCACCTGATGTATGTCGGGCATTCTCTGTGGCTATATATAAAGGACTGCTAACGGAAACATCGTCATCATCTTCCCGCGTTCTCGAGCAAGATCGGTCATTCACAGCAAGCTTGGCAGAGGCTTTGATGTCTCTTAGAGTAACTTCGGAAGTCGGGAGGGTCTTTTTTATGAGCAGAGTGACCGTGCTAGTGATCGCACTCCATTTGTAGTGATCTCTTATGGGAAACTCTAGGATAGATCTGGCTGCGTCGCAGCAACAGAATATTGGAGAGACACTCAATGATAACAGCGCTCCAGGTTGAGAGGTCAAGCGTTATGACCGGTGGTGGTCTATTTGGTCCGGGCAAGAGATAGCTAAGGTGGTGAACAGGTACCTGTTACCATTACGATGATCAACGCGCTCTGCCTGAACCGATCTTATGTCTGCGACTCCAGCACGTTGTACCAGGACCTTCCAGAGACTAGTAAAGGATGGCCGTACACTGCCATACATCGAAGGTGGCAAGCAGTCCAATTAGGCTGAGTTCAAAAAGAACAACACTTGCCAAGACGAAGATTTGCCCACGGCCAGTGCTTCCTCAAACCAAACGAATCGACAGTAGTCGACTGGATTGAGTCCTTGTAGACAACCAGCAACTAACCCGAGTGGAGCATTGGCCTGGTACGATCCGCTTCTGCCGGGCAAGTATGAACTGTCCATTCAACGACATGTCTCGGCTGTTGCGACGGACCAATGTTCGAATCTAACAAAATCAATTTTGAAATAGTTCCTTGAGTGGCCGGAAGAAAATGTCCTCGCAACTATCGAAGGGTTTCCTATTACAAAGGTAGAGAGGGTGGGCGTGAGCATCGAGCAAATCCAGCTTAAAAGAAACAACCTGTAAATCGCGTTTCCACTGACCATTGCCTGCTTCTTAACCGGGTGTCTATTAAACGTACCAACTGTCCTGGCTCAGTCGCCGCCCCGAAGCATCGATACGGACGCTCTGCATCAACTCGACGGGTCAGATCCAGGAACTCGTAAGAAAGGTGAGGCCAAGCGTGGCACAGGTAATGGTGACGGGATATGGCCCGGTAGTGAACAACGCTAACAACACCAGTCGTCATTGGCAGACAACAGAGCATTGGGTCAGGTGTGATCATTGACCCCAGCGGGTGGATAGTAACGAATGCTCACGTGGTCAGGGGTCTCAAGCACGTCCAGGTGATCATTCCCGCTACTAATACTGATGAAGCGTCAGAGCTCGCCGATCGGTTGCAGAGTTCGCACCATGGAAGCGCGAATTGTCGGTGCCGACTCAACGATTGATCTCGCGCTGCTGAAGGGTCGAGAAGCCACGGGGCTGCCGAGCCTTGCAGCTGGTGAGTTACAACAAGTTGCGGCAAGGTGAAGTCGTTTTGCTTTTGGTGAGTCCTGACGGATTGCCAAACTCCGTCACACATGGGCGTGAGTCAGCGCTGCGGCGCGTATAACCCGATGCCGACAGCCCAAAGGTTTTCAGCACAGACCGATGCACCGGGTTAATCCTGGAAATAGTGGCGGTCCGCTGATTAACGTTGACGGTGAAGTGGTGGGCATCAACACCCATATCCTAACGGAGAGTGGCGGAAACGAAGGCGTGGGGTTCGCAATTCCCAGTGCCATTGTTGCGTTGGTGTGGCCGCAGCTCAAAAGTACGGTCACGTTCATCGCGGCGAGACCGGAATTGTCAGTTCAGGCAATTACCCTGAGCTTAGCCGCAGGCCTCAACCTTTCCACAGATTCGGGAGTGATAGTATCCGATGTTGTTCCGGGAAGCCCCGCGGACACCGCCGGCCCGAAAGTAAGAGACATCATTACAGTATCGACGGTAAGCCCGTTGAAAATTGCCCTGGGTCGGAACACGTCTTTTCATGCGATCTGGCGGCGAGCATATCCAAGCCTCGGGTGCTTCGTGGTTCCGAAGCTATCTTTCGACATCTTGGTAGTCGAGTTCCGCACGATTTTGGGCGGCTGACTGATTCTGTTGATCCCGATAAGAATCTTGTTTCGAAGCTCGGTGTTGTTGCCAATCGAGATCGATTCTAAAATTGCCGCGCTGTTGTCTGAACTGCGAATGCCGTCGGACTGATGGTCGCTGCCAAGGCTGCCGATTCCAGAGGTGAATACTCCGCTAGCCACAGGCGACGTAATCCACGCAATCAATGAATATCCCAGTTGACCACGATCAAGCCTGCGCTCGGCGTTGGATCACCTCAAACCGAACGCTTCCGAATGGTCGCTTCAGATCGAGCGAGCGGGAAAACTGATGTTCATTGCTTTCCAGAGTGAATAATTGATCCACGGTGCTTTGCACAAAAGTGAAAATCCCACTCACGGCAGTGAGTGGATTGTTCAGATCTCTCTACTTGGAAGCAGATTCTAGTTCTGCAAATCCCACCACGGAAGTTGGTGGATGGTTCCAGATCCTTTCTACTTCAGAATCGCTTCCATTTAGCGCCGCGCGCGGCGCTGCGGAGAAAGAGAAGAAGAGTCGTTGATAGAAGAGACCGAAAACGTAGTTGTTTGTAGCTTCCTTTGTTGTTCGAAAACGTTGGAGCACTTGCGCATCACTCGAAGAGTAGTGTGAAGCTTCAGATCATTCCTGCGACGAGCTCGAGGTTCTACCTCGGCGCGCTACGCCTTTGCACAGCATTCAGTGTACAGAGCTTCTATAGAAAGGATCTGAAACAATCCACCAACTTCCGTTGGTGGGATTCGTGAATAGGTTCTGTTGCTCATTGTCAGAGGGATCTCGAAACATCCACTCCTGCTGGGGTGACCCCACGAGTGAGACAGTCGCAATCTTCACACTATGATTTGATGGTTTCTATAACTTCTCAAAGTTTGTGCCCCTGCTTCAGAATCAGAAGCGGCTGGTGAAGCAGGAGACAGAGCACTGCTGGAGAGCAACTCGATCAGGGAATAACCAGCCGGAGACTCATCGACTCCGATGAGCGGGGAGTGGGCTCTGGTCCTCCCCGTTCGCTAAGTTACATGAACATCAGGGGCGATAGTCACTCCCCATGCCTAAAAAACTCATGCTCGCCGCTGCGGCAAGCCTGGGCCGGAACTGGTGCCTGTTCAAACTCTGCCGGTGGTTGATAGCCGAGGGCGGAGTGCAAGCGCACCTGATTGTAGTAACGCTCGATAAACTCCTCGAGGTGTTGTCGTAGATCTTCCAGGTCGCGGTAATCACCAGCATGAGATCTCCTCGCGTTTGAGCGTCTTCATAAAGCTTTCGCAAGCGGCGTTGTCATAAGGATTCGCCGGCCGACTCATACTCGGCACGATCTGATACTGAGCCAACAGGTTGGTATATTCCGCCGCCGCATACTGCACGCCCCGATCGGAATGATGAACCAAAGCCAGGGGCCGGCTGCCGGGCCGCAATAGCGCGCTCCAACGCCGTCCTGGTCAAAGCACAAGTCATTTGTCTGATCTGCTTCCCCAACCAACTACTTTGCGGGAGAAGGCGTTCGAGAATGACGGCCAGGTAAACTGAAACTCTTTGCCTAACCAGATGTGGAAAGTAATGTCGGCCACCCACAGCTGATTGATACCAGTGAGTTTCAGCCGCTGCGCTAAGTTCAAATCAAACTTCGCACTCGATGCCGGGAGTTGGTGGTCGTCACAAATGCTTTTGGCTGCAGCCCCCAGGAGATTATCGGTCCTGCATTAAGCGCTGCACCCGCTTACGATTGACTACCAGTCCTCGGCGCCGTAGTTCTTTCGCGATCCGCCGGTAGCCACTAGCGCCGCCGATGTTCCCAGAAAGATCCGTTGAATCGTGGACCGCAAATCAGCTCTTCCTGGTCGGTTCACTTTCCACTAAGTGGCACGATAAAACCCGGCCCGACTCACCTGGGCCAGCTGACACATCCGTTCAATACTCAGGTTGCCTTGCAAGCGCATCGCTTCCCGGATTTGGTCGTAGACGCCGTCTCGCCATTCGCGTTGCTCGACTTGTCGTCGAGCCGCGACCTTTCGCAAGGCACCTCTGAAAAATCTGGTTCCAGAGTCTTCTCCGCTAACAAGCGCTTTAACTCCTTGTTCTCGGTTTCTTGGTGCATGGCATGACGGTTCGCGACCTTGCGCTTGTCCCGCAGATCAGCTGCCCGGTCCCGCCAGTCATACAACAAGCGTCTATCAATTCCCAGTTCCCGCGCCAGAGCGTTAATGTTGGTACTCTCTTTCATCCGCTCTACAGCTTAGCGCCGGAATTCCTCCGTGTACTTGGCGTATTTCAGCCCGCGTTTTTAGCCACTACTCTGCTCCCTTTCGTTGCTTAGTGTGCTAAATTCCGCTGTCTCAATCTGGGGGTCACTCCACTGCCGTGCTGGTGGGAGTTCTGCTTTTTGTTCAATCCGGTGAGTCAGTGTAATGCCGGGCGCCTGTCGGCCTGCCTTCACCAGCTTGAAAGAAGCGCCGCCGGGACACACACCAGGCACAAGAAAGCGAGTAGCCGAAAGTTATCAATGTAAGCCAGCAAGGTTGCCTGCTGAGCGAGCGTTTGATAGATCGCAACGTATGCTTGCTGCGCTGCCGTCATAGGATTGCCTCTGCGCCGCAAGTGCGGATGTCAGAGCTCATGCAGACGTTGCTGATAGGCTGGATCGTATGGCGTCAGATGTGTGAACCATCGCAGCCTGATGCACCTGCGCACCGCGCGCGAGCATAGTGGTCACGCGCAGCGATGCCAAAGCTGCCACCAATATTTCGCATCAAGTTGAAGATGCCCGGTGGCATTGCCGATCTGCTCGTTTGTCAGTGTGCCGGTTGCCATAACGGTCAACGGCACAAAAACAAAACCGATTGCCAGACCACTGAGAACCTGGGGCCAGACGATGCTGCCCATCGAGATCTGCAGATCGATGTCACCCAATAGATAGTGTGGCAAAAGCCAGTCAAGCCAAATCCAAACATGATGAGATAACGGCCATCAATCTTTGCCAACCAGGCGGCCCACAACGATCATTGAGATGACCGCGCCGATTCCGCGCGGGACTGACTGCCAGCCCGCTTTCCAACGCCGGATAACCAAGTAACGTCTGCAGAAAGAGTGGCAACAGCGCGATGGTGCCGTAGAGCACTATTCCCATCGCGGCAATAAGCGCTGTGCCGACCGCAAAATTACGATTCGCGGAGGACGCGCAGATTGACGATTGGCTCTTTCGAGCGAAGCTCCCAGATGACGAAGGCGATGAGTGCTATCGCAGCGATGACGAGCGGCCCGGATTATGAAGGACGAGGAGAACCAGTCATCCTCCTGACCCTTATCGAACACGATCTGAAGCGCAGCAAGGCCCAGCAGCCATTGAGGCCAAAGCCAATGTAGTCAATCCGACCCGGCCTTTGATTTTTAATATATGGTGGATCTTCAACAAAGGCGCTGTGCCATCAACACCGCCAGGATCCCGATAGGAACATTGATGTAGAAGATCCAGCGCCAGGAATAGTTATCCGTAATCCACCCACCGAGCGTTGGTCCGATGATCGGCGCGACTACGATCCCCATCCCGTAGACAGCCATTGCCGAGCCACGCTTCTCAGCGGGAAAACTCTCCAGCAAGAACTGCCTGCGCGATCGGCTGTAACGCACCACCGCCCGCGCCCTGCAACAACGCGCGCGAAACAGCAGCATGCCCAGGCTCGTCGCCGCGCCGCAAAGGGCCGACGACAGAGTGAAAATCGCGATGCAAACGATCAGGAAATCGTCTGCGACCAAAGTAATGGCCGAGCCAGTTGGTGGCGGGAAGGATAATGGCGTTAGATACCAGATAGCTGGTCAGTACCCAGGTGGACTCATTCGTCGAAGCTGATAGATTTCCGGCAATGTGCGGAAGCGCCACGTTTGCAACCGAAGTATCGAGAACTTCCATGAACGTAGCGAGCATTACCGATGCCGCTATGAGCCAGGGATTGAAGCTTGGCTTCCACACGTCGGACGTCGGAAGGATCGCGGCCTCTGTCTTCCGCTCAGTGGGCCTTACCTGAGAATTCGAACCCGCGACAGCGTCACTCATCTGACAGCCACCTCGGGCACGACTGACATTCCCGGCGCGAGCAATGTGCTTCGGATCTGGCTGGCTCATCGAAAACGATTTTGACGGGCACTCGTTGGACGACTTTGACGTAGTTGCCCGTTGCGTTCTCAGGCGGGATCAAGCTGAACTGCGCGCCGGTACCTGCCTGGATGCTGTCTACATGTCCTTTGAAAACCTTATCCGGATAAGCGTCAACGCTGATATGCCACCGGCTGACCAGGCACCATTCTGCCAATTTGGCTCTCTTTGAAGTTCGCGGTGACCCAGACGTTGCCGGGCACAATCGACAGTAGGGGTTGACCAATCTGAACCAGAGCGCCTTCTTCCACGGACTTGCGTGTCACACGTCCGGCTTCCGGTCGCATAGATCTTCGTATAAGAGAGTTCGAGTTCTGCTTGTTCGACTTCCGCCCGCAACTGTTCAGTAGTTGCGCCTGCGGTCTCCGCACTGAGCCTGGCTAACGGCCACTTGCTGGGGCGCAGTGTTGGCCTCGGCCAGACGACCGAGCGCTTCACCAACTCCGGCTTGTGCGCCGCCTATTTGCGCCTGCGCCTGTCGCGCAGTCCTCGGACTGCCGCAGCCTGAGCGGAGCGGGCCTCGTTCACCTGGGCCTCGGTAGCCACGACCTTCTGGCGCGCGGAATCGAGTTGGGCATTGGCCGTTCGCGCTGCAGCGACAGCCTGGTCCAGCTGCTGTTTCGAAACCTCATCCTTGGCAAAGAGCGCCTGGTAACGATCGACATCAGCATTAGCGCGCGTCGCTTCGGCTTCCGCCGCCAGCACCTGGGCGCGAGCCTGCTCGAGGTTTGCTTGCGCAGTTGAAACTGCCGACGCGGCCTGACTCGCCCGGCTCTGCAGAACTGGCGGCGCCAGCCCGCGACGACTCAACCTCGGAGCGCAGCCTGTCGCACGCGTCGCCGCCTGCCTGCTGAACGTTTGCCGCGCCGGTCGCGCGGGTAAGTGAAACGTTCGTCTGAGCTTCGTTCTGCTTTGCCAGTCCAGCCTGCAGTGCCGCTTTAGCCTGCTGCAGTCGGGCCTCGGTAATCGCGCGCATCAAGTTCGACGATCAGGTCACCAGCTTTAACTTGCTGGTTGTCAGTGACGTAAACCTTGGCGACGTAGCCGGAAGCTTTCGGGCTGATCTGGATGATGTGACCGTCGATGAAAGCATCGTCAGTGGATTCATGCGAGCGCGCGTATAGCCAGTAGCGCACGCCGATCATCGCGCCGATAAGAAGGACAATAGCCGCCACAATGAGAACCGCCGGCCGTTTGTATAGAGGTCTCTTGCTGGTCGGCTTCCTGATCATCAATGGGTTTCCAGCGGGCTCGGTCCTTGTCCGGCCGACTCGGCGCGGTACACTGATCCAGCCGCTTCCCGTCAATCGCGGCCACTGCTTGATGCGGCGATGTCAGCTGGCGCTTCGACAGGCGATCTGCCGGAGACGTTCGCTTCCTTTTGCTCTTGCTCTGCTTCGGCTTCGTCTACTACTTCCAACATCAGTGCTCTCGATCCATGAGATCACTGTAGGGCGTCCCTCCGTGAGCGCCCCTGCGTCAACTGATTACTCGGGGGTGGCCACGGGTGCCGCCCCTAAACACTCACCAACGAAATCGTCTCCAGCGCGTCCAAGAGCCGCGGCCGAGATTCAGACGGGCGGCATTGTGCTGGGCCAATGCCGTCACTTGAGCATCGCGCGCGTTTGCAAGCGGAAGTCTGCGCTGTTACGACTTCCAGGTTGTCTCCAACTCCGGATCTGAAACGGTCACGAGCCATCTCCAAGCTCACGCTGGGCCAGCATCACGCTTTCATCGGCTGCGCGCACCTGCACTGACGCCGTTCTCTCAACGTCGACGGCGCTAGTCGCACATCTTCTTCGACCTGACCACGGATATTCGAAAGTTCGAGTTCACTCTGGCGCTCACGGCTGGCGGCCGCGGTCGACTCTTCCTCGCGTCAACCCTCCGTTGAAGATTGGTATGTTGAGCCTGGACCGCAACCCGACGAGTTGGGAGGTCGGAGGTGTTGGGCGTGATACCGCTGACTCCATAGTCGCTCGACGAACTCCACTGAAGGCAGGTACTCGGCGCGCACGGCTTGCACGTTGAAGCCGAGCTCACTCGGTTCTGCTCTTCGGCAACCTGGACTTCGCGTCGATTCTCGCCGGCTTGTGCAACAGCCGTTTCGACCGACCGGCAGCGGCTCGTTCTGTGAACCGCAACTGATCGGTCAACGTCAGCGAACTCCCGAGCGGCAGACCCACCACTCGTTGTAAGTTCAGTCGTGCTTGTTCAGATAGTTGTTTGGGCCTGGGCCAGCCCGACTTGTTGTTCCGCCAGACGTGTTTGCGCGCGAGTGACGTCCACTCCCGTGGCCACTCCAGCATCGCGCTGGTCCTGAGCGAGCTTGAGCAATGCTGCGCCAAATCAACGTTTGCCTGCGCGGCGACGACCGTCGCGTCAGCCCGAAGTGCCTCCAGATAGATGAGCCCGGTTCCGCTGGCGACCTGTTCGCGAGCCAGGCCTTCCCGCAGTTCCGCAACATGAACGCCCGTGCGCCCGGCCTGGTAGCTCCGGATTGCGCTCAGGTCGAAGATTGTTTGCGTCAACAAAACACGCGCATCGAAATTCTTGAATGGACCAAGAAGGTCGAATTGATCCCGGTAATACTTCCGGGTGTAAAACCTAGAGGCAACCAGGTTCTCCGTCAAATTGGCCTGATAGGCAACGCCGGATATATTTGGCAGCAGCGGAGAAAGAGATTGTTGTTTACCCCGCGCCTCATTGCGGCGCTCGTGAGCTAGGAGCGTTGCCAGGTTATTCTCAATTGCCAGTTGAATTGCCTGCTCAGAAACTCAATGAGCCGGCCATTCCCGTAGCGACCCTTGCCAGCGCCGGGAATCTGTTGAGGAGCCCCCAACTGTACGCTCGTACTATTCTGTTGGAGCCGCGACTGGAGCAGCTTGCAAAAACGTGAAGATTGCGATCAATGCCGAACCAATTCGGTTTCACACCAGGCCTCCACACAAATCCTACAACCGAGGCTACTAGTTTCACGGTACCGCTCTTTTATTTATTGTCTGCAGTTGTCAGGAATTGCAGCGATTTGCTCGAAAGAGCTCCGATTGATCCCGCCAGGAACCTTCGCAAGATTTCGCGGGATATAAGCAATGTTTGGAAAGAACGCGTCTCTGATCCGTGATTAAGATCGACGCGATGTTGGGAATTTACAAATAACCATTCTGAATCGATATGAGTATTATTAAAGCAACAATTCGCCGTGACGTTATTTTCCTGATCATGGTTGGATTCATCTGCGCCACAAACTCCTGTGGGCCAAGTTCAGGTGTAGAAGCGCCCGCCGGTACCACGGAAACAGCTGCAGAATTTGTTTCACATGCAGATCAGCTTTATGCGCAACGAGAAGATCTCGTACGACTGCGCCAAGCAATCGTTTTGCTGCGACAAGCCGTTACCCTCGACCCGGTAGCTACGACGCGTCATGGAGACTCGCGAAGTTCAACTATTATCTGGCAACGCATACAGATAACAATGACGAGCGCGAAAGCGTTTCGCGATGGTATTCAGGCGGGTAAGACTGCGGTCGAATTGCAAGGCGGAAAACCGGATGGTCACTTTTGGCTCGGTGCCGTTTACGGTGCTGCAGCACAAACATCCAGGCTCGCTGGGGTCGCGAATGCCGATGACATAAGCAATGAAATGGAGGCTGTGCTGCGACTGAGACGAAGGGTATCAGGATGGAAAGCGCATATATGGTGCTCGGTTTACTATATCTCGATGAACCGAGGTTTCTGGGCGGCGATCCGCAAAGGCAGTTGCGCTTATGGAAAAGGGTTTGCGCTTCGGAGAGCCAAACGCATTTCTTCACTTGCATTTGGCTGAAGCTTACCCTGAGGGTAGGACGCACCGCAGACGCGCGGCGGCAACTAAATGCGATCATTTCCATGAGCCCCGATCAAAGCTATCTGCCCGGAATACAAAGAGGCCGTAGGTGAGGCTCTACAAGCTGTTGGAGAAAACCGGCACATTCTCAGTACCGAACGCGGAGGCACTACCGAGAACCGCAATGGCTAGGGTGAAGAGTCACCTGAAATTGAGAGCTAATGCTTATCTCGCTGTTGTAGCTAAGGAATTTCCGGCATCTGACGTTTCCACCCGCGCCAGTCTCTCCATCAACGTAATCACCGCCGAGAAGTCTTCCTCTTTGCCCTCGTTGAATTCAGCGACATTCATTTGAAAGGCTGCCGCGGTGGCTGGCATTGGCACCTTGGCGGCAGCCGCGGTTGCGAGAACTAAACCAAAATCCTTGTTCATGAGCCGAATTGCAAACTGAGCGACTGTAGTCTCCTACATCCGCTCGTGACAGCTTGCCGAGATGTGCAGGCGCTATGACCGCGGTGTGTGATAGAACCTCTAACATTCGATGACGATCAGAGGCCTTCCTTCTGACCCAGGGCAACTGACTCGGCGATCGCCTGCATTCCAACTCCCAGCAAGGTATTTGCGACGAGGTTTCATCGCGGTCCCTGAGCCGCTGATTCCTAGATAAAAATATTTGTCGGGCGATCGAGCTGAAGATTGGTTGTGCGGCTTGAAAAAGTTCCTCGTCTCCTCCGCAGAAGAGCGTCAACGCACCCTCTTCAGCAGAAGGTGGTGCTGCCTGAAACCGGTGAGTCCAGAAATTTTACTCCAGCCTCGCGACTCAAATCGTACAATTCGCGCGAAGTCGATGGACGCACGGTGCTCATCTCAATTATTGCCGAGCCGTGACGCAGATGAGCGAAAGACACCATTCGAATCGGTGTACACACTTTTGACTGCATCATCATTGGTAAGAGACGACAATATGACGTCTGCTTCTGAGGCGAGCATCAGCGATGCTGTCAGCGACCGTTGCCCCGTATTTAACCAACTGCCTCGGCAGCTTCGCGACTCCGGTTGTATAAGATCACCTGGTAGCCGTGCTCGAGCAGACGTTTAGCCATGCGGCTGCCCATGTTGCCAATGCCAACAAAGCCAAGCTTGGAATTTTTGTTTGTGAGCAAGTTCATTTCACATTCCCTTCTGTTATGTCCCAGCTTGAATGTCCGAGGTTTCGGTTTGTCGTAGGTTGCGCCGAACGCAGCCCCGAATGAACAGGACGTAATCAACTCAACCGCCAACTGTGTGAAACAAGCGTCCTATAAAAGCCCAACCGCCGCAGCTCCAAGACCAATCGCTACCATTTGTATTCCGCTCTTACGCCAGTCTCCAGCCAGCGTCTTCGCAGAATAAACGCCAACGGCGAAGAGCGTTACTGCGCTGAGACGTGATTGCCATAACAATAGCTGGGTGTGCGTGCGACGATCATGAATGGAACGATTGGTATCAGGTGACCGATTAGGGTCGCTACTGTGACAATCACTGCGCTCTGCACGAGGCTCTGCCGGTCAATCGGTTGCAGATGCAGTTCTTCATTCATCATCGTATTCACCCAGGTTTCACGATTCGCAGTAATTGTGGACACCACATCCTCGAAGCAGTTGTCCATGAAGCCCTTAGCCGCATAGATCTCTCTAATCTCCTCGCGCTCGTCACCTGGTTCAGCTTCTATTTCTTTTTGCTCCCGCGCTTTCTCGGCGAGATAGAAGTCGCGGTCTGAACCGAAAGACGTGTACGCCACTGCGCCCATTGAGATCGATTCTGTTATTGCCGCGGCAATCCGGTCACAACGAGAACGTGGGTGGATCCGCTCGCTGCTACGACGCCAAGCGCAATCCCCAGCATGTTGACAAGCCCGTCTTGTCCTCAAGGATCACATCTCTTAGAGAGTTGTTTGTACTGTGCTTTTCCTTGCCGATCATCGGGCGCGAAAAGCCGGAGTCAACTGGAAGCCTGCACCGCACTTCCCAAAGTAGTTTTGGTCGTGTTTGTTACCTCTAAAGCTTTCGCTTCCATGAAGCTTCCTCCCAGTTGATGGGCCAATACGTTCTGGCCCAACGACGGAAATCCTGAATGTTAGGGGACCTTTGCGGGTAAGCTGACGGCTCTTGAAAGTTTCTGCTACAAACGTGACGCGGATCACTTAACCCTCCATATTTGACTCTGCCGGGGTAGCAGGGTCGCATCACGATCATACGCATCTCGACGAGGGTAGCAATCTGCATCAGTTCAAATTGATCCTACGGTGCATTCCTCAACTGCTGCCGTTCCGGAGAGACAGTAGCTGCCCGGAGACGTTCGGTTCGACCTTGTGGGTCGACGGCACCGCCGCCAGGTCGCGACACGAGGATCGGAACCAAAGCTGAAATTGCCATGACTCCCGCGATCACATGAAGCGCACCGCGATAGGATCCGGTCGTCTGTCGCATGTAGGCGATCAGCAGCGGACCGACTGCGCTGGCAACGCCCCAGGCCGTCAGCATCAGTCCGTAGATTGGACCAGACGTTCTTCGAGCCCAAAGTAATCGGCGGCAAACGCCGGCATGGTGCCGAATCCCCGCCATAACACATCAGCACAACGAACGTAACGAAGCGTCATCAGAGATGACGACCGCTGACGTTGGGAAGAAACCAAAGAGCAGAACTTGAAGGAGGAACATCACGAACAAACGTTGCGCGCCTCGTTATTAAGTCGGAAGCCCACGCCCAAAATACTCGACCGAATGCGTTACCGATGCTTGCCAGTCCCACCATACTCGCTGCTACGACTGCGCTAACACTTACAAGTTCCTCAAAGATCGGAGCCTCCTGCGAAATGATTGAAATCCCCGCGAACGTGTTTAGAAACAGAAGCAGCCAGAGCGCATACCACTGCCAGGTCTTCGAGGGCCTCGCCGAGCGTGTAGTCACGTGCGGCGCGTTGGGAGGTTTGGGAAGCGGTTGGCGTCCAACCCTCGGGTCTCCAGCCGTTCCGGCGGATTCTGCATGAACAAGCCGGCAACAACAGTCACGATAAGATAAGCGAATTCCCAGGTAGGCAAACGTACTCAGCACGCCGACGCGTTGAATGAGTTCAGTAGCTACCGGGGCGGTAATCAGAGCGCCTGCTCCAAACCCGCCAACGGCGATGCCAGTGATAAGTCCTCTACGATCCGGAAACCATTTGACAAGGACCGGCGACTGGAACAATGTAACCAAAGCCGAGACCGATTCCGCCGATCAACCCATAACTGAGGTATAGCCACCAGAGTTTGTTAGCGGAGAAGCTTGCAAGAAATACCCCAGGCCATAAAGCACACCTCCGACCATCGCGACTACGCGCGGTCCTTTACGATTCAGCCAGAGGCCACCGAAGAATGCAGCGATGCCCAGCACGAAAATGCTGATCGTAAACGTCAACGTGACTTCCGAGATGCTCCAGCCGAATTGTTTCGCGAGCGGCACGCGGAACACGCTCCAGGCGTATACCGCGCCCAATGCAACCTGCATGAATATTCCGGCGACACGCGATGGTCCAACGATTATGAGTGCGCATTATTTCCCCTTGAGGCGTTATCTTTTTTCTCGATCAGAGATCTCAGGACAGATTCAAGTTTGTGCGCGCCCTTTTGCGATCCAGATTCCCGCTCTCGAACTCAATCCAGCCTTCATTGAAGCCATCCAGCATCCGAATCCGAGGTAGGGGTTTTTCATGCCTTGCGATCTGAAAAGCGTTTTCCAGGACTCCCGTGGCACCACTTCCATTTGCACGGGTCTATCCAGAAGCATTGAGAAAGTTGCTGCAACCTCGTTCGGCGTAACGCGCTGTGGACCTTCAAACTCGACGATACGTGTGACCGTTCCATGTTTGCTGAAGCAATCCGGCGGCCAGATTTCCCACGTCAGTCGTTGCTACCATTGGCGCGGGCTTATCGAGCGGCTGGAGAAAACTTGGAATAACGCCCTGCGGCGCGCGCCGAAGCTACGTCCCAACTGCTGTTCTCCATGAACCAAGACGGACGCAGGCAGACGATGGACATCGGAAGATCGCTGATGGCCTTCTCGATTATTGAGTGCTGCGTCAGCAGGAGTTGCTCTGGCTTGCTTGTGCTCCGATGGTTGAAAGGTAGACAACGCGTGCCGGACGCGCGGCCATCAGCGCCGATTGCATCGCTGCAGCGATAGCATGCGCTTCAACAAATCCCGGCAACGGATCGAAGTTGGCGGGCATGACGACCAAAGACCCCTTCCGCTCCATGGAATGCATCCGCGAGAGCTGAAGCATCCTCGATATTGGCGAGGGCAGCTTCACATCCGCGATTCGCCCACGCTTTCCTTTTTCAGCGTCACGCACGATCGCGCGGACGGGTTGTTTCGCAGCGATAAGCGCGTGTCCGACTACCCCGCCGACCTGACCGGTAATTCCAGTTACGGCATACATGAGCGATGTTTCTCTGAATCTAATCTATTTGCTCTCATTGCCGGGAACCTTCGCCGTCAGGTTTCTTCCAAAGATTTCGAGCAAATCGTTTGACAGCCGCCAGCCCGCGGCGAAAATCTTTGTTTCTCCAGAAGGTGCTGACTAGTTTGATAAGTCCGGGCGGCTTCTTTTCTTCGGCGTTGGCCTGGACCAATGCTTTGGGATTGCGCGGGTCAGATCGCTGAGCAGCGCTGGCTCGATTTCCCCGAGGGCCTTAACGAGCAAGAGCAGGTTGCGCGACGCGCGAATGGCGTCTGGTCCACTTGCCACTGCGACGGCCTGCTCGAGTATTTTTCCCCTCCGCCCAATGTTCCCCGCATCAGGTCGAGCACGCCGCGATCGTGCATTTCTTGAAGGACCTCGTACGCAGCCAGAATCGCCTCCGCGTGTTTCGCTGGCGCTTCTTGAAGTTGCACATTGAGCTCGTGTTGCGGATCGCGTGGCGCCACATGTAAAAGAATTGGTTGAGCCATTTTTTTGTCTCCTTTATTGCCTCGGCTGGATCTGTACCAATCGAGGTCCAGGAGTACGATAGTCAGCCCGCTGCCATTTGCGCTCGACCTCCACTCCGCGTTGCGGCGTCGGATGACCCCAACGCGAGTTGGTACCGAGGCAGCGGGCTGGCACCGATCTCAGGCAATACCGTCATATGCACTGGAGACCTCCTTGAAAGCCGGTGTATGAGTCACGGGATCTGTGTGGCTGCTAGTCAAGCGATTGATTGGACTCTCGACTGAGTTCATCGGCATGTAGAGTTCTTTGCCATGAACTCGGTCGGTAACTACGGCACGCACTCGAACTCGCCCGTAACGCGAAGTGAGTGTGTACCCAGGTTCCGGTTTGAATACTCCGTTCTTCGGCCAGTGCTGGTGAGACTTCGACAAACGTGTCCGGTGTTTTCTCGCGAACGCCCGTGGTTCGATAAGTCAGGTTGCCTTCGTGGAAATGCTCGAGTAGCCGGCCGTTGTTCAGATGCAGGTCAAACTCGGCATCGGGTTGCTCCGGCGCTTCCTGCCAACTTAAAGGAAACAGCCTGGCCTTCCGTCCGGGAAGAAAAACTCTCTTCGGTGTAGAGTAAAGGTTGATCGCTGCCGTCCAGCGCAACCGGCCATTGCAGCGAGCTGTATATCCCTCGAGCTTCTCGTAGCTCACGCCAGCAAACATCGGCGTTAGCAAGGCTATTTCCGCCATGATTTCCGAAGGATGTTGGTAATGCCAACTCGCCCCATGTGATTGGCAACGTCCTGGATGATCTGCCAATCAGGCCGGCAGCCTTCCAGCGGCTCGAACACTTCATAAAGCCTCTGGATTCTCCGTTCGGTGCTGGTAAAGGTGCCTTCTTTTTCCAGACTTGGCGCCGCAGGCAAAACAACGTCAGCATACTGGCAAGTAACGCCGAAAAAGATCTCCTGCACGACGAAGAATTCGAGCTTGGAAAAGGCGTCGCCAACATAGTTCGCGTTGGAATCGACGATGCTCATCTCCTCACCGATCAAATACATCGCCTTGAGCTTGCCTTGTTCAATCGCATCCACCATCTGGTGATTGTCCAGTCCTTTGGTCGAAGGCAATGTGACCTTCCAGTGGGCCTCAAAGCGCTCGCGGACATTCCGTGTCGTCAACCGACTGATAACCCGGAAGATTGTTTGGCATCGATCCGTTGTCGCTCGCACCCTGAACATTGTTGTGACCACGCAGCGGATAAGCGCCGGTGCCCGGGCGCATGTAGTTACCGGTGATGAGCAGCAGGTTCGAAATCGCCGTCGAAGTATCGGAACCCTGGCTGTGTTGCGTGACGCCCATGGCCCAGAGAATGCAAACACGCTCCGCTTCGGCAATCATGTGGGCCACTTTCTTCAAGGTATCTACCGGCAGCCCGCAGCGTTCGGACGCAAACTCCAACGTGAACGGCTCGAGGCTCTTGCGATACTCATCGAATCCATTCACCCGAGCGCTTGATGAAGTCAGTCTTCGCCAAGCCGTTATCGATAAGATAGCGGGTGACTGCCGAGAGCCAGATGAGATCGGTTCCCGGTTGTGGGTGGAGGAAGACATCGGCGCGGCGCGCCATTTCATGTTCGCGCAGATCGGAGACGATTAATTTTTGACCGTGCAGTTTGTGAGCTCGCTTTACGCGAGTCGCGAGCACCGGGTGACTTTCCGCCGTGTTGCTGCCGATGATGACCACCAGATCGGCCTGCGCGATGTCGCGTGATCGAACCTGAGTCTACCGCCGTAGCCAACTGTGCGAAACAAACCAACGGTTGCCGGTGACTGGCAGTAGCGCGAACAGTTGTCGATGTTGTTTGTGCCGACTACTGCCCGGGCCAGCTTCTGCATTAGATAACTTTCTTCATTGGTGCACTTCGAGGACGAAATCAGCCCGATTGAATCCGGTCCGTTCTTCGCTTTGATCTCGCTCAAGCGTCGAGCGACCAGGCTCAGAGCCTCTTCCCAGCGTGGCCTCGCGAAAGCGATCTCCCTCGCGGATAAGCGGCTTCGTCAATCGATCAGCAGCTGTTGATGTGGTCCCACGCAAACTTTCCTTTGACGCAAGTCGAGATGCCATTGGCCGGCCCTTCCAGCGGCTCGACTTTGAGAATGTGCCGATCCTGCGGTCCAGACATCGAAGCTGCAGCCAACGCCGCAGTAGGTGCAGACTGTCTTGGTTCGGCGAATGCGCGACTCGCGCATTGACTTCCTCGGCTTCCGAGACGCGCATGATTGGGCCGTAGCCGGTCTCAGGCTCAATCACCTTTGACTACATCGATCATCCCGTCCAAGCGCGGGCTTCGGCAGTCCGGTGAAAAACCCGGCGTGCCCAAGCATCGACTTCTCCATCAAGGCATTGCAGGGACAGACGGTTACGCAATGGCCGCAAGAGACACAACTTGACTCCGCCGATAGTCGAGCCACCGTCCCACAGCACCCGCGGGTGTGGGTCTTCCCAATTGATCGAAAGCGTTTCATTCACCTCGAGGTTCTGGCAGGCTTCGACGCAGCGGCCACAAAGGATGCACTGATCCGGATCGTAACGATAAAAGGGATTCGTATTGTCGACTTCGTATGGCTTGAGTGCGAAACGGGATACTTTTGATGCTCGACGGCCAGCGAGTTTCGTGGTGTTGTGAACCGTGCAGTTACCGTTGCTGTTGTCGCAAACGGTGCAGTAGAGAAGATGATTACTGAGAATACGATCAAAGGCTTGCCGTTGCGCCTCACTCGCCGTCGGCGGAATTCGTGCTGACGCTCATGCCCGTCTGAAACGTTGGCGGCGCAGTGCTCTGACCAAGCTTGCCGTCAACTTCGACCATGCAGGTGTCGCAGGTCTGGATGGGGCCAAGCTGCGGGTGATAACAGACCTGCGGCAGCTTTGCTGCCGCTACGGTTGATGACATCGATGAGGCGCTCATCAGCCTTTGCATTCCTGGATCAGACCGTCAACTCTTGATAGCGAGCATCCACTGGAGTTCCTCCCATTATCGCCTGCCGCCAGCGCAGTATTGATGGCGTGAATTTGAGAGTAAGGGAAGCCTCTTCCGGGTTCTTTTCTGGCTTTGCTCGAGGATTTACCTTTTTTGTCGTTCGCTCTGTAGAATTGCTTTTGCGGGATGGCGCTCTGTGGGCGTCGAAAACGCGAACAAGAACCCTCTGGTAAACGCTGGCAGCGCGGATTCGTGTTTTTCAAGAACGGTGCATCAAAACAGAACGAGGCTTACGGGTAACGCTTCCGGGAGCCTTAATCGTTACTGTGCCGATCTTTTTATCCCCATTATAACTCAATGATTGCGCGGAACTTGGCCGCCGAAGTAATAGTAGAAGCGACGATGCCTATTTCTCGCCGCGCATTGGATCAGGTAGCCCAGGATTTCCGGCACCAGCGCCAGCTCCGATCCTACGCACCCTTCCTCCCGCCAATCAGCGCACCGCCAATTAATCCTGCCGCGCCTCAATCAACGCTCCGCCGGTTTCCTGCTGTGATGAGGGTTGATAGCGTCTCGAATAAGCGCCTCTGAGCGGTGACACTTAAGCTGCAGTTCCGACTATAAGGACCACGATAAGAAACACGGCGCGTTGGTTATCGGCTGCGCTTACTTCGAACGACCCCAATCATTTCACATTACCCCCAGATTCAAAACATACGGTGCTCAGTCGGCGCAACTTGCAAGATTCGGTGTTGAAAAAAATTTCTGTGGTAGACAATATTGGCCAGTGCCGGATCAGATTTGATCTTGAGTAGAGCCGTACTCTGCGAGGCGCGCCATCCTTATCACCGCGCACATGCCTGAAGATACGCTCGGACCGGAATTCAAATGAATCTGGCCGACTTGAGGACCCAGGGTGGCAGCGGACTTGAAAGCCGCTCCAGGCTCTGTTTGTTCTTGCCCACACTCATGTAAGCGACCCCAAGATTGTTTCGGGCAATCGGGTCCTGCCGGGTTCAGTCTTATCGCCGTCTCGTAGTTGGGAATTGCATCCTTGTGGTTTCCAGTCGAGTTCAATGCATTGGCGAGAGCGCTTCGTGGCCCTCTCAAAGGAAGTCTGGCTTCAATTGAATCGCGCTTTCTCAAGCAGACCGATTGCATCTTCAGTGCGCGACTGGTCTATTGTAAATCGCCGCCAGACCAAAGTAGGAACGATAATGGTTGCTATCAAGGGCAATGCTACGCAAAAGCTGATCCCGGCGAAGCATCATCCCCACAATTGAGTCAGCGTCATCGTAAGCCCTCGCCAGCAGGTGGTGATTAATGGCGTTGTCGGTTCGAGCCGTCGTAGTCTCCTGCAGAAGAGGGATAGCATGTTCGGGTTTTTTCGATTTTATATAGACGATGCCGGTGACCTTCGAGTAGCGAATGATGTTGGGCTCAGTGACACAGCGCGCTTGTAAGCCTTGATTGAGTTTTCATAGTCGTCAAACAAAAGTACGCGTGGCGAGGCTCTGAATGCGCCGCACTTGAGTTCGGAGCTAGTTGACGAGCGACTTCGAGCGAAGCTATCGCATCTTTGTAATGGCGCTCGTTTAAGCTGGCAGCACCCGCGTTAGTAATAGGTCAGGGGCGGACTTAACAGAACCCGCCCCAGGTTCTTCTTCTGGGAGGAGTGTTTACTTTCGCGGCTGGATCGTCCAGGTCATTTGCAACCGTCGTGTTCGCCTTCGGAGCCGGATGAGTTGGTTCCTTGAGACTTACTACCCCGACGTACTGAAGGGTTCTTTCTCCGCCGAACTTTGCTGCAAGAATCTGTTGGAGTGACGATTGCGATCGCGAAGTGCAAAGCGGATTTGAGTTCCGAACTTCATTTCTCCCTCCTTGATTACCTGCCACTGATTGAAGGAGACGTCAGGGCTCCACGGTTGAAGCAATCACTAAGTTTGTGCGCTCAACCCTATTTCAAATTTTTGCAGCCAAACACCGGCTGAAAACTTAGACCGCCACAATGTTTGCATCGTAGGCTTTGCTTCTTCCGGCTGCTTCCCCGATATTTAAGCTCTAAACTACAATCCCTTTGCGCAGAGGGTGTTGGAGTTTGGACCAGATGTAGAAAGTGTTGGAGGGCAGGGCAGAGTGTGTGAGGAGATTGTCCTGGTTTTAATAGAACCCGGGAAGGAGACAAAGCTTGCGTACGCAAAGTCGAAGCTTAAGAGTGATTGAAAACGTTGATTGTTGAACCGTCTGCAAGCCCGAGATCGCTTTCAACCCCCTGGATGTGGTCATCGGGGCGGCAGCCCAAGCGGCCAATGATATTTTCGCCCGAACTCCATGATGAAGATCATTGATGGACGCAAGACGTAAGCGCATCGTTTTCATTAGAATTCCCAATTCTGTTTACCATGAGCGAAAATATGTGTGCTTGGGCGTCGCCCCCGATGACCATCAGGGTTGAGCGATCTGGGCTTATGACGGTTCAACAATCAGTACAATCACTCTTAAGTTTCACTTTGCAGCCTGCTTTATCTCCTTCCGAGTTCTAAACCGAATATTCTCACGCTCTACAGCTGATCTATGAAAAG
>ERZ1370068.7613-contig-652_pt1 | contig 21245 bp, 30 predicted proteins | sample MGYA00561227_ERZ1370068 | MGnify/ENA primary metagenome ERZ1370068 (study PRJEB38410, sample SAMEA6850437) | metagenome | study: Metagenomic assessment of the ecological functions of the soil: analysis of the soil microbiota associated with the... | reverse complement strand
AAGAGGCGCCGGGATAGCCGCCCTCTGCAGCAACAGCGTCTTGAGAAGATTTCACAGCGTCTTGAGAAGATTTCAATGACGGCCTCGACATGTCGTACCTCTTTTGCGATCTGGATCGTGTTAACTCAAAGCTCGACCGTGATTATGCCGCGCATGGCCGATAGATCATCTTTGATGAGACTGTCGTCGCTGGAACGATTCTGCTTCTAACTCCACTTCTGAAAGCGCGACGCCTCATTCCCCAGCTTGCCCCTTTGAGAACAATCGCGAACGAGGTCGAGCGCAGCAGTTGAAAAGTTCGGTTCAACCGCGGGCGGAGTTCTAACGCCACGGTCTAGCCATCCTGCACTTCCGCTCAGCGTTGGATTGGGGGCGCGCCAATCGGCCTGATTTGCCGGTCAGAGCTGTGTCGCGAGTAAAGTCCTCTCGCGGCTCTGCAGGATCTTTTTCGACGGCCTGCTTGTCGATATCGCGGACTGGTTCGAACTGTTGCGAGAGCACCAGCAGGGTCGTATCCAGGTCGATGAGGCGCTCGGCGCATGAGCGCGGGCCTACTGTGCCGGTTGTCCGGATCGCTGGATCGCGCTCGATGTTACCCGATCCGCTTTTTGAGCGGTCCTGGTACAGCCTACGAAATCGAAGGAAACTCTGCTCGCTTGCTATTCCTTGAGCGCCCGACGCCATGCGCCTGGACTTACGCCAACCATGCTGTCTGAAAATGTCGCGTGAGATGACTTTGATCGCTGAAGCCGCACTCCGCGGCCACATCGGAGAGCGACAGCCGGTCATCGCGCAGCTTTTCCTTGGATAGCACGATGCGCTGCTCAATTAGCCACTTGTGCGGCGCCACTCCCAGCGTGACGACGAAAGGCGTGCGAGAAATGAGCCCACTGATAGGCCGCACTCTCGCGCCACCTCCTTGAGCGGCACACCGCGCTCGAGGTTGGCGCGAAGAATTTCCTTCGCGCGTCGCTCCTGCCATGGCGCGAGCCCACCCCGGACCGGCCGCGACACTGGCCGCATGCCTCCATAGGTCTGAGCGATATGCACCCCGACCGCCAGCAGGACGTGGTCGACAAACAACGGGTTAGCTTGGTCGGGATGGCTGAGGGCGGGCAGCAGCAAGCTCCCGAGGCTGGAAATCGTGACGTCGTTGACGCCCGCGCCGGGCTTATAGCTCAGATCGCGAATTCGCGGCGCGTTGGCCTCGTCAGCGATCGCGTCCAGCGCCGCACGCGGCAGATAAAAAGCCAGAGAGTGATAGGGCTTGTCGAGGAGAGCGGTGGGATCTCGCTTCAGGTCATGGAGACAACTCTCGCCAGCCCGCAAGTCGCACACCGACGCTCGTCGGCCATCCTCCCAATATTCGCGATTGGGAAAATCGCGGAGGTGCAAAGCGACGAGAAAAGCATCTTCCTGCTGAATCGGACCGCTCATTTCCGGCAGCGGATTATCACATCGAATCTCCGTGACCGCTATATCAGCCGTACGCAATGCCCGGGTAACGATCGCCGGTGCGTTTTCGACTCGCAATCGCCTCGCCAAGCCGTTGTCCATAAGCCTCGGTCATCACTCAATCAATAGCTCAAAGGGCCAAACTGTAGATCCGCATTTTGTAGCTCCTTGGATTTGACGTCGCGACTGGCACCGGAAACGGTCATCGTCGATGAGGCTGTCCCATCGCATGAGCGTCAACTGTCAGTCCGATGGCGACGATCCCACAGTTGCTCAGAAGTAATTCTTGAACGGACGTGATCCCAGCTGACCACCTTATGCTCATTTTGGGGCGTGGACTCATTAGCACGCAGCCAAAATACATCGACATATCGGTTTCCGACGCTCGGGCCTCCGAGACCGGGCTGAAAGCCGTGGACGGAAGAGATCGTTGTACACACGTGATCCCTGCTCACTTTTTCGGTCGACCGGTCACGCATGAACCGCGACGTGTTGGGCTGCGAAGCTGTCGCCCATCCGGCCATGTCCGCCAGTCGGGTTCAGCGCTGGCAGCCGATCGAGCGGATGCTTTGGCCGCATCAACATGCGAAGCTTTCTCAGCTCGCCGCTGGTAGTCGTCGGCAAGGGCCTTAAGCTGACCCGCAATCGCTCGGTCGGTCATGGTTTGGGCAGCGCGGAGCAAAGTCCGTGCTGTCTCTAAATATTCCTTGCCTCGTTGTGAGATCTGGAACGTCATAAAGCCCTCGCGCGGTTCTCTGGCAGCTGGTCGAAGGCGATTTGGAGCCAGCCCATCCAATTGCGGTCACTTTCGCGGCGAGCTCTGAAGCGATCGACGCACTTCTTGGAACAAAGCGGGGTTCGCCACGAGTAGTGCCGGACGAGACCAAACTTGCCATCACAAACTGCGCATCGCGCGGCTCTGCCAGATCTAAGACTTTCGGAGCAGTTGGGCATTGTAGTCTCCTCTTGGTATTATCGTCGCTGTTCGTCGATCATCCTTTTTCACCGTCGCACTTCATGAGCCTGTGCGCTTTTCCAACGCATGCAGCCTAAGACGATCGCGATCAGCGGCTCAATTGAACGTAGGTAATCGTCGGGCATCTAAAGGGGTCACGGAACGATACGAAGGTTTATGGCGCTCGCCCTTAAAGCCGACCACTTCCGCAATGGGTCAAAGGCTGCAATTCGGATCGCCAAAAGCTATGTCCGATACTAAACTGGAAGCTGGGTACCGCCTCGCACGGCGTGCGCCGGTACCCGTCCGGATCGATGAGACACAACTGATGGCGCCCGTGTCTTTGGCTTTGGCATGACTCCGCGGCGGTCCAGGTCCACTCCGCCGAAACTCGCCGGCCCGTCGCGTTGTTTTCCAGTCGCCTACGAGCCATGGTCCTCGAGGATCTTCAGATCGCTAACTGAGTAGGAAAGTGAGTAACGGAACCCTGACTCGATCCGGTTCGGCGCGAGCGCGTGGAGTTCTTCGCCATTCGCTTCCGGAAAATTGAGCTCGCCCTTCCCGATCCATGCGCCGGCAACGGTGAGATTGTCGGTGATCGACATCGCCAGCTCGTTGACCGCAGGCTTGTCCTGGTATCCGGCCGCCAGTCTCGGGAAGTATCGCAACAAGACCGTGGGTCGGCTGAGGAGAGACAGTCCGTTTTCGACCGGCTTGCGCAAGGTGACGCAGGCTTCCGCAAGACGCTGGCCATGCGCGGAGAGGCTCGCGCCAAATCGGCTGCCGGACGCAACCGGCGCCGCGGCGGGGCCTGAGGCCGCAAAGGAGCGCGTCTGAAAAATGCTGCCCATCTTCTTTGGAAACCCCTGCGTCCAACCGCACGCAAGCGCGGCGTCATTGTCGACATAAATGTACGGACACCACATGACCGGCACGTCGCGATACATTGCGTCGACCAAAATAAACGCCTCGCGGTATTGATAACGAGCCGGATCGAGATATTCGTCGTCCTGGGCCGTGAATTGCCAATCCAGAAACATCATGACGGCGCGACCGTTTGACTTCGGATCTCGGGAAAGACCATTCGGCAATGTCGCTGCCGTCGCGTCAGGGTCCGTCCAGAACTCGACTCCAACAGCATCGCCGGCATAGTGCCAGGGTGGTGGCGGAGTTAGAGCGGCCTGGCCGAATGGCGATTTCGGAACTGTAAAGCCCTTTAGCATTCCCGTGTCCTGATGCATCACGCTTTCGGCACAGAGGCTACCGAAACCAGCCACAATTGATTTGATTGAAGTGCGTCGACTTGTTTATTCCTGCCGCAATCCAGAACGCGCTTGTTGGCATCAGCCACGATTGCTAGGCGGTCAGGTCTGCCAGGATCTCGATATCGGTGACGGAATAGGAAAACGAGAATCGATATCCGCGTCCCACCTTCAGCGGCCCCAGCACTTCCAGCTCTTCGCCATAGGCTTCCGGAAAATTGAGCTCACCCTCGCCGCATCCAGATGTTTGTGATCAGGAGGTGGTCCGAGACGCATCGAACGAGTTCATCCACGGCTGGCTTGTCGTGCATGCCGGCGGAGAGCCGCGGAAAATATCGCCGTCCCACAATCCGGCGATCGAGCAAGCCGACAAGACGCTCGGCTTTTTCGCGTAAGGTGACACGGGCTTGCACCAGCAACCGGCCATGAGCGGACATGCAGGCCGAGAATCTGCCATCATGCACGAGTGGCGCCGAAGCTGCGCTCGCAGTGGCAAAGCTACGGGTCTGGTGTACAGTACCGAACTTTCTCGGATAGCCTTGAATCCAGCCTCTCATCAAGGCAGCGTCGTTGTCGACATAACAGTATGGACACCACGCTATTCGTGATCCCTTCCACATCGCGTCGAGGAGGACGCTGAACCCGCGACACTGATATCTGGCAGGATCGAGATACTCGTTGTTCTGCGCGGTGAACTGATAGTCTGTGAAGAGTGCAACAGAGTGGCCTGGACATTTCTTATCAAGCTCGACACCCGTCGGAAGGGTATGGACTGATACATCGGGATCATTCCAAAACTCCACCGCCAGGACGTCACCTGCGAAATGCCAGGGTGGCGACGGGACCAATGCAGCAGCGCCCAGAGGGGACCGAGGCGCAGTGAATCCTTTCAGCATTTCTCGTCCCCACCACCAATGGCGTATCAGCCGCGCACTATTTCAACATGAAACGTTAGCGTTGGTGTTGTTCCACAACGCTTGGACAGACGTGCGATGACTTGGTGGTTGCTGCGGCACCGGATGAGCAGGCGCAATGAAGCGAAAGATAGCGCCACGTGGCACATTAGGGGCTCGCCCGCAATTGTCCGTTATGCGCTTCGATGATCGACCGGCAGATCGACAGGCCCAAGCCCCAAACCGCCCGGTTTCGTGGTGTAGAAAGCCTCGAACACGCGCTCAAGAGCCGCCGGCGCGAAGCCTGGACCCGAATCTCGCACCTCGACTGACACGCCATCCGGTTCGTTACGGGTGCTGATGAGCAATTCCCGCTCCTCTTCGCCGACGTCGCGCATCGCTTCGATGGCATTGATGATCAAGTTAAGTAGTACCTGTTGCAGCTGGACCCGATCTCCCTGGACACGCGGCAAGCCCTCCGCTAACTGCGTCCGCACCGAGACGCTATTGTTTGCGGCCTCCGTACGGGTGAGAGCAATAACCTCGAGGATGGCATCGTTGATCGCTACGGCGTCCTTTCGTGCGGGCGCCTTCTTAATGAGCGCGCGGATCTCGCCCGACGACCTCGCCTGCGCGATTCCTCTCCTTGACAATAAGAGAGAGCGCGTCATCCACCTCGCGAAAATTCGGTGGCTCCGCGCTTAGCCAGCGCCGAGCGGCTAACGCGTATGTGACTGCCGCTGTGATCGGCTGGTTCACTTCATGGGCGATCGAGGCCGAGAGCTGACCCATGGTGGCGACGCGGTTGGCGTGCGCCAGCTCCATCTGCACCTCGCGGAACGCTGCCGCTTCGCGAGCTTCTGCCTCGCACGCTTGCGCTCGGTCAGATCGAGCACGAACGCAACACCTGGTCTCGCTGTTCGTCGAACGCGGCCGAGCCGATCAGCACGGGCACGCGGCTGCCGTCCTTGCGCACGTACTCGCTTTCATAGGGTTGGACCGCCCCGGTCGTGTCCATTCCCTCCAGGGCGCTGGCGGTGCTGGCGCGCCATTCCGGCGGCGTCAAGTCGGTCCAGCGCATGTTGCCCGCGGCGAGATCCTCCCGGTCGTATCCCACCATCCTGAGGAACGCGTCGTTGGCTTCGATGATTTCGCCCTTCCGACTCGAGATGAAAATCCCGATGATGTTGGCGTCGACCAAGCGCCGGATTTTCGCCTCGCGTTCCGCGACGTCGCGGTACAAGCGGGCGTTCTCCAGCGCGATCGCCGCCTGTGAGGCGAGCAGCTTCAGCACCGCGATCCGCGCCGGCGTGAACACATGCGACGCCAGGCTGTTTTCGAGATAGAGGACGCCGATCAGCTCGGCCTGTTTCAGCAACGGCAGGCAAAGCAGCGACCGTACCCGTTTGCGGCTCATGTATTCATCTTCGGCAAACATGCTCTGTCCGCGGGCGTCATCCGAGGATCACCTGGCTCTGAGTGCGGATGACTTGCTCAAGGATCAGCACGGGCAATTCCGAAGGCGTCACCGGCGTTTCGACAAGACGGACCCTGACGCCATCGCGACCGCTCGTCGCTCCCGCCTCGATCCGGTATTGGCCGCCGTGCGGAAGAATCAGGAGGCCGCGGTCGGCCCCGGCATGCTCGACGGCAATCACCATCAGCGTCTCGATCAGCTTCTCGAGCACGATCTCGCCGGCCACGGCCTCCGACATCTTGATGACCGTGGCGAGATCGAACTGCTCGACCGGCGCCTCGATGGTCGGCTTCGCGGACCAATGGTGCCTGTTGTCGGACTCGGGGGTGGCCCTGGTCGAGCTGTGCGACCTTGGCCATGGCGCCCCAGCGGGCGTAGCAGTCGCGGGCCTCGTCCAGATAGGTATCTGCCACCTTGTCGAGACCGCGAAGGCGGTAGAATCGAGCTGCCAGTTCGCCCGCGAGCGCCCGGTCCTGGAGGAAGCCGCGCTCCGCGGCCGAGCGGATTGCCTGCTCGTACAGCTGCATGGCCTCGATGTCTCGTCCTTCCAGGCGTGCCCATTCCGCCGAGACCAGCGCGTGTTTATGCGCGAACGTCGCCGGGCAGCTCTCCGCCCATCGCTGAAACGATGCCAGGTGTTCGATGAGATCCTCGCGAAGCTCTGCCCGTCTCTCCGGCGAGGCCGCTTGAAAGACTGCGGCGATGGCGAGCGAGTGATAAAAGCAGTAATCCATCGACTGAAGATTGAGACGGGCCGACCAGAGAATCGGCTTCGCCTTGGCGGCAAACTCAAGGGCTCTCTCCGCGTTGCCCAGCAAGAGGTGCCGCTGCAATTGCAGGATCCAGTGAAAGCAGGCAACGAGGGGAACGCCGCCCCGGAGCACCCGCGCTTCGAGCGCCGCCTCGTCGAGGGGCGCGCTGCTTCCCGCTCCGCCGCGAAGGCTTTGGACGAAACCCTGGATGCTCAAAATGACCAGCTGGCCGAATTTGTATTTGCGGACGAAATCCAGGGCGCCTGCCGACTCGAGCCACACCTGGTCGAGAGGATCGCCGCGCGCCATCAGATCGGTGAGGCGATGTTGACGGTTGAAGCAGGCGTAAACCATCTCGCCGGTTTCCGCGACAGATCGGATCGCAGCCTCGAGGCAGGTCAGAGCATCTTCGATTGGACGCGTCCACAGGACCGCCATTTGCATGAGGAAATGTGCGCCCGCCTTTTGCGCGGTGAACCCGTATCGTTCGGCGACTGCGACCGCCAACCGTGCAAAGGCCTCCCCGTCCGCGAAGCGATGGAACGCCGGACCAAGGACTACGGCGATCGCACCGTAGCCGATCGTGGAGTACTCGCTTGTGCCATGGCGACAGCGTCAGCTTGACCATCCAGCAGGAAATCATCTGGAACAGATCGCCGTCGGCGTGATAGGCCAATTCGCCCAATGCACTGAAGAGCTTCATGACCGCCCGCATCTCCGGGTCGTCCATCATCGGCAGGTCGACCAGGCTCTCGATCGGGCGATCGCCGAGGGTCCGGCGCATCTCCTCGTATTCTGCTCGCATCTGTTCCGGCGTCGGCGAGTCCGGCAGGTCGACGCCGAACGTTCGCAGGCATTCGAGCGCCGTGCGGACCGCCGGGGCGTAGTTGCCTTGCCTCAATTGAAGAAGCATGCGCAGGCGACAGATCTCGGCCTGATCGATCTTCGATCGCGCCTTGATCAGCAACGCCTCGACGAGTCCCGCGGCCTGCTCCAGGTTCGAGTTGAGGATCTCGCATTCCGCCCGTTCCAGGAACAGGCCCAACATCAAGTCGTAGGATCTTTGCCACCCTTCGTCCGACAGAATGGCGATGCCTGCTGCGAGGTAATTGGAGGCCGAGGCATAGGCGGTCGAGGCTTTCGCCTTCCGCCCTGCAACAAAATTGAGTTCGGCCGCGCGCACCTTCTCGGGCCACTCGGAAATGAGCGCCGAGCCCAGGTTCAGCTGGTTGACGAGGTCGTAGATCTTCTCCGCGATCCTCTCCTGCACGGTCTCCGCGACAAGAAGACGTGCGATCCGCAGATGGAGTTCGGCGCGACCTTCCGTCGGAATCAGCGCATAGGCGGCTTCCTGAACCCGATCATGGAAGAACCGATAGCTTCCCTCCCGGGGGACGGCGGCGCCGGCGCGGACCGCGTCGCGAAAGCTTGCATGCATCGCTTCGTCGGATTCGCTGCGCAGCTTTGCCAAGGTCGCAAAGTCAGCGTGATTGCCCAGGCAGGCGAGCAGTTTCAACGCTTCCTGGGCCTCCGGAGCAAGACGGCGCAACCTGCCGATCATCAGGTCCACCGGATTGTCGCTGAACCTCTTGTCGACGATAGCGTCCAAATTCCACGTCCACGACCGCGAGCGCGGATCGAACTCGACCAGCCGCTTCTTCGGCCAGGCTGGTGAGGAACTGCCCGGCGAAGAACGGATTGCCGCCGCTTCTCCTGTGCACCAGTTCAGCGAACGGCCGCATCTCGTCGGGCGCACGCCGCAAGGTGTCGCACAGCAATTGGTTGACGTCGTCGACCGAGAGCGGGCCGAGGACGATCTGATCCGACTCTCGCACCGGCCCGGCGCAAGGTCCTCCAGCTTGAGCATCAGCGGATGTGCCGAGTCGACCTCATTGTCGCGATATGCGCCGATCAGCAACAGGTGCCGCGTGTCGGGATGGAGGAGGAGATATTCGATGAGCGTCAGCGTGGCCGGATCGAGCCATTGCAGGTCATCGACGAAAATGACGAGCGGGTGTTCCGCCCTCGCAAACACGCCGACGAACCGCTGGAACACGGTCTGAAACCGCAGTTCGGCGTCGACGGGCGAGAGGACCGCTACGGTCGGCTGTGGGCCGATCAGTCGAACGAGGTCGGGAATGAGGTCGGTCAGCAGGCGGCCCTGATTGCCGACAGCTTCCTTGATCGCGTCTCGCCAGCGGGCGATGTCGTCCGCCTGGCCGTTCAGCAGCTGTTGAATCAGTCCCTGAAACGCCTGAGCCAATGTCGAGTGGGGGTGTCGCTGAGGCGCAGGTCGAATTTTCCTGAAATGAAGATGCCGCGAGGCAGCACGATGACCTTGTGCAGCTCGTTGACGACCGACGACTTGCCGATGCCCGAGTAGCCAGAGACCAGAACGAGCTCCGAGCCGCCATGCATCACGACGCGGTCGAAGGCGGCGAGCAGGGTGGCGATCTCGCCCTCGCGTCCGTAGAGCTTCTCCGGGATCATCAACCGCTCCGACGCGTCCTGCAGACCAGGCGGGAACGGCTCGATCCGGCCGATCGACTCCCAGGCGGTGAGGCACTTGCGGAGATCCGCCTCGACGCCTGCGGCGGTCTGGTAGCGCTCCTCGGCGGTCTTCGCGAGAAGCTTCATGACGATCATCGAGAGTGGAGCCGGCACCGCGCTTGCAAGCTCGCCCGGCGGGACGGGCTCTCGCGCGATGTGACAGTGGATCAACTCGATCGGGTCAGCGGCGGTGAAGGGCAACGCGCCGGTCAACAGCTCGTAAAGGTGACCCCCAGCGCGTAGAGGTCGCTTCGGGAGTCGACCGAGCGGTTCATCCGGCCAGTCTGCTCCGGCGCCATGTAGGCGAGCGTGCCGGCGATCATCTCGGGCGGCGCGGGGGCTTGGCGCTCGCGCGGCAGACGCGAGGCGATGCCGAACCCCGTCAACTTCACACGCCAGCTCGCTGCCGATTCCACCAGGATATTTGCCGGCTTGATGTCCTTGTGGATGAGGCCACGCTCATGCACATGGCGGAGCGCGCCCGCGAGCGGGATCGCGATGCGCAGGAAATGCGATACGTCCAGTGGCCGGCCAAGCAGTCGATCGAGCGGCGTACCGCCGGGATCCTCAAGCACCAGCGTCATACGGCCGTTATCGTGCGTAAGCGCGACGGGTCGCGCCGCCCAGTCGGCGTCAAGTTCGGACTTGAGCGCATATTCGTGTTCAAGTCGCTCGACGCAACCGGGCGAGGTTTCTTCTGCGGCAACAAGCAGGATCGGCGTCAAGCCGTTGCCAGAGCCCCGGTATAGAGCGATGTCGCCCTCCCGCAGCGACGAGAATACGTAGCCCGAGAGCTCGTTCATGAAGGCTCCTGGTGGAAGTACTTTTGAGGCTTGCTCGGTAATCACTCGCGTTGCGGCCTGCACACTCGCGCTGTCACCAATTCGTGACACGCTAACCGAAGGCTTCAGCCATTTCGTTACCTCCATGACTGCTCCGGTTGCTTCCGGCTGGAGCGGTTGCCGGGTGGGACTTGCACCTACTTGAAGGCGCCGCCTTGTTGGCTGCCCATTCTCACCCGCCAGCAACGCATCCGCTCCAGCTTTAGACGCGTAGGTGTCTCGCCGCTTGGAGGAACGTGCGACGACTTGTCGGTTTCTACACAATCAATTGTAAATAGGCTTCAAGATTCGCCCTCCATCAGCTGATCGATCAAAGCCTGCCTCGCCAATCGGCGTCGGGGCCGCGTCGATCAACACTTCAGCCCTTGCCAGAGCCAACGGCGCAACTCTCGTTGCGATTCCGAGGCAGCCGGCGACGTATTCCGCATGCCGGCGGAGGACTACGTCGACTTCGGCATGCTCCTCTAGCTTTTCGAGTGCATATGCCCGCGTCGTGTCCAGCAACCGATACTGTGCCTGCGTTTCGTCGATCCGAGTTGCTATCAATGACTTCTCGACCAGGCCGGCGATCGCGTCAAAATTTCTCCGGTGCCTGCGCCGAGTTCGCCTGCGACATACCGCGCGCCCTCAAGGGTGAAATGGCCGACGAAAGGAGCAATGCGTCGAAGAACAATCCTCTCTCCGTCAGACAGCAGATTGTAGCTCCAATCCAATGTCGCCTTCAGCGTCCGATGTCTGGGAACCGCCGATCCGATGGCTCAGTTTCAGCAACTCCAGCCGAGCAACGGTGTTCTTGAGGCCGAGGGCGGCCACCTGACCCGCCGCCAACTCGATTGCCAACGGTATGCCATCCAGCTTTCGGCACATTTCCGCGACAAACGGCGCCTCCTCGTCGGTGAGAACGAAGCTTCCCGCCCTCGCCGCCACGCGTCGTACAAACAACTGCACTGCCGGATATCGAAGCACGGCATTTGCCGTTTGCTCTGAGCCGTCTGGTGGAAAATCAAGGGGAAGAACCCGGCAACAATGCTCGCCCTCTACTTTCAGCGATTCGCGACTCGTGGTCAGAAGATAGACCTGCTCCGTTTCCTGGTAGAGTTGCTCGGCAAGCAACGCGACCGCCTCGATCACGTGCTCACAGCTATCGAGAATGATAAGAAGCTTTCGCGAACGAACGAGGTCGACCAGCTCCAGGCCGGGATCTTTCGATTTGAGTGCAAGTCCCAGGGATGTCGCGACAGCCCCCGCAACATGGCGCGGATCGGTAAGGCTTTCCAGGTCAACAAAATGGACTTTCCCGCCAAACTCCTCGGCAGCGGCGCGGCCAACAGCCAAGGCAATGGTCGTCTTGCCAATGCCGCCGGGGCCGAGCAGTGTTACGAACCGCTCATTTCGAAGCTTGTCGCTAACCTCGCTGACGACCGTTTCGCGCCCAATCATCATGATCGGTCGCACGGGGAGCCTGCCTTGGTGCTGGAACTTAGTCGTTCCTGCTTTCCGTACTGCCAGCGAGAGGGACGACGGTGCCGACGAACGAATAGCCCCGTCCCTTGATGTTTGCGATGTATCGGTTGCCAAATTGGCCGTCACCAAGCGCCTTGCGGATCGCGGCCACGTGGACCCGGAGGCTCCCCTCCTCAACGGTTACGTCCGACCAGACGTGATCGATCAGCTCCTGCTTCGCGATGACCTCACCTGGGCGGTCGGCAAGATAGATCAAAATATCCAGCGCCCGATCCCCGAGGGGAAGCACCTCGACCGTCGCGCCGGAGCACCCTCTCGCCAATCGAAAGTTCGAAAGGGCCGAACCTCAGCTTCCTGTGAACTACGGTGCCATGCATGTGTGTCAGCCAAATGTTGGATCTCCCCGGCCCGGCATGCGTACCGTCGGTCGGCAAACGCCGCAATTGTGCGCGCGTAAAGTTGGCCCCAACGAAGCTCGTAGTCTTTCCCTCACCTTTGGAAAGCACGAACTAAACCTTGGTATAACTCAATCACCCTCAACGCGGAGTTGAGCCGAACCCTCGCGCCGCTGCGACCACAATGACGGGCAGGAGCAGTGTGCGCCGGCACGACCGTCCTGCGCTGCGCGTCCAGTCGCTGAAGCCGGTTGCACCAAGATCAGTCAGCAGATAACGGACAGGTCTTATGTTCGCGCCCGCTGCGATGCCGATGTGAATTGAGTTGCATCGCCGATGGCCAGCGGAGGCGACCTGTCGCGTGCCTAGCGGCCATTGATGCAACGTAGGCAAGCTAAGGCGCGCCTCTATTTCCCTTTGCGCGATCTAGCGCGGCCTGAATACAATTCAGGAGGTCGCTCTCATCGAACGGCTTGGGCAGATAGCAGATGACCCCAGCCTGAAGTGCGCGGGCACGAATATCATCGCTCGGATAGGCAGTTATCAGTACGGTGGGAATCTCTTTGCCCAATCGAGACAAATTGTTGTGCAAATCGAGGCCACTCATCTTGGGCATGTCGAAGTCGACAACCAAGCAGCCGGTGCGGCTCAGTTCGGGTGAGCGCAAGAACTCCTCTCCGGACGAAAATGCCTTGGCGATCAACCCTACCGAACGCATTAAAACTTCGATTGCGTTTCCAACCGCGTCGTCGTCATCGACTATGGCAACTATTGGTCTGGTATTTGGCACTTGGCACGACCGGTAACCGCGAGCAGCGTTTGGAGAAACGGATGTCGTCCGCGACACTCTTGCTTATCCAACCTAGGCGCAACCGCTACGTGCTTCGATTATACAAATGTATAGTAACTCGACCGGAAATTTTGTGGTCCATGGAGCAAGCTGCGTCACAGGCATCGACTTTCATATCACCCTAGCCCCTGTTAGCTCACAAGAGCCCCTCCAGCTTGACCGGGCTGGAGGGGCAAGGGAGGCCGCAGGGAGTGATCGGCCTCGGGGAGGGAGAACTTCACCATAACGGCACGCATTGGCGCTCACTATTGAACTAGCGGAAAGATCGAGTACCAAATGGGAATGTGCGCACTATACGAAGGTTGTGCGCTGCCAGCGCTAGTCGGTTCGACTTTGGTGGGCAGCTGGCTGCCTGACGCAGAACACTGGCCGACTTCAACCGGCCAGTTCGCCGATGGCTGCGATCCGTCGGAGCCGAATTGGGCTGGTCGTCCCCTCTATCGCCCACGCGATAATCTCGCTATGCTCCATGGCGGACTGGCAAAGCTAATGCGCATGTCAACGAGGAACATGTGGTAGAGCAACCGCCAACAGTGATAGTCGTCGACGATGATCCGGGAGTGCGGGACTCCCTAGGCAAGCTGCTTCGATCGGCGGGCTTTCGGGTCAGCCTACTCGGTTCGGTGAGCGAATTTCTGCGCGGCGGATCGGCCAGAAGGACCCGCTTGCCTGGTGCTTGACGTGCGGCTTCCCGGCCAGAGCGGACTCGAACTGCAGCGCGAACTGGCAGGTGCCAAAAGACAGCTGCCAATCATCTTCATCACCGGACATGGTGACATTCCAATGTCGGTGCAGGCGATGAAGGGTGGCGCGATCGAATTCCTGACAAAGCCGTTCCGGGAGCAGGATTTGCTTGAAGCGATTCAGCTCGGTCATGCCCGTGATCGAGCGCGGCTTGAGCAGGAACGAGCTATGGCAGAGCTGAAAGTTCGTTTCGAAACGTTGACGCCGCGGGAGCGCGAGGTCATGGCGTTCGTGGCGAGCGGGCGGTTAAACAAGCAGATCGCAGCCGACCTCGGCGTAAGCGAAATCACGGTAAAGGTTCATCGTGGCCAAGTAATGCGCAAGATGCGGGCATCGTCCTTGCCTGACTTGGCGCGCATGGCCGACCAATTGCAACTGACGCCGACAAAGCCGCATAGCCCAGGTCGCGTTGCCTAGCGCAGACGCTAGCCGCTCTCCGTAATGGTCCCATTGCGTCTTACCACGGAGGATCAGGGTGCCTGCTAGAGCGGGATGAATTTAGGTTGAGGCGTATCCAGCGTTTTCGAAATAGTTGGCGCATTCCTTTGGTATGAAGGCTGGGAGCAACTGACCGATTGCGTCCCAGACGGCCTCGACGGTTCGCGCGGCGGCTTTGCGCAGCAGGTGCTTGAGCTTGGCGAAGACCTGCTCGATGGGGTTCAGGTCTGGCGAATATTTCGGCAGAAAGAACAGCTTGGCGCCCCGTGAGCGGATGAGCGCCCGCACGGCTTTACCTTTGTGGCTGCCGAGATTGTCCATGATGACGATGTCACCGGGCTGCAGGGTCGGGAGCAGAACCTTCTCGACGTAAATTGCGAAGCTCTCACCGTCGATCGGGCCATCGAGAACCCATGGTGCCTCGATCCGATCGTAGCGCAATGCGGCCAGGAAGGTTGTGGTCTTCCAGTGGCCGTGCGGGACCTTGGCTATGAGCCGCAGGGATCGTAAACTGAAAGAGAGCACCCTGCGGTTCGCACGGGATCGCCCACAGCCGTCCGCCGTGGGCTTCGATGATCGAGCGGCAGATAGATAGGCCCATGCCCATGCCCTCGGGCTTGGTCGTGTAGAATGGCTCGAACAGACGCGAGAGGCTCTCCGGGCTCAGCCCCGGGCCGGTGTCCCGCACCCCGACGCGCACGCCACCTTCGGACGGGACGGCATCGATGCTGATCTGTAATTCGCGCGCGCCTTCCCCAATACCACTCATGGCCTGAATGGCGTTAACGATCAAGTTCAGCATCACTTGTTGCAGTTGGACCCGATCGCCTTGACACGCGGCAAGCCCTCCGCAGAATTGCGTCCGCACCGACACGCTATTGTTTGCGGCCTCCGTGCGGGTGAGCAATAACCTCAAGGATGCGGCAGCTCGATCACTACGGCGTCCCTTCCGTGGGCACCTTCTTAACTACCGGGCCACACATAGCGACGGATCTGTGGTTTATAATAGAATCAGCGGCAAGCCAGTGTTTGACGCCATCGGAGAATTCCGCGGTTATCGCGGCACCGGCGCCGATGTTACGGCATTGCGGACGGCAGAAGGAGATGCCCTTTCGGTCTCGTTCTTCGCCGAATGCAGCCAAACCGATCAACACGGGCACGCGGGGGCCCCGCCAGCAATAGAAGCTGGGAAGGGCGTCAAGACAAGGAGCACGCCATGTCCCAGACACTGAACGCTGCAATTGCCGTGGTTGGTATCGATATCGGCAAGAACTCTTTCCACATCGTGGGCCACGATGAGCGTGGCGCGATTGTGTTGCGTCAGAAATGGTCGCGTGGCCAGGTCGAGGCCCGCTTTGCCAATATGCCGCCGTGCCTGATCGGCATGGAAGCCTGCGTCGGCGCGCATCATCTCAGTCGCAAACTTAGGGCACTGGGCCACGATGCCCGGCTGATGCCGGCGAAGTATGTTCGTCCCTACTCGAAGGGCCAGAAGAATGACTTCCGCGATGCCGAGGCCATCGCCGAGGCGGTGCAGCGACCGACCATGAAGTTCGTGGCGACCAAGACCGCGGATCAGCTCGACCTGCAGGCGCTGCACCGGGTACGGGAGCGCCTGGTCAGCCAGCGTACTGGCATTATCCATCAGATCCGCGCATCCTGGCCACGTCACCAGATGTCCTGTCGCCTCGCATGTTGCGCATTTCCCTTTGCTTGCCGAGTGGCAGGCGCAGGCACGGCGGCTGGGTTGTGGATTGAAATCTGTGCTGGGTCGCGGAATTGTTGCGGACGTGACGGCATACACAAAAAGAAAGGCCGCTTGCGTTGCCACAAGCGGCCCAAGTCTAGGGAGGAAACGCCCAAGGAGGGCAGCGATAGCGTGGGGGGGGGTCGCTACCGCATACCCTAGCTAAGACGATCGCGATCAGCGGCTCAATTGAACGTAGGTAAACGTCGGGCATCTAAAGGGGTCACGGACCGATACGAAGGTTTATGGCGCTCGCCCTCAAAGCCGACCACTTCCGCAAGGGGTCAATCGCGTCGTTACGGGGCGCCCGGTGTTGGCGCAAAGCGGTCGTCCGCGGAATGGGCGGTCATGAAATGCCAGGTTGGGGCGAAGCCGCGAACACAGCGCGACGCCCAGGCTCAGCGCGAGGCACGCCATGCCTCCCCACGGCTTCGTGTAATGACCGTTATGCAACGGATCTTCAGCGCCGGATCCAAACAGTCATTCCCGGCTCAGCGGCCTGCCGGCTCTCCCTGCGGGTCGAGGCGCAAGCGCAGCGTATTGCGGTCATGATCGCCAATAACCCGCTCGGCCTGCCAGGTGGCGAAAGCTCCGAGCGGCCGCAGTTCGGTGATGACGGCTTTGATCGCGCCATCGGCACCGTTCCGCATCACGCTCACCGTTTCTCCCATCGTGAGACCACTGAGATGGTCTTCGCGCACATTGAACGAGAGCCATTGCTTGCCCGCCGCCTCGACCATCAGGATCGGTTGACCCGCGCGAACATTCTCGCCCACCTCTGCGGCGATGACGCTGACCACACCGTCGGCCGGAGCACGCAAGACCATCTTGTCAAGACGGCGCTCGAGCACGGTGACCGCGGCGGCCGCGGCCTGCACCTGCGCGTCGGCGATCGCGCGTTCCTCCCGGGTCGGGCCCGCCACGGCCGCATCGTAATTCGCCTGGGCCTCCGCCACGTCGGCACGTGCGCTTGCAGCGTCGTTTTCGGCCTGGTCAAGCGACTGTTGGGACTCAAAGCTCTGGCGTGCCAGCGTGCTGGTCCTTGTGAGCTGGGCCTGCACGTAGTCGAGGCGGGCGCTTGCCTTGGCGATTGCAGCTTTCAGAGAGTCGACCTGTTCACGACGGACGCCGGCATAGACGTTGTTGCGGTTCGCGGTTGCCGACGCGAGCGCGGCACGCGCCTGGTCCGCCTGCGCCGTCAGCTCCACCGCGGAGAGCCGCGCCAGGACATCGCCCGCGCGCACGTGCGCGCCCTTCTCGACCGCAATCGACACGAGTTGGCCGTTCACCTCCGGCTCCACCCTGACTTCGGTCGCCCGCACGACGCCAACGATCGTGGCCGGCGATCCGGAACGACGCTACGGAATAGACCAGAGCGCCCGCGACGAGCACGAGCGCGATCGCAACCATGGCGGCACGCCTAGCTTTGCGCATGTCGCTGTCCTCTCTTGACGGCAAGCGCCGAGATCACGGCGAGCGCGAAATAGGCCAGCGCCAGACACCACAGTCCGAGCCAGTCATGCGCGACCTCCCAGATGCTGGCACCGAGCTGGTTGATGCGCACGAGGCCATCGATCGCGGAGTCGGCGGGGAAAATCCGACCGAGCGCGATGGCCGCGTCGGGGATTGCTTCGCGCGGCCATGCGAAGCCGGCGGTGAAGAACTGAGGCAGGCTGGTTGCCAGGAGGAGGAGGGTCGCGTTTTCCGGCCGCGTGAACCAGGCCCCGACGGCCTGTCCCATGAAGCTCGTCGCCAGCAAAAAGACGGTCGCGAGCGCGAAGAGTTGTGGAAGATGGCCGAGCGTCGAAAAGCCGTAGATGCGCGGCAGCACGATGAGATAAAGCGCGAGCGCTGGAAGGTAGATGGTCAGATGGGCGATGCCGCGGCCGAGCACGCCGGCGAATGCTCCGCCGCCGTTCGCCAGCGCCGTACCGGTCAACATCGCCGCACCGATCAGGAGGGTTTGCTGCAGGATCAGCACAAACGCCGCCGGGACGACGTAGCTCGCATAGCCGCCCACCGGGTTGAAGATCGGCTGCAGCAGAACGTCGGCCGGGCTCATGCTCGCCAACTTCGCCTTGACGAGGCTTCCGTCCGAGCGGGCGCCTCGCGAAACGAGCTCGGACGTCAATGCTCCGATGGCCGTGGCGACGCCGCTTGCGGTCGACCTGAATATGAACAGGTAGGTGGCATCCGCGTAGACCGGGATGTGAGCGGTGATGCCCTTGAGCACGTCGCGCTCGGTGCCTGGCGGGATTTCGACGGCGGCAAAAGCCTGCCCGCGATCGATTGCGGTGCGCGCCTCGGCAAGTGTTCGGGCGCGAACCGCAACGCTCAATGCGCCGCTCGCATCCAGCGTCTCGACGATCCGGCGGCTGAGATCGCTCAGATCATTATCGACGACCGCGATGGGAAGCTTGCGAAGGATCTGGTTCAGATAGGGCTGCGGATAATAAATGCCGTAAATCAGGGGAGCCAGGAACAGCAGGCTGAAGGCGCTCCGCGTTCCGAGCACGCGCCGCCACTCCGCCATGAAGGCGCCGCCGATGCCTCGCGGTGTGCCGCTCGATCTCGGGTTGCTCGGCAGGTCGCGCCGTCTCAAACCAGCCCTTGCGCTTGAGGCTCGCCATGCGCAGCAATGCGAGAGCCGGCAAAGAGCACCGCCAGGCCCGCGAGCGCCGCGAAGGGAACGGCGGATCCGAGACCGGCAATCCCCGCGCCGCTTGTCCCAGCAAGACGGCCATGTACCAGCGCAGCGGCAGGATCGCGCTCCAGACTTGCGCAAACGCATTCATGCCGACCGTGGGAAAGCCGACGCCCGCGTAGCCGAATGCAGGAGAGGCAATGAGGCCCGCAAGTCCGAGCCCCGTCGCCAAGTCGCCGGCCAGGAGCTGCAGCAAGGCGCCCAGCGACAGGTAGGCAATAATCAGGAGGGAGCCAGCGGCGACCATCAACGGCACGTCTCCCCTGAAGGGGATTTGCAGCACGCCCTCCAGGAAGAGCGGCTCGACCAGCATGATCAGGAAGAAGATGCCGAACAGCGGCGCGAGCTTGCCGGCCAGCGCGACGACCGGATCGCCACCGGCGCTTTCGAGCCAGGCCCGCGCGTCGCGACGGCGGAATTCGGAGCCGACGGAATAGCCTGCGGCGAGCGTGATCACCACATGGATGATCGTCGGCAGCAGCGCGCGCAGCAGGAACTGCGCATAGTTCTTTTGCGGATTGACAAGCGCGATGGTCTCGCCGGCCAGCGTTCCCATGGACGCCGGCGCGGGCGCGGCGCGCTTGGCGGGGGCGGCCACGGCCGCCGCGGCGGAAAGCGCATCGCTCAGGCCTGAGGACGCAATGCCGGCCGCAGTCAGGAACTGCTGGTTGTAGAACCCGACGACCTGCGGTCGGCGTTCGGGCCTTCAGGTCGCGCTCGAAATCCGGCGGGATATGGATTGCCGAGATCGCCCTGCCGGACCGTATGTCCTGCACGGCCGTGGACAGCGTACCGGAGCGGTCGACGATTTTCAGGCTCGGCGACGCCGCGACGTATTCCACCAGGGCGCGCGAGGCATCCGACTTGTCCTCGTCGACGACCGTCACCCCGAGCCCCCGGATGACCGGATGGCTGAAGACGGTCGTGAGAACCACGAACGCAAAGAGAGGCACGCCGAAGATCAAAAGCAGCGCCACACGATCGTGAAACAGCCAGTGGCACTCGCGCCGTGCGACCAGCAGAAATCCGGGCTTCGACGCCGGCCTCATTGCCGTGACCGCCAGTCGAGATAGGCGCTCATTCCCGGTCGCAGCTCGGGCACCGGCTGGACCGGGTAGGCGCGGATCGAAAACGTCCGCAAGTCGAAATCGCCGGAAGCACGCGTGGCCCGCCAGCTCGCATATTCGCCCTTGGTTGCAATAAGCTTGACCTCGACCGTGACACGGCGGTCATCGAGAGCCGGAATATGGACGTCAAATCGATCGCCGACCTTCAAGCCCTTGACGAGATCCTCGCGAAGATCGAAGTGGATCCAGACGTCGGCCAAATCGATCAAGGTAACGAGCGGCACGCCCGGCGATACATATTCGCCCGGCTCCACATTGCGCTGGTAGACCTGCGAGGCGACGGGAGCATAGACCACGAGTTGATCGATGATCGATTGAACGCTCTGGATATCGGCATTGGCCTTTTCGACGTTGGTCCTGGCAATGGCCCGCTCCTCCTTTGTGTAGCCATTGACCGCCTGGTCGTAGGCCGATTTGGCCTGATCGACCGCGCGTTCGCTTTCGTGCAGCGCATCGGTCACCTGGTCGAGGCGGGCCTGCGGCGTTGCCCTTGCTCGGTCAATGTATGAGTGCGGTCAAAGGTCTTCTGCGCCAGCACCAGCGCTGCCTGCGCTCGCTCCATTTCCGCTTTCCGCGCGGCAATGGCTTCCGCTCGCGTTCCGACGAGTACGTTGGCAAGCTGAGCCTCGGCAACAGCCTTTGCCGCCCTCATTTGCTCGTGTTTGGCGAGAGTTTCGGGATTGTCGATCCGTACGAGGACAGCTGCCCGCAGAGCGTTCTGGCCACGTTCGACAGGGTATTTCCTTGACCCGTCCGTCGACACGCGCGGCTAATATCGAGCCGCGTCGCATCAGCCTCACCCTGCACGAGCAGTGGTTCCGGTCGCAAGAGATAGAAGACGGATAACGCCGCAACGACAGCTGCAACGATACCGACGATAATGGAAGGAGCACGCGTCGCCGTGCGCGTGTTCTTGTCCTGTCTGTCACGTGGTGCGTCGGACGTACTTTGAACTTCACTCGCCAGAGGTCGGCGTGTCCATGCCTGACTCCGCTGGTTCATGACCGTCTCGGTGGTTAGGCCCCGCCGGACCTCCATGCGCCGTGTCCGACTTGGCGGGCACCGTCACTCAGCCAGCGCGCGAATGTCGCCGCTTGTCTGGACGCGCTCCGATTTGCATGTTCGTGCGCTCCAACTCCACGCTGACCAGCGCAATGCCAAACGCTGCGCATGCAGCGTCAGAGCAAGCTGTCGCACATTCTACCAAGATGGAGACGCTAAGGCTAGAGCGGATCTGTCGGCAACGCGTCCGATGCGTTGTCGGCAGAAGGATCCGCGACGATCGGGACTGCGGCCGCCCGGTTTGGAGCCGGAAGGTAGCGCCGGCGAACTTCGCGCGCGGCGTCGCCAGCGCGATGGTACCCCAGAAGATAACGTTTGGGAACGAGTCAGGGCGGGCTCTCATGGCCGAAGCGTCCGACCGCAAAACGCCTCTGTGCACCGGAGCAGGTCGGGCGTGGACCGGTCGTGGACCGGTGACAAATAGTCTTCGCGTACGCGGGAGTAGCGTGGAGATGCGCTGCGGGGATCGATGAAGCCGCGCTGCACGAAAGCTATGAAGAAGCAGCAACCATTCCGGCGACGATCGTC
>ERZ1370068.10915-contig-9572_pt1 | contig 21251 bp, 25 predicted proteins | sample MGYA00561227_ERZ1370068 | MGnify/ENA primary metagenome ERZ1370068 (study PRJEB38410, sample SAMEA6850437) | metagenome | study: Metagenomic assessment of the ecological functions of the soil: analysis of the soil microbiota associated with the... | reverse complement strand
GTTACGTATTGCTGCTCTGAATAATCGCGCGATGGAACAGTCCCTTCGCGGCTGCTCGTCGGATTGCTGTCTTTCCTCGCCTCCTGACGCCCGAAGATGGTCACGTTGTCCCGATTGCCGCCGAAGCGCGTCGATGTTGTCCCGCACCCACTCGAAGCGCCATCACGATGTCCTGCATCCCCACGTTGCTGGACTGGCGGGCATTTCGCCGCCCGATCTCGGCGAGGTAGAGGTAAATCCGAGCGCGTTGAGGCGCGGTGCGTCACCGCCACCATGGCAACGGCGCCAGGCTTGCCGCGCGAGTTCGCCCGTCCGTCGTAGAACACCTGAGCTGCCGGAGCCCGTGCGGAAGCCTCCGCCGTGGAGCGCCATAATTCATCACCGGCCGGCGGCCGTTTCTTCGCCTCGATCGCCGGCGTCCAGACATTCAGCAGCACAGTTTCAGCACGTAGTTCGGGCCGACAGCGGTGACCGTCTGCTGCTGAATGTCTGACGCCGGCGAACGGGAATGGCCGCCGGCCGGTGATGGTGTGGCTCCACGGCGGAGTGCTTCCGCGCGAGTTCCCGTCCGTCGTAGAAGACCGAGTTGCCGGAACCCGTGCGGAAGCTCTCCGCCGTGGAGCCACTTTCATCACCGGCCGGCGGCCATTCCGTTCGTGGATCGCCATGTCCAGACATTCAGCAGCAGATAGCCCGCTGGTCGGCCCCGGGCCGACCAGCGTCGCCGATCTCGGCACCATCCGGCGTAGGTTGCGGGGCGCGGGGGCCGATTTGACCGGCCAGGCGCACGCCGGTCCACGGCTTCGGCTTCGTCGGCGGCAGGAAGCGTGCAGCTCCGGCCGTTGCCTGCCAGCGCAGCCCTTGAAGATATGCACGCCCCGGCGGAGGAGCCGCGCACCTTCCGGCGCGCCTGCGCCCTCGACGGACCGGCCTGGCTCGCGGCGCGGTGGGCCCTGGACGTGAAGATGAGAGCACTGCCGGAGGCCGAGGAACGACCGCCCGTTCACGGGGCGATGCTAGGTGAGCCGAGCCAGGTCGTCAAGAACGGCGCGCAGATTAAGTGCATGATTTGAGCTGCGCGATAGAGGCCACGGAGGACGGGTCATGAAGACAAGACATGTCGCAGCGTTGGGCCGGGCTGTGGCGGCGTGCGCCCTCGCGCCGCTGGCCGCCGCCGACTGGAAGACTCCGCGCACGCCGTGGGGCGATCCTGATCTCGCAGGGCACCTGGACGAGCGAGGCCGAGCTGAGCGTGCCGTTCGAGCCGGAACGCGCAGTACGGCGACCCGCCAGTGGCTGACGGACGCGGAGTTCGCGCAGCGCCTGAAGCAGACCGACGCCGCAACTCGCCACCGACAACGCCGAGTTCTACGGTCGAGAGCGCCGACATCACCAACGCGGGCGCGGTCGGCTCGGCCACGTCGCCGCCGCCGCACTGGCTCGAGCGCCGCGAAACGTCGCGCCGCACGTCGCTCGTCGTCGATCCGCCGGACGGCCGCGATTCCGCCGATGACCGCCGGAGGCGCAGCAGCGCCTGGCGCGCGGCGCGCGCCGGCGGCAGCGGCAACGGCCCCTTCGACGGCCCCGAGCGAGATGTCGCTCTGGGTCCGCTGCATCACGCGCGGCCTGCCGAGCGTGACCTTCCCGACGGTCTACAACGCCAACACGCGCATCGTGCAGGGCCCGGGCTATGTCGCCATCACCTACGAGATGATTCACGACACGCGCGTCATTCCACCGGTTCGCAGGGGCACCTTTCGCGCCGGCCATCCGGCAGTTCCTCGGCGACTCGCGCGGCCGCTGGGACGGCGGACACGCTCGTGGTCGATGTAACGAACTTCACGGGCCGGACGCCGCTACCGGGGTCGAGCGCGGACCTGCACCTCGGTCGAGCGGTTCCGGCCGCGTCGACAGGGACACCCTGCGTACGAGGTGACGGTGGACGACCCGCGCACGTGGTCAGAAGCTCCTGGACGCGCCGCGCTCGACATGCGCCCGCAGCGCGCGGGCTGTTCAGTACGCTGCCATGAAGGCAACTACGCGATGCGCAACATCCTCAGTGTGTTCGCGCGCGGCCGATAGAAAATAGCAGGACAGCGTTTGAGGAGGAGCGGCATGAAACGGTTGATCGTCGGAGCTTCGTGTGCGTGGCTGTGGCGGCGGTGTCCGCCCAGATGCCGAAATACGGCGTCACGGTGAAAGTGGCGAAGAACGCGGACCCCGCGAAATACAAGACCTATGCGTGGATCAAGGGGCGGACCGTCTGCCGACAAGGCTATCGACGCGCAGATCGTGGCCGCGGTCGGATCGGAACTGGGCGGGCTCGGTATATCGAAGCCCGCCTCGGGAAAGGCGATGTGCTGGTCACGTATTACTCGCTCAGGCGCACCGACGTCGATCTGAAGGCGAAACCGGACGCGTCCGGGGCACAGCCGCAGCATGCGGGTCGGTTCATGCTCGTCGCGATGCTCGATCCGGGCACCCGCGGCCGGCTGGTGCGAACTGCGCACGGACAAGCCCGATCGACCTGGAGCCGGGGAAGAGCGAATCGATCATCAACAGCGCCGCGCTGGAGCTGCTTACGAAATTTACCCCACCCGGCCGTGAAGTGACTCGCTAGCGACGGCTGCTTCCCGGTTCGCCATACCGGAGGCCGCCTGGACATATCGCGGAGTCCTGCCGATTGAACGCGGATCCTCCAGCTGGAACGTGGTATCGCCCTTGCTGCCTGTCGGCGGCAAGGTCAGCCCACCTGACGTTACGCGCTTCAACAGGAGTCCAGCCATGTCCGAGCCAGCCCGACCCGTCTCGAGCGGGATCTCGCTTGGCGAGAAGGCGGTGCCCGCCGACGCCCTACTACGGCGTCCAGACCGCGCGCGGCCTCGAGAACTTCCACATCTCCGGCGTGCGAGCTGCGGCTCTATCCCAACCTGATCAAGGCGCTTCGCGATGGTGAAGCTGGCCGCGGCGCGCGCCAACGTCGAGTGCGGCCAGTTCAGCCAGGACGATCCTGACGGGCATCGAAGGCGCCTGCCAGGAGCTCATCGACGGGAAGCTCCACGACCAGTTCCGGCTCGACGTCTTCCAGGGCGGCGCCGGCACCTCGACCAACATGAACGCCAACGAGGTGATCGCCAACCGGGCGCTCGAGCTGATGGGCCACCAGAAGGGCGAGTACCAGCACTGCGACCCGCACGATCACGTCAACTGCGTCGCAGTCCACCAACGACGCCTATCCCACGGCGCTCCACGTCGGCATGGCGCTCGGCAACGTGCGAGCTGGTCGCCGCCGATGAACGAGCTGATCGCGGCGTTCCGCGCGAAGGGCAAGGAGTTCGCGCCGCATCCTGAAGATGGGGCGCACGCAGCTCCAGGACGCCGTGCCGATGACGCTCGGCCAGGAGTTCGAGGCGTTCGCGCGAGACGCTGGCCGGCGAGGTCCGCGCGCTCGAAGCGATCCAGCGCGTGCTGTGCGAGACCAACATGGGCGCGACGGCGATCGGCACCGGCCTGAACGCGCCGGCCGGCTACGCGCAGAAGTGCACGGCACATCTGGCGACGATCACCGGGCTGCCCGATCCACCTCGGCCGACGACCTGATCGAGGCGACCCAGGACACGCAGGCGTTCGTCCTCTACTCGTCCTGCATGAAGAGCCTGGCCATCAAGCTCTCGAAGGTCTGCAACGACCTGCGGCTGCTCTCGTCCGGCCCGCGCTGCGGCCTGCGCGAGATCAACCTGCCCGCCGAAGCAGCCGGGCTCGTCGATCATGCCGGGCAAGGTCAACCCGGTGATTCCCGGAGGTCGTCAACATGGTCTGCTTCCGCGTCATCGGCAGCGACCTGACCGTCTCGATGGCCGCCGAAGGCGGGCAGCTGCAGCTGAACGTGTTCGAGCCGGTGATCGCCGCCTGCATCTTCGAGGCGCAGACGATGTTCATCAACGCGGCGCGGACGCTGCGCGTGCACTGCGTCGAGGGCATCACCGCCAACCCCGACGTCTGCCGCCACTACGTCGACTACAGCATCGGCACGGTCACCGCGCTCAACCCGGTCATCGGCTACGAGCGCGCCACCGAGCTGGCGGCCGAGGCGCATGAAGACCGGCCGCGGCATCCTCGAGCTCGTGCGCGAGAACGGAAGATCCTCACCGAGGCGCAGATCGCCGAGGTGCTCGATCCGATGGCGATGACGGGACAGGGCCGTCCCGCATGATCCGCGGCCGCCGGCGTCCGTTCGCCGTGCTCGTCGCTGGCGGCTGACGCTCGGTCGCGCGTCGGCGCCGCGCCGCAGGCGCAGGAACCGCGGCCGAGCTGGCGCAGGCGTTCGCCGGCAGCTGGTCGGCGCGGCGGTCAGCGTCAGACGATTCCCACCGAGCGGCGGCCGTGCCGCGGCGATCGTCCGTCTGTCGGGCGCGGTCGTGCTCGAGCACGGCACCGAGCCTCGGCCGCGCGGCTTCTCGGCGAGGCGATCGCCTTCGACGACGGCACGGAATCTCAGCGTCGGACGCGCGGTGTGGACCGACGCGCGCGGCGATCGCATCTTCAGCGACGCTGCGCGGCGAGCCGGTCGCAACCGGCCGGCGCATCGTCGGCAGCGATCACCGGCGGCACCGGGCGCTACGCCGGCGTGACCGGCGACTACGAGCTGACGCTGGCAGTACGTCGTCGCCGGACGACGACGACGTCGTCCAGGGCGCGCGGTCGACCTGCGAGGACGGTTCCGGCAAGGGCACGCCGTGACGGACGGCGGCCGGCCGAGACGGCAGCCGTCGTCGCGCCCGCGATCATTGCGCTGCGCATCCTCGGCGATGTGGTTCGTGCCGCCGCCGCGACGGGCCTGACGCGTCAGGCGTGGCGGCTCTTCGCCATCTTCGCCGGCGGCGATCGTCGTCGGTCGTCGTCAACGCGCTGCCGATCCTGACGGCGTCGGTCATCGCCGTCGCGGCGTCGGTGCTCACCGGGCTGCTGTCGCCGGCGAAGGCCTACGCCGGGTTCGCCAACGGCACGATCCTTCTCATCGTCGCTGGCGTTTCTGGTGGCGCGCGCCGTCGTGAAGTGCGGCCTCGGCGCGCGGATCGGCCACCTGGTCGTCAGCCGTCTTCGGCCGATCGACGCTGGGACTGTCCTACAGCATCTTCCTCGTCGACGGCGCTGATCGCGCCGGCGTTTCCGAGCAACACGGCGCGCTCCGGCGTCATCTATCCCGCTGGCGTTCTCGCTCGCCGAAGCGGCGGGCGCGACGGCCCGACGACGACAGCCGCCGGCGCGTCGGCGCGTTCCTGATGTTCTCCGGCATCGTCGAGCCTGAGCGCTCTCGTCGGCGCTCTGGCTGACGGCGATGGCCGCCAACCCGCTGGGCGCGGAGATCGCGCGGAACGTTCGGCGTCGAGATCGGATTCGGTTCGTGGCTGCTCGCCGCGTCGCGTGCCGACGCTGCTGCGCGCATGGCGCTGCATGCCGCTCGCTGCTCTACCGGCTGATCGCGCCCGGAGCTGACGTGCCACGCCCGAGGCGCCGGCGGCCGCGCGGCACGCGCTCGCCGCGCTCGGGCCGCTGACGCCGCGACGAGAAGGATCGTGCTGGTCGGCGTTCGTCGGCATGGTGGCGCTCTGGGGCATCGGCCGCGACGCTTGGCGCTCGACTCGACGGCGGTCGCGTTTCTCGGCCTGGGCGTCCTGCTCGCGTCCGGGCGTGCTGACGCTCGAGCGACATCGCGCAGCGAGGGCGACGTCCTGGCGACGTTCATCTGGTTCGCGGTGCTCTTCACGCTGAGCAGCCAGCTGAACGAGCTCGGGCTTCATGGGCTTCCTCGGCCAGCGGCTCGCCGACGCGCTCGGCGGTCTGCCCGCCGGCCGCCGGCCTGGCGTCTCGTCGTCGCGCGTACGTGCTGCTGCACTACCTGTTCGTCAGCCAGACGGCGCACCTGCTCGCGCTCTTCGGCGTGTTCCTCGACGTCGGCGTCAAGCTCGGCGTGCCGGCGGCGCCGCTCGCGTTTCAGCTGCTGTTCGCGACGAACTACTTCTCGGCGATCACGCCGCAGGGCTCGAGCGCGAACCTGCTGTTTGCGGGCAGCGGGTACCTGTCCCAGCGGCGATCTCTACCGGCTCGGCGCGATCACGACCGCGCTCAGCATGCTGCATCTACCTCGTCGTCGGCACGCCGTGGCTCGGCTGGTCGCTGCGATGACGTGAAGAGCGATGCCTGATGTCGAGAGGTCATATGCAGAATCAGCCACGTACGGTCCGCTGTCATGCTGTCGATCGTCGGCGTCGTCGCTCGCGCTCACCATGTCCGGCGCGCGCAGCCTGACGGCGCCAGCCGGCGACGACCTGCCGACGCGTCGTCGTGCTCGCGACCGGCGGCACGATCGCCGGCGCGGCGGCCAGCGACGTGCAGGCCGGCTACACGTCGGGCCAGGTCGGCGTCGACCAGCTGCTCGCCGCCGTGCCGCAGGCGAAGAAGCTCGCCGACGCTGCGCGGCGAGCAGATCTCGAACATCGGCTCGCAGGACATGAACGACGAGGTCTGGCTGAAGCTGGCCCGCCGCGTCAACGAGCTGGCCGCGATGCCGGACGTGGCCGGCGTCGTGATCACGCACGGCACCGACACGATCGAGGAAACGGCGCTACTTCCTGAACCTCGTCGTCAAGTCGCAGCAAGCCGGTCGTGCTGACCGCGGCGATGCGGCCGTCGACGGCGCTCTCGGCCGACGGCCCGCTGAACTTCTACAACGCGGTCGCCGTGGCGGCCAACAAGGACGCGGCCGGGCGCGGCGTGCTCGTCGTCGTCAACGACTGGATTCACGGCGCGGCGTCGCTGACCAAGACCAGCACCACGGCGGTGCAGACGTTCCTGTCGCCGCTGTCGGGCCTGATCGGCACGGTGGCCTACGGCGAGCGTCGAGTTCTACCGCGGCCCGGTCGGCAAGAACACCGATCGACTCGGAGTTCTCGCTCGACGGCGTCACGGCGCTGCCGCGCGTGGACATCATCATGGCCTACGAGAACATGGACGGCGCGCTCATCGACGCCGCCGTCGCGGCCGGGCGCCAAGGGCATCGTGATCGCCGGCGTCGGCAACGGCAACCTGACGGCAAGCCGCCGTGAACGCGCTCGCCGCAGCAGGCGAAGAAGGGCATCGTCTGCGTGCGCTCGTCGCGCGTGGCGACCGGGCGTCGTCGGCCGCAACGTCGAGCTCGACGACGACAAGCTGGGCTTCGTGGCGTCGATGGACCACAACCCGCAGAAGGCGCGCGTGCTGCTGCGGCCTGGCGCTGCTCGAACAGCGCAGACGTGGCGGATCTGCAGCGGCTCTTCACCGCAGTACTTTGAGAGGTCGTCCTCGACGTCGTCTCCAGGGGAGAGTGACATGACTATCGATCCAACATGGCGGAGAAGACTGGTTGTCGCCGTCGGCGGCGCCCGATGCCCCTGAGGCCTCCGACGGGAGTCGATCGCCGGGCCTTCATGATGCGCAGCGCCCTCGTCGGCGCCGTGGCGGTGCTCACCGGTTGCTCGCCAGCGACGCCGCAGCAACAGGCCGCCTGCGCCTCCACCTGCGCGCACCGCCGGTCCCGGCCAGCAAGGTGTCGCCGGATCTCGACGTCGTGAAGAAGTCGAAGGGCGCCGGTGCATGACGACGCTGGAGGAGTTCTACAAGGTCGGGCCCGGGCCCTCGAGCTCGCACACGATCGGCCCGATGCGCATCACCTACGACTTCTACCAGCGCTGCACGAAGCTGCCGGCCGATCAGCTCGCGAAGGCCACCGCGCTCAAGGTGCACCTGTTCGGCAGCCTCAGCGCCACGGGCAAGGGCCACGGCACCGAGCGGGCCGCGCTCGCCGGCGTCATCGGCAAGGAGCCGGCGACCGTCGAGCCCGGAGTTCCTCGACGAGCCTGCGTGCCGAAGCCGGACCAGACGCTTCCCGGTGAAGCTGGGCGACAAGACGTTCAACGTGTCGCTCGAAGGACATCATCTACGACGCGCCGAAGGGCGACTTCCCGCATCCGAACACGATGACGTGCAAGCTGATGGCGGGCGACGCGGTCCTCTACGAGCTCGGAGTACTACTCGGTCGGCGGCGGGTTCATCGAGTGGAAGGGCTATCGAGCCGCCGAAGAAGGGCGCAGCCGAAATACCCGTACGCGACGATGGCGGAACTGCAGGAGCACGCGGAGACCAACAAGCTGTCGGTCGCCCAGGTCGTCGATGGCCAACGAGGTGGCGGTCTCGGGCAAGAGCGAGGCGGAGATCAACGCCTTCATCGACAAGATCCACGACGGCGATGGTCAACATCGTCAAGGCCGGACTGAAGGCGCCGGCGAGCACGCTGCCCGGCCCGATCAAGCTGAAGACGAAGGCGGGCGACGTCTACAAGCGCGCGATGGACGACAAGTACGCAGGCGCAGCGCGGCGTCGGCGTCGTGTCGGCCTACGCGCTGGCGGGATCGGAAGAGAACGCGCGCGGCCATCTCGTCGTGACCGCGCCGACCGGCGGATCGGCCGGCGTCATGCCGGCGCTGGTGTACGCGCTCGGCGAAGGCGGCCGCAAGCTGCCGCAGGAGAAGATCCGCGACGGATTCCTCGCGGCGGCGGCGGTCGGCTATCTGTGCAAGCACAACGCGACGCTGTCGGGCGCCGAAGGCGGCTGCCAGGCGGAGATCGGCGTGGCGTCGGCGATGGGCGCGGCGTTCATCGCCCAGGCGCACGACTTCGAGCCATCAGGTGGTCGCCAACGCCGCGGAGTCGTCGCTGCAGCATCACCTGGGCATGACCTGCGATCCGGTGGCGGGCTTCGTGCAGGTGCCGTGCATCGAGCGCTGCGCGTTCGGCGCCGTGAAGGCGTGGACCGGGTTCATGATCGCGAGCAACGAGATCCCCGCGAACCGCCGCGTCGATTTCGACACGACCGTCGACGCCATGGCGCTGACGGCGAAGGAGATGAACGCGAAGTACAAGGAGACGTCGGAGGGCGGCCTCGCGGTGTCGCGTGGTGCTCTGCTGACAGACGAGCGGAACGGCCTCGGAGCCAGGACGGCGGCCGTCGCGTGGCTGGTGACGGCCGTGTACTACTTCTATCAGTACACGCTGCGCTCGGCGCCGGCCGTGATGATGCCGCAGCTGTCCGAGGCGTTCGGCCTCAGCGTGGCGGGCGTTGCGTCGATGGCCGGGCTGTTCTACTACGGGCTACTCGCCGTTCAGCCTCGTCGCCGGCGCGGCCATGGATCGGCTGGGGCCGCGCCGGGTCGTGCCGCTCGGCGCGGCGACGGTCGGCGTCGGCGCGCTGCTCGTTTGCGTCGGGCAACCGCGAGGCGGCGAACGTCGGGCGGTTCCTGCAGGGCGCCGGCGGCGTGTTCGCGCTCGTGGGAGCCGCCTACATCGCGACGACCAACTTTCCGCGCCTCGCGCGCCGCCACGCTGATCGGCGCGACGCAGATGTTCGGGATGGCCGGCGGTTCGGCGGGCCAATTCGCGGTCGGGCCGTTGATCGACGTCGGGTGTTTCCATGCGAGGGTTCTGGGCCGGCATGGGCATCCTCGGCCTGGCGATCAGCGTGTTGCTGTTCGTGCTCCTTCCGGAATCGCCTCGAACCGAACGCCGCGACGATTGGCTGCGCGGGGCGGCCGGCGCGCTCGGGCTGGTGTTCCGGAATCCGCAGTCGATCCTGTGCGGCGCGATCGCCGGCCTGCTGTTCATCCCGACGACCATCTTCGACATGATCTGGGGCGTCCGGTATCTGCAGGACGCCCGCGGGATCGACTACGCGTCCGCTGTCATGCGATCGGCGTCCGTTCCCCTCGGCTGGATCATCGGCTGCCCGCTTCTCGGCTGGGCGTCCGATCGGATCGGCCGGCGCAAGCCGGTGATTCTGGCCGGCGCCGTCGTGCTCCTCGCGCTGCTTCGCGGTGATGCTGTACGGGCGGACAGGCGCTCTGCCGCCGTACCTGCCCGGCCTCATCGCCGGGATCGGCGAGCGGGGCGGCGATGCTGCCGTACACCGTCATCAAGGAAGCCAACCCGCCGGCGGTGAGCGGCACCGCGACCGGCGTCGTGAACTTCCTCAACTTCACGTTCAGCGCGCTGCTCGGTCCCGTCTTCGGATGGATTCTGGCCGCAATCGGCGGCGGAGCCGCGACGCTCGAGCACTATCAGACCGCCTTCCAGCCTCTCCTCGTACGGAATCGGGCTGGCGATCGTGCTGACGCTTTCTCCTGAAGGAAACCGGTTCGGCCGTTCAACGTCCGGCTTCAACCGCGGGGCACACGTCGTGAGCAAACATCCTGGAACCGGAAAATACGAGCAGCTGCTGGAGCGATGCCGGAGCCTCGAACCCGTGCCCACCGCGGTGGCGCATCCGTGCGAGGAGACGGCCCTGTCCGGCGCGGTCGAGGCCGGCGCAAAGGGCCTGATCGCGCCGACGCTGGTCGGCCCGGAAGCCAAGATCCGCGAGATCGCGAAGGCGCACGGGATCGATCTCGGACAGCTGCCGATCGTCGACGTTCCTCACAGCCACGCCGCCGCGGCGAAGGCGGTCGAGCTCGTCCGCCAGGGACAGGCTGAAATTCTCGATGAAGGGCAGCCTGCACACCGACGAGCTGCTCGGCGCCGTGGTCGCGCGGGAGACGGGCCTGCGCACCGGCCGGCGCATCAGCCACGTGTTCATCATGGACGTGCCGACCTATCACAAGGTCCTGATCGTCACCGACGCCGCGATCAACATCGCGCCGGCGCTCGAGGACAAGGCCGACATCTGCCAGAACGCGATCGATCTCGCCATCTCGCTCGGCGTCGCCAGGCCCGAAGGTGGCGATTCTCGCCGCGGTCGAGACGGTCAACTCGAAGATGCCGGCGACGATCGACGCCGCGGCGCTGTGCAAGATGGCCGACCGCGGGCAGATCACCGGCGGCATCCTCGATGGTCCGCTCGCGTTCGACAACGCGATCAGCAAGGACGCCGCGCGGATCAAGGGCATCGTGTCGGAGGTGGCGGGCGACCCGGACATCCTCCTGGCGCCCGGATCTCGAGGCCGGCAACATCCTGGCCAAGCAGCTGCATCTTCCTGGCCAACGCCGACAGCGCCGGCCTCGTGCTCGGCGCGCGCGTGCCGATCATCCTGACCAGCCGCGCCGACAGCGTCCGTTCGCGCATCGCCAGCTGCGCGGTCGCGGTGCTCGTGGCCCACGCCCGCCGAGGGACTCGCCGTGGCTGACAGACGGCTTCGTCCTGGTGCTCAACGCCGGATCATCGAGCCTGAAGTTCTGCGTGTATCTGGCATCGGCCGCCGACGCCTGGCGGCTCGAGGCCCGCGGCCAGATCGAGGGCATCGGGACGCACGCCGCGATTCTCGGCCGAGGACGGCGCGGGCAGCACGCTCGACGCCCGACAGCTCGACGCCACGGTGACCGACGCGCGCGCGGCGCTCGAAGCGCTGGCGTCCTGGCTCCGCGCCCGCTTCGAGCGGTGCACGCCTCCTCGGCGTCGGACACCGCGTCGTGCACGGCGGCGCGGCGTACGCCGCACCTGTCCTGGTGACGCCGCAGGTGCTCGAGGACCTGCGGACGCTGGTGCCCCTCGCGCCGCTCCACCAGCCGCACAACCTCGCCGCGATCGATGCCGTCGCCGCGCGGCTTCCCGGCGTGCCGCAGGTCGCCTGCTTCGACACCGGCTTCCATCGCGGGCACCAGGCGGTCGCCGACGTGATTCCGCTGCCGCATCGAGATCCGCCGCGCCGGCGTCCAGCGCTACGGGTTTCACGGCCTGTCGTACGAATACATCGCCTCGGCGCTGCCGCGGGTGGCGCCGGAGATCGCCGACGGGCCGCGTCATCGTCGCGCACCTCGGAAGCGGCGCCAGCCTGTGCGCGATGATCGAGCGGCCGCAGCGTCGACAGCAGCTTCGGGTTCACGGCGCTCGACGGTCTCTGCATGGGCACCCGGCCGGGCGCCCTCGATCCCGGCGTGGTCCTGCATCTGTTCCAGCAACTGGGGATGTCGGCGAAGGATGTCGAGGCGACGCTCTACAAGAAGTCGGGCCTCCTCGGCCTGTCCGGGCATCAGCAACGACATGCGCGATCTGCTCGGCGAGCACCGAGCCCGCCGCGCGCCTGGCCGTCGACTACTTCGTCTATCGCGCGGCGAAGGAGATCGGCGCGCTGGCGGCCACGATTCGCGGGATCGACGCGCTGGTCTTCACCGCCGGCATCGGCGAGCGCTCGCCCGAGATCCGCCGCCGCATCTGCGACGCGTCGGCTTGGCTCGGGATCGACATGCGATCTGGCGGCCAACGCGCGTCACGGCCCGCGGATTTCGCTGCCACGGAGCCGCGTCTCGGCGTGGGTGATTCCGACGAACGAGGAACTGATGATCGCGCGCCACACGGGCGCTGCTAGCCTGAGGGCTGACCGCGGACAAGCGTCTTGACCGGAACCGGAGGAGATATGGCGCACCAGGCGGCGGATCACCGTGGACGGAAACGAAGCAGCCGCGTCGGTTGCGTATCGCGCGAGCGAGTCGATCGCCATCTACCCGATCACGCCGAGCAGCAACGATGGCCGAGCTCTGCGACGAGTGGTCGAGCCGGCAGGTGCCAAACCTCTGGGGCGCGATCCCGGAGGTCGCCGAGATGCAGTCGGAAGGCGGGCGCCGCCGGCGCCGTCCACGGCGCGCTGCAGGCCGGGTCGCTGGCGACGACGTTCACGGCGTCGCAGGGCCTGCTCCTGATGATCCCCAACATGTACAAGATCGCCGGCGAGCTCACGCCGTTCGTGATGCACGTCGCGGCGCGCACGCTGGCGACCCACGCGCTGTCGATCTTCGGCGATCACTCAGGACGTGATGGCCTGCCGCCAGACCGGGTTCGCGCTGCCTGTGCTCGAACTCGGTCCAGGAAGCGCACGACATGGCCGCGGTGGCGCACGCGGCGACGCTCGAGACGCGCCTTCCGTTCCTGCACTTCTTCGACGGCTTCCGCACGTCGCACGAAGTCGCGAAGATCGAGGAGCTCACCGACGACGACCTGCGCGCGCTGATCGCCGAGCCGTTGATCTACGCGCACCGCCAGCGCGGGCTGACGCCCGATCGCCCGGTGCTGCGCGGCACGGCGCAGAACCCCGACGTCTTCTTCCAGGCGCGCGAGGCGGCGAATCGCTTCTACGACGTCTGCCCGGAGATCGTCGAGCGCACGATGCGGTCGTTCGCCGAGCTGACCGGGCCGGCGCTACGGCCTGTTCGAGTACGTCGGCGACCCGCCGCCGAGCGCGTGATCGTGCTGATGGGATCGGGCGCCGAAACGGCGCACGAAGCGGTCGACGCATCTGGTCGGCGCGCGGCGAGAAGGTCGGCGTGCTGAAAGTCCGGCTCTACCGGCCGTTCGCGCGCAGCGCGTTCCTCGCGGCGCTGCCGAAGACCGTCCGCAACCTCGCTGTTCTCGATCGAACGAAGGAGCCGGGCGCGCCGGGCGATCCGCTCTATCTCGACGTCGTCGACGGCGCTGGCCGAAGCGCACGCCGAGGGCGTCTCGCCGTTCGCCGTGCCGCCGCGGATCATCGCCGGGCGCTACGGCCTGTCGTCGAAGGAGTTCACGCCGGCGATGGTCAAGGCGGTGTTCGACGAGCTCGGCAAGGCGAATCGCCGAAGCGTCACTTCACCATCGGCATCGTCGACGACGTGACGCACACGTCGCTGCCGTGGGATCCCGTCGTTCCGGACCGAGTCGGCGGACGTGTCGGCGTCGGTGTTCTACGGGCTCGGCGCCGACGGCACCGTCGGCGCCAACAAGAACTCGATCAAGATCATCGGCCAGGAAACGGACCTGTACGCGCAGGGCTACTTCGTCTACGACTCGAAGAAGTCCGGCGCGATCACGGTCTCGCACCTGCGCACGAGCAAGCAGCCGATCCGCTCGGCCTACCTCGTGAACCGGGCCGGCTTCGTCGCCTGCCACCAGTTCGAGTTCGTGGACAAGATCGACGTGCTCGAGCACGGCGGCGCACGGCGCGGCGTTCCTGCTGAACGCGCCGTTTGCCGCCGGCCGAGGTCTGGGATCACCTGCCGCAGGAGATGCAGGAGCAGATCATCGAGAAGAAGATCCGCTTCTTCGCGATCGACGCCTACGACCTGGCGAAGCGCGCCGGGATGGGCACGCGCATCAACACGATCATGCAGACGTGCTTCTTCGCGATCTCCGGCCTGCTGCCGGCGCGACGAAGCGATCACGCACATCAAGAAGGCGATCGAGAAGACCTACGGCAAGCGCGGGCCCGGAGGTCGTGCGCCGCAACTGCGAGGTCGTGGATCAGGCGCTGGCGCACCTGCACGAGATTCCCGTGCCGGCGCCAGGTCAGCGCGCCGCGCACAGCCGTCCGCCGCTGGTCTCCGAGCGCGCGCCCGACTTCGTGCAGAAGGTGACCGCGGTGATCCTGGCGGGCAAAGGCGATCTGCTGCCGGTCAGCGCGTTTCCCGTGGACGGCACGTGGCCGATCGGCCACGGCGAAATGGGAGAAGCGCAACCTCGCGCTCGAGATTCCGGTCTGGGACTCCAAGATCTGCATCCAGTGCAATCAGTGCGCGCTGGTGTGCCCGCACGCCGCCATCCGCGCGAAGGTCTACGACGAGGGCGCGCTCGCCGGCGCGCCGACGACGTTCAAGTCGACGCCGCTACAGGGCAACGAATACAAGGGCAAGCGCTTCACGATCCAGGTCGCGCCCGAGGACTGCACCGGCTGCAACCTCTGCGTCAACGTCTGTCCCGGCCAAGGATCGCGACCAACCCGAAGCACAAGGCGATCGACATGCACCCGCAGGCGCCGCTGCGCGACGCCGAGCGCGCGAACTACGACTTCTTCCTCAACCTGCCCGAGCTCGATCGCACCGACGATCGCCGAAGCTCGATCACAAGAGCTCGCAGTTCCTCGAGCCGCTGTTCGAGTACTCGGGCGCGTGCGCCGGCTGCGGCGAGACGCCGTACCTCAAGCTGCTCACGCAGCTCTTCGGCGACCGGCTGCTGATCGCCAACGCCACCGGCTGCTCGTCGATCTACGGCGGCAACCTGCCGACCACGCCGTACACGACCAATCGCGACGGGCGCGGGCCGGCGTGGTCGAACTCGCTGTTCGAGGACAACGCCGAGTTCGGATTCGGCTTCCGGATGGCGCTCGACGGCGCACGCCGGCGCGGCGCGCGGCCTGCTCCAGCACCTGGCGCCGCAGATCGGCGAGCGGCCTGGCACGGCGCATCCTCGACGCGGATCAGTCGAACGAGGCCGGCATCGCCGCGCAGCGCGAGCGCGTGACGGCGCTGCGGCGTCAGCTCGCCGCCGATCGCGACGGCCGAGGCGCGCCGGCTCGAGACGCTCGCCGACTATCTGGTGAAGAAGAGCGTGTGGCTCGTCGGCGGCGACGGCTGGGCCTACGACATCGGCTACGGCGGCCTCGACCACGTGCTCGCCAACCGGCGCGACGTCAACATCCTCGTGCATGGACACCGAGGTCTACTCGAACACCGGCGGCCAGGCGTCGAAGGCGACGCCGCTCGGCGCCGCCGCCAAGTTCGCCGCCGCCGGCAAGACGGTCGGCAAGAAGGATCTCGGTCTGCTCGCGAACATGTACGGCCACGTCTACGTCGCGAAGGTCGCCTTCGGCGCCAAGATGGCGCAGACCGCGCAGGCGTTCCTCGAAGCGGAGTCGTATCACGGGGCCGTCGCTCATCATCGCCTACAGCCACTGCATCGCCCACGGCTACGACATGGCGAACGGCGCGTCGCAGCAGAAGCTGGCGGTCGATTCCGGCGTCTGGCCGCTCTATCGCTTCGATCCGCGCGCGGCTCGTCAAGGGCGAGCCGCCGCTGCACCTCGATTACGGTCCGCCAAAGACGCAAGGTCGCCGACTACCTGCGCAACGAGTCGCGCTTCCGGATGGTCGAGCGCGCCGATCCGGCCCGCTACAAGGCCTTCGTCGCCGAGTCGCAGGCGGCCGCGCAGCGGCGCTACGCCGTCTACCAGCAGCTCGCGGGGATCACGGTGCCGGTCATCCAGCCGGAAGCCGAAGCGCCCGTCGTGGCCGCGGCATCCGCGCCAGCCGGATCGAAGGAGGAGTGATGGATCTCAGCACGACCTATCTCGGGATGCGCCTGCCGCATCCGCTGATTGTCGGCGCCGGGCCGCTCGGCGACGACCTCGACGTCGGTGAAGGCGCTCGAGGACGCGGGCGCCGCGCTGCTGGTGCTGCGCTCGCTCTACGAGGAAGAGATCACCGGCGAGCAGATGGACGCGTTCTTCAACTCGGAAAGCCACAGCGACTCGTTCGCCGAAGCGGACACGCTTCGCGCCCGAACCGCACGATGGCGCTCGGGCCCGACGAGTACCTCGAGCATCTGCGCCGGGTCAAGGCCGCCGTCCGCATTCCGGTGATGGCCTCGCTCAACGGCGTCACGCCCGGCGGGTGGATCGACTACGCGCGGCTGCTCGAGCAGGCCGGCGCCGACGGGCTCGAGCTGCACATCTACCACGCCGCCAGCGACATGACGCTGAGCGCGGCCGACGTCGAACGCCAGGCGCATCGAGATCGTGCGCGAGGTCAAGCGCAGCGTGCGCATTCCGGTCGCCATCAAGATGGCGCCGCTGCTCACCGCGTTCGCGCATTTCGCCAGTCAGCTCGACAAGGCCGGCGCCGACGGGCTGGTCGCTGTTCACCCGCTTCCACCGGATCGACATCGACGTCGACGGAGCTCGAGGTCATTCGCTCGCTGCCGCTGTCCGATTCGTCGGAGCTGCCGATGCGCCTGCGCGGCGCCGCCGCGCTGGCCGGACGGATCAAGGCCTCGATCGCGCATCACCGGCGGCGTCCACACCGGCCTCGACGTCATCAAGGCGACGATGGCCGGCGCGCACGCGACGCAGCTGGTCTCCGCGCTCCTTCGCCACGGCCCCGACCACCTGCGCACCGTCCGCCGCGAGATCGAATCGTGGATGCAGGAGCACGAGTGGAGCTCGCTCAGACGAGATGCGCGGGAACGCGAGGCTTCAATCGCGTTCCCGATCCGGCCGCCTACGAGCGCGCGAACTTCCGCCACGATGCTCCGCTAGGACGGGGGGCGGCCAGTCTCCCGGCCGCTCAGAACTTGAAGACCACCGCCACCGAAAAGCGGCCGAAGTCGAGCTTCGTGTCGCGGATCGGCAAGTTGGGGAACCTGGAGAAGTCGAGAACCTCGAGGGCGTGGAAATAACGAACGTCGCCACGCACACCGACGTGCGAGCTGAAGAATCCGATCAATCCTCCTCCGACGTCCCACGCGACCTGATTCTCGTCTTCGTCCTGGCCGGCACTCCTCGATACTGGTCCGCATCAGCCCGACGCCTGCGACGCCATACGGCTGAATCGGCCCGAACTTCGGCGCCAGCATGAAATTGCCCATGAACGTCAGCACGCTCGTCGATTGGTTCGACGAAGCGCCGAAGAAATCGTTGGTGTGGGCAAGCTCGGCCCTCGAAACCGACGACGCCGCCGAGCGCGCCGAATGCCGACGCCGTAGTTGGCGTGCTTATCCTCGCAGTCGGTGATTTGCGGGCAGCCCGCATCGCCGCCGAAGTTGTATCCATAAAGGGGCTGATGAATCCCTGGGCGTCCGCCCGGCGTGCGCTGCCTGACGAGAATCAGCGCGGCCAGGATGCAGAGCCACGATCGCCGGAAAGCCAACGCGTTGTGCATGGCGGAATCTCCTCCCACGATTCCTCGACCGTTCGAAGCTCGTAGCGCGCAGATGCGGCAACCGTGCCACCGCCGAACGGTGTAGATGGCGTGTTCCGTCATGTCGAGTGGTCTCTGACGCACGACAGGGTCGAGGTGTCGTGGCCCGGCGCCTCCGGTCGGCCGGAGAGGCTCCGATGACGTCGACACGCATGGATGAGCCGGTCACCGATATGGTCCGGCGCGAAGCCCGTAGCGAGTCGGCGTGAGGGTTAAGATCGCCGGGTGGGAGAGATCCGGCGAACCGCCAAGAACACGGAGGGTGGATCGATGGGGGTGTGGAGATGAAGATCATCTCGAGGATGATCGTCGCGGCCATGGCTGTCACGGTCTTCGCAAGCGCCGCGCGAGCCCAGGGCCTGGGAGTGCGCGCCGGCGCGAGCGCCGATCCCGGATCAGTTCTTATGGCGGCGTGCACTTCGAGACCCGCGAACTGGCCGAGCACCTGAGATTCCGGCCGAACGTCGAAGTGGGCGTCGGCGACGACGTCACCCTCGTCGCGTTCAATTTCGAGTTCACCTACCGCCTGCCGCCGGCCGCCCTGCCGCGCTCGCTCTCGATGTGGCACCTGTATGTCGGCGGCGGCCCGGCCCTGAACATCTTCGACTTCTCGGACGACACGCGATCGGAAGGGGCTTCAACGGGCTGGTCGGGCTCGCCCATCGCAACAGGCCTGTTCGCGGAAGCCAAGTTCGGCGCGCTCAAGAGTCCGACCTTCAAGTTTGCGGTCGGCTACGTTCCATCCGTGAAGCGGCCACGCTCCGATGCCCGCGATGACACCGCGCCCGCTCGCAGCCGATCGATTGTCGGTCGAGCCGATCTCGAGCTCGCTTCGCGCTCGCGCACTGCTGCGTGATTCTCGATCGTCTCCTTCGTCGTCGAAGGGTGCGCCGGGCGTCATGCGCCGACCACGACCGCACCGAAGCGGACCCGCCGGCGGGATCGTCGTTCACCGCGACTGCCTACTGCACCGGCAAGGTCACGGCCACCGGCACGGCGCCGACTGAAAAACCACGTGGCGGAACCGATCCCGCCGTCCTGCCGCTCGGTGCGCGGATCCGCCTCACCGGGCTCGACAAACGTGTATGACGGCGTCTATGTCGTGCGGGACACTGGCGGCAACATCCGTGGCCACCGGATCGATCTCTACATGCCGGGACTGCCACGAGGCGGTCAGGTTTGGGCGCCGCCCGGCCAGGGTCGCCGTCCTTCGCTGATCGCGGCGTGGGTCCGTCATGTCCACGACGAGATCAGTGCCACCTCGAGACGACGTTGAACGCAAAGCGCAAAGGGCGCAGGCGATGGCGGTCCACTAGCGCGCGACGACGAGGCGGAGCGCGGTCGAGATGGCGGCCTTGTCGTTGGTCCCTCGCGCCTCGGCGCCCTGGGCGGACGCTCCGGCCGCAATCCCTGGATGGCGCCGGCGATGTGGCGGCGCCACCATCTGCACGAGACGGCTGCGGTCCTCGTCGAAGACGTCGCTGCTCGGCGCGGTAGAGGCTGAGCACGGCGACGAGCGTGTCGCCGACGACGATCGGCACGCTCATGCAGTCTGACCAGCGCGGGCGTCGCCGCGTCGGCGCGTTCGCCGATATCGAGCGCGGCGTCGGAATTCACGATCGACTGCGCGCGTGCGCGCCGACCCACCCGGTCAGCCGCTCGCCCGACGCCGACTGCTGACGCCGCGCAGCGCCGGCGCCGGGCCCGAACGCCTCGGCGACGACCAGCCGATCGCGCGCCGCGGTCGCAGGACGAACCAGCGCGCCGGTCGCGCCCGGCACCACCTCGGCGCAGCAGCCGCGAGCCGAGCGCGAGCACGTCGGCGACACTGCCGCTCGCCGGAGGCGACGCGCGACGAGGCTGACGAACGCCAGCAGGCTGGTCGGCGTCGTCGCCGACGTCTCGGGCGCCAGCATCGTGCGCGGCGACCGCGACCTGTGCGCGACTGCGTGATCCGCTGCATCACCTCGCGGTGCGCCGCGCGCGTCGGCGCTGCACGACCTCGATGTCGCGATAGACGCGGATGAACGTGCTCGACCACGTGCCGGGTCGTACATCGTGCCGCTGCGCTCGCGCAGGATCGCGATCGCGTCCGCGTCGGTCATCCGCGCGCGGTACGGACGGTCCGAGGTCAGCGCGTCGAAGCAGTCGACCACCGACAGGATGCGCGCGCCGATCGGGATGTCGTCGCCGTTGACGCCGCGCGGATAGCCGCTGCCGTCCCAGTTCTCGTGATGGCAGCGGACGATCGGCACGACCGGATACGGGAAACTCGACGAGCGACAGGATGTCGGCGCCGACGTCGACGTGCAGCTTCATCTGCTCGAACTCGGCGGCGGTCAGCTTGCCGGGCTTGTTGAGGATGTGCTCGGGCACCGCGAGCTTGCCGGTGTCGTGCAGCAGCGCGGCGGCTTCGATCGCCTTGCAGCGTCGGCTCGTCGGTGACGCCGAGCGCGCGCGCCAGGCCGATCGCGTATGCCTGCACGCGCCGCACGTGGCTGTGCGTCACGTCGTCCTTGGCGTCGATCGCCATCGCCAGCGTTTCGACCGTCGACAGATACAGCCGATCGCATGTCGCCGAGATGGCGCCGCGCATCGTCGAGGCGCCCGAACGACGCGCGCAGCGTGAGATGGAACACCGCGAGCAGCGGCAGCACCATCGCCGCCGCGGCGAGGCTGCGCCTGCTGCAGCAGCAGGATCAGGCAGAAGGCGACCGACGCGGCGCCGAGGTAGCCGATCCACAGCCAGCGGAAGTGCCGGCTCCAGACCTCGATCGGCGACTGCCGCGTGTCGAGGCCGACCGCGATCGCGGTGAGGCCCGGAGTTCAGCGCGAAGTAGACGCGCGTCAGCGCCGACCAGCGGCAGCGACCAGCCGCGCGATCGGCGCGTGCCCGATCGCCAGCGGCTCGACACCGGCCAGCGCAGAAGAAGGTCGCGCGGCGCCCGCCCGCATCGAGATCGCCGAGCGCGGCGGTGTTGAACGCGAGCTGCCGCGCCGGCATCCGGCGCCGGCACCGAGAACACCAGCGCCGTGGGCCGCGATCGCCAGCGTGGCCGGCGCCGGGCCGAACAGCAGCGCCGTCGCGATGAAGAACGTGTCGTCGATGCCGATGGTCGCGTTGACCGACGCGAAATTCAGCCGGAACCAGCCCGCCAGGACGACGCCTCCGCCGAGCGCGAGCCACCGCCAGAGCGGTTTCGGCGTGTGGGCCGCGGCCACCAGCAGTGGCCGAGCACGATCGCCCCGGTGAGGACGACGCCCAGCAGATACACGCCCAGCGCCCGCGACGACGGCGCCGGACGACGTGACCCTGGTTCATGGCGTGCTTAGCGCGGATCCGGCGAGGTCATCGGTGACGATACGCCACATGATGGCGGTGCCATCCGTGGTGGTCGACGTGCCCACATGATCGCCTGACCTTGCGGATTGCGGAGGCTCATTGCCCCACGCGATCGCCTGGTCGTTGGTCCAGCCGCCCATCTCGCCCGTGACCACTTCGGCGCGTT
>ERZ1370068.10514-contig-9206_pt1 | contig 21252 bp, 36 predicted proteins | sample MGYA00561227_ERZ1370068 | MGnify/ENA primary metagenome ERZ1370068 (study PRJEB38410, sample SAMEA6850437) | metagenome | study: Metagenomic assessment of the ecological functions of the soil: analysis of the soil microbiota associated with the... | reverse complement strand
ATGTGCTTCGTTCAGTTACGTATTGCTGCCGCGTTCCGGAGCTGAGTCAGATCGACAAAACCGGTTGAACGAAGTCCCAACGGTTTGAAGAATCCGTTCTGGCAGAAGCGGTCAGCTATTGCCGGTGAGAATTTCCACGGCTTCGGCGAGATGTGGCTCCGAGATCGCGCGCACGCTTTGACTCCCCGGCAGGGTGACCGCCTTCGCGATCTGCTCGTAGACGCTCTTCTTCGCCGCCCAGCTCGCGATGAAATTGATTCAATGACTTTTCATTTTTGATGATGTCTTCGAAAAAGCCTTCCAGGCACGAGCAATCCGGCCGAATGATTGAGCAGGTGACGAAAGGTCGTGAGACTTTTGCCTAAAACGCCATACATTGGAATGACACGAGAGTGGCTGGTCATCAGCGCATTTTGCGCTCGCGCGGATGCGAGAGCATGATCGCTACGGCGGTTGCCAACGGCTTCGTCAAGGACGCCAAGTCAAAAATAGTATCCAAACGCATTGGCGTCTTGTTCGGCAAGAAGCGAACGGCGCCGAAGGCCTGTTCATAAACTGACGTCGTCGTCTTTTCCGACCAGGACTACGCCCTGGAAAACGCCGTCCGCCACCGCCTCGTCAAACGATTTTGCTACTCCCTGAAAATCCATGATCAACGGTCAAACGCCAATGAATAAAACAAATCTGCGGCGCCGCCGAACTGAGTTTTTGCAACTTTTTCATGATCACTGGCTAAAAAAAGAACCGCGGCGCAGATGGTCCGATGGGTCGGCACGAGTCCGTTTTTGATCTGGGCTTCACTGGTGATTCAAGAAGCTCCAAGTCTCTGCATCTATTTCCATCCAGGGCAATCGTCGCGCCGAAAGGCAAAGCGAGATTCTCCTGGCCATGACCCCGCTTTCATACCCGCTGACCACCGGATAGGCCGAGTCGCTGAAAAGCTCCTCGACTACCCGCCTGATGCCCCTCGGTCCGTCGTCTTCTGCAGTTGGTAAAACGCCAAAACAGGACACCCGCCACGATGGGGCCAATTCTGCTCTCGGCCATTTTGAGGCTGGGTGAGCATCCGCTCGATGCGGTAAGGCTTCTCGCCAATATCCTCCAAAATAATATTTTCCCCACCGTATCGATCTCATAGGGCGTCCCCAGCGTGGTTAACCAACAACGACAGACAGCCGCCCATCGTTTCGCCTTCGGCCCTGCCGGGTTCGATCATTTCTCCCAAAGTGAGTTTCCATCCAGCCGTTTCCCCAGTCAACACGCTCCAGGGATGCGTTTTGCTCTGCTGACTCGCCGCGCGCGCTAAGTCCATCGCCACCATCGGCGCATGGAATGTCACGATTCCACAAAAATTGGCGGATCCAGTTGGGCAAAAACAGTAATATCGCGCTATAGCCGACAAAAATCTTGGGGAACTTTTTCCACACTCCACGGTCAGCAAATAAGGAAGCAATTGAATCGAAAGCCACAAAGCCGCCGCGGGCGCAAAAGATCGCATCGGATATCGCGGCGGCGAAAAAGCTCCAGCAGATCATCGGAGCCAGCGCAGCTTGGCATCGCTGGCCAGATAGCCGTTGCTTTTCGCGAATGATTCGGCGCCACTCCACTTCAAACCCTTCGGCGCGGATCGCCGCGATGCCGGACTGGACCGCTTGTCGGTCTACGCTCCCGGCCGGCCGCCATGACGCCGATGCGCGCTGCCAGGCCTCAAGCGCGGCGGTTTATGCACAGTCAGCGATTCTTTCTCGGGTGTTGCAAATCTAACCAAGCCGGCCGTTCGGTTTACTCTAGTGGATAACTGTATGAAGCGACGCCGAGTAACCGTCGTTTGAAGCTATTATACTGACAAAAGCGCGATATGTGCAAGAAATTTTCGCCTTTGGCAGGCTCGAGAAAACCTGTCAGGGTTGCCGCGAGTGATTGACTTCGCATTGTCGGCCGGATAGAAATCCAAAAGAACCCCACAATTTTTACCAGCTTTCACACCGGTTCTCGAAACGTTATCCACTAAGGTTTTCAACAGTTCATGCAAAATCAAGCCAGAGCAAATTGAACCGCATCGCCAGCCAGCTCGTAGCCAACTATCCCATGACCAGGATTTGATCGTCGCCAAGCGCCGTGACGGCGCGCTCAAGGCTAAGATTATAGAGGTCATCGCAAAAAACTTTGCCGAGGAAGAAGCGATCGAGGAGGAAGCCCGCACAAGATGCTCGCATCGCCACAGCACCGGCGCGCGGGATTTGGATCCGTACAAAATGTTTCTCTCTGGCAAAGCAAAAGCTCGCCGCCAAGAGAGGGTTTATTTTATGAACCGCCGCCTGTCGGAAAGCCGCATCTCGCATCTCCGCTCACCTCGTCATGGATGGGTTGCGCAAAGCGTGAATCTCGGCGATTTTCCGAATGAGGGGCGCGCACTGACGCAAACCAAACAAGTGCTGCATGGGTTTTTTCAGCGCGAGGATCAGATCGATGACATCGTGCGCCAGAAAATCGATTCTCTGTCGCGTCGCGTCCCGCCGGGCGGCCGCGAGTGGGATATCTTGTACCGGAAATATTTCGAGGAAGAGGCGCGCAAGCAACGCTGCGCTGATCAGGTCGCGAAAAGCGCGGACAAAACGAATTTTGCATGGGAAAAGCGCTTGACATAATCCATTTGATGCTTAGATTCGTTTTGCTTCAGACTACCGCGTTTTTGCGCCGACGTAGCTTCGAGGCAAATCCCTTAAAAATTAGTGAGTTAAGCCAAAATCTGAAAGGAGGCAGGAAGTGAAAATTAGGCCTTTGCAAGACCGGGTCATTATAAAACGCATCGAGGAAGAAGAGAAAGAGCAAAGGGGGATCATCATTCCCGACACCGCCAAAGAAAACCGCAGGAAGGTGAAAGTCATGGCGGTGGGCAAGGGAAAAGTAAGTGACGACGGCAAAGATCACTCCACTCGACATTAAGGTGAACGATCGGATCCTGTTCGGAAAATATTCCGGCTCCGAGATCAATATCGACGGCGAAGAGCACCTGATTATGCGCGAGGACGACATCCTGGGCGTTATCGAGTAGCAACACTTTCAAGAGGAATTCTGAGGAGGAAAGATGGGAGCTAAAATAGTTAAATTTAATCGGGATGCGCGCGACGCGATATTGAAAGGTGTCAACATTTTCAGCCGACGCCGTGACAGTCACGCTCGGTCCCAGGGGAAGAAACGTCGTGCTCGACAAATCTTTCGGCGCGCCGAATGTCACCAAAGACGGCGTGACCGTCGCCAAAGAAGTCGAGCTCGAAGACAAGTTTGAAAACATGGGCGCGCAGATGGTGAAGGAAGTCGCGAGCAAGACTTCGGACGTCGCCGGTGACGGCACGACGACCGCAACCGTGCTGGCGCGGCAATCTTCGCCGAAGGCGTAAAGCTCGTAGCCGCCGGCCACGATCCGATGACCCTGAAGCGCGGCATCGACAAAGCCGTGACAGCGATCGTTGGCGAGCTCAAGACACTATCAAGAGCCGACCAAGGATCCGAAAGAAATCGCGCAGGTCGGCACCATCGCCGCGAACAACGATTCCACCATCGGCGATGTGATCGCCGCCGCGATGAACAAGGTTGGCAAAGAAGGCGTCATCACCGTTGAGGAAGCCAAGGCGACTTGAAACCACGCCTCGACGTCGTCGAAGGTATGCAATTCGACCGCGGTTATCTTTCGCCCTACTTCGTCACTGACCCGGAGAGAATGGAATGCGTGCTCGAAAATGCCTACCTGCTGATCCACGAAAAAAGATCAGCAACATGAAAGATATTCTGCCGGTCCTCGAACAAATCGCCAAGATCGGGCAAGCCGTTTATTATCATCGCTGAAGATATCGAAGGCGAAGCGCTCGCCACTCTCGTCGTCAACAAGATCCGCGGCACGCTGCAGTTGCGTGGCGGTCAAAGCCCCGGCTTCGGCGATCGGCGCAAGGCGATGCTCGAAGACATCGCGATCCTCACCGGCGGCAAGCTCATCGCGGAAGAGTTGGGCATCAAGCTCGATAACATTCAGCTTGCAGGATCTTGGCACGCGCGAAGAGAGATCGTCGTCGACAAAGACAACACGACGATCGTCGACGGCGCCGGCAAGCAGTCGCGATCTCGAAGGCCGCATCAAACAGATCCGAGCGCAAATTGACGAAACGACGTCCGACTACGACCGCGAAAAACTGCAAGAGCGCTTGGCTAAACTGATCGGCGGCGTTGCGGTGATCAACGTCGGCGCGGCCACGGAAATCGAAATGAAGGAAAGAAGGCGCGCGTCGAAGATGCCCTGCATGCGACCCGCGCGGCAGTCGAAGAAGGCATCGTTCCCGGCGGCGGCGTGGCGCCCTGCTCCGCTCGGCAGCGGTGCTGGAAAAGCTGCGAGTCTCCGAAGACGAGAGATGGGGCGTCAACATCATCAAGCGCGCATTCGGAAGAACCGCTGCGGCGCATTGCCATCAACGCCGGCGTCGAAGGCTCCATTGCCCTGCAAAAGGTCAAAGAGGGCAAAGGCGCTTTTGGTTTCAACGCCGCGGATGAAGAGTACGAAGATCTCTATGAAGGCCGGTATTATCGATGCCACCAAGGTCGTTCGCACGGCGCTTCAAAACGCCGCTTCGGTTGCGAGCATGCTGCTCACGACTGAAGCAATGGTCGCCGAGAAGCCGGAAGACAAATCGGCTATGCCGGCGATGCCTCCAGGCGGCGGCATGGGTGGAATGGGCGGCATGGGTGGAATGGGCGGCATGATGTAAGCATTGCTTTCCAAATTGAGTAGAACGGCCCGCTACATGCGATGATTGAGGCATGTAGCGGGCCTTTCTTTTCTTCCTACCTTGACTCTGAAATATATTTCATATTACTTTGTTTTGACACTTTTCCTTGAAAATATCGCAATTTAGCGTCTGTATTCATGTTCGAATCTTTAACCGACAAGCTCGAGCTGACCTTCAAACGGCTGCGTGGTCAAGGCAAAGATCACCGGAGAAAAACATCGACGATGCGCTGCGCGAGGTCCGTCTCGCCCTACTCGAAGCCGATGTCCACATTAAAGTCGTCAAGACTTTCCTCGACTCGGTCAAAACCAAATCGATGGGTCAGGAAGTGCTCCAAAGCCTCACGCCGGAGCAGCAATTCATCAAGGTCGTTCGCGACGAAATGGTCGGCCTGCTCGGTGGCGACTTTGCATGAGCTCGATCTCAAAGCGGCGCCGCCTGTCGTGATCATGCTAGTCGGCTTGCAGGGCTCAGGCAAAACCACCGACTTTGGCCAAGCTCGCGCGCCATCTCAAGAAAGACAAGAAGCGCTCCCCGATACCTCGTCCCAGCCGATATCTATCGTCCTGCGGCGATCGAGCAGTTAAAGATCCTCGGCAAAGAGCTGGAGCTGCCGGTCTATGACTCCAATCCGGAAAATTCGCCGGTGGCGATTTGCCAGCAAGCCTTGATGAAGCCAAGAAAAATTCTACGATGTGTTTGTTGATCGACACCGCCGGCCGGCTGCACATCGACGAAGAGCTCATGCACGAGCTAAGCTGCGATCAAAGATGCCGTGCGGCCGCATCAGATCCTGTTTGTCGCGGACTCGATGACCGGCCAGGACGCCGTCAATCAGGCGCTCGGCTTCGACGGCAAACTGGATTTATCGGGAATTATTCTGACCAAGCTCGACGGCGATGCGCGCGGCGGCGCTGCGCTGTCGATTCGCCAGATGGTCGGCAAGCCGATCCTGTTTTCCGGCATCGGCGAAAAACTCGACGCTCTCGAACCGTTCTACCCGGACCGGCTGGCATCGAGAATTCTCGGCATGGGCGATGTGCTCTCGCTGATCGACAAAGTCCAACAAAACGTCGAGCAAAAGACGCCGCGCGCCTTCAACAGGCCTTTCAGAAACAGCAATTCACGCTGGAAGAGTTTCAACTACAGCTCCAGCAAATCAAGAGAATGGGACCCGTCGGCGGCTTGCTGGAAATGATTCCCGGAGGCAAGAAGCTGGCTTCGCAGGTCGACCCGGAGAAGGCGGAAAAAGAGCTGAAGCGAGTCGAAGCGATTGTCAATTCCATGACCATTCAAGAGCGCCGCAATCCGGCGATTTTGAACGGCAGCCGGCGTCGGCGCATAGCTCAAGGAAGCGGCACCACTGTCACCGACGTCAATCGTCTAATGAAACAATTCTTGGAAATGAAAAAATGATGCAACGGGTGAGCAAGATGGGCGTGCGATCGCTCTTCAGCCGCATGCCCAACCCTTTCAACTAAGGAGAAGGAAATACAAGTATGAGCGTAACTATTCGTATGAGCCGGCATGGGGCGAAGAAAAAACCGTTTTACCGTATCGTCGTCAGCGACCAGCGCTTTCCGCGCGACGGTCGCTACATCGAACAGGTTGGAACCTATGATCAAGAATCAAAACGGGCGGCGTCCAGCTCAATCAAGACAAAATCGACGCGTGGATCAAAAAGGGCGCCAAACCATCGCAGACGGTTTCCGAATTGATCAAGAAACAGAAAAAAGCCAGCTAAGCGGTTTTTCATGAAGGATTTGGTCCAATACCTCGCAAGATCCTTGGTCAGCAATCCCGATGCGGTCGAGATCAAAGAGACGACCAGCAACGACACGTCGGTATTTGAAATCAAGGTCGCGAAGGAAGACTTGGGACGGATCATCGGCAAAGCAAGGACGCACGGCAAAATCGATCCGCACCCTGCTCAACGCAGCTGCCACGATCAGCAATCGCAAGGTCGTCCTGGAAATCGTCGAGGAAAAGTAGCGGGCCTCGGTGTGTACGCCGATGGCTGAACCGTTAGTTCCCCTTGGTGAAATCGTTGGCACGCACGGCCTGAAGGGTTGGCTGAAACTCAATCCCTTTAATCCGGCTACCACCGCGCTGTCTTCTGGCAGCGAAGTGATCGTCGAAAAATCCGGCAATCAATCGGTCCACGAGCTCGAAGCGGGCAGCCCGCACAAGCATCAGTGGCTCATTAAACTGCGCGATCTGAACAGCATCGACGAGGCGTCACCTTACATTGGCGCAACTCTTGCCGTGGCGGAAGCCACGCTCGAAGCTCCTGCGCCGGGTCAGTATTATCATTACCAGGTCGTTGGCTTCGATGTTTTTTCAGCTGAGCGGCGAACGCATCGGCACGATCTCATCGACGCTGTCCACCCGCGGTGGTGAGCTTTACGTGGTGCAAGGCCCGACCAAGGAGCATTTGATTCCGGCGGTAGGAAATCATCGAAAAAGTCGATTTCAGCGCCGGCGCTGTTACGATTAATCCGCCGCCTGGATTGCTGGATCTGTAATTTCAGCAAATCCCGCTGTCGCTTTCAGGCCATGCTTAATTTCACCGTCATCACGATTTTTCCGCAGATGCTGGGCTCTCCCTCTCAACCACAGCATTTTAAGAAAAGCGCAGGACAACGGTCTAATCAAAATTGATATCGTCGATTTGCGCAACTACACCAGCGATCGCCATCACACCACCGATGACTCACCCTACGGCGGCGGCCAGGGCATGGTGATGAAGGCGGCGCCGTTGGTCGCCGCCATCGAGAGCGCGCGCAGCCAAGCGCCGGAGGCTCGCGTAATCCTGCTGACGCCGCGCGGCCGAGCCTTCGACCAGCACACCGCGATGCAGCTTTCGCGAGAGCCCAAATGTCGTCCTCATCTGCGGCCGTTACGAAGGCGTCGACGAACGAGTCAGCGCGTTTGTCGACGAAGAAATTTCTCTCGGCGATTACACGCTAAGCGGCGGCGAGCCGGCGGCGATCGTCTTGATCGATGCGGTTGCCCGCCTGGTGCCAAGCGTATTGGGCAACGAAAATTCCGCCGCGGAGGAATCTTTTACCGACGGTTTACTGGAATATCCCCAATACACACGGCCCGAAGAGTTTCGCGGTATGAAGGTTCCGGAAGTCTTACTCTCCGGAGATCATGAGCGCATCAAACAATGGCGTCGCCGTCAGAGCTTAGCCGTCACGCGTGAGCGTCGTCCGGATTTATTTGCCAAAGCCGGCGTGGATATTGAGAGCGGCGGCGCATCGCCCGCACGGCCGCAGTCTACTCTCGCGCTTCTGCATTATCCGGTGTACGACAAGAACGGTCAGGTGGTCACCACCGCGGTCACCAACATGGACATTCCATGATATTTGCCGCGCCGGCCGCACCTACGGCGTCCGCGGCCTCTTTGTCGTGACGCCGGTCAAACCGCTGCAAAGCTCGCGCTCAAGATCATCGATCATTGGGAAACAGGATACGGCAGCCAGTACAACGCGACGCGCAAAGAAGCGCTTGCGCTCGCGCGGATTTGCGACGCTCTCGACGACGCGATCATCGCGATCGAGCGTGAAACCGGCGCCAAGCCGATTTTGATTGCCACCTCGGCACGGCCCGCGGGAAAGCGCACCTCTTTCGTCGCCTTAAAGACATGTTAAATGGACAGACTCGGCCCTTTCTCCTGCTCTTCGGTACCGGATGGGGCCTGACGGAAACAATACTTTCACAAGCAGACTACACGCTGGAAGCGATCGAGGGGAGCGCCGATTTTAATCACCTATCGGTGCGCTCGGCGGCGGCCATTATTTTGGATCGCCTGTTAGGATGCCGGTGATAAACAGGAGTCAATCATGAATATTGTCGGTCAACTGGAAGCACAGCAAACGAAACAAGAACCGCCCGCGGTCCGCCCCGGCGAGACTGTTCGCGTCCATGTAAAAGTCGTCGAAGGCGAAAAGAACGCACGCAAATCTTTGAAGGCATCGTGATCGCGATGTCGGGCAGCGGCAACCGCGCCATGTTCACAGTGCGAAAGATTTCGTACGGCGTGGGCGTCGAGCGCATTTTTCCGATTCACTCGCCGCGTATCGACAAAGTCGAAGTCGTATCACGCGGCCGTGTACGGCGCGCCAAACTCTATTATCTTCGTGAAAGATCGGGGAAGGCCGCACGGCTACAGGGCGAAGAATAGCACCCGCATTTTAGCCGCCTAAAACGTTGCCGTTCCCGTCAAAGATCGCCCCCGGGTGAACGCGCAACTCAGCGACTCGGGCTTCGCCTTTGAAATAGCCGCCCGGCATCACTTCAAAACAACCCATCGACTGCACCGATCCCACCAACCGGCCCTCCAAATGGACCTGGCGGGCCGAAATATGCGCGTCGACCTGGGCATTGGCACCGATCACCAAAGCTCGGTCGATTTGATCTCTCCGGTAAAATGGCCGTCGATTTTGACCGGCAGATTATAGCTCAGCTTGCCGGAGATCGAGGAGTTCGCAAACAACACCGTGCGCGGCGTCGCGCCGTGGATAAAGGAAGGATTTTCTCTGTCGTTTCCAGTGATCATAAGGGTCTCGTCATTGGAGTTGATTTTAGCACACAACTTTGTCGCTCCGCTAACAATACTTTGGCCTACAACCAGAGCCGGCGAGCTGTGCTGGCATAAAATCATGGATCTGTTCGCGCCACCGCCGTCCCGGCAACGCAAGTCGTCGCAACCCTTGGCGGAGCGCATGCGGCCGGCCAAGATCGAGGAATTCGTCGGCCAAGATCACTTGCTCGGTCCGGGTAAGATTCTGACTGAGCGCGGCCAAAACGGGCCAGCTTCAATCGTTGATCTTTTGGGGCCCGCCCGGCAGCGGCAAAACCACGCTTGCGCAAATCCTCGCCGACTCAGCCGGCGCGGTCTGCGTGCATTTCTCTGCCGTAACGTCGGGCGTCAAAGATTTAAAAAATCATCCAGGAGGCCGAGCAGCTACAACGAGCCGGCCAAGCGACGGTGCTGTTCGTCGACGAGATCCACCATTTTAACAAAGCCCAGCAGGATAATTTTCTGCCCCACGTCGAACGCGGCACCTTAACCTTGATCGGCGCTACGACGGAGAATCCTTCTTTCGAAGTCATTTCGCCGCTACTCTCGCGCTGCCAGGTGTTGGTGCTTAAAGCGCTTTCACCGGCGGAGATCGGCACGATCGTCGACCGCGCGCTGCACGACCCAAACCGGGGACTGGGATCGTTGAGGCTTGAGATTACCGCGCCTGGGCCGGTCGTTTCTAATCGAGCAGTCCCAGGGCGATTGCCGGGTCGCGCTCAACGCTTTGGAAGCAGCCGCCGCACTCCGCGCAAGCACAAGGCCAAAGGAGATCGGGCTTGCGCATTTGCAAGAGGCCTTGCAAAAACCCCGCTCCGTTATGACAAGGGCGGCGACGAGCATTACAATGTAATCTCGGCGTTCATCAAAAGCATGCGCGGCAGCGACCCGGATGCCGCGGTTTATTGGATGATGCGCATGATCGAGGCCGGCGAGGATCCGCTCTTTATCGCCCGGCGCATGGTGATTTTCGCGGCGGAAGATATCGGCAACGCGCCGATCCGCAAGCGCTGCAAGTCGCCGTCGCCGCCAAAGACGCTTTCACTTCATCGGACTTCCCGAAGGACGGATTCCGCTGGCGCAGGCGGTGACCTACCTCGCCAGCGCGCCGAAATCGAATGCGATCCTCACAAGGCGATGCTCGCCGCCGTCGAAGATGTGCGCCAACATGGAGCGCTTCCGGTCCCGTTGCACTTGCGCAACGCGCCGACCCCTTTGATGCAAGATCTCGGCTGCGGCAAGGATTACAAGTATGCGCACGATTACGAAGACCACTTCGTCGAGCAGGAGCGTTGTGCCAAAGGAGCTGCTCGGCAGACGCTATTATGCCCCGTCGAGGTCGGGGCAGGAAAAGCAAATCAAGGCGCCTTGAAGAGTGGGAAGAAAGCAAAAGCTCAAAACACTAGAGACGCCCGCGATCCTATTCTGCGCTGACTATTCTTTAATCCCCACCAGATCCAGCAAAAGCAGGTACGAGAACGCCTGGTCTCATGATGGCGGCGGAAGCGGCCCAAGCGCCGCCATGGCCGGCCTCCATGTTGGTTTTGAGCAGTAAGCGATTTTGTCGGTCTTGAGCTCGCGTAATTTAGCCGCCCATTTGGCCGACTCACAGTATTACACCGGGAATCGTGCAACCCGCCGGTGATCAGCATGGCGGGATAAGGTTTTCTCTCGACGTTATCGTAGGGCCGAGTAAGCAGCATGTAATCTGTAGTCATTCTTTCTGATTGGGATTGCCCCACTCGTCGTACTCACCGGTCGTGAGAGGAATCGAAGCGTCGAGCATGGTGGTCATCACGTCGACGAAAGGCACCTCGGCGACGATCCCTTTGAATAGATCGGAGCGCATCTTGCTGATCGCGCCCCGCAATAGCCCGCCGGCGCTCCGTCCCATGGCAAACAGCTTCTCCGGCTTGGTGAATTTTTCCCGGATAAGAAATTCTGCGCCGGGCGATGAAATCAGTAAATGTGTTTTCTTCTTGAGCGGCGCTGCCGTCCGCACCGTACCGGCGTCGCCCCATCTCCTGCCCGCCGCGCACGCCGCGCAATCAGCGTAAGACAAAACCGCGATCGACCAAACTTGGGCGCGGCGAGCGCGAGCGACGCATCGATGCTGAAGCCGTAGGAGCCGTAGCCGTAGAGCAAGCCGTGGATTGTCGCCGTTTCTCACTGCGATCCCCGCCCGCGGTACAGCAAGCAGAGATCCGGAATCTCCGTGCCATCCGGCGCGGCAGCAAAAAACCGCTCGGTTACGTAACGCTCCGTATCGAAGCCGCCCAGCACCTCTTCAAGCGCTTGAGCAACGTTCTTTGCCAGCGTCGCCAGCGTGCGTAATCGCAGATCGATGGCGGCGTTTTCATCGGCGTGTACTCAGCGCGCATCGTAGTCGTGATCCAGACTGCAAATTGACGTTGAGATTGGCGCGGTACGCCGGGCTCGTCGAACTCGAGGATGGTCGCCCTGCGCCGCCGAACCGGGGGAACAATCTGGATCTTGCGTGGAGCCCGCGCGCGCGTTCTTCTAAAACAAAATGCTCTTTAAACGGCTCGAGGCGTCGCCAGAGATAGAGCACCATCCCGGTGAGGAATGATTTCCTGCCCAATGCTCCCTGCTCTGGTTTCTCCACCGGTGTCCCACATTAAACGAAAGTTTTTCGCATGATCGTTGGTACGGATCAGGAACCGATCGTCGAAGAATGATCGAAATGTGATATTCATGCTCTGCGCTCGCGCGGCAGAAAGATTTTGTGACTTCACCGAACGGACGATCGGCTTCGGGATAGCTTGAAGTCATTCTGGCTGTTCTTGCAGATTATTGCCAGGCGACGATCATCAGAAACTTCTTTGCAGCTTGGTTTTGAAAATGTAAGCGACAAAGGTGCTCATCCGTCCTCTTGGTAGGCCCGTTGATCCTCCGCCGGATCCGGTTGCCGGCGACGTGGCGGGTAGATTTGATATTGGCGCAGCGTGGTCTCGGCGTCCTTGCTTGCCCGCCGAATAAAGTCTTGTTGTCGTCGTTCGCCCAGGCGAGAGTTACTCCGTTACGCTGGGAACAGCATCCGGCAGCATCTCACCGGTGGTTCGGCTCTTTTCTGCGGCAACCGGCATGGAATACGCCGCCCCTGCGTTGTCGATGGCGTAGGGCAAGAATGTCCCGGCCCGGAGAGCTTACCGCCGAGGCCGCTGATGGAAAAAAACTCATGCCCTCCGCCGCCAGTATATTGGCGTGCAGACGCGATAATCTCCTCTGGCGCTGGTCCAGCGCACCGCGCTTTTACGCGCGTAGGATCGCATATTCTTTGCCGCAGCTCCATACCGCGTGTAGTAGAAGTAGTCGTCGCGGGCCTGTACGGCACCGACATGTCGGTTCTGTTTGAAGACCGCCGCCGATCTCCTCAAAGACTTATCCTCGAAATCGCCCGTATGCCGCCATCTTTGGCCGCGCGCTCGGTCTCCTCGTTCAGGTATTTAATGACCTCGGGATCCTCCCGCTCGCGCAGCCAGTGGTAATCATCAGCGCGCACATGACCGTGTTTCTCGATCTTTGTGGGAATCTTTTTGACCATGCGAGCCTCCTTCAGCCGGCGCACCATAAGCGGCGATTTTAGATAATTTTGGCGGCGAACTCTAGGAGGGGTTTTGGAGCAAGCGAAAATATAAAGGAGGATAGTGCGGCCATGCGGCCGCTGTTGATATTAGCGCCCGTAATTAACCCGTCCGAAACGACCCGACGCAAGTTTATTTTTGGCTCCTTAATTCCTCCACCTCCGCCCCCTCACCCATCCAATCGCACCAGTCTTGGTCTTCACCATGTACCAAAACTCGCCGGCGCCGGAGACTTTGCCGAGCGCGACCAGAGTCGTCGCCGCGGTCGAGCTTGCCGATGATTTCCGATTGCGCGTCCTGCTGCCCATCGCACCAAAACTCCAGTGCCTTTCGCGCGCAGCGTTTTCGGCAGAGGCGCCGCCGGTTCGAGTTCCATCGATCCGCCCACCGAACCGCTGCCACCGCCGTCAGCGATGAGCTTGAAAACCATCGACCACTTCACGCGCCGCCCAATCGCGCGTACCGGATTTCATGCCGATCGCCTGACCCATAGGCGTCGATCAAATACGTCGCGGGAATGCCGTAGACACGATAGGGAGGCCGATACCCGGCCATCGGTATCTAAGGGCGCGCGAAAATTTAGGCCGTTGGTTTTCAGCGTAGCGCTCGACCTGCGCCGCGCTTTCGCGCTGGTTGACGGCGAGTACGGTGAATCCTCTGGCCGCCAGAATGACCGGCTCAATTGCTCCATCGACGGCATCTCTTCTCGGCACGGTCCGCACCAGGTCGCCCAGAAATTGAGTGAGTATTAAATTTGCCGCGATTGCCGCTCAAGCTGGCCATGCCACCAGTGCCGTCTCTTAGAATTGAAATCCGGCGCGCGCGCAAATGCCAGCTTGGCGAGGCCAATTGACTTGAGCAGCTCATCGGTCGAGGATCCGCCCCTACCTTGCTGTCCAGCCGCAAATCCAGGTGCCAGCTTACAGCCAAAGCGGGCAGACAATACTAACTTCTTTGAATTTGCCGATGGTTCTGATCATTGGGCGCCTCCCAGTTTGACACGTTCGAATCATTGGATAGGCTCATATCGAATCCGCGCCGTTCTGTCTAACCTCTGGCCGCGCGAAGCGATCGCATTGACCGTCGATGTCGCATCGGCTACTCTCAACTCCGCAGCTAACGATCAGCACGCCGAACGGAGATTCGATGCACAGACTCGGTATAATTCTCTCTGAGCGCCGCGGTCGCCTTTGGCGCTTTACGACAATCCATAAGCGCGCAAACGCCTCCCGACAAAATCACCCTCGGCACGATCACGCTCTCGCTCAATAATTTGCCGATCTACGTGGCTCAGGACAAAGGTTTCTTTGCCAAAGAGAACTTGTTCGTCGAAGCGGTGGTCCTGAATGCCAGCACGCGGGCAATTCCAGCGCTGATCGGCGGCTCGACGCAGATTTCCGCTTCGTCCGCGATGACGACGATCCGAGCGGTGGAGAAAGGCGCCAATCTAAAAATCGTCGGCGGGCCTGATCCAACGCGCCGGTTTACGATCTCTACGCGCCGGCGAAATACAAATCGATCAAAGAGTTAAAAGGCACGACGATCGGCGTGACGGGCCTGATTACCAGCGATACCGTGCTAATGAAGGAGATGCTCAAGGCTAACGGGCTGGATATACTCCGCGCGACTACGCCATGCTCGCCATCGGCGGCACACCGGAACGCTGGCTCGCCATGCAGACGGGCAACGCGTCGCTTGCGGGCATTTTGAGCCCGCCCTATACTTTCGTCGCCGACGAGGCGGGCTTCACCAATCTCGGCTCCACCGCGAAATACACGCCGAATTTCACCCAAACCGTCTTCAACGTGCGCGCGAATGGGCGCAGGAGAAGAAAGCCGTACTCGTGCGCTTTCTCCGCGCGACGTTGCGCGCGTCGCATTGGATTTACACGCAGAAGGAAGAACACCGTGCGCATCATCGCCAAGCGATTCAAATTCAGCGAAAAGCATTCCGAAGCGGCATGGCGCTACTTCATCTCGAACAATGCGATTCCCAAAGGACGGCGAAGTCAACGCTAAAGGCATGGACAAAGTTTTACGGTTGCTCAGTCGAGGACGGTACCATGCGGCCGCCATTGCCCAAGACGGACAAATATATGGACATGACTTACCTGGACGAAGCGCGGCGCACGGCGCAATGACCCTGTCACTGGAGCCTCTTTCCCGCCACAGCACTATTTTCCAAATGATGATAACGCGCGCCGCCGTTCGCTTCTCGTCCTGCTGATCACGCTCGCCGTCTCTTTCCACGGCGAGCCGCGCCCGGTCTTCGGCCAGAGCGCGAGCAAAGCGATCGTCCTCGCCTGGGACGGCACCGTCCCATCTTTCGTGAGTGAAATGCTCAAGCAGGGCAAGCTGCCCATCTCTCGAAGCTGATCGAAGCGGCGTTTTCGCCGACGACGTCGTTGCCGGATTTCCATCGAAGACCAGCGCCGGGCTTTGCCTCGCTCATGACGGGCGCGCCGCCGCGCATCACCGGTATCACCGGCAATCGCGATGCCGCGCGCGCCGCGCGCCAGTTCACGATCCTCGACAGCCTCGCCGGGTTCGCCGGGGCGCCTTTGCGCGCTCAGCCAATCTGGTCCGCCGCCGAGAGCGCGGGAAAAAGTGGTGGTCTCGCATATCCCGGCGTTTGCCGGCGAGCTCTCCGAGCAAGTCATACGATTTTCCGGCTACACGCTGACCGCCGGCCGCGACGGGATCGTGACCAAACGATCGATCCAAAACGAACCCGCGATATGGATCGATTCACCCGCCAGTGAAGCGCCGCCGGTGGAGATCGCTTTCACGGTGGGCGAAACGCGTTTTTACGGACTCCTCATCGACGATCCCATCGATACTCAAATCGGTTACGATACGCTGCTCATCGCCACCGGGCGCGACGCCCGGGAAATCAAAAACCAAGCTCAGGCTGGCGCCGGCCAGCTCGGCGGAGAACGTATTTGGAGCGAACCCATCGCGGTGAAATCGAGCGGCAATCAAGACACCAAGACCTACTTTCGTCTGTTCGATCTCAAGCCCGACGGCAGCGATTTTTCTTTACTACACACGCCCGGCGCGCGACCTAACCGCGACCGGAAACGGCAGTTCCTCCCGGCGCCACGGTGCGGACTTTTATCGGCAACGGCGCCAGTCTTCTCTACAATCAAGGCGCATTCGGTCGAACCCTTCCGAACGGCGGCAGCGGCGGCGCAGAAAGTCGCTATCTCGAAACAGTCGTCTTTGCGCAGCATCAATTGATGGAAACCAATCGCTGGGCGATGGAAAACTTGCCTTGGGATCTTTACCTAGCTTACACGCCGTTTCCGCAACGAAGCCGAGCACGTGTGGCGTGGCTATCTCGACACGACCTTTCCCGGCTATCGTCAAGATTTGGCCAACCAACTCCGCCCGTTTTTAGAAAGGTCTATCGCACCTCGGACGACCATCTCGGTTTACTTCTAAAGCCGCCGTCCGCCGAATAAATCTTTTTGCCGTGATCTCCGATCACGGTATGCAGAGGCATCAACAAACGGGTTGCGCGCTCAATCGCGCGCTCCGGGAAGCCGGGCTCTTGTTTCTCGACGGGCAAGGCAAAGTCGACCTGAGCTAAAACCTGGATTCTCTATCCGGCGGTGAACAACGGCTATTTGTTGATCAATTCGACGGATCGAAAGAGCGGCATTGTGGCGCCGGAAGAGCGCGCGGCATTGATCGCCAAAGCGCGCGACGCACTCCTGGCCATTCGCGACGGCGAGCGCGCCGTCGTCAAATCGGTTTACGATGCGGAAACAGAGGGAACAAGCCGAGAGCTCGGCGGCGAAGTCGGCGGCGATCTCTACGTCGATCTCGCGCCGGGTTACGATTTTTGATCCGCGCCTCGGCGCCGGCCCGCTCATCACCGACACCGAGCCCTACGGCACCCACGGCGCCGACCCGATGCAAGCCTCCATGCGTACGCTGATGGTGCTGAACGGCCCCGGCGTGCGCGCCGGACAGAAGCTTGCCAACGTGCGCATTATCGATTTCGCGCCGACGCTCGCCCGGCTCATGGGTATTCCCAAACCGAAAGACGCAACCGGCCGGGTGCTGAACGAGGCCCTCGCGCCGTCAATTATCGGCGCGCCGTCTTTGGAGCAACGACAAAAATCTTCACAGGAGAGCCTGCCATGACTGCCCAACCCGCCTGGCACCCGCCGTCCGCCGTCGCGCTCGAAGATGTGATCGAAGTTGCATCATGAAGTCACGGCCATGCCGGATATCGCCATCGACGTGCGTGAAGATATTTTTCGCATCAGGGAACTGGAAATGGACTGGGACATCGGCGCCGTGATCTATCAGCCGCAAGATGCGAAGCGCATTCCGAGCGGTGCCGACGGCAAAAAAGCCGGCGTGTTCTTGCTGCATGGCGGCGTGTCCGATTTCAAATCCGTCGAGCGCATCGCGCGCACCCTGCCGTCCAAGTTCGGCATCAAAGTCGCTTTCGATGACTTTTCCCGGACGATTCTATTTTCGCGATCCCGATCGGGATTGGCCTGGAGACGTCGAAAACGGCGATGGCACGGCGCGCACGCCGCTCTGGACCAAAGAAATGCGCATCACGCCGGACCAGTACACGATCGTCCAGGACACTTCGAAGCGCGAAGATTACGGCACCGCTGATTTCTCTTTCGGCCAAGGAAGGCACGGAATTTTTCCAGCGCATGGCCGCCTGGCCGGCCGCTTTTGAACAAGCGATCCAGGAAACTTCCAGACGCCATTTTCCCGACGGCGAATTCTCTATCTACATTCACGGCCACTCCACCGGCGGCGCCGTTCGCCATGATGGCCTCGCAGCGAGTGCCGAATATCGCCGGCCTGGTCGGTTACGGCAGCTCGCCTTTCGGTTGGATGTATCCGTTGATCAGCGGCGACGACTGGGAATTTCCGTTCAATCAATTGCGCCTGCGCACCTGGCGCGACACTGCGCGCTACATGTACGAGGGCATGAAAAACGAAGACATCGGCCTGCCCATGCTCATCGAGCTCACTTTTGAACGCTGGGAAACAGCGAAAAGCGCCCCAACTTCAAGGCCGAAGATTTCGTCCACAAAAATTCAACCAAAGCGTTGGAAGCCGCCGCGCGAGTTGCGGCCGAACGCTTGAAGCTTTCGCACGATGAGACTGGGAAGTTGGTGCAGCGCTATCTCGGCTACACGCGCGAGCTCAGCGGCCCCGGCATCAAACCCGTGCCGAATTTTCTCTCGATCCACGGCATCGACGATGACACGGTGACGCTCCAGCGCTGCGAAAGGTCACTGCCGCTATTCGCCAAACTCGATCCCGCGCCGAAGGTAAAAGCATCTCCCTCGGCGCCGGCATCCACTCCTGGGGCTGGACACATGCAACAACTGCCGCAAGGCATCGTGCACCCGGTCGCCAAGCTCTGGCACGACGCGATCATGAACGGATATTTTCTGACCTAGAGAAACTACAGGCGTCGGCAGGCCCGTCCCGCATGCATCGAAGGAGCTCAGCCATCATACGCTTTGAACGGCTTAAACGATTTGAACTATCTGAACGAATTTTCTAGGGCATTGTCATGCCCGATAAAGACCATTTAATTCTCACCGCGATCGGACCGGATCAAGTCGGCTTGGTTCAACGCATCGCCGCATTTATTTCGCGCCACGACTGTAACATCGAAGACAGCAAGATGGCGGTTTTTGCGGCGAGTTCGCCGTGATCGTGCTGATCAGCGGCGATGGTGACTAACCTCGTGAAGATCGGCCGCGATTATCGCGAGATCGAAACCGAGACCGGTCTCGCGATATCGATCAAGACACCGTCGACGAGAAAGACGCCGGAATCTTTTCTGCCCTATAAATTGACCGCCTCGTGCATGGACCATCCCGGCATCGTCTATCAGATCAGCGCCGCGCTGAGCGCCTCGGCGATCAATATCGAATCGATGGAAACCAAAACCTACGCGGCGCCGGTCAGCGGCACGCCGATTTTTCAGCTCCGAAGCGGATATTGCGATTCCGGTGCGGACCAACATCAATCAATTGCGCGCGCGCTTCGCCGAGATTCAACGCGAAGAAAACATCGACATCGACTTGACCGCGGCGAAAAACTAGCGGCTGACGTGCAGCGCTGAAGCAGTGCTCGAAGCCGGCATTTCCGCGGTTTCAAGATTTTCTGCTTGCGCCCAAGCCAAAGCCCGTTAATTAGCCAGGCAATAGAAAGCGGCACCGCAACCAGCGAAATCCCCGCCATGCCGATGCCCAACAATCCCAAGCCGGCATAAGACCAGGCACCGACCTGATCGCCCAAACGGTAGATCACGGTGTCGATAAAACTTTGGCCTTGTATTTGTCCTCACGCGGCACGACCGTAAACAAAACCTCGCGGGTGGGCCGGGCAAAGCAAAATTGCCGGCGCGGCGAATCACCTGATAGATTACCAAGACCGCAATCGTCGGCGTCAGCGCCAAAGCGCTGAATCCTAAGATGCTCATCAGCGGCAATAAGCGCGAGGGTCAGCGCGACGCCGATCCAGCGTAGCACGCGCCCGGTCAAAGAGCTGCGCGCCGAGCGTAAGAAGATTTACCCACAAGTCCACACGCGCAAAGAAAGCGGCGCGCGCGCCGCGCTCGGCAAAGCTCTGTCTGGCTATTTCGGCCTGTTGAAAATAGAGAAACGTCGACGTGGTCGCAAAGAGCAATATGTAAACGCTTACGTTGATCAGATACGGCGAGCTGAGAGCGTGACGGAGACCGCCGAAGATGGAGCCGCCGATCACGGTTTCATCCCTTGGCGCAACGGAACTTGGAAGCAACGCGCTGGACAACCGCGACAGGCGGCGCACGCAGAACACGGCGAGTTCCAGCAGCGCAGCGGAAATCAGCAAGAGATAAATCGACGCGACGTGCGGCGCCAGGGATGCGGTCAGGCTCGACCCGAAGATACCGCCAAGTGGCGCCGGCGGCAATAAAGCCGAAGAGCCGCTTGGCCTGCCCGGCGTCGAACACATCGACCATCAACGCCCAAAAAACCGAAACGACAAATAGATTAAAGACCGACGTCCAGATAAAGAACACCCGGCCGATCCAGATGTTCTGGGCCGCGCTGGCCCAATGAAGAGCAAGTCCAAAGATGAGCAGGTTGACGACGAAAAACCGATAGCTGATGGCGATGAATCTGATGCGCGGCAGGCGCGCGACCAGCGCCGCGAACGCCGGATTGACGGCGATCATACCGAGCAGTGTGCCGGTGAACAGCCACTGGAGATGTTCCACACCGCCGGCAACGCCCATCTCGTCACGGATGGGGCGCAGAATGTAATAGGAGAAAAGAACGCAAAAGATATAAAGCCACGACCAACCGAGTGCGCGCATCTCCGCGGGTTCGACGTCGATCACCGGCCGAAGCAAGCGCTGCCAAAAGCCGCTCGATAACGTGGCGCTGGATTCCGTCAACCCTGATCCCTACCCTTCGCTCAGGCTATTTGGACATTGTCGATGAACTGTTCCATCTTGCGCCGCATGGCGGCGTCGGGCGAGGCTGCAGCCGCGCGGCTGCGCCGAGATTGTCAACGACGCATATTTCGCCTGCGCCATGCCGGGCACCGCGCAGGTGATCGCCGGATGCGAAACGATGTACTTGAGAAAAAACTGCGCCCAGGATTGGCAATCGAACTCGCTCGCCCACTCCGGCAACTTCTTGCACCTGCACCGCGTTGAACAAACGTCCCGACGCACCGGGCAAGTTCAGTCATCACCGCCATGCCGCGATCGGGCGCCAAGCGGAATGATGCGCTCGCCGGCGTCGCGGTTATCCAGAGCGTAATCGACTTGAATGAAGTCGAGGGCTTGCTTCTTCATCGTCTGCTCGAACTCGCCGTACTGATTATCGAATGAGGTCGTGATGCCGACGTAGCGAATCGCGCCCCGCCGCTTTCATGCTCGCGCAGCGTGGCTAACTGCGTGTCGGTATCGCGCAAGTTATGCTGCCGCGATCAGATCTGAGCTTGTTCGTGCGGTATTTCTTGAACGACTCCTCGATCTGTTTGATACCTTCTTCGCGTCCAATGTTGCGCAAGCTCGCTTTGGTGGCGAGAAACAGCGAGTCTGCGCACTTTGAGCTCCGTCGACGAGCTCCCCGACCACGGCTTCCGCCGTGCCGTTAGACGGCGAGCTGTCGATCACCTTGCCGCCCAACGCTTGAAATTGCCGGATCGTTTCGCGCAGCGGCGCCTTCTCCGGAGTCGTTCTTAATTTCTTCTGTAGCGGCGCGCCGTGCCGATTCAACAGCGCAGTAACC
>ERZ1370068.3828-contig-2929_pt1 | contig 21269 bp, 27 predicted proteins | sample MGYA00561227_ERZ1370068 | MGnify/ENA primary metagenome ERZ1370068 (study PRJEB38410, sample SAMEA6850437) | metagenome | study: Metagenomic assessment of the ecological functions of the soil: analysis of the soil microbiota associated with the... | reverse complement strand
AGAAGTAATACTTCGTTCAGTTACGGCGTATTGCCCCTAGGCTGAAATTATACAGCTCGAAAGAGGATGCGTGCGTCTTTTCGCCTCGTCCCGCTATCAGCGGCGCGATAGCCGCTCCACACCCTACCTCGCCGTTCTGCGAGGGTGATTGTGAGGTCGGCTTGCCTCGCTTGTGTTTCGCGGCACCTTGACGCGGGTAGTGAAGATGACGAATAGCGCACGCGATTTCGACAACCTAGGTAATGATGTCTTCGGCGACGGCCGTCGATGTCATTCCGCGATGTGGAGGCGTGATTTCATGGGCGCAAGCGACCCGGCCGAAGCCGTCGAAGTTCTTGATCTGTTATTGAAGTTCTTTGGTAACGGCGAGCGCTGGGTCAGAGGCCGCTTGAGCGATCGCCGGGGCAACCGCTGCCTCGTCGGTGCACTCGATTTCGTCCGCAGCCATCATGGGGTGAAAGGCGACGCGGCCGAGCGGTATCTGGAGGACGAAATTTCCCCGCATCGGCTTTGCAATGAGGCTAGCGGGGACTGCGCCAGATCCAGAGCCAGCCTTCGCCGAGCTTTGTCCGGAGGACGGTATTCGGATCAGCGAGACTGTCCTTCGTAGGACAGTCTTTCTGATTTTAACGATGGGTGTAAGGACTTCGCTGAGTTGCGGGCGCTCGTCCTCCAGCGCGCGCGGCGGCGATAAGAAGACGCAGATGCCGTGCGCCGGTGCCACAACGGCGTCTCGATATCGGAGTCCGGACGAATTCGTTGTGGCTCAAAATCGACAGCGGCCACGGCGGCAAGGTCCGCGACGCTCGCGTACCGAGGTAGGCGCGCTAGCCGCCGGATTGCCTGCCTGACCGTTCTGCTCGACCGACGGGTCTCCTCGACTCGGCAAAACCCTGAAGCGCCGTCCTCGCGAGAGGGACCAGCAATTCGCTCGTTAACAAGGGTCATAGCGTATCAGGACATAAACCGCCCGGCGCGGGTGGATCTGAGAAGGAGGCTTTATCTGGACAACCGCCTCGGCAGATAATATTCTTCGAAGCCGAGCGGAAGCTTTCAGCAGCTCGCAAGCTATCCTTTCAAACTACCGGTTCGCCGCCACGCCTGTCGGCCGACATCACATGAGCGGTCGAGGCAGCCAGTACCGACAAGGTCGCATAGTGAACCTCGGCATTCGGCATGGGACCGAAACCTCAGTCGGATCGTCGTATGTCGCCGTCGCATCGAAAGGAAGACCACGCGGTGAATTCTACAGAACATATTATCGCTGTTGCGTGACAGCGGTTCTCTGTAGTCGTTCCCAGGATTGATATGTGTATCGATGCCCCACTCTCGCAAAGATAACATCGAAATCAGTGCTGGCCGAAAGACCGCGTTACCGATGTTCTTGATCACGTGCTCACCAGCAGGTGCAGGTGGAAGTTTATGGCGCGATTATCACTCGGCGTACCGTGCCGTCCACCGGTGCGTCGCGTTCAACGTCGGCGGGTGCATGTCGTCAGCTCGACCACGCATCCTCCGTCGATGCATAGACCCGTGTGGATACTCAGATCCAGCTTCGCGACAGAATTTTAAACTATTATGCACCAGCACCATGGCGCTGGCACTGGCGGGCTATTCCATCGGGGAGCCAGCGGCATACCGTCGTTTTGCATATCGACCACAATGATTGCTGTCTTGTAGCGATCGATCGCATCAACGCCGTTTCAAATCCTCCCCTTTCGGCGACCGCATGGGGCCGCTCAGATCCGACATTCCCGATCCGTGTGGGGATGTGGGGCCAGGATCGCGGCTTTGGGCGTCTTAGGCAAGGTAAACCGGTTACCGCGCGCACAACCACGGGCCTTAACATCAGCCAGTTGACTGCGATGGGCGACTGGCGCGGAAATGAAAGCTGATGACAGCTGTGCGGCCAGGGCGTTGACTATGCAGCAGCCGCCCTCACCTGACAAGTGCGAATGGCACGAACACCCCGACAGGCCGCCAAAGCAGTTTTATTCTTACATTTCGGATCCAGCTCAATCAGGCTCGGATCGTTGTTCTTGACACTGCCGACGCATCAGTCGATGATGTTCTCTCAAATTGTCACAAAGCGGTGCGCCATTGATGCATCCGAGGGCTGTTATGGGTACGCGAGGCCGCATCACGTCCGGCCGTGCAATTGGGAGGACGGACATGACCCGACAGGAACTCGATGCGGCATTGGCCCAGTCTCGGGCTCGACGTGCCGGAGAAGGAGCGCGACGAGATCGCCGCGGCGGCCCATCTCGTCGAGGACATGGTGGCGCGGCTGCGTCCGGCCGGCGGGCGCGATGTGGCGGCGGAGCCGGCGCATGTCGTGCGCTTCCCGGAGGGCTGAGGCATGGTTCCGGATTTCCTGACCATCGCCGAGGCGGCGCGGCTGATCGAACGCAAGGAGCTGTCGCCCGTTGAGCTGGTGGAAAGCCGGCTCGACCGCATCGCGCGGCTCGACGGCAGGCTCAACAGCTTCATCCGCGTGCTGGCGGAGGAGGCGCGCGCCGATGCCCGCGCCGCCGAGGCCGAGATCGCCGCCGACCGCTACCGCGGGTCCTTGCACGGCATCCCGATCGGATTGAAGGACATCTACGAGACCGCGGGGGTCGCGACGACCGGCCATTCCAAAGTCATGCAGGACCATGTGCCGCGTGCCGACGCGTTCTCGGTGGCGCGCCTGCGCGATGCCGGCGCGATCGTCATGGGCAAGCTCGCGACCCACGAATTCGCGTTTGGCGGACCGTCGTTCGATCTGCCCTGGCCGCCGGCGCGCAGCCCGTGGGACACGAGCCGCTTCACCGGCGGCTCGTCGAGCGGCACCGGCGCCGCGGTCGCGGCGGGGCTGGTGCTCGGCGGCACCGGCAGCGACACCGGCGGCTCGATCCGCGGCCCCGCCGCCTATTGCGGTCTCGCCGGCATCAAGCCGACCTACGGCCTCGTCAGCCGGATGGGCATCCTGCCGCTCGCCTTCTCGCTCGACCATGCCGGGCCCTTGGCGTGGAATGCCGAGGATTGCGCGATCCTGCTGCAGGCGATGGCCGGCCACGATCCCTCCGATCCGGCGAGCGCCAGCCGCCCGGTCCCCGACTACCGCGCCGCGCTCAGGGCGCCGTCAAGGAGCTCCGCATCGGCCTCATCCGCCATTTCTACGAGAGCGACAACGCGGCCAATGCCGCGACCCGGCAGGCCATCGCGGCGGCCGCCAAGACATTCGAAGGCCTCGGCTGCAATGTTCGCGAGGTGACCCTGTCGCCGCTCGCCGACTGGGCTGCCTGCGGCGACGCGATCCTCAACGCCGAAGCCTATGCCATCCACGAGGCCAACCTGCGCACTCGCTTCACCGATTACGGCGAGATTTTCCGCGACCGCATGGCGCTCGCCGGCCTGATCACCGGCGCCGATTACGTGCAAGCCCTGCGCCGGCGACGCGAGCTGGTCGACGAGCTCGACCGGGCGATGGCCGATCTCGATCTGGTGATGACCGCCGCTGCACCGAGCGAGGCGCCCCCGATCGACGCGGTTCCCAAATTCGCGATCCTCGACCGCCCGAGCCTAACGATGCCGTTCAACGTGACCGGCAGCCCGGCGATGTCGGTGTGCTGCGGCTTTGGCGACGGCGGCCTGCCGCTGTCGTTTCAGATCGTCGGCAAGCGCTTCGACGATGCGACCGTACTGCGCCTCGCCCATGCCTATGAGCAGGCGACGCCGTGGCGTGGCCGGCGGCCGGCGCTCTGATCAGCCGGCCCTCAGCCGTTGGGCGGCGGGCTGCTCAAGGATCCGCTCTGGCAGCAGGTCGGCGATTAGCGCCTCGACCAGCGCCGGCACGGATGCTCTCCAGGGTGGAGCGGCCCGGCGCGAGTGTTCCTGCGGCCAGTAACCTGAAACCAGACCTATCATTTCATGTGGCGGACCAGGTCGGCCGTACCGCTGGATGACAACTCAGGGTCCCCGCGGCTACGCTGTCATCCCGCCAGGCTGGCCACTGCAACCCGGTAATGCCTCAACCATGCCGTGGCAAGATCTAACAGTTCCACGCTTTTTCTGGAATTACGCCAACTCTCAACAACCATCAGCATCCTCTTGGGTGTAGCGATGCAGCTGGCCTCCTCGCGTCGAAAGACATGCTATGCTTCTCGACCCACTCGTTGAGTTTCTCGGTCGGGGAGGAAAGCATAGTAGGCGCTCGTGAAGAGCGCCGGTTCGGGCTGCAGCGCGCGTCTCGTCCGCGGGCTTCCAGTTCCAGGGCAAGAGTTGATCAATGCGCTTGGCCGGGGATGGGGGCGAAGCACGTCGGCGAGATAGTGCCGTGGGTTTACTCCGTTGAGCTTGGTGCTCTCGATCAGGGAGTACAACGCTGACCTCCGGCATCGGAACCAGCGAAGAGATAATTCTTGCGGCCAATGGCGACACAGCGCAGGGCTCGTGCTCGGCGGAATTGCAGTCGAGAGCCAGACGGGCGCCGGCCCGAAATCTCAGATGCGCATCGAGCTCCAGCGAAATTGTGCCTGTGCAGCACAACTCGGGTGCCAGGGACAGGCGACCGATCAGCTGGTGAGCCGCTGCCCTGGCTTCGCGCGGCGTCATAGGCCGCGCGAGCGGGCGACCTCGGCCCGTCTCGACACCTCGGGCACCGCGACATCCCACCAGGCCCGCCCTGCGCCTGTGCTCGCCGTCGGGATCGGTGGCGATGACAATCACTGAAGTGCGACGCTCGGGCACGTGCCTCCGGCAGCGCTCTTTCGAGTTCGGCAAGGCTCGCCACCTTTCGCGCGATATCGCGCCGAGGCTCGCCAGCATGGCCGCGCGAAGTCGATACCCGAGCCGTTGGCGAAGAGATTGTTGAACGAGGCGCCGCCGCAGCTGCGTTGCAACCGGTCGATGCAGCCGAACCCGCCATTGTCGAGCACAACGATGTTGAGCTTCTTGTCGAGCATCACCGAGGTCGCGATCTCGGAATTCATCATCAGATAGGAGCCGTCGCCGACGAGCACCCAGACCTCGCGGTCTGGCATGGCGAGCTGCGTCCCGAGCCGCCGGCGATCTCGTACCCCATGCAGGAATAGCCGTATTCGACGTGATAGGTGCCGGGCCTGCTCGGCAGCGCCACAATTTGTGCAGTTCGCCCGGCAACCCGCCGGCCGCGCACGACGATCAATCGCGTCGGGCCAGCTCGCCCGGTTGACCGCTCCGAGCACCTGCGCATCGCTCGGCAGCGCGGCGTTCGACGATGCCGTCGCCTGCGTCACCGCCTCGTTCCATTCGGCAGCCAAGCTGCGCGCCTTGGCGGTCCAGTCGGCCGGTGCTGCGCCATGCAGGCTGAGCCTCGTCGAGGGCGCGTCGAGACCGGCTGCGCGGCATCGGCGACGAACGGCAGCGCGCCGTGCTTCGCCGCGTCGTAGCCGGCGACGTTCAGCTGAATGAGCTTCGCCGACGGATTGCGGAACAGGCTGCGGGACGCGGTGCGTGAAGTCGGAGAGCCGCGTGCCGACCGCGAGCAACGCACGATCCGCCTCGGCAGCGAGCGCATTGGCCGCCGTGCCGCCGGTGACGCCGATCGCACCCATGGCGCAGGGATGGTCCCAAACGAGCGCGCCCTTGCCGGCCTGGGTCTCGGCGACCGGCACGCCGTGACGGGCCGCGAAATCGGCGAGCACCTCGCGTGGCCAGCGCGTAATGCACGCCGCCGCCGGCGATGATCAGCGGCGCGCGTGGCCTGCGATAATGCGGTCGCCGCATCGGCAGCTGCGCAGGATCGGGAGGCGGCCGCCGAATGCGCCAGCAGCGCGGCGCGAAGAACCCCTCCGGGTAGTCGTAGGCTTCGGCCTGTACGTCCTGCGGCAGCGCCAGGGTGACGCGGGCCGCATTCGGCCGGGTCGGTCAGCACGCGCATCGCCTGCGGCAGGCTCTCGAGGATCTGCTCCGGTCGGGTGATGCGGTCCCACCATCGCGAGACCGGCCGGAAGCAGTCGTTGACCGAGATGGTCGGGTCGCCGAACGCCTCGATCTGCTGCAGTACCGGGTCGGGCCGGCGCCCGGCAAAGAGACGTCGCCGGGCAACAGCAGCACCGGCAGGCGGTTGGCATGCGCCACCGCCGCCGCGGTCACCATGTTCGTCGCGCCCGGGCCGATCGAGCTGGTGCAGGCCATCATGCGGCGGCGCCGGCTCTGCCTTGGCAAAGGCGACAGCGGCCAGCGCCATCGCCTGCTCGTTATGCGCCCGCAACGTCGGCAAGCGCTCGCGCTGCTCCATACAGCGCCTCGCCCAAGCCCGGCGACATTGCCGTGGCCGAAAATCGCGAAAACGCCGGCAAAGAGGGGGTACTTCTCGGCCGTCGATCTCGCTGTTCTGCGACGCGAGGAAGCGAACAAGCGCCTGGGCCATCGTGAGCCGGATTGTGGTCATTCGCTCGTCCTCCAAAGCGCGATTTCGCTGCAAGGTCCTCGAGGATACCGAGGCGTCGTCTTAACCATTGCGTCCATCGTGATCCTTGGCGGCCGTGGTAACGCTTTAGCTTTTTGGAGGCTGAATAGGACATCGCCAAGCATGATCAGTTTCTGCCAGTTTGGCGCGGGCCGCATCGGCGCGATCCACGCCGGGAACATCGCCGGCCATCCGCGACGCGCGGCTGCAATTCGTCGTCGATCCCGACCGCGCGGCGGCAGAGCGATTGGCCGGCCGCCACGGCGCCGCGGTCGGCAATCAGGCGCGAGGCGCTCGCCGACCCGGCCGTCGATGCGGTCGTGATCGCCAGCTCGACCGACACCCACGCCGATCTTGTCGAAGCCGCGGCGCGCGCCGGCAAGGCGGTGTTCTGCGAAAAGCCGCTCGACCTCGACCGCAGCCGCGCCGAGGCGTGCGTTGCGCGTCGCCGAGGAATGCGGCGTGCCGCTGATGGTCGGCTTCAACCGCCGCTTCGACCCGAATTTCGCGCTGCTCGAGCGCGCAAATCCGCGACCGGCCGCATCGGCCGCCTCGGAATTGCTGACGATCACGAGCCGCGATCCGGCGCCGCCGCCGATCGAATATGTGCGCCGCTCGGGCGGGCTGTTCCGCGACATGATGATCCACGATTTCGACATGGCGCGCTGGCTCCTGGACGAGGAGCCGGTCGAAGTGTTTGCTGCGGCGAGCGTGCTGGTCGATCCGGCGATCGGCGAAGCGGGCGATGTCGACACGGCGGTGGTGACATTGCGCACGCAATCGGGCGCGCTGTGCCAGATCTCGAACAGCCGGCGTGCGATCTATGGCTACGACCAGCGCATCGAGGCGCTCGGGTCGAAGGGCGCGCTGCGGGCCGAGAACGTGGTCGAGGCACTGTCTCCTTTGCCGGGGCCGATGGGATCATCAGCGACAAGCCATTGCATTTCTTTCTCGAACGGTATGCCGAGGCGTACCGCCGCGAGCTCGACTCATTTTATCGGCGCGATCGCCAGCGGCGCGGCGCCGCTGGTTGGTGGCAGACGACGGCGTCAATGGGCTTGCGCGCTCGCCGACGCCGGACTGGAATCATTTCGAACGGGCCGCGCGGTCAGGATTTGATCAACCGACTTTGGCGAGCATCTCGGTGTTCAGAAACCGCTCGATCAGCAGCATGAAGGCGATCGAAGGGACCAGCAGGATCAGCGCGGTAATCGCCGCGATCTGATAGTTTCCGCCAAGGCTCGCGGTAAACTATCATCAGCGGCAAGGTCGTGACGTCGGGAACCCCGACGAAGTAGGTGCCGGTAAACTCGTCGAGCGATTCTGAGAAAGACAAAGATTGCTGCCGCCATCAGACCGGGCGCCGCCAATGGCAACGTTATCGTGAGCGTGGTGCGCAAGCGCCGAGGCTCCCATGTTGCGGGCGGCGAGCTCGAGCTCGACATCGACCGCGGCGAAAGCCGCCGCGGCGATCCATACCGCGATCACGCAGGTCCATGCACGGCGTGCACGAGCACCACCCCGGCGATCGTGCCGTTGAGCCCGACCATGTAGAACAGCCGGGCGATGTTGAGATAGATCAGCAACGCTCGGAAATGCCTGAGGCAACAGGATGATCAGCAGGATCAAGCCGCGCCCCGGCAAAGATCGGCGGCCGAGCGCATAGCCTGCCGGAATGGCGAGCAGCAGGCAGACGAGCACGGTGATCGAGGCGATCAGGACGCTGGTGCCGAGCGAGGCAAAGGCGTCGCTCGTCGGCTTGAACACCTCGCCCCAGTAACGGAAGCCATAGGTCAGCGGCAATTTGTGAGGGAAATACCATTGGATCGCCACCGCCCACAGGACCAGGTTGGCGAGCGGACCGAAGATCACGAAAGCGATGACGCCGAGCACGCCGCCGCGCCACAACCAGCCCAGCGCCGCTTTCATGTGCTCGGCTCGTGCCTCGCCACATTGCGCCGGATATGAACCCAGGCACGCCAACCCGGCGATCAGGTAGGAAACGAAGCCGAGCGCATTGGCGACGCCGTAGTCGCTGTAGGCATTGACGCGGAACGCCATGTCGACGGTGATCATCGTCGGCGAGCCGCCGCTGATCATGATCGGCACCGACAGCACCGACAGCATCGTGACAAAGGCGAGGACGAGGCCGACCGTCATCACGCCCGGCGACCTGCGGCAGCAGGATCTCGACGAGAATGCGCAGAGCCGCCGGCGCCGAGGTTGCGGGCCGCTTCGATGCTCGCCCGATCGACGCCGCCATCGCACCCGATACCAGCAACGCGACGAACGGCGTCTCCTTCCACACGAAGGTGACGATGATGCCGCGCCAGTCGAGCAGCCCCGACAGGCTTCGTGACATCGACAAGGCCCAGCGTGTCGAGCGTGTTGTTCAGCATGCCGTTCTTGGCGAGAAAGGTGCGCATGCATTGCGCGGCGACGATGAACGGGATGAACAGCGGCCAGCGGTAGAGCCATTTCAGAATGCGTCACCGCGGCGGGATGCGCGCCGAGCACGAGATAGCCGCCGATCGCCGCCGCGAATAGATGCCGGTCAGCACCGTCGAGGCGGCGACGATGACCACCGTGAACACGATGTCGGTGCCGTAGAGGTCGAACGGTCTTGACGAAATTGTCGAGGCTGAGCTGCGCCGTCCCGCGTCGTGAAGGCGGAGACGAGCGAATAACCAGAGCGGGTAGACGAACAGCGCCAGCACCACCGCCAGCGCCGGGGCTACCAACAGCAGCGAAAGAGGCCGCCGATCCGGCATGACAGGATCGCTTGCCCTTGCGGGCGCTGCAGCCGGGCCGGGCGCTACTGCACCCTGCGCTCGTAGCTCTCGAGGATGTCGTTGAAATAAGGCGCGATCGGGAAGGGCTTGCCTTTCGGCGGCGAGGTCCTCGGGTGTCACGTCGACGAACAATTTCTGCCAGGTCGCCTCGTCGAGCTGCGACTTGACCGCCGCGGCATCGATCCCGGGGTACCAGTTGAAGCGCTTGACGATGCCGTCGGCCTGCACCTTCGGGGCTCGTTGCCAGGGCGACGAATGCCTCGGCGAGCTTGGCGTTCGCCGCCTTGGCGGGCACCACGTAATACATCGGCTGGCCCGGCATTCCCGGCCCGATCAGCTTCAATTTGACGGTCGGCGGTATCTTGCCGTCGGCCTGCCAGGTATAGAACATGTCGACCCACACCGGCCCCATCGCGATCTCGCCGCGATTGAGCATGTCGAGGGTTCCGGCATTGCCCGGGGTCAGCACGACATTCTTGTTGAACGCCGCCAATCGGGCGAGCGCCTGATCCCAGGCTTTCTTGGTCTCGGGATCGTAGGGTCCCTTGATCAGCCGGTCGGCGTCGGGAGTGTCGGCGTAGATCCAGCCGACGACGAAGCTCACCCCGACATGCCGCCCTTGATGCCGTTGTAGCCGAACTTCTTGGGGTTCTGCTGGACCCATCTTTCGAGCTCGGCATAGGTCGAGGGCGGGTCCTTCACCATCATCGGCGTTGTAGGCGATCGCGGTCTGGCTGTTGAACATCGGCATCACATAACCGTCGACATCGGCGCCGAGCGCGCGCTTTGCCGCCTCGGAGGTGACGAGCTTGGCGGTCGGCACTTCCGCCACATAGCGGGCGAGCAGCCCCTTCGTGACCATCTCGCCGGCCGCCTTCTGGTGGATGACGGCGACATCGATGTCCCAGCTGCTGTTGTTTTTCTCGGCTTCGAGCTTCTCGTAGATCTTCTGCGACCCGGCATCGCCCGGTCCGGTGCCGACCGCCCTGACGGTGACGCCCGGATGCTCCTTCTCGAACATCGGGCCGAGATAGTCCTTGACGTAGTCGACCATGTTCTGGTCGCCGGCGGTGACGAGGTTGAGCGTCACGGCTGTTGTCCTGCGGGCTGCGACGCGGCCAGTCGGCCGATGGCGATCGCCGCCAGCGCTACGATGATGATGCCAACTCGCTGCATTGCGTCCTCCCTGATTCATCATGCTTGTTGCGATTCGGCCGCCGGCGTCGCCGGATAGAAGATGCAACGCCGCCGCTGGCAGGGCGATGCCGATCGGCTCGCCGATCGCCAGCCGACGCATATCGTCCACCAGGTATTGGCGAGGCCCGACGCGCACCGCGTAGCGGTAAAAACCGCCCGGATAGGAGCACTGCACGATCTCGCCACGCAATACGACAGGCAGCCGTCGCACGCGGTTGGATCGGGCAGGCACAGCCGCCCGTCCTCGCTGCGGAAATGGGCGTTGAGCGAGCGTATCGCCGGGCCAGTCTCCGATCTCCTCGGCGGCGAGCAGCGAGGCATCGATTTCGATACCGTCGCTGATCGGTCCTTCGCCGATCGCGACCGCTGACCTCCTCCGCACCCGCAGCGGCACGACATTGCCGGCGCCCATGAAGCTCGCGACAAACGGCGAGTTCGGACGATTGTAGATCTCTTCCGGAGCGCCGATCTGGCGCGGCGCGTCCGGCATCGAGAATGACGATGCGGTCGGCCATCACCATGGCCTCCTGGCGGTCGTGCGTGACATGCACGGTGGTGATGCCGAGCGTTTGCTGCAGCGTCTTGATCTCGTGGCGCACCTCCTCGCGGATCCGCGCGTCGAGATTGGACAGCGGCTCGTCGAGCAGCAGGATCTGCGGGTTGATGGCAAGCGCGCGGCCGAGCGCCACGCGCTGCCGCTGACCGCCGGAGAGCGCGGTCACCTTGCGCTCGCCGAGCCCGTCGAGCCGCAGCATCGCGAGCAGCTCGGCCACTCGCCGGGCGATCTCGGCGCGGCCGACGCCCCGCAATTTCAGGCCGTAACCGATGTTCTGCGCCACCGTCATGTGCGGCCACAGTGCATAGGATTGGAACACCATCGCGATGTTGCGCTTGTCGGGCGGCAACCGGGTGATATCGCGCCCGCCGACCGCTATCTGACCGCTTGCCACAGCGACGAAACCGCAAATGGCGCGCAACAAGGTGGTCTTGCCGCAGCCCGACGCGCCCAGAAGCGCAATGAACTCGCCGCCTGCGGCGCTCAGCGAGACATGGTCGAGCACGCAGTTTGCGCCATAGAGGACGCTTACCTCGCGCACGTCGAGCGACATGGCGGCCGCGGTCATGGCGCCAGTCAGGTGACCGAGGGCGGAAGGAGCTCGAGCCCGACGAGCTCGTCCCGCAAGGCAGCCGGCGTCGTGAAATGGATCCCGTGGATGCCCATCCCAGCCGCCGCCTCGGCGTTGACCGCGACGTCGTCGATATAGACCGCCCGGTGCGGATCGATCGCAAAGCGCGCCAGCATGATCTCGTAGATGCGCGGGTCGGGCTTGATGACCCCGACCTCGCCCGAAATCACCATACCACGGAACCAGCGGAGGAAATCGAACCGCTCGAACGCCGGCGGGAAGGTCTCGGCCGAAAAATTGCTGAGGCAGATAGAGCGGCGTGCCGCCCGCTCTGAGCTCGGCCAGGATCTCGACCGAGCCGGCGATCGGGCCGGGCATCATTTCGTGAAAGCGGGCGCCATAGGCATCGATCAGCTCGGCTTTGTTGGGATGCTCGGCCTTCAAGAGGCGCGCTCCCTCGGCGAAGCTACGTCCCGCATCCTGGCAGCGGTTCCATTCATGGGTACATACCGTTGCCAAAAACTGTTCCATCGCGGACTCGTCGCCGGCGAAGAGCTTGCGGTAGAGGTGCCGCGGGTCCCAGTCAATCAACACGCCGCCCAGGTCGAACACCACGATGCTGCGGCCGGCCTTTGCCATTGGCTCATCTCACCCTGCTTTGGGATGACAGGATAACAAGTGGCGCTTCGCGGTCGCAATCCTGCGCGCCGGCGGGTAAGCTCGCCGGGCGACGGAACAGGGCGGGGCCTGATCGATGCCAGTGCGCCTCGGCATCAGCCCGATCGGCTGGAGCAACGACGATCTGCCGGAATTGGGCGGCGACATCGCCGCTCGAAACCTGCCTCGCCGAGGCGCGTCTGGCGGGGTTCGAAGGGATCGAGCTCGGCAACAAATTTCCCCGCGATCCGGCGGTGCTGCGGCCGATCCTGGAACGGCAGGGGCTGTCACTGATCTCGGGCTGGTACAGCGGCCGCCTGCTGGCTCGATCGGTGACCGAGGAATTGGCGGCGATCGAGGCGCATCGTGCGCTGCTTGTCGCGATGGGATGCGCCGTACTGGTCTATGCGGAGACGAGCGGAAGCATTGCCGGCGATCGGTGCCGCCCACTGTCGAGCCGGCTGCGCCTTGGCGACGACGACTGGCACGATTTCGGGGCAGGCTGACCGAGCTTGCCGAGCGCCTGTTGCAGTGCGGCATTCGCCTCGCCTACCATCACCATGTGGGAACGGTGGTCGAGAACGAGGCCGAAATCGATCGCTTGATGGCGGTCGACCGGCGACAGTGTCGGCCTTCTCCTTGATACCGGGCACCTGGCCTTTGCCGGCGCCGATCCGACCGATCCTCGCCCGGCGCTACGGACACCGCATCGCGCATGTCCACTGTAAGGATGTGCGGCGCGATATCCTCGCCAGCGTCCGAGCTGGCGATGCGAGCTTTCTCGACGCTGTCCTGGACGGCGTCTTTACAGTGCCAGGCGATGGCTGCATCGATTTTGGCGGGGTGCTCGCGGCCCTGGCGGTGGCGGACTATAGCGGCTGGCTAGTCGTCGAGGCCGAGCAGGATCCGGCAAAGGCGCCACCGCTCGCTTATGCCCGGCTCGGTTTCGGACATCTGAGTGCAGCGGCGGCGCGAGCGGGCCTGTGAGGGGAGAGCGATGAAGATCGGCATGATTACCGACAGCCTTGGCGAGCTGTCCTTCGATGATCTTCTTGGCACCGCCGCCGAGCTCGGCATCGAGCGATTGGAGTTTGCTGCCGGCAACTGGTCGCGAGCCCCGCACCTGGCGCTCGACCGGATGCTCGACAGCGCGCCGGCGCGAGAGAGTTCATGGCCAGGCTGCGCGACCACGGCCTTTCGATCAGCGCCCTCAACTGCTCCGGCAATCCGCTGCATCCGGGCGAGACGGGAGGGCGGCATCGGGAGGTCACGCGCAAGACGATCGCGCTCGCCAGTCTTCTGGGGTCGAACGGGTGGTCATGATGTCGGGCTGCCCGGGTGGGCCGGGCGATGCCAACGCCAATTGGGTGACGACGAGCTGGCCGCCCGAGACGCAGGCCGATACTGCGCTATCAATGGGAAGAGGTGCTGATCCCGTATTGGCGGGACCTCGTCGCTTATTCCAGAGGCCTCGGCGTCGGGAAGCTCTGCCTCGAATTGCACGGCCATCAGAATGTCTACAGTGTCGGCACCTTCTTCCGACTGCGCGACGCGGTCGGCGAGACGGTCGGCGTCAATTTCGACCCCAGCCATTTACTGTGGATGGGCGCTGATCCGCTCGCCGCGATCGCGGCGCTCGGTCGGCCATCTACCACGTACACGCCAAGGACACGCGCCTCGAGCCAGAGGCGCTGGCGCTGGACGGGCGCATCGAGATCAGGCCGGCGGAGGACTTCACGCAACGGGCCTGGAATTACGTCACCCTGGGCCGCGGCCATGACGAAGCCTGGTGGCGTCGGTTCTGCCAGGCGCTCGCCGCGATCGGTTATGACGATGTGCTATCGATCGAGCACGAGGATCTCGCATTGCCCGCCGATCGACGGGGTCAAGCAATCCGTCGGGCTGTTGCGCCGCGTGATGCCCGGCGCCGCCGCCTGAGGCTCCGGCCGATGACCTCGATCTGGCTGCAACTACAAGGCTCCCAGGAGCAGGCGCTGCAAGGTCTGATCGACAACATGGCCGCGGAGCACCGGACGGTGTCGTTTCGGCCGCATCTGACGGTGTGCAACGTGCCCGGCGATCTCGCCGCGCTCGACGCGGCGGGGGCTTACATCAAGGAATGTGGCCTATTACCGCTGACAGTGGCGAAAACGGCCGTGACTGGCGCGGTGATCACCCCATTTCGCGCCGTCTTCATCGAAGTCGAGTACAGCCCCAGCCTGCGTGAATTTCGCGAGCGGCTGCGCGACATCGTCGGCGCACCGCCGCTCATCCCGCCGCATATCAGCCTGCTCTATACCCTCGACCGGGTTAGCCAGAGTCATCGGCCCGACCTGGACGCGGAGATGCTGGCGGCGATTGCGGCTCGCTGCGCTGAAGCGATCAAGGACACGGATTTCACGCTGGCTCGGCCGGTTGTGAATAGTACTGGCGGGGCGGAGACCGATGTCCGCAGCTGGAAAATCGTGCGGAAGCTGTAGGGAGAGCTAGAATAGAGGCGGGTGCACCCGCGCGCCGGTCATCAGGCTTTCGGTCGCCGTGTCGAACACCAGCGAGTCGTTTGGAGAGAAGCCGATCTTTACGGGATCGCCCGCTGCGTGCGCTGCCGAGGCGCCATGCTCGAGGACCCGCACATGTCCGAGATCGGTCTCTACAACATAGAGGATCTCGCGCCCCATGGGCTCCGTCTGGGCGATGCGGCCGGGGAGCCCCGTCTCTGCAAACCTTAGATGCTCCGGCCTCAGCCCGATAGTGACACTCCCAGGCGCGCCGTCGAACGGAAACGCGACGCGGCCCGACCCGCACGGCGCCGTCCTCAGCCTCGCCGCTGATCAGGTTGACGGGCGGCGAGCCGATAAAGCTCGCGATGAAAAGGCTCTCCGGCCTCAGATAGAGGTCGTCCGGCGTGCCCACCTGCTCGATCCGGCCGGCGCGCATGCAGATGATGCGATCCGCCATGGTGGTCGCCTCGATCTGGTCGTGGGTGACCAGGATCGTCGTGACACCGAGCTTTTGCTGGAGCGACTTGATCTCGGTCCGCATGGTCAAACGGAGCGTCGCGTCGAGATTGGAGAGCGGCTCGTCGAGGAGCAGGAGCTGCGGCTCCTTGACCAGGGCGCGCGCGAGCGCCACCCGCTGCTGCTGGCCGCCCGACAGCTCGCTCGGCCGCCGCTCGAGAAGCTCCCCGACATGCACGAGATCGGCGGCGGCCCGGACGCGGCTGAGGCGCCTCCTCGCGCGGCGTCTTCTTGAAGCGGAGCGGGAACAGGATGTTGTCGCGCACGGTCATGTGCGGGTAGAGCGCGTAGGATTGGAAAACGATCCCGACGTTTCGGTCCCTGGCCTCGACCTCGTTGACAACATGACCGTCGAACAGAAGCTCGCCGGCGGTCGGAAGATAGATGCCGGCGAGCAGGAACAGGCTCGTCGACTTGCCGCAGCCGGAAGGGCCGAGAAGCGCGACGAACTCGCCGTCCTCCGATGGTCGAGGTTCATGTCGGGGATGACTTCGACGTCACCGAACCGCTTGACGACGTTGCGGAACTCGACCCTCGCCATCGGCGTCAGCCCTTCACGCCGCCGATCGACATCTGCATCAGGTATCGCTGCGCGGCGACGTAGAGGATGAGGCTCGGAACGAGATAGAAGACGCCGACCGCAGAGACCACGCCATAGTCGACGCCCATGACGTCATCGCGCACGTAATACATGTAGAGGCTCATCGTCCAGTTGGTGTTCCGGATGAGGAAGGTAAAGACGAAGATGTACTCCTCCCAGCCGCGGATGAAGGTGAAGACTGAGATGGCGAGGATCCCGTTCCTCACCTGCGGAAGCACCACCTGCAGGAAGGCCTGGCGCCGCGACGCGCCGTCCGTCAGCGCACTCATCTCGATGTCCCACGGCACGGCGTCGAAAAAGCCCTTCATGATAAAGATCGCAAAGGGCAGCTCGAAGGCGACGAGCACCAAGAATGACGCCGAAGAGCGTATCCAGGAGCCCGATCCAGTAGAGCATCAGGAACATCGGGACGATCAGCGTCAGCACCGGGAAGGCGTGCAGCACCAGCAGCGAGCGCAGCATCGCGGCGCGCCCGGGAAACTGCCAGCGCGACAGGTAGTAGGCGGCGAGCGAGGCGACGGTCACGACGATGACCGTCTGCGCACCGGCGATCAGCAGCGAATTGCCGAAGGCGTGCCAGACATTGGGGAACTGCACTGCGCCGCGCACCTCCCCGACACGCGAGCGCACGACCGATGCGAAATCCGGCTCCACCAGGAATATGAAATTGCGCAGGTGCAGGTCGGGACCGACCAGCAGGGCGAATGCGACCGCCGCGGCGAGCGCGACTCGCCGCCATGCCGAGCCACATCCGACGGCGGTTCCGCGCAAGCATCGCTGCGAGCCAGAAGGCGATCACGGCGGGAATCAGCACGAGCATCGAGCGCCAGAGAACCACTGTCTCGGCGACGCCGGTCTTGGCGGAAGAAGGCGATCGTGACGAGCCAGAAGTAAGGGCAGGATGATCGGCAGCGAGACCGCGATCAGGAAAGCGTAGAGAGGCGACTGCCTCGGCCGGTGCATGCGACCGGGCGCGCGCAGCCATCCTGTCCCAGTCGACGGCCGCCGGCCGGGCGTGAAGCTCGTAAGGGCGGCCTGCTTCGCCATTCTCAGTGAACCTCGATGCGCGGCCGCTGCAGCAGGCGCTCCATGTCGAAGAAGCGCCATCCGAAGCAGCGCGACGGCCACGCCGATGACAATGAGGAAGAGCGCCAATGCCGCGCCAGTATCCGTATTGGCCGCTCTCGAAGGCGCGCCGGTAGACGTAGAGGGCGTAAACCGTCGTGTCGTAGAACGGGCCGCCCTTGGTGAGGAGGAGGATGTATTCGAAGCTCACCAGCAGCGAGAGCGTCTGGTAGATCGTCACAAAGCTGATCGGCCAGCGCAGCGCGGGAGCGTGATGAAGCGTATCTGCGCCAGCACGCCGGCGCCATCGACCGCGGCGGCGTGGAACAGGTGCTCGGGATGCCGCGTATCGCGGCGGTGAAGATGATCATCCCCATCGATGCGCCGATGAAGCCGTTGGAAATGATGATGAGCGCGATCGGCGCCGCGGTCATCAGATCGAGCGGTTTGCCGAGGCCGAGCACCTGCATCAGGATCTGGTTCAGCAGCCCGACTTCGGACGGATTGATGGCCCACAGCCACAGCAGAATGTAGAGAACCGACGGGCTCATGCGCGGCAGGAGCCATACGCCGCGGAAGAAGCCGCCAGCTACCTTGTTGATCGACGTGGTGGTGAGCGCGAGTATGAGGCCGAAGGTCACGTTGAAGATGGCGAGCGTGCCGAAAACGTAGACGAACGGTCAGGCCGATGACCTGCGGCAGCCGGCGATCGCCTTGAAAGATCTTCGCATATTGCTCCGTCGTGAATTTCGTGACGCGGAGCGAGCGGCTGAGGTCGGTGAACGACACCGCAATATCGATGAGAACGGGAATGACGAAAAAAAGGACGGTGAGAACAATCGCCGGGCCGAGAAAGATCGCGAAATTGGCGCGTCGGCGGGCGGCCGACCCCGCCTGGCCGCCGCGCTCGATCATCAGTTCATTCGTTGCCGCCATGGTCTAGTCCGGAGCCGGGGCCCCCTTGTGAGACCCGAGCGGGGCTATTTGACGATCACGTCTTTGAGGGACGCAGTCGCCTCGTCGATCACGAAGTCAGCCGCGTCCTTCGCGGACAACCGGCCCGTTTCCACGCCTTGCAAGGCGCTGAGAGACGATGCCGTTGAGATCGCCGAACTGCGGATTGTTCGGCAGGAACCTGGTGATCTTCAGAAGCTCCGTCGCCCGGGCCAGCGGCCAGACTTTCGCATAGCGCGGGTCTTCGAGCTGTTCGGGCTTGATGCCGAGATGCGTCGTCGTGACCGCGTGGTCGGTGTTGAGATCGGCCGCCGAGGCGTGCCCGAGGAGACGGACGGCGAGCTCGGGGTCCGCTGCACGAGCGGCGACCGCATAGATGATCGGGTGTGTCAGGCTTCCGGGCGCGCCGCCCTTTTTCGGCGCAGGCGCGGCGATCCATCCCCAATCGGCGAAAAACGCTGGCCTCGTCCTGAGGGCAGGCCGTAAGTCGGAAACAGCGTAAGTGCCGAGATCCCAGATCCCGTACATCCAGAAGACGGCATTCCCCGTGTAGAATTGCTTGCGCAGCGCATCGAATTCCATCGCGGTGTTGTTGGCTGGGATGACCCCTCTCCTTGACGCCGCGCGCGAACCAGCCGAAGGCCGCTGGCGAGCTTGTCGCGTTCGAGGAGCAGGTGCCCGGTTTTCGGGTCGACAAATCCGTTGCCATAGGACTGGAACACCATGATGTAATCCGGTCCCTTGTTCGGGCGATGCAAGGATGCCGTACTGGACCTTGGTCTTGTCCACCACCTGCTTGGCGATGTCGATGAGCTCGTCCATCGTCAGGTCGCCCGACAGCGTCGCGCTTCGGCATGGCCTCGATGAACGCGTCGTCATAGCCGGCCCTGCGCAGGAGCTTCTTGTCGTAGAAGAACATGCGCGCCTCGGCGTCCTGCGGGACCCGTAGGTGCCGCTCGGGCACTTCGCCGAGTCCCAGAGAGACGGGAAGATCGTGCCAAAATGCTGGGGATATTTGGCGATGTAGTCGTCGAGCTTGAGTACGAAGCCGTCCGACCTGGAAGGCGCAGATCCATTCGTGCGCCGCGATGAACATGTCCGGACCCTGGCCGATCCCGAAGACCTTGCAGGAGCTGCAACGCATCGTCGTCGAAGCCCAGGCGCTGGGCTTTCGCGCACCACAACCTGGACGCGCTTGGCCGAGCCCTCGGCCGCGAGCTCCTTGTTCAACCGCTCCGCTGCCTTCACCACATTGCCCGGCACGCAGCGGTCCCGACGGGTCCTGGCGCGACCAGAGCTCGAGCTTGACGGTGTCCTGCGCAAGCGCCCGCGTCGACACGACGATCGGCGCCGCGGAGCAGCCTGCCAATACCACTGCTGCCAGCAGCGCCACTTTTCCGGTCTTCCAGTGGAGCATCGTCGCCTTCCCTCCCTCTGCGATGCCTTTCACCGCGCCGTCGTGCTTTGTTATTGCACAGCTGTGGAACGGGATTATGAAGGGCTTCGATGCAATGATCCAGCCCGGACGGGCCGGGCGAATGGCCAGAACCGAGCTGGCCGCCGACGTCGCCCGTTCAGGCACATGTGACAGGAACCAGATCGCATATGCCCTTGAGCCTTATTGCCCGCGAGGCCGGGCGCGTCCAAATCTGCGGTCACCGGGGCTACAGCCTCCACTACCCAGAGAACACGCTCCCGGCTTTCCAGGCAGGCGAAGATCCTGGGGGGCAACGATGGTCGAGATCGATGTCGTGCTGACCGCGGACGGCGAGCCGATCATTCTGCATGACCTCACGGTCGACCGAACGACCGATGGCCATGGCTTCGCAGCCGATCTGAGTCTCGAGCGGATCCGCAGTCTCGATGCGGGATCCTGGTTTCATCAGCGCTTTGCCCGGACACGGATCCCGACACTTGTCGAAGTGCTTGACTGGGCGAACGGCGAGGGGATGAGGCTCCTCGTCGAGATCAAGGAGGCGGAACGGGCCGACCTCGCCGTCGATCGGGTTGCGAGCCTTGTTGCGGCGACGGACACCGTCGACCGGGTGGTGCTCATCAGCTTCGACCATGTTTTATTGAAGCGGGCGGTCAAACGCCATCCGGGCATTAGAACCGAGGCCATCACCCATGCCGCCACACCGACATCGTCGGGATCTTGCGGGCGTGCGGCGCGAGTTCCGTCTCCATCGAGCTCGATATGTTTCACCCGGACGACGCTCAGGCGCTGCATGCAGCCGGTTGCTCCAATCGCGTGAGCGTTCCAGGGCCCGGGAAGCTTGCCGAATACTGGCGCGGGGGGCGGGACCTTCTGCCAAAAATCGTCGACTGGATCGGCGACGGCATGATCGACGCCATCTCGGGCGATGACGTGCCGTTTATCGCGAAGCTCGTTGAGCGCGCCGGCCGGGCCAGTTGATGACAACGGGTTTGGATCCGCTCGAGCCGACCGACCTCGACCACCGCTTGCGGGCGGCCGAGGCCGTTGTCCGCGAGGCGGGCCGGCTGGTTGCCGACTATTTCGCCCGGCGCGAGCTCCTTAGTATCGACCGCAAGGGTGCGCAGGACCTCGTAAGCGAGGCGGATCGTGCGTGCGAAGACCTCATCGGCGCTCGCCTATCTGGGCTGTTCCCGGGGGACGGCTTTCTCGGCGAGGAGCGCGCAGCGGCGGTGCGTTTCGGGCCGCGATTGATTGCCTGTTAGGAGCAATTTGCTGAGAGATAGGTCGCGAATTCGGCTTCGGCCAAGCTGCCGGCGGCAACGAGCCATTTCCGAAGAGCGGCAACGGCCGGAGCATCGCTGCTCGCCTCCGAGCGCGTAAACGAAATACCCGCGCGTCCTCAACGCGGGTTCACTGATCGGCGCCAAGAGCCGTCCCGCGCGCAGCTCATCGCTGATCAGCGCCAGAGGGCCCATGACCACGCCAAGACCCTCAAGTGCCGCCTGGATCGCAAAGTAGAAATGCTCGAAGACCTGATCGCGTGCCGGGGTTAGATCGGGGACATGGGCGGCGGCCATCCATCGTGGCCACGCCTCGCGCAACGTCGCTGCATGAAGCAGCGTGTGCCGTTCGAGATCTGCCGGCGCCCGCAGCGGGCATTTTCTCATCAGATCGGGGCTCAACACCGGCAAGCGTACTTCGCCGAGAAATCGCGTTCCAACCCAACCGGGTTGCCGCGACGGGCCCGAGATCACGGCATCGACATCCATGCGGAATTGCTCGGCCGGCGTGCTCGCGGTGACAATCCGCAGTTCCAGGCCCGGGTGATCGCGCTGGAAGTCGGGGAGGCGGGGAATAAGCCAGCGCATCGCGAAGGTCGGCAGCGCCGATACGTGGAGCAGCCCGCGGGCTCGCGCGCGGTTCTGCATCCGCCGCGACACAGCCGCCAGACGATCAAGTGCAGGGCCGGCTTAGCAATACGTAACTGG
>ERZ1370068.5667-contig-4684_pt1 | contig 21277 bp, 25 predicted proteins | sample MGYA00561227_ERZ1370068 | MGnify/ENA primary metagenome ERZ1370068 (study PRJEB38410, sample SAMEA6850437) | metagenome | study: Metagenomic assessment of the ecological functions of the soil: analysis of the soil microbiota associated with the... | reverse complement strand
TGCTTCGTTCAGTTACGTGTGCCCCAGTCTCGCGCCATTGTGGGTGCGGCCGACGCGCGGCGTGAATCGCGGCTCCAGGCCGGGGTCCTGCGTGACGACGGCAGTCTGGCGCGATTCACGGCGGCGTGCGCGCCGACCGTCTACCGCGGCGATCGGCTGCCGGCGGAGCTGGCCGGCAACGTGTTCGTGGCCGATCCGGCGGCGAACCTCGTCAGCCGCATCGTCGTGACCGACGACGGCAGCCTCGCTGCGGGCGACGAAGGCCTACGATCGCGGCGAGTTCATCGCCTCCACCGACGAGCGGTTCCGGCCCGTCTACCTGTCGTCGGCGCCGGACGGCACGCTGCTACGTCGTCGATCTCTATCGCGGCATCATCCAGCACCGCGGCTTCATCACCGAGTACTGCGCGATCAGATCCTGTCGCGGTCGCTCGAGCAGCCGATCGGCGCGCGGCCGCATCTGGCGAGTCGTGCACGACACGCTCCGGCGCGGTCGCAGCCCGGCCTTGCGCCGCGCCACGCCCGCGCAGCTCGTCGAGACGCTGTCGCATCCGAACGGGTGGTGGCGCGACACCGCGCAGCAGTTGCTCGTCCAGCGCAACGACAAGGCCGTGGTCGAGCGCGTTGAAGAAACTCGCGACCGAGTCGCGGCGCCGCGCACGCGTCTGCACGCGCTCTGGACGCTCGACGGCATGGACAGCATCGACGCCGCGGACGTCACGCGGGCGCTCGGCGATCCGTCACGCGACGTGCGCGTCGTCGGCGATCCGATTGTCGGAGCGCTGGCTGCGCGAGGCGAACGACGCCGATGCTGACCGCGGTGCTCGCGCTGATGCCGGATCCGGACTGGGCCGTCCGCGAGCAGCTGGCCGCCTCGCTCGGCGAGCTGCCGCCAGGCACGAAAGAGACCGCGCTGGTCGCGTTCCTCGAGCGCTACGCGAACGACCCGGTGGCGATGGACGCGGCGTTGAGCGGTCTGAACGGCAGCGAATCGGCCGTTCTGGAGACGCTGTTGCGCGCGACCTCCGAAACACCTCAGCGCGCGATGGCGATCACGATGCTCGCGGCGACGATCGTGTCGAACGCGCAGGATGCGCCGATTCAGCGTCTGTTCGACGCGGTCGCGGAGACGCCGCGTCCGGCCTGGCAGCGATCGGCGCTGCTCAGAGGCGCCGAGGTCACGCTCCTCAGCGTCGACGCCATCACCGGGCGCGCGCGGACGCGGGCGCGGCGCGCGGCGCCCGCGGGTGAAGCTGCGCCGTGCCCGACCTGTCCCGGCGGCCGCGCGGGCCCGGGCGGGGCCTCCGCGTTTCCGCGCGCGAGAGGCGCGGCGGATCCATCGCTGCAGGAAGGGAACGCGCAGGGCGGGGCGCCGGCGGCGGGCCGGGGCGGACGAGGCCGCGGCGCCGGCACGGCCCGCGCTGAAGCTCACGCGCGAGCCCGCCATCGCGGCGCTGGCCGCGAACGGCGGCGACCTGTCGTCGCGCCTGACGGATGTCCTCGCGCGGCTGGAGTGGCCCGGCAAGCCCGGCATGGCCGCACCTGTCGCGCGCGCTCGCACCGGAGGAGCAGGCGCGTTTCGAGGCGGGCCGGACCGTCTACCAGAACCTGTGCCAGGCCTGCCATCAACCGGACGGGCGCGGCATGGAGAAGCTGGCGCCGTCCCTCATCGGATCCGAGTTCGCGCTCGCATCGTCCCCACGATCCCGATCCGGATCGTGCTGAACGGCAAAGAGGGAAGCGTCGCGCTCATGCCTCCGCTCGGCGGGATGCTGAGCGACGAGCAGATTGCGGCCGTGCTCACCTACATCAGGCGCGAATGGGGACACGCCGCGTCGCCGATCGACGCCGCGGCCGTCGCGCAGGCGCGGAAGGACACCGCCGGCCATGCCCCGGCCGTGGACCAACGACGAGCTCACGCGGATCATGGGAGGTCGCTGAGGCCATCAGGCGGCGCTTGCGCGCGGCGAGAAATTCGACCACCGCCGTCAGTTCTTCAGGTGTCAGCCGGTCATCGAAGGCCGGCATGTCGGCCTTCGCATCGACCGCCGCCGGGTCGGTGATCCACGTGTGCAGCCACTTGGCGTCACGTTTCTCCCCGCGTAGGTCAGATCGGGCCCGCTATTCACGCCCTCGCCGTCGATGATGTGGCAGCGGACGCACCACGTGCCGTAGACGATGATGCCCTGCTTGTGCTCGACCTGCGACGGCGCGACGCCTCCCGCGCGCACGCGCTGCAGGTAGCTGAGCACCGATCGGGCCTGTGATTCGCGCATGCCCCCGGCCGTGCGCCTTGCGCGATCCGGGCGTGATCGTTTCCGGATCCGCCACGTGCGCGATCACCCAGTCGGGATCCTTCGTCAGTCGCGTCTGCGAAACCGGATTGGCGGCCCCGCCGGTCCGGTGGCAGGTGGCGCAGCGCTGGTCGGCCGCGAATTCGGCGCCGGCAATTGCCAGCGGTGTGAATCGGCCCGGCGGGATGTGCGTTGGCGAGTCGCTTCAGCCCGAGATAGGTCAGCGTGCCGGCGCCCGCCGCGAGCACGCCGCACGCCAGCATCACGAGCGGCCGCCTGGCGGGGATGGCGCTCAGGCCGGCGATCGAGGAACGGCAGCAGCGCAATGAAGGTGACGACCGCGCCGGGGATGACCAGCGTGGCGACCGGCTCGAGCGGTCCGGGAAAGTAGCTGAGCATCTGGAAGAGGCTCAGGAAATACCATTCCGGTCTCGGGACGTAGGTCGCATCGGACGGATCGGCCTACGCTGTCGAGCGGCACGCTGGCCGTCGCCGCCAGCGTGATGAGGCGGGCGAACACCGCCGCCACGGCGAGCGTGTCGCGCAGCGCGGTGATACGGATAGAACGGTTTCGCCGGGCCGGGTCGAGGCGTGATCGGGCCGGAGATGCCGTGCCGCCGCATCAAGTACGTGAGCCACCGTCAGCGCCACGAGCGCGGCCGGCAGCAGCAAGACGTGCACGGCATACCAGCGCAACAACGTCAGCGCTCGAGCTCGTTTCCGCCGCGCATCACCGCGGCGATCGACTCGCCCATGAGCGGCGTGCTTCGCGCGATGTTGATCGTGACCGTTGTCGCCCAATAGGCTTTCTGGTCCCACGGCAGGAGGTAGCCGGTCAGTGCGAACCCCAGGATGATCGTGAACAGCGCCACGCCGGTCAGCCAGGTCACTTCGCGCGGCGATTTATGCGACCGAACATCACGACGCGCGCCATGTGCGCGAGCGCGGCGACGACGATGAAACTGCGCGCCGAAGAAATGCAGGCCGCGAACGAAGCCGCCGAGCGGGACGTGTTCGGTCACGTAGCGGACGCTGTCGTAGGCGAAATCCGGAGAGGCCACGTAGTACTGGCCGGGACGATTCCGCTGATCAACTGCAGTCCCAGGAGAAGAGCAGGATGCTCCGAGCACGAACCACCAGTTCACGCCCGGCGGCAGCGGCTCGTCGAGGAGATGAGCGCGGCCGGCCTTGATCCCGTGCGCGCGTCGAGCCAGTCGATGAGACCCGTCAACCGCGGCATCAGAGCTCCACCATCACCTGACCGCTCTCGATCCGGGTGGCGAGCGTCGCGAGAGGCGCGGGCGGCGGGCCCGACTTGACGGCACCGGTGACTGTCAAATCTGCCGCCGTGACACGGACACTTCAGCACCGCAGCCTCGGAGTCCCAGGCGACCCGGCACCCGAGGTGCGTGCACGTCGAGGACAGCGCCGTGACCTTGTCATGGGTCTTGATCAGAAACACCACTTCGCGATTGACGGTCTGGCGGTACGCCGTCCGTGTGCGCGCGTCGAATGGTCACCGGCGTCGGCTCGCCCATCGATCAAGTCCGACAGCGCCGCGGCGGGCCACCAGGCTGGCGCGCTTCGCGCCGAGGCGGGACCGACCACGGCTCCTCCCATCACGAACGCGACGGTGGCGCCGATGGCCGTCTGGATGATCGCGAGCACGCGCGACAGGAATCGACGGCGGCGAATGTCTTCAGGGCACATAGCGGCATTCTAGAGCATGATTCACGCCATCACGACGAGTCCTGGGCACGTCAGGCGCAGCGTCATCGACGACCGATGGAGGCACTCCGGTCAGCAGCGCGTCTTGTCCCTGGCTCGTGCGCAGCGTCAGGATGACTTTCGAGATTCCGAACCAGTTTCCATCCTCGTTGGCGCTCGCGAGGAAGCGTCCTTCGTTCCTGTCGATGACGATCTGTCCCTCGGGAACGCGGTGCGCGCCGGTCGCGAGCGCGCGCTGGAAGTCCGACGTGACGCAATGTTCCTGCGCCGCAACGGTCCCTTCGGGTGCGGACTCGACGAACAGCCGTGCGTCGGGATCTCCGGCGCATTGGCGCGGTCCTTGTGCCGGGCGCGCGCGCTGAGCGCGCTCGTCGTGCGATCGAACATCTGCGCCGCCCAGTCCGGCGGAGTAGTCCGAGCGGATGCCCCGCGCCTCTCCTGCCTGCCGCGTCTTCCAGCCTTCCGTACGCGCGCGTTTGTCGTCGAGGCCGCCGCGGCTCGCGAACATGTCCTCGAGACTGAGGCCGAACGACGGCTGGGACGTGCAGCGTGTCGAGCGCCATGTTCGACAGGATGTCGGCGCAGAACCCATACGCGAGGCCAAGCGGCGAATAGACGCTCGTGACGAGGGTCCAGCCTGGCGCGCGTCCTCCATGCAGCGACTCCGCGTGACGCGCAATGAGCGCCGGCATAGCGGTCGAGGACGTGACGATGCGCCTTCACCCATCGGCGTGTATCGAGCCGTCCGTCCGTGCCGCGCTGAATGAACAGGTCCTCGATCATCGTGCAGGGCGCCAGCAGATCCAGGCGGGTGAGCAGCAACTCGGAATCCGCCGAGACGCCCTGGAGGATCGCGTCCGCAAGATGCAGCCGGTCTTCAGAGTCAGCCCGGCGCAGGCGGCGCCGTAGGCGTCGAGCAGCGGGACCAGATCGCGCACCAGCAACGCCGCATCCATGGAATTCGAGTTGCGCGTGACGGCGAGCACCTCGGGATCGTCCGCCGGACGATCGGCCTCCGACGCGCGATGCCGGAGCTGCGCTCGCAGAGTGGCCGCTCGTGAGCAGGGCGCCGGCCTTGTGGATCTCGAGGCGGCGCGGCGTCCGTGAACGATGCGGAAATCCGCTTCGGCGATTCTGAAGTAGGGCTCCAGGCGCCGGGTCAGCGGACCCTGCGCCGTGTGAATCAGCCATCGGGCGTCGCGGACGAGCGCGTCCGCCGCTGGAGCCGTCGTTCAGGCGGTCGAGCAGGACCTGGATCTGCCGAGACGATCGTCCGCGGCGTCGGCCCCTCATCCCAGATCCGCAGGCTCAGATGCTCGAGCCTGACGCAGGATGAAGACGGAGAACACCCGCCAGGCAAACGGCAGGCGGACGTTCCGCCCGGGCCACCGATGGCGCTCCCAGTGGCGATGGGCTCAGCGCGACGAGCTCCATCGGATCGAGCGCGTGCGCGGAGCCTTCGAGCGCGATCGGCTCGAAGCCATCGGCCAGAGTGCGCGGCCGTCAGGTGTTCGTCGAGGCGCGACAGCTCGCGCGGAAGTCGCCGTGCTCCTGCCTCGGACATTCAGGACCCGGCTGTCGATGTGCTCGACGATGTCCCGGCGCCGATCGAGGAGCTCGCGCAGGAGGGCGACGTGCGCCGCCGAAGCTCATTGCCGGGGCGCGGGCGCGAGGCGCGGAGGATAGGCGTGATCGAGCACGCTCCACATGAAGTCCGTGGTCATGCGCGCGCGATTGTGGCAGCTCATGCAGCCCGAGCTGCACGCCTTTCTGATCGAACGTCTCCATCGTGACGTTCGCGAACGCCGAGAACGCACCGGACCCGGGAAACGTGTTCGTCGACGCTGCCGTCGACGCGCGCCGGGATCGGGTCGGCCTGGTTGCCCTCGAGCCGCGGCCATTGCGTCACGATCAAGCGGTAGTACTGCCACGGCGTGCCGGCCAGCAGGTGCCGGTAGCCGTAGCTGGTCAGCTCGGTGGCGCGTGAGAATCGGCGCGCTCGGCATCGCGCACGACGTTGAACGGCCGCACCGGCTCGGGCGCGAGCGGCACGAGCGACAGCGGATTCGTCTCCGGCATCGGCGCGCCGCGTGGCGTCGTTCAGCGCGAAGGCCCCGGGCCAGTCCGGCCCACTTGGGCGGCACCGCGTCGGCCTGCTCGAACGACGACCAGATCCACTGCGGGCGGCTTGGCGTCTTCTGCGCGATGTGCAGCCCGATGAGCCCGACCGTCATCCGCGCGCATCCGGCGCCGGTCGCGCGTTTCACGAGCGCCGTGCGCGTGTAGAACCGTTTCACGAGCGCCGCCGGCAGATCGGTGACGTCGATCCACGCGGTCTTGACGGCGATCGAACCCGTCGGGAAGTCGATGACCGGCCGTGTCGGGCCGCGGGCTCGGCACCGGCGGCAGGGCGTCGCGCCGGAAGAAGCGGTTCCGCACGATGTGATCGAACGCGACCTGGTTGAAGAGCGTCAGCGTGCGGACGTAGCGCCCGTTCTGCGCGACGAGCGGCGGATCGAGGACGCCGATGCCGGCCTGTCCGATGTCGTCGATCCCCGACGCCGATCCGATGGTCACGTCGCCGAACCGCGCCGTCGCCGCGCACGGGTTGGTCGGCCGCCGCGTCGTAGCTGTTGAACGCGGCCGCCGGCGCCGATCCGTCGCGCGTGGAAGATCTCCCACAGCGGCTTGTAGGTCTCGAACACGCGCGGACCACCGCGCCGTAATCGCCTTCGCGGCTGCGCGGCACGCCTCGACGTCCCGGCGCCGCCGGCCAGACCAGCGCGACGAGCGCCCGCCACGAATAGTCGTCGAAGTAGTCGAGCGCGATGCCGGGAAAGCCGTCCGGAATGCAGACATCGGCCGGCATCTGCGGCGAAATGCTGGGGATCGGCTTCGCCGGGCACGGCGTCGGCGATTGGCGGCGGCGCCGCCGCGCCGGTGCCGACCAGCAGGGCCAGGGCCACGGCGCCAACGGCGCCTGCAATCGAAGATGATCGCGTGGCCGTCATGCTGAGGGATTATAATCCGCCTCATGGCTGCATGCTCGTCCCGCGCGTGAGTTCGGTGGTGTGTCTGGTCGCCGGCCTGCCGTTTGCGGCCGTCATCGGATCGGTCGGAGGGTCTCCGCCGCGGAGGTGCCGATCTGGCGTGAGCACGTCCAGCTTCCGCGATCTGCCGCGCGTGCACCGGCCGCGACAATCGTGGACGAGGTGATCCGCGCGCTGCAGGCGGTTCGCGCGACGCACGTCGAGCTGGCGCTCGCGAATCGTCGAGCCCGCGCCGCCGAGCACCGCGCCGGTGATGGGCGGGTCGGCCGCCTATCCGCGGCGGATCGTGCTGACGCCCGAGCAGGTCGCCGCCACCAACAGTCGTCGCGCGCGCGGCGCTGCGAAGCCTGGCGGCTGCAGACCCCGCCAGCGTGTTCGAACAGATGCGCGGCCGGCTGGCCTCCGCCGGGATTGACGGTGCACGCCTGTGCCCTCGAGCTACAACGACTCGTTTTCCGACGACGAGATCGACGCGACCTTCCGTCAGGTCAAGGCGCTCGGCGTGCACGACCGTCAGCTCGCCGCTGACGATGGCCATGGCCCGGCGCCTGGCGCCGTTCGCCGAACGGCATCACGTCACCGTCGCCATTCACAACCAGGTGGACGGAAACGCCGCGGGCGCGATCGACACGCCGGCCCTCAAACAGGCGCTCGCGTTGTCGCCCGCGTTCACGCTGAAGCTCGACGTCGGCAACCTCACGGCGTCGAACTGCGACGCCGTGGCCGAATTGCACGAGCACCGCTCGCGCGTCTCGCTACGTGCGTCCTCAGGGATCGACTGCGGAACGGCGGGCGCCAGCCAGCCCTTCGGCGAAGGCGACACACCCATCAACAAGGTCTTGAGCGCTCGCGGGACGTCCACGTCTGGCGTCCCGGCCCTGATCGAGTACGACTACGTCGGCCTCCGCTCGTCCGTCGACGAACTGAAAGCCTCTCTGGCGTACTGCCGCGACCGCGGCGGCCGCGACTCTCGCGGTAGAATCACCGGCATGAACCGGTGCTCGCTTGTCGTCTTCGTCTCAGTTGTTCGCCGCGGCTGCTGGCTGCAGCGGCGTCGGCGATCCAAACACCTGCCAACCAAGTCAACCGAATCCACGCCGTCCGGGCCGCGCCGTCTACGTGTCGGACGAACCGGGCGGCGCGGCTGGTCGTCATCGATCCCGTCGCCGGCACGGTCGTGAGCACGCCTGGCGGTGGGCAAGCGGCCACGCGGTATTCGCGTCCTGAACGACGGCCAGCATGCTGCTCGTCGCGCTGTCCGGCTCGCCGATCGCGGGCCCGGGCGTCGACGAGTCCAAGCTGCCGCCGGGCGATCGCAAGGCGGACGGCATCGGCGTCATCGATCTCCGCTCGATGACCGTCGCGCGGCGTGCTCAAGGGCGGCCAGGACCCCGAGGCGTTCGCGCTGTCGCCCGACGAGAAAATCGCTCTACGTCTCGAACGAGGAGACGGGCCGGCATGTCGGTGATCGACGTGGCGAGCGGCGAGATTCGCGCCGCGGCGCCGGTCGGCGAGGAACCGGAAGGGGTTGGCGTGCGGCCCGATGGCAAGGTCGTTTACATCACCTGTGAAGGCACTAACAGCGTCGTCGCGATCGACACCAGACCCGCTGAAGGAGATCGCGCGCGTGACCGCCGGGCGCGGCCGCGCGGCGTCATGTTCGCCAGCGACGGCGGCATGGCCTTCGTGACGCCGGAGAACGCCGGCACCGTGTCGGTGCTCGACGCGCAGGCGCACAAGCTGAGCGCCACGATCAATCTGCCGCGCCCGGCCGGCGCGCCGCTGCCGCCGCGACCGATGGGGCTGGTGCTCTCCCCGGATGGCCGCACGCTCTACGTGACCAACGGCCGCGCCAAGTCCATCTCGGTCATCGACGTGGCGACCCATCAGGTCACGCGGACCTACGACGACATCGGCGCGCGGCCATGGGGCATCGGGATCAGCCCGGACGGGAAGATGCTGCTACACCGCGAACGGCTCCTCCGGCGACGTCTCCATCGTCGACGCGGCCACGGGCAGCGTGGTCCGCCGGATCGCCACGGGCGGAAGCCCGTGGGGGATCTCCGTTCCCAGATAGTTCGTAGTTTGTAGTTCGTAGTGGTTTGTAGTTCGTTCTACAAACTACGAACCACCAACTACAAACTACTTCGGCGGTGGCTCGATGTGGATGATCGCGTCGGCGATCTGCGGGTATTGCTGCATCAGCCGATCCTTCACGACATGAGACACGGCGTGCGCCTCCGCGAGCCGCGCGTCCGCCGGAAACCAGACGTGCAGGTCCAGGAACACGTGATCGATCGGGCCGCGCGTGCGGATGTGGTGGCAGCCGAGCACGCCGGACACGCTCATCACCACCTTCCGGATGTCCTCCTCGTCGATCACCACGCGATCCGACAGGATCCCCGACGTGTCGCGCGCGATCTCGAAACCCGTGCGCGCGATCAGCACCGCGATGATCAGGCCGCCGATCGGATCCATCAGCGGGTAGCCCAGCCGGACGCCGGCGAGCGAGATCAAGACGCCAATCGTCGCGTAGACGTCGCGTGCGCGTGTGCACGGAGTCGGCGAGGAGCAGCTCGCTGTTGTAGCGCCGCGCCTCGGCCGCCTCGTAGCGCACGACCCCGACGTTGACCGCCAGCGTCGCGATCATGACGGCGAAGGTGAGGCAGCGTGACCTCGGGCGAGGCGGCGGCGGCGAAGTGCTTCAGGGCCGAGCGGCCGATCTCGAACACCGCCGAGGAACATGAACACGAAGATGCCGGCGGCGGCGAGCGTCTCGAACTTGCGGTGGCCGTACGGGGTGGTCCGCGTCGGGCGGCTTGCGCGCCGCGCGCATCCCGACGAGGCCGATGACGTTGCTGGCCGAGTCCGTGAGCGACTGGAAACCGTCGGAGACGATGCTGACGGCCCCCGTCGCGTAGCCGAGGACCAGCTTCACGCAGGCGACCGTGAGGTTGAGGACCAGGACGCGCGTCAGGACGCGCGTAACCGCCTGGTGGCGGGTGGGGAGGACCAGGCTGGCGCTCCCTAGAACACTTTCGCGTGGCCCATCGGCCACCAGCGAATCTGCACCTTGCCGGCGATGTACTTCTTCGGGACGAAGCCCCAGTCCCGGCTGTCCGATGCTGTTGTTGCGGTGATCGCCCATCACGAAGTAGTAGCCCTCGGGCATCGACCTGCGGGCCCCAGTCGTCGTGGCTGCGATACTCCTGCGGCCACGAAGCTCGTCGTCGAGCCGGACGTCGTTGCGGAAGACCCGTCCGTCGACGATGCGGATCCTGATCCCCTTCTGCGCCGATGATCCGCTTCACGAGCGACGAGCTCGGGCTTCAGCGGGTAGTAGAGCATGACGATGTCGCCGACCTTGGGATCGCCGATGCGGTAGGCCAGCTTGTTGACGATCAGGCGATCCTGATCCTGCGAGCGTCGGCGCCATGCTCATGCCGTCGACGCGCGCCACCTGGACGCCGAAGGTGATGATCAGCGTGGCGTAGACGGCGGCGGACGCCACCGTCCGCAGCCACGCGACGATCTCCTGACCGGCGCGGTTCAACGGCACTAGAAGACTCGCGCGTGCCCCATCGGCCACCAGCGCAGCTGCACCTTGCCGATGATGTAGTTCTTCGGGACGAAGCCCCAGTGCCGGCTGTCGGAGCTGTTGTTCCGGTGGTCGCCCATCACGAAGTAGTAGCCCTCCGGGATCACCTGCGGGCCCCAGTCGTCGTGGCTGCGGTAATCCTGCGGCACGAAGCTGTCGTCGAGCGGGACGTCGTTCCGGAAGACCCGGCCGTCGACGATGCGGACCTGATCGCCCTCTTCCGCGATGATGCGCTTCACGAACGACTTCTCGGGCTTGAGCGGGTAGTAGAGCATGACGATGTCGCCGACCTGCGGGTCGCCGATGCGGTAGCGCGAGCTTGTTCACGATCAGGCGATCCTGATCCTGCGAGCGTCGGCGCCATGCTCATGCCCTCGACGCGCGCCACCTGGAAGCCGAAGGTGACGATCAGCGTGGCGTAGACGGCGGCGGACGCCAGCGTCTTGAGCCACGCGACGAGCTCTTCGCCGAGCCGGTTCAGCCAGAGCGACGTGCCGTCGAGCGCGAGGCGGCTCCGCCGGGATCGCGATGGCGGGATCCCCGGTCATCGGTTCCGCCGGGGCCACGGGTCAGCGCCGGCGGCCCGTAGGCGTCGACCGGCGGCGCATAGGCCTCCACCGGCTGGCGGGAGTGCGGCGGGCAAAGGCCTCCACCGGCGTCTCGCCGAACTGATTGGCGCGGTCCGGAACCGGCTCCGGCGAGGGCGGGGCGAACGGGTCGTCGTTGTGGCTGTCGCTCATAGCTTCAGGTACTCGCGGAGCCGCCGCGTCTGCGAGCGGCTCACCGGGATCTCGGTGCCCTTGCCGTCCTTCATCTTCAGGATGTAGTTCCGGCTGAACCAGGGCACGATTTCCTTGATCTTATTGATGTTCACCAGGTGCGACCGGTGCACCCGCCAGAACACGGCCGGGTCCAGCCGCGTCTGGAGTTCATCCAGTGTCCGATAGTTGGACGTTCCTGACAAGCTGTTCGTTACAACCCGGATCTGGTCGTCCTCGACCGAGGCATGGACCACCTCGTCCGCCTGGACCAGCAGGAACCGCTCCTCCACCTTGATCGCCAGCTGTTCCCGGCGTCCCTGCCGGTCGGCCAGCATCTGCAGCAGGCGCTCGAGATCCGCGGCATCGGCCTCCGGCTTCGGCAGGCTTTGCGGCCGACCGCCTGCCGCTTCCGGGCCCGCTCGACGGCGGCCGCCAGCCGGTCCGGCTCGACCGGTTTCAGCAGGTAGTCGACGGCGTTGACCTCGAAGGCGTCGATCGCGTACTGGTCGAAGGCCGTGACGAACGACCAGCTGCGACTCGAGCCCGGCCTGCATCGACCCGCCGGGCGACCTCGAACCCGGTCAGTCCCGGCATCTGGACGTCGAGCATCACCAGATCCGGCTGGTGCTCTTCGATTACGTTCAGCGCCTCGACGCCGTTGCCGGCCTGGCCGATGATCTCGATGCCGCCGAGCTGCTCGAGCAGGAAACACAGCTCGGCCCGCGCCAGCTGCTCGTCGTCGACGACGATGGTGCGGAGCCGTTCTCCGGCGGTTCCGGTGCCGTGGCATCAGGCGATCTCCGCGCCGGCGACATGCGCAGCTCCGGGATGACGATGCGCGCGCAGGTGCCCTGGCCCGGCACGCTGTCGAGCTGCAGCTGGTAGTTCGCGCCGTAGATGACGCGCAGCCGCTCGTTGACGTTGCGCAGTCCGATGCCGGTGCCCTTCACGCGCGCCGGCGTCGCGCCACCGGGATGCCGATGCCGTTGTCGATGATGTCGATGATGGCGTGGTCGCCGTCGCGCAGGCTGCGGATCGTGACGCGTCCTTCGCCGATCTTGTCGGACAGCCCGTGCTTGATCGAGTTCTCGACCAGCGGCTGCAGCATCATGCTCGGGCACGATCAGATCGAGCGTCGCCGGGTCGATGTGCTTCTCGATCTTCAGCTGCGGCCCGAAGCGGATGCTCTCGATGTCGAGATACTCGTCGATCGCCTCGAGCTCCTCGCGCAGCGTGACGAAGTGCTCCTGGCTGCGCAGCAGCCGGCGCAGCAGCCCCGACAGCTTCACGATCAGCGTCCGCGCCTTCTCCGGCTCCGAGCGGATCAGCGACGAGACCGAGGTCAGCGTGTTGAACAGGAAGTGCGGGTTGATCTGGCTGGCCAGCGCGTCGAGGCGCGACTGCCATCAGCAGCTTTTCCTGCTCCTGCAGCCGGTGCTCGATCCGCGCGCTGTTCCAGATCTTGATCGGGATCGCGACCGAGAGGACCGTCGTCACCAGCACGGCGGCCCACAGCCCCGGCGTCGTCGCGCGGGATGACGAACAGCCGCTGGCGGCCACTGGTAGCCGACCGCCTGCGCGATGATCTCGAGCGCGATCGGCGCCGCGAGCAGGATGACGACCCAGTCGATCTCGAAGCGCCGCACCAGCTTCCAGACGTGGCGGTGCAGGCCCGGTGAAGAAGAGCGGCGAGAAGTGCCAGATCGCCTCCGGCGGGCAGAGCTCGCGGAGGCCGCCGCCCGCGAAGCCGCAGCCGATCGCGAAGGGCAGGGCGCCCCATTCGCCGGCGAACGATCGGCGGGATGCCCAGCATGACGCCGACGATCGCGCCGGCGTAGGGGCCGGCGAGCAGGCCGGCCAGGAAGGCGCCCGGAGAGCGTCAGGTCGGCGCCGTTGTTGTTGAGCAGCAGCCGCCAGATGACCCCGGCGGTCAGCGGCAGGCCGAGGCTGGCCGCGAAGACCAGCCGCTCGGGCCAGTCCCGCTTTTCGGTCAGGCAGGATCCGCCGGAACCACGGAAACCGCACCAGCATCGTCGCGAGCACCGCCCCGACGGCGAGCTTCGCCATCAGGGTGAACAGCAGGACCTGCTCGCTGCTCGGACGGAGTGTGGCTGGACACTTTGGCATACAGTATAATCGATCTCAACATGATTCGTCCGCTCATCATCGGGTTCGCCACCACGCTGCAGCACTTCTTCAAGCCGAAGATCACCGTCAACTACCCGGACCAGAAGATCCCGGTCTTCCCGAAGTGGCGCGGCAAGCAGGTGCTGATGCGCGACGAGAACGGGCTGGAGAAGTGCGTCGCCTGCGGCCTGTGCGCGGTCGCCTGCCCGGCCGACGCGATCTATCTCGAGGCGGCGGAGAACGACGGCAGCGTCCAGGCCGGTCCGCGCTACGCGAGCGTCTACCAGATCCACAAGACGCGCTGCATCTTCTGCGGCTATCTGCGAAGAGGCCTGCCCGGTGTCGGCGATCTTCATGGGCAAGGACTACGAGCTCGCGGTCTACAGCAACAAGGACTTCATCTGGGACAAGACCGACATGCTGGTGCCGGCGCACGGGACGACCGACGACGGCGACGACCCGGCCGCGCTTCGGCGGCGTCCTAGGCGACATCCACGGCGCGTTCGACGCCGCGCGGGCGATCGTCGCGCGCCATCCCGAGATCCCGTTCTGGCTCTGCGTCGGCGACATCGCCGACGAACACGGGCGCTACGAATCGCTCGGCGCCCGCGTCTACTGGATTCACGGCAACAACGACAACTTCGACGCGATCGCCGCGGACGACCTGCCGCAGGACCTCATCCACATCGCCAACGGGTCGATCGTCGAGATCTGCCACCAGGGACGAGCCGATTGTGGAGGTCGCGGGCCTCGGCGGCACGTTCGCGCCGACGTGGTACGAGACGCCGGCGGCGGACCTGCCGCACCCAAAGAAGGGCACGCGCGAAGGCGACCGAGCTCGCCGACAAGCGGCGGCACTTCGTGCGCGAGGAGGTCGAGGCGTGCAAGGCGCTGCGCGGCGACGTCGACGTCTTCCTGACCCACGAGGCGCCGAAGCCGTTCCGCGCGTTTCCCGGCAGGACGCGGACCCGACGCCGGCAAGGCGCAGATCAACGAGGTGCTCGCCGCCATGCAGCCGCGCCTGCACCTGTTCGGGCACCACCATCGCTTCAGCGACGAGGTCGTGAAGGCGTCCGCTCGGTCGGCCTCGACCTGGTGACGCGCTCGTATCTGCTGGTGGATGCGGCCACTCTCGACATCGATCTCGGAGACGTAAGCCGGCCGATACGGCTAAAATCGATCGGATCAGCTCGATGCAGGACCCCTTTCCTCCAGGAGCTCGACACCCGCGTCCTCGTCTGCGACGGCGCGATGGGGACGATGCTCTACGCGCGCGGCATCTTCCTGAACCGGTCGTTCGACGAGCTCAACCTCACGCAGCCGGACCTCGTCGCCGAAGTGCACCAGGCCTACGTGCGCGCCGGGCGCCGACGTCATCGAGACCAACACCTTCGGCGCCAACCGCGTGAAGCTCGGCGCGTTCGGCCTCGCCGACCGCGTGCACGCGATCAACGTGCAGGGGGCGAAGATCGCGCGGCACGCCGCGCGCGACCAGGTCTACGTCGCCGGCGCGATCGGCCCGCTCGGCATCCGCGTCGAGCCGTGGGGCAGGACCGGCGTCGACGAAGCGGAGGAGATCTTCCGCGAGCAGGCGGCGGCGCTGGTCGAAGGCGGCGTCGATCTCTTCGTCCTCGAGACCTTCCGCGACGTCAACGAGATCGGCGCGGCGATCCGCGCCGTCCGCAGCGTCTGCGCGCTGCCCATCGTCGCGCAGATGACGACCGAGGAGGACGGCAACAGCCTGGACGGCGTGGCGCCGGAGTCGTTCGTGCCCGATCTCGAGGCGCGCGGCGCCGACGTGGTCGGCCTGAACTGCAGCGTCGGCCCGGCGGCGATGCTCGAGACGCTCGAGCGGATGGCGCGCGTGGCGCACGTGAAGCTCGCCGCGCAGCCCAACGCCGGCAAGCCGCGCGAGATCGAGGGCGCAACCTCTATCTGTGTTCGCCCGACTACATGGCGTCATGCGCGCGGCGCTTCATCAACGCGCGGCGTGCGCCTGGTCGGCGGCTGCTGCGGGACGACGCCGGATCACATCCGCGCGATCAAGACGGCCGTGCGCTCGCTCGCGCCCGGCGCGCCGCGCGCGGCGACGCAGGACGGCGGCGCCGGTCCGGCGCCGGCCGCGCCGCTGCTTCCGCCGGTGCCGCGCGAGCAGAAGTCGCGCATGGCGAACACGCTCGCGCGCGGCGGCTTCGTCGGTCAGCGTCGAGCTGATGCCGCCGCGCGGCTTCCAGACCGACGCGCTCGATCGAGCAGGCGCGCCGGCTGAAGATCCACGGCGTGGATCTCGTGAACATCCCCGACAGCCCGCGCGCGAGCGCGCGGATGAGCGCGCTGTCGGCCGCCGTCCTGGTCCAGCAGCAGTCGGGCGTCGAGACGATCCTCCACTACGCCTGCCGCGATCGGAACCTGCTCGGCATGCAGTCGGACCTGCTCGGCGCGCACGCGATGGGCGTGCGCAACGTGCTGCTCGTCACCGGCGATCCGCCGAAGGTCGGCGACTATCCGGACGCGACGGCGGTGCCCGACGTCGATTCGATCGGCCTCGCCAACGTCGTCGTCGCAGCCTGAACGGCGGCGCTCGACATCGGCGGCCAGCCGATCGGCAGCCCGACGGCGTTTCACATCGGCGTCGCCGTGAACCCCGGCGCGCTGAACCTCGACGAGGAGCTGCGGCGCTTCGCCTACAAGGTGGAGGCGGGCGCCGAGTTCGCGATCACGCAGCCGGTCTTCGACGCGGCCGAGTTCGCGCGCGTTCGTCGAGCGCGATCCGGCGCGCACGACGATTCCGATCCTGGCGGGCATCATGCCGCTCGAAAGCGCGCGCCACGCCGAGTTCATGGCCAACGAGGTGCCCGGCGTCCGCATCCCCGACGCCGTCGTCGAGCGGATGCGCCGGGCGGACGCCGACGGCCGCGCCGCCGGACGAGGGCATCGCCGATCGCGCGCGAAATCGCTGGCTGAGATCCGCCCCCTGGTCCAGGGCGTGCAGATTTCGACTAGCGCCCGAAGGCGCGTCGAGACGGCTCGTTGGGGCTGCATCTGCAGGCATTTCCTTGCCCCTGTCCAAGCCAACGGGATATAGTCCAGAAGCTTATGGCCTTATTCGAGCGCAAAGCCTGACGCTGAGAACGTGACCGGCGACGCGGCCACACGGGCCCTGTCGGTCGCGGTCGTCGAAAACGCCTTTGTCGAAGCGGTCTACGACAAGGTTTCCGTCGTTTACGACCTCACCTACGGGCCCACGCTGCATCCCGGCCGGCTGCAGGCGATCGAGCGCATGGGCATCAAGGCAGGGGATCGCGTGCTCGAGGTGGGCGTCGGCACCGGCATCAACCTGTCGCTCTATCCCGCGCGAGGCGCACGGTCACCGGGATCGACTTCACCGCCGTCCATGCTCGAGAAGGCGCGCGAGCGCGCCGCCCGCGAAGAACGCCGCCCCGTCCGGCTGCTGCAGATGGACGCCGCCGACCTGAAATTCGCGCGACGACTCGTTCGACATCGTCTACGCGCCGTACCTCATCAGCGTGGTGCCCGATCCGGTCAAGGTCGCGCAGGAGATGCGCGCGTCTGCCGCCCCGGCGGCCGCGTCATCATCCTGAATCACTTCCTCAGCCCGAACCGGTTCCTCTCGCGCATCGAGCGCCTGATCTCGCCCGCCACCATTCACATCGGCTTCAAGGCGGATCTCGACCTGCCCGCGTTCCTGGCGCAGGCGGAGCTGCAGCCGGTGTCGATCGAAAAGGTGAACTGGCCGAGGATCTGGTCGCTCGTGACCGTGCGTCAAGTAGCGCCTAGAAGGGCTTCTCCAACGACTCCGACTGCGGGTGAAGAGCTCCGCCCCGTTCTCGGTGATGTGCAGGTCGTCCTCGAGGCGCACGCCGAACTCCCCGCGAATATAGACCCCGGGCTCGTCGCTGAACGATCATGCTGCGGCTGCAGCGTCAGCGCCTTCTCCCAGCCGAACATGTTGTTCTTCACCAGGTACGGCCATTCGTGGCCGTCCATGCCCATGCCGTGGCCGACGCGGTGGCGTGAAGTACTTGAAGCCGGGACCGTAGCCGGCGTCGGCGATCACCTTGCGCGCGGCGGCGTCGAGCGCCTCGAGCGGCACGCCGGGCTTCGCGGCCTTGCAGCGTCGCGGTCTGCGCGCTGCTTGACGATGTCGAAGACCGTGTTCATCTTGTCGGTCGGCTTGCCGAGCACGAACGTGCGCGTGATGTCCGGACTGGTAGCCCTCGACCGCGCAGCCGCCGTCGACCATGATGATCGTGCCCTCGCGGATCGTCTGCGGCTGGATCGAGCCGTGCGGGAGCGCGGTGTATTCGCCGACCTGCACGCCGGCGCCGCCGGGAAGCCGAGGCGGTCGTGCGCCTGCGTCGATGAGGCCGCCGACCGTGTTCTGCGTCATGCCCGGCTTCAGCGCGCGGTACGACCGCTTCGTAGCCTTCAGCGTCACCTGCGACGCGAGCCGCATCAGCTCGATCTCGTGCGGCTCCTTGATCATCCGGCAGCCGGCGACGACCGGCGTGGCGCTGACCAGCTTCGAGCTGCGGCGCGGCCTGCGCGACGCTGTCGCTCCACACGAACTTGGTCGTCTCCTCGATGCCGAGCGCGCCGGTGGCGACGCCGCGATCCTTCAGCCCGCTGCGCGACGAGCGCGTAAGGACTCTCGTCCTCGTTCCAGGTGCGGACGTCCGCGGTGCGCGCCGCCGAACGGCCCGAGCGCGATCTGCTCGCGCGCGCGGTCTTCCTCGAACGCCGGGCAGACGAAGAACGGTTCCCCTTCGCCGGGATGACGCAGGCGGTCAGGCGTTCGCCGCCGCCCCAGCGGATGTTGGTGAAGTAGACGAGCGAGGTGCCCTGCGTCAGCATCAGCGCGTCGATCTTGTGCTCGGCCATCAGCCGCTGCGCCTTCTCGATGCGGCGCGCGCCGCTCCTCGTTGGTGATCGGCTTGGCCTGCGCGCGCATGGAGGTCAGCGCGCGGCGAGCGACGGCGGCAGCCGCGGCGGCGGCCTGCGGCTCGCGGCGAGCTGCGCGGCGCCCGGCTGCACCGAGCGCGGCGGCGGAGGACCAGAGAAATTGCGGCGAGTGAACATGGTGATCTCTCGGATACTTGCCGCCTAAAGGCAGAAGCACACGAGCTCAATATGAGCATCTGTAGCTTGCCGCCTTTGACGAAGTCCGCGTCAGCGCGGAAGACGACGCGACGCGCGGCAGATCATATCCGCAATGACGTCGGCGCCGTCGGTGCGCGGGCTCTCGCGGCGGCGGCGGTGGCGCCGACCGCGGCGTCGAGCGCCGCGCGCCAGCGGCCCGCGAGCAGCGCGTCGTTGTCCAGATACGCGCAGCGCAGGTAGCGCGGCATCTCGCGCACGAGGACGTCGTATTCCGGCGAAGCGGCCGCGCGAGGTGTAGACCATCGCCGTGTCGTTGGCGATGCACTCCGAGATGATCCCGTAGCCCGGCTTCGTCAGCACGACGTCGACGGCGCGGACGAGGTCCTCGTAGCGCAGGCCGGCGTCGTAGATCGCCGCGTCCGGCACCGCGCACGACGTGCCACGACGCGCGTCGAGGTCGAGCGCGTCGAGGTCGATGCCGGTCGACGCCGTAGCCGCCGAACGACGGCAGCGCCAGCCGGCGATCGTCGTCGGCGGCAGGCCGAGCCGCGCGCGCGTCTCGGTCGGCGCGTGCGTCGCGTGCCGCGCGACGAACGGCACGTCGGTCGCACCTGGCTTCTGGAAGCGACGTCTCGAACCCGCCGTGCATCGGCAGCCGCCACGCGGCGTCGGCGCGGCGATAGGCCTGCCTGGATCGTCGGTGAATCAGGTCCGGCGCCGCGTCGAGATGCTCGCGCGTACTCGGCGTAGATCCAGTCCCAGGTGAAGTTCGAGACGACGACCGACGGGACGCCGGCGCGCGCCGCCGCGGCGCAGCCGAGCGGCGGGGCGTCGGCGACGACGAAGCGCGACGTCGCGCGCGCTGAACAGCGCCGCCTCGGCCGCGCGCGCGCGCGTCGAGCGTCGCGTAGAAGTCGCGGCCGCGTCGCGCGATGCGTCGCCGCCGCGTCGAGGCGCGAGGCTGTCGATCTGCACGACGCCGGTGTCGCACGGCCGATCGTCCAGCATCGAACGGCGACGGTCGACGGTGCGCTCGAGCAGCCAGCGGCGCGACCGCGGTGCGCAGGAAGATCGCGACGATCGGGCCGCCGCGCGCGCGAACGCGTTGACGATCTCGATCTGCCGCGAGGCATGGCCGAAGCCATGGCCGCTGATGTAGAACGCGACGAGTGCACGGACCGGACCAGACAGATCAGTGCCGTGCGTGCTGATTCCGTGGCTGACTCGCGCGGCGTTCACGTTGGCAGTGCCGCGGCGGCCGCTCGCGGCGATGCCGCCGGAGCGCTGTCGAGGTCCGCGGCCACCGCCGGCAGCGCGACCTTCAGGACGTCCTCGAGCGTCGCCGCCGGCACGAAGGTCATGTCGCGGCGGACCTCCTCCTGCAGCTCGAGCGAGATCCTGCATGTTCGCCTGCGGCAGGATGACCGTCTTGATGCCGTGGCTGCCGCGCGGCCAGCGCCTTCTCGCGGATGCCGCCGATCGGCAGCACCAGTCCCGACAGCGTGATCTCGCCGGTCATCGCGACGTCGGCTCGGACCGGCACGCCGCGCGCGGCGGAGACGATCGCGGTCGCCATCGTGACGCCCGCCGACGGGCCGTCCTTCGGGAATCGCGCCGGCCGGCACGTGGATGTGCAGATCGTGCTTGGTCAGCATCTCCGGCGCGATGCCGAGCGACGCCGCCATCTGCCGCACGTGGCTGAGCGCGGCGCGCGCCGATTCCTGCATCACGCTGCCGAGCTGGCCGGTCAGCGTGAGATGGCCGGCTGCCGCCGGGCAGCAGCACCGCCTCGATGTAGAGCACGTCGCCGCCGACTTCGGTCCACGCCAGGCCGGTGGCCACGCCGGGACGCGACAGGCGGAACGCGCCGTCCGACCGGAAGCGCGCCGGTCCGAGATAGTCCGGGCACGTCCTTCGTCGGTCACGTGCCCGATGTGCGGCGTCGGTCGCGACGCTTCGCCGCGACCTTGCGCGCGATCGCGCCGATCTGCCGCTCGAGCGAGCGCACGCCCGCTTCGCGCGTGTACTCGGAGATCACGCGCCGCAGCGCGTCGTCGTCGATGATGCAGCTGCTCGGGCGTCAGGCCGTGCTCGTCGCGCTGCCGCGGCACGAGGTACATCTTCGCGATGTGGACCTTCTCCTCCTCGGTGTAGCCGCTCAGCTGGATGATCTCCATGCGATCGAGCAGCGCCGGATGGATCGTGCCGAGCTGGTTGGCGGTCGCGATGAAGAGCACGTTCGACAGGTCGATCGGGACCTCGAGGTAGTGATCGCGGAACGCGTGGTTCTGCGCCGGGTCGAGCACCTCGAGCAGCGCCGCCGCCGGATCGCCCTGCACGCCGACCGAGATCTTGTCGATCTCGTCGAGCATGAGCACCGGGTTCGACGACGCCGGCGGTCTTCAGCGCCTGCACGAGGCGCCCGGGCATCGAGCCGATGTAGGTGCGGCGATGGCCGCGGATCTCCGCCTCGTCGCGCACGCCGCCGAGCGAGATGCGGACGAACTTGCGGTTCATCGCGCGCGCGATCGACTGGCCGAGCGACGTCTTGCCGACGCCCGGCGGGCCGACGAAGCAGAGGATGGGGCCCTTCATGTC
>ERZ1370068.3493-contig-2603_pt1 | contig 21284 bp, 34 predicted proteins | sample MGYA00561227_ERZ1370068 | MGnify/ENA primary metagenome ERZ1370068 (study PRJEB38410, sample SAMEA6850437) | metagenome | study: Metagenomic assessment of the ecological functions of the soil: analysis of the soil microbiota associated with the... | reverse complement strand
ATTGTTGCTCGACGTTACTCCATTATCACTGGGTATCGAAACAATGTGGTGGAGGGATGACGACTTTGATCCCGAAGCAATACAACGATACCTACGAAGAAATCTGAAGTGCTTTTCTACTGCCAGCGTGATAACCAACCCGGTGTGCAGACAGTTGCCACGTACTGCAGGGTGAGCGCAGTATGAGTAAGCGACAATAAGAGTCTTGGCATATTCAATCTTGATGGTGTCTCCACCTGCTCCAAGAGGTCTTCCGCAAATTGGAAGTAAACATTCGATATCGATGCGAACGGTATTCTGCACGCAGACCGCAAAAGACAAGGGAACAGGCAAAGAGCAGAAGATACATATCGGAGGCGTGGTTCTGGCTCTGAGCAAGGACGAAGCTGAAAAGATGAAGGCCGCAGGTTGAAGCGCCAATGGTGGCTTACCGATAAGGCCGAAAAGAGAAAAAGTAGATAAGTCGAACCATGAGCAAGACAGTCTCGTGTTCCAAACAGAAAAGCAACTGAAAGAATATGGCGAAAAGATTCCTGCCGATAAAAAATCAACTATTGAGGCTGCGGTCAATAAATTGAAAGAAGCGCATAAAGCTCAAAACATATCGGGCATTGATGCAGCCGGCGACTGAATCTCGAATAATGCGTGGACGGCAAAGCGAGCCGTGGATATTTATAACCAGCAGTCCGCCGGTGGTGCCCGCACAACCAGGGCCTGATGGAGGACAACAACCCGCAGAGTGGTAATACAAGTGGTGCAGGTGCTGGTGCCGGGAAGATGTGACGGACGCGCCATATGAGTGGAAGTCGGTAACAGATGCCACACCCTGAGCCTGTCGCCAAGGGAGCCTGTCGGAAGGGAGCCTGCTCGAAGGAGCCTGAATACGACCGGAGAGCCTGCCGAAGGGTGAATTGAGAGATCAAGATTTTGTTGAACGACAATAGTGCCTGCGCGTAAGGCGGGCTTTTGTATGCGTAGCCCAAAACACTTTAATTGCCTGGGTCAGGATTTCTTGTTTTATTTGCTACATGAAGCTCGCCCTTCTGTCGATGAATATTTTCATTAACCTGCTAGCCCGAACGGGTAATACAGATGCTGTTAGCCAACCCGCCTCAAATCATTCCGACACATTGAATATCTTAACCAGCGCCAACTACATCTATTATTATGGTAGCTCCTCGCGGAAGTTATGTTCAATTTCAACGCGACTAGTGCGCGACACGTTATATTCGTCGTTTACCTTTTCCAATCCGATGGCATATATGATTCACTCATGATCATACTAAAGGTTCAGGAATACTAAGACCTGAATGACCAATCAAAGAAAGCAATTTGACCCTTATTCCGCAAGCAATCCCACTACCACGAGGGGAAATTAACCGATACCGAAATTTTATTCATCGAGGCGACAGAAAAGCGACGAAAGACGAATAAGCTGGCGCCAAAGCTTCAGTTCGCAGCGCGGGCTTCTCCAAACTGTTTTCCTATTGACGTAAAAATCAACCGGCCTCTTAACCCAATTTGTTTCAATTTTAACAAGTATTGCTTTAACTTGTGATTGCTTAGCTCTGCACGAATTTTGTTCCATGTGGAAGCCACTACGCAAACCGTCTTACGATTTAAAACAACCACCAGAGACGATCATCCGATTCCTTGATGAAAGCCAATGAATACCGGTCCCTTATCGCCGGCTTAATTCAGAACTAACCTTTATATGAAAGAAGCTTTGCTGGTTCGTCCTCCTGCTCATAGCACGCCCTTGCTTTTCCCAAACTATTGTTGTCAATACTCCCGACTCTTTATTTTATGGTAAAACCAGGGACATTATGCGGATTTTCCTGGGGTGGCACCTATTGCGGTACTACGGGAATATTTAGTACGGCTATGTTCAAAGACACGCTTTATATCCTTACAACAAATAGCTCTCCTATACAGGATGAAATGGGCGATCCCCGGCTGACTTGTGCATTGCTGACCCGCTTCCCAACGAACGATCCGTTTAATTCTCGGAGGAACCACGATCAATTCCATGACAACCGACAAATACGGGATGATCTACACTGCCGATGGCTGACGACCGATATCATCCGTTATAATCCTATATACAAACTCTGTGCAGGTACTTCGGCCGTGTAGGAGTGTTCCCAGGTGGCGATATGATGTTTCATAAGGAGATAAACTCTTACTTGCGACGGCCATCAATGGAATTTATGAGGTGAATTTGAATCAAATCCATCGGCAAGCCAATCCTACATGTCTGCCGATGGACATAATTTTTAAGGGCTCGTCTCCCCGTCCCCTTTTGATTGTACCAAGAACAAATATTACGGTCTTGAAGTATCGGAACCTTCCGAGACGAAATTATATGAGCTGGATTTGGAGAACAGGTCGGTAGGTGCGTTCGCCTGTAGTTTACCCAAACAAATATATGATGACGCCACAGCGTGGATGATGGCAATACCATCGGGGTAAGCATTGATAGCATTCTATGTGGATGCTCCTGGTGGTAACGAATCGCTCGCCAATTCTTCAGTTCATCGTCTATCACTGCATCAGATGGCCCGCTAACTTATTTGTTAGATGGCGCTACAACGAATACCACCGGGATCTTTCCTGGCTTGTCCGAAGGCCCGCATTCGATTAAGATCACTAACTCGATTGGTTGCGTGAAAGACTCTTCCATTGTTGTCCGACATGGATTAACCCAGGTAACGATCAACAAAGTGGACCCGTGAGCTGCGATCAGCAAGATGGCATGATCACCATCAACGCTACTTCGTAGGCTATTCTCTTACGCATTAGCATTGATGGTGGATTTTCAAACCAATCCCATATTTGCTAATCTTAACCAGGGCCCGCACACGATAAAGACTCGTGATGCCGGTGGATGTGAAAGGGATACCACGATATATCTCTGGTACCAGGTGCGACCAAGTTATTTTTCATCTTTTACAACAACCCCCGACAATATGCGACAGCAGAAGTGGAAGTATCAGTGTAAATCTTGCGCCGGGAATCAATCCTTTGATATTACCGTGGCCCTCTCTTTCACGGTCCGAAAACAGGCGCTTTCTGCCTCTTCAGAACATGGACACTGGTTATTACCCGGTTTCATTATTTTTATCATCAGAATGGCTGCCGTTTTGATACCATTATCAGAATTGATGGCATTTTACAATGAACGACCCAAGCGATTGACGGTGGAGATCGTCGACCAGAAATGTAACATCGATGATGGCTCGATCAGGATTTCAACAAGCGGGGCCTCGGCGACCCTTATCTCATTAATTTTAACAGCAGCGGCTATGGCCCCAACACAGATCAACACGGCGCTTGCACCAGGAAACTACGCCAATCAGTGCAAGGATAAAAACACATGCACCTTCGATACTGTTGCGATTGTCAAACCTTATATTTTGTCACCCTCGACCCGGTCCGTTGACAAAAACCGGATCCGACCTGCACTCAGCCTCATGGCGGAACTAGGATAGGATGGCTTACAGGCACTCAATCGCCGTATTATATCAGGTACAGAAACACGAAGTACGCCAATGGAGCATCTATTGATGGAGTCACCAAGGGGCGGTTACAATTTTCAATACTAAATAAAGTGACAATTGCGGAGATTGGACACTCGTAAATGTGTCTCGTTGAATTTAAAACAGGATCCCGAATGTGATTTTTGTCTTTGTCTCTGGAGCGCATTTACTCCCAATAATGATGTGGCTCTAAATTAGATTTGCTCATACCTTATTTAGGGAGCCGGAATTACTTCTTTCCAGTTTAGCGTCTACAATAGGTGGGGACAGCTTGTGATAGTGTAACAATCCAGAGAGAAACCGCGCGTGGATGGAAAATTTCGGGCAGATCACAACCCAGTGGGGTCTATGCATGGTCGCCGACCTATAAACAACAGAAAGCAACCCGGCCCAAAAACTGGCTGAAGCCGAACCCTTTACGCTGATCAGGTAGCACCGAAACCTGCCGATACCTTGCTCCAGTGGCGGCAAAAGGCCGCAACACCGGGGCGAGGCGCTGCAGCTCGACTCCACTAAAGCGCAACTCACCGACCAACTAGGGACTATTCATTTCCTTGCCTTGACCTGCAACCAACACAGCAGTAAGTTTGTCTAAGATTTAAAATGAAAGGAGGATGAGATGAAGACAAAACGAAAAATCAACTTTATCAGACAAAGAAGAACTGAAAAAACAGCGGCAGAAGCTAAAGCCATTGTTGGATCGACTCGTCCATTTACCGGCCGAAAAAAGGTCGCCATTAGGGGACTCTCGGTTTATGGAATGGTCGTTAGTAACGGTTAGGCTATTTCAACTCTCAATAAATTTCTAAGGATTCTTTTAAAGCCATGTTATCATGGCTTTTTACTTTTGCTCAAATAAATATCATGGAAACCGAAATATTCACGCTATGCGACTTTGCTCAGGACGCCGGCGGGAAATTGACCATTGTAGGCACTTTTGATCAGATCAGCTCTGCCAACTTTCCTGTCACCATCCTTCCTGCTCTGCCCTGGCTTGCCGCCTGCGTTTTTCTGAAAAGGAAAAGGGCACGCATCACTTCAAACTTAGATTGATCGATTCGAAAGGAAGAGAAGTGATCCCCTCGATAGAGGGATCGATCAATGTGAGTATGCCTGCCAACAATCAATATGCTGCCATCAATATTGTCGGTAATCTTAACCAGTTGAAATTTGAAAAAGAAGGCAGGTACTCGTTTGAATTGTACCTGGATGATAACTGGGTAAGCGGCTTTGCCCTTTAATCTGGTAAAGGCGGGATAGTCCCTCGCTTCGGGATATGGAAGCGATCTGGTTTGCTACTTTTGCCCTTACTGCCAGGCTTGCAATTCCTATCTGCTTGTTTTTTTCTTATTCCATACCGTCAGCATCACTCTTGCAGGACCCGTCACGTGAACAATATATTTGCCAGGCCCATTCGGTTTTATGGTTCCTCGGGAAATAGTCACGTTCAAGTCCTCGCCTTTACCTTGTCTGCATTAATTGTAACCTCATTATCCCTCGCCCGCGACAATTGTATATGGACTGAAGTCAAGGTTATCATCGATCACACTGGAAAGTTACCGGTTGTTTCCGGTAGGCATTCACTTTTTTCCATTCTGGATCGCCGGTTGCCAATCACCTGAATGCTTCAGTATTCTTATCACTTCAGCTTCCATTCCATAGCCTTCATTGGTCAGGGCCTTAAAGTCGGTAACCTACCGTCTTTGCCAACGATGAACTGAATATAAACCGTGTATACGCCGGCCGGCGCTCCGTTGTCGATCGGGATGTTGGGATCCAGATTCCTTTCAAGGAATTTTTTCCAGGCTTCGAAGCCGCCAGGATACTCCGCTTCAATCTCGGCTTCTCTCGAAGACCCTCAGATCGGCTGAATCTTCCTGCGGCTGCGAGGAGGAGCGCAGTGAAAGCAATAAAAATGAGGCAAAGACGGCAATCGCATGGATTTTCATAACAATAAGTTTAACGAAAGATATTTCAACAAAACTTATTTTTCCAATTTGTCCGCGGGAAATCTTCGATTCACTAAAGAAAACCACCAATTGACGCACTTACTTCTTTGTTTATAACCCGTATCGTCGTACATTTGCACCATCAATTTTTGAGCTTTGTACAGTACTTACAATAGGATGATTCAACTTGCTGCCTAAGATTCTAACGATTCCCAGGTTTTCTTCCAATTGCTCAAAGTTTATTTCGTAACAAATTAAAACAAAGGAGATATATCATGACGAATGATGTGATGCCATCTATTGGTCCAGATGGAAGCAGAAGAACTGCAGAAACTGGTAACGGAAGTAAAAGAGACAGTAGCGACATTAATTCAACTACCTGGAAACCAAGAAAAAAACTTTCGGGTCGCTGGATATGTGGAATATCCCGCAGAAATTTCAAATCAGCTAATGACCTGATGAAAAGAAGTTAAGTTGGTTTCTTTAATACTTCATCAAGGCCGTCCTGCTTTAAGGGCGGCTTTTCTTTATCTGACGATAACAGCGGGCCGACGAGTATGCGATACCTTCTTGAGACAACTTGATTTCGGGAAGATTCAGGGCTAAAGCCCATTGATAGATAGTAGGTGCGCACCCAAGCCTAACCGCGTGTTGCCGAAGCTTTAGCGTGGTGGCACAAGGCTTGGGTTAGTTATATGCATTCATCAATGTGTGGATTAGTGTTTGCCTCGCGTTGGCGTACCTCGGTAAGAGGAAGGTGTGTCTGCGGGGGTATCATTTAACCCCATGCTTTAGCATGGGGTCGGAGGCTGCTTATAATAAGAAAACCTGTCCCAAGCGAAAGCAAGACAGGCTGAAGTATTCAATAAGTTTTGCGTCACACTATGTCAAGCGCCTTCACAAAAGAGGTGGTCACAAAAGGAAGAGTAAGTGTAAGCCATGTGCGATGATCAATAATAGCAAAATACCAACGCCGCCGCAGATAGCAAGGAATACAAGCCAGTAAATTCCTTTGTGTTTCCTTTGTTGCTCCATGGGTTTATAAAATTTTATGCAAAAATAAGTCCGGCACGCTTGAATTAAGAAATGAGTTTTACTTGATTTTTATTCTACGCCTTGTGACTATTACTACCAGCGAAAGAAAAAATGCGATCAATGCAACGATCCATTTCACTGATAACAATAACATGGTAGCGCCCAAATTCATCACCGATCACCGGTTCTTTCAGCCATTTCAACAGATATAGGTTTTCGGTAATGTCGCCCGCCCATGCCAACATTTGACAAGCTGCCAGCAGAAAGAATAATTTCCGTGAACCCCTACCGACGAAAACCGTTTCACGGGCCATCATGCAGCAATGACGCTATGGCCGGGAATATACACCAGCCATCAACACAAAATCAAAATGCAAGATGATAATCCAGGAGAGTAGCTACCCGATTGATCAAGATGGGACAGCACTTGCGATGACCTTTTCTTTGGAATAAAACAACTCGAGACCGAGGATCGTAGAACTTTTTCTCCATCGACACCAAAATCAGCTTTCCATCCATTTCATACAGAAAATGCGGCCACGGCAAGACCGGAACAAAATAGAAAGAGCTTTGTCCAATTGTTGCTAGCTTAAACGCATGCAGTCAGGTTCTTTGGATGATTTATTTGAAATAAAAATACGAACCTTGCGGGTTTTCTTTTATTTTCGTGAAAATGTGTATCTTAGACACAACGAACAGCGACCAATAATAGAACCAACGATTGCAATGAAGCTTCAGTTTTACCTTCGTTTTCATACGGAATTCGGGCAGACTTTGTGGATAAGCGGGAATATGGACGAACTGGGAAATAATGATCCGACCGCTGCATTGCCCATGCAATACCTCGATAGCGAATTCTGGACGGCAACCAGTTGAAATCAATAAAAAGAGCCTGCCCAAAAGCGGCCTGTTCATATACATACTTTTTAAAAACAAGGAAGGCGGAACTCGTCAACGAATGGGGACATGACAGGATCATTGAGCAGTTTCGTAAGGATCTCAAGGATATAAAAGTTGTAGATACCTGGAACCATGCAGGAGAATATGAGAACTCATTTTTACCGCACCATTCACAAAGGTATCTACTCAAACATCCTCGCGCCGGGAACAAGGCAGAAACCTCCAAAGCATTTCAGCACATATTTTCAAAGTCAAAAGCCCCATTGCTAAAAAGACATGAAGTTGTTTGCCTCCTTGGAAGCAACGAGGCTTTGCAAGATTGGAACGAAGTAGATCCTGTGTTGCTGTCAAAAAGATGGATGATTGGTGGTCGGTCACAATTGACATGGCCGGAAACGAGACTACCTGCTGCCTATAAGTATGGATGTCTACAATACCAAAGAAAACAACTTTGTCGGCTAGTGAAAAAGGTGATAACCGTCTAGTGCATGACGACGCGGAAAAAATAAAGTAACGGTTTTACATGATGGCTTTATTCATTTGCCAAACGATACATGGAAAGGAGCGGGCGTAGCGATTCCCGTGTTTCAGTCTTCGTAGTAAAAACAGTTTTGGTGTCGGTGAATTTACCGATATCAAAGTTGCTGGTTGACTGGGCAAAGGAAACCAGACCTGAAGCTGATCCAGATCCTGCCGATCAATGATACGATGGCGCACACATAGCTGGCTGGATTCTTATCCTTACGCAGCCATTTCAGCATTTCGCCCTTGCATCCTTTGTATATTAATCTGGCTAAGGTAGCCGGTAAAAAACATGCAGGACAAGGTCAAGTGCATTGAAGAAGAAACAAAAGCAGTTAAATGGGCTTCGTGTCGTGGACTACGAGGAGGTGATGAATTTTAAGATGGCTATGTTGAAAGAACTTTACGAGGTAATGGGTGACAATGATCTCGGTTCACGACGATTACCAGCGAGTTCTTCGATGAGCAACAAACACTGGTTGCAACCTTATGCTGCATTTTGTTATTTCAGGGACAAGTATGGATCGTCTCACTTATGAAGAATGGAGGGCAAATGGTGACCTATGACAAAGACTGAAATAGATCGCCTGTTTTCGGCAGATCTTCTTTGCAAAAAGAGGTGAACTTTTATTGCTTCGTTCAATATCACTTTGCACATCCAGCTCAAAGAAGCCGCGGACTATGCACATAAAAAAAGGAATTGTGCTGAAAGGAGATATCGCCATCGGTATTTATCGCCACGGCTGTGATGCCTGGGTAGCGCCGGAGTTGTACAATATGAATGAACAGGCGGGTGCACCACCTGGACGACTTTTACTGCTGTGGGGCAAAACTGGGAGTTCCCTACGTACAACTGGAGACGGATGCAGGAAGATGGATTTGCGCTGGTGGAAGCAGGCGATTTGAACAGATGAGCAATTACTTTGATGCCTTCCGAATCGATCATATTTTGGGCTTTTTCCGTATATGGACCATCCCATCGCATGCTGCTCAGGGGATCATGGGAAGATTCGTTCCTGTCTGCCCATCCATTTTGTTGAATTTGGTGAAAACGGTATCTGGTTCGACGATCAGCGTTTTTGCAAACCATTCATCACCGACACAGTGTTGAATGAGATTTTCGGAGCTGACTTTGTCGGAGCAGCAAGATCGCAATTCCTTATACCGAATAAATTTTCGGGTTATGACCTGCTTACCTGAATTTGTCCACGCAAGACAGGTCGAGGCTTATTTCAATACGTTACCTGATAATCAGCTTGCAATGAGAAGCTGAAGGCCAGGCTTGTTTGACCTCATCTCAAACGTGATATTTTTCGAACAGGAAGGTTCGAAGGGCCAGGAGTATCATTTCAGGATTTCGATGGAAAAAACAACATCGTTTAAATACCTGATCCCACATATTCAGACATAAACTGAAAGGAGCTCTACATATAAATTATTTTTTCCGTCAGCCAGGATGATTTCTGGAAAAAGAAGCCATGCAGAAACTGCCTCAACTAAAGAATGCAACCAATATGCTGGTCTGTGGCGAAGATCTTGGAATGGTGCCTCATTGCGTGCCGGATGTAATGAAGCAATTAGGTATTCTCAGCCTGGAAATTCAACGAATGCCCAAAAGACATCAATAAAAGAATTCTTTCATCCCAATGATGCACCTTATTTGTCTGTGATCACACCGTCGACCCATGACATGAGTACCATTCGTGGTTGGTGGGAAGAAGAACCGTGAGAGAACACAGCGTTTCTATAATCATGTTCTGGGTCAATGGGGTGATGCGCCCTATTTCTGTGAATCACTGGGTCAACCGGGCCATTGTATTACAACATTTATATTCACCGGCCATGATGGAGCATTTTTCATGACTGCAGGATATTCTAGGAATGAGTGAAATCGCTTGCGACGCGAAAATCCCGCATGAAGAAAGGATCAATAACCCTGCTATTCCCAAACACTACTGGCAGTACCGATGCATATGACCGGGAGGACCTGATTAAACAAAAAGAGTTTAACCGGGAGCTCGGCGATTATATCATCAATAGCGGCAGGTGAGGCTTACTAAAGCAATCGGTTTGATTCTTTCCGATTCTTACAGGAAGCCATAATCACGTATGCAACCTGGCATAACCAGGAATAGTTTAAACATTTAGTTTTGTGACATGAAACTTCAATACTGGTCTTATGATCTGCAAATTCCGCCACCCGTTTCACGATCTCAAAAGGTAACAAAGACGCATCAACCTACTTTGATTGTTGAATTGGAGCACCTCGGCGTCAAAGGTTGCGGCGAAGCGCCTGCTATCGCTATACTACAATATCCCTGTACGAAAAGATGATTGAGGACCTGGAACGGAAAAAGACCTTTATCGAAAAATTTGCCTTTACCGAGCCCTGAACGCTACTGGCATTATCTCCATCATTTATTACCGCAAAAACAATTTCCTGGTTTGTGCACTGGATATTGCGGCATGGGACATGTTTGGCAAATTAAAAAAAAAAAACTCACGAGCTGTGGAATGGTGATATTTCAAAAACCCGATCACCGATTACACCATTGGCATTGACAGCATTGATAAAATGATCGCCAAGCTGAAAGAAAAACCCTGGCCCATCTATAAAATAAAGGTCGGGACGGCGCGACGATATTGCGATTGTCAAAGCCTTAAGACGAAAATACTGACAGCGTGCTGCGGGTCGATGCCAATGCAGCCTGGGATGTTGATCACGGCCCTCAAATTGATCCCCAATTAAAGGAACTCGGAGTTGAATTTGTCAGAGCAACCACTGGCAAAAGATAATTGGGAGGGGATGAGTAGGTTATTTAAAGAATCTTCTTACCTTTAATAGCAGACGAAGCCTGTGTCTTTGAAAACGACGTGGATAAGTGCAAGGATCATTTCCACGGCATCAATATCAAATTAACCAAGTGCAGCGGCATTACCCCGCTCTTGCGGATGATAGAAAGAGCAAGGGATCTCGGCCTCAGTGTAATGATCGGCTGCATGAATGAATCCACTGTGGGCTCGGCAGCAGTTGCCCATTTACTACCCTTCATCGACTATGTTGACATGGACGGTCCCTTACTACTTACAAGGAGGACGCTCGCAACAGGAATTCAATATGACTATGGAAAGATCATGTATAGTGATGCTCCCGGTCTCGGGATCAGCTTATACAGGTTTGTTTCAGAAGTAAGTGTTGTCCTGTAAAGTCATATTGTGGTTATGTTTGCAACAATAAGACTTAAGGGCAAATAGCAGTATTGCCGTGGTTTTATTCATCGGTTGGAAAATCTTTATGCTACCCTTCTTATTGTGTTTGCAAGTAGATGCGAGGTCCCAGCAAGAATTTTTGCGAGAGAGGCGTCCATTTCGATCTCTGCGGGTCTGATCAATTACCAGGGAGATCTTAATCCAAACAGTTTTACCATCGCTCATTCAAAATGTTATTGCAGGCATTAGCCTCCGCCAAACCCATTAGCCGGTGGTTTGCGGCACGGGCGGGTATTACTATGTGGCCGGGCGGAGGCCGCAGATCGCTACAATCGCGATTACCTGAAGCCGCGCAACTTGAGTTTTTACAGCACCATCAAGCGAAGCATATGCCGCAATTGAGATTGACCTGTTGGATATTGATAAAACAAAGTTTACTCCTTATATCTACGGGGGCATCGCGGTCTTTCATTTCAATCCCATGGGCATACGATGACCGTACTGGCCAAAAAGTTTATTTGCAAACCACTGAGCACAGAAGGACAGGGCCTTGCCGATTTCCCAGGGCAAAAGCCATATCATCTTACCCAGTTTGCTTTGCCATTTGGAATTGGCTTAAGATATGCGCTTAGTGACAACGTACATATTGGGTTTGAACTCAGCGATCGTAAAACTTTTACCGATTATCTCGATGATGTTAGCTCACACTATGTCGACCACGAGCAACTGTTAATTGCTCGCGGACCTCGGGCCGTTGAGAATGGCATACCGGGGAATACCTTCTACCACTGCCAGCTCGGCTTATCCTCCCAATGGTGAACAAAGAGGTACTCCTTCACTGAAATGGATTGGTATTACTTTACCAGCCTTGACTGTTGCAAGTAAAACTTCACTGATATCCAATATTATTCATGAGCCGCTAAACGCGATTATCACCAGGGCTGCCCAGGCAGATTTTGACCTGTTTAGCCTGCCTGTTATTCGCTTTCATTTCATGTTAACGAAACCCTGTTAGTTATCGGCCTTAAATTTGCTGTATGCGGTTATCTTAGAATAGCAACTATGAAAGAGCTCTTCGGTGTGTTGATGATGTTCTTTCTTTATTATTTCACGCTGCTTCAGCTCAGCGCATAGCATATCGGCCTGTTCGGTGGTCTTGGCCGCGTATAACGGCGATCTTACGGATGGATATTTTCCCAAAAAGTAACTAATGGAGGGATTGGTTTTACCGTCAATTATGAATTGCGAGGACGAAGATCATTCGTGCGGTGGCATTACTTATGCCGTGTGTTGCGAGGCGCTGATCGCCATAGTGCCCATCGGACCTCGTCGCACCGAAATCTCAGTTTCGAGACTTCACTGACTAGGAATTTAGCGCGATTGGTGAATACTCATTTTAATAGTTTGTATGATCGGCTATATGCTCCATGTATGTCTTTGCGGGTTTAGCCCTTTTTCATTTCAATCCCTATGCTTACAATAGCGGTGGTAAAGTATATCTGGAGGCCATTGAGCACAGAAGGTGAAGGCTTGCCTGCTTATCCCGAGCGCAAATCATATGGTTTGACGCAACCGGCTATCCCGTTCGGCGCCGGATTCAAATATGCCATCAATGATACCTGGCGCAATCGGCCTTGAGATGGGATTTCGAAAACTATTTACCGATTATCTTGACGATGTCAGCACTACTTATGCTGATCCCAATGACCTGCTGGCTGCAAAAGGCCAGTTGGCCGTCGACATGTCCTACCGTGGCGATGAACTGGCAAACGGAAATGATGCCTATCCGGCCAAAGGCACCATTCGCGGCAGTTCCAAATAACAAAGACTTGTATTATTTCTTCGGTCTTCATCTTACTTACAGGTTAAGCAGTAGCAATGGAGCCGGGCTTTACAATGGCGGGCGAAAAAATAAGAGATTCGGATGCCCAACGATGCCAAGATGATTATTATTACAAACATGTGCGAAATCATAACTGATGCTTGCGGAATACTACTCAATGTTTCCAACTACATGAAGCAATGGATGCGGATATGGGAAATGGAACTATTTTTGCCCGGTTAATTACATGAGACCTCAGCATTTCATCTTTTATATTCATATTTTCTGTGCTGGCCTTGCTTGCCTGCTCATCCTCCAAAAAGGCAACAGCGCCTGGCAACTCATCTACGACTAAAGTGACTAAGACAGACGTATTCCGCGGAGGCACATCTTTTGAAAATGCGGTAATCATCAAAGTGCAGAAAGAACGCAGATGGAGTAGGGGAAGAATATAAATGGCTGGCTCAAAATTATCCCGGGTATACCACGATACGTAAAATGCCAACAACCAGGGGAAGCAAACACTACGATATCGTCAGAATTAAGACAAAGGATGGACAGAGAAAAAGATATTTACTTCGATACTACCAGTTTTTGGAAAAGTGGTAAAGCAGTAAGCAACCTTTGCATCATTCTGTTGTTTCAATGAAAACTTCTTCCCCGGATGGCGTATAAAAATCGGCAACAATTTATTGATGCGTTGGAAAAGGCAGAGAGTTACTTCGCATAAAGACTATGTTGATCCGAAACTGGAGATGGGCCGAGATCACCGATCGCATCAGCAAGTCCGGAAATGGGGCAAAGGCATTGTTGTTTGAAAATTCGGGCTATCCATTTCCTGTGTTGATGAATGCCTACGGAAGCGAGAAAGACGGATGTGTATGGCTGCTTGGCGTCGATCACCTGGATGATGTGGCGAGAGAAATAGAAAGAGTTGTTTAAGTTGTTAGCAGCCCCGCAAAGAAGGCATAATAGATAAACTAAAATTGCTTCCGAAACTCAGTCAATTCGCAAGCTGGATGCCCAAAGTAAAAAGCGGGAGAGGAGAGTGCCAGGAAATAGTGATGAAGGAACCGGATATTACAAAACTTCCGGTTATCACATGCTGGCCGAAGGACGGAGGACCGTTTGTTACCCTGCCAGTAATTCATACCAAAGATCCCAATACCGGCTCCCGCAATGTGGGGATGTACCGGATGCAGGTGTTTGGACCCACGTTGACCGGTATGCATTGGCATAAACATAAGGTAAGCGCTAAGCATTTTGGTGAATATAAAAAGTTGAACAAGCCGAATGCCGCATCGCCGTTGCGCTGGGAGGCGATCCGGTTTATGCTTATTCTGCCACGGCACCTTTGCCGGAAAATGTCGACGAGTATATGCTCGCCGGTTTTCTACGCAAGAAGAAGGTGGAACTGGTAAAATGTATCTCACAGCCCGATGTCGAAGTGCCCGCAGATGCCGATTTTATTATCGAGGGTTTCGTCGATCCGAATGATGAATTGATCTGGGAAGGACCATTTGGTGATCACACCGGATATTATTCATTACCAGATTGGTATCCGCGGTTTCATATTACTGCCATAACACACAAAATAAACCCTGTGTATCCTGCCACTATTGTGGGTATTCCGCCTCAGGAAGATGCATGGCTTGGCAAAGCAACCGAAAGAATATTTTTGGCGCCCATTAAAATGACAATGGTGCCGGAAATAGTGGATATGGATATGCCTGTTGAAGGGGTATTTCACAATCTCGTTATTGCAAAGATTCAGAAAGATTATGCGGGGCAGGCCCAAAAAGTAATGAATGCAATGTGGGGAGCGGGTCAAATGATGTTCAATAAGATTTTAGTGATCACGGCGCCTGGAACCGTTCAACCCTTCGCATCAGCGAGTATGGAAACTTGCAAGAGACGTTTTTAAAAACCTGAACCCGGGCACAGATATTTACTTTTCTACGGGCCCCATGGATGTGCTCGATCATAGTTGCAACAAAACTCGGTTTTGGCGGCAAGATGTGCATCGACGGAACGAAGAAGTTTGAAGAAGAAATTGATGATAGTTATCAGCCGTTAGCTTCGGAAAATTCAGTGACGGAAGATCTCTTGAAACAAAAGTTTGATGAAATTAGGGCAGTCAATGTTTCTCTTTTGAAAAAGATATTCCTCGTCCTGATCATTTCAATCGAAAAAAACAAGAAGGGACATGTTAGACAACTGCATGATCAGATCTGTGCGGTGAACGAAATGCAGCCAGTAAAGATGAGTATTGTACGTTGAGCATACCGTTGACCCCAATGATCTTCCCACGGCATTATGGCGGTGCTGCAATAATCTTGATCCTAAAAGAGATCATTATCTGTGCAAGCGATCCGCTACTAACAACTATCGACTAACGACTACCGACTCCTACACAGCCTGCATTGGATTTGATGGAACAAGAAAAACAAAAGAATTCGATGACTTTCATCGCGACTGGCCCAATATTATTGTTGCGGATGAAAAGACTATAAAAGCAGTAGATGAGAAATGGAGCCAATTAGGCATCGGTCAATTTATTTCCTCTCCATCATTAAAATTCAGGGATCAGATGTATGGAGAGGAAGCTGTCGTGAATAATTAGTAATTGATAGCTATTAATTTCAATCCAATGGGATCTCAAACATCCATAAACATTTTGATGACCGGTGCAGGTGCGCCGGGTGCTGCAGGGATATTGAGGTGTTTGTCTCAACATTCATCAATCAAAATTGTCGGTGCCGATGCGGATCCAAATGCGGTTGGCCGATTCCTGGCAAAGGATTTCGTGAAGATCCCAACAGCAGATGACCCAACCTTCATCGACGCTTTGCTTGCAGCCAGTCGCGAAAAAGACATACACATACTGTTGCCCCTGGTTACAAGAGAATTGATCCCACTTTCCCGCCATGCCGGGAGTTCGATCTGGCCGGCGTGAAACTCATAGTCTCATCCTCTGAGTCATTGGAAATAGCCAATGATAAGAGGCAAGCTTTACCAGTTCCTCCAATGGCGGGGAATTGAGGTACCTGATTTCAGGGTTGTTGAGACGGTTGATCAGTTTATGACGGCTGCCGGAGAGCTGAATTATCCACGGCAATCCGATCTGCTTCAAACCATCTGTCTCCAACGGCAGTCGTGGATTCAGAATATTAGCAAACCATATTGACGAGCATCACTTGTTGTTTAATGAAAAACCAAACGCTGCTTATATTTCTTATAATGACGCTACCAGGATCCTTTCTGCCAGACCCTTCCCGGAATTATTAGTCAGTGAATACCTGCCTGGCGAGGAATACTCGGTTGATTGTTTGGCTAACAAAGGAAACGCTGTGCTCGTTTTGCCCAATCTTCGCCAAAATGGTCAATGGGATTAGTGTGCAAGGTGAGTTTGTACATGAACAGGAAATTATTCAATATTGTACACTTATCATTCATGAACTTCAATTGCATGGCACACATTGGTATCCAGGTAAAAAAATCTGCTACGGGAAAATTCTTAGTGCTGGAGATAAATCCTCGCGTGCAGGGAACGATCGCTGCCGCTCTTAGCGTCGGTATCAATCTGCCTTTGCTGGCGGTGAAACAGGAACTCGGTTTAACGATCGCCGAGGAAGAACTGCAGGTTAAATGGGGGACGAGATTCTCGCGATATTGGGCGAGGTGTTTTGGTGAGTGGTGAGTGGTGAATGGTGAATGGTGATGGTCAATGGTGAATGGTGAATCGTCGAAGATGACTTGTCGGCTCGCTCTGCTCTCTCTCCGCTCTCCTCACTAGCTACTCCCTACTAACGACTCGCCTCTTCCGATTCCGATTTATCTCACTAACTTGCCTAAAATTTCCCTAATGAAAAAAGCGAGTGCAGGGTTTTTTCCTTAGTTTTATTGGCTTCGGCGGGTTGTGCCCAGGGGCGATTGACAAAGTTGCTCCCGATAATAATACATTGCTTTGGAAGGTAACCGGCAATGGATTGACTAAACCTTCTTACCTCTATGGTACCATACATATGCTATGCGCCGATGACGCCACATTGAGTGATCATATGAAGAGCATTATCCGAAGAGCCGACGAGGTGTATTTTGAAGTGGATCTTGATAACCTCATGGAAATGCTGGCAGTGATGACCAAAATGAAAATGAAGGGGTGATACCACGCTGCAGGATCTGCTCAGCAAAGAAGACTATAAAAGGTAAAGACTATTTTGAAACGAAGGGCTCTATACTTCCCTTTTTCAATGCTGGAAACCTACAAACCTATACTGGCCCTTTCAACCCTCGAAGAAAGTTCGATGGAGTGTGAGAACACTGCTATGATGGAGCAGGTGATCATGGAGGAAGCCAAGCAAAACGACAAAGAAAGTAAAAGGGCTGGAAACAATGTCGTACCAGGCAGGTGTGCTTGACAGTATTCCTTACAAACTCCAGGGCAGAACAACTGGTGAGTTACATTGACGACATTAAAAATAACAAGAACAATGATACCGAGTTGGATGACATGATGAAGGCTTACAAGAGCCAGGACCTGGAAAAGCTCGGGCATTGATGATGAAGACAGATATGGGTATCGGCAATTTTACTGACGTGTTATTATACAATCGCAACCGCAACTGGGTGGCTAAGCTTAAAGTGTTGATGCCTCAAAAATCATTGCTGGTAGCAGTGGGCGCGGTCACCTTCCAGGTGAAAAAGGAGTTATCAACTTACTTCGAAAAGCTGGTTATACAGTTACACCGATGGAAAATAAAACCGGTACTGTCAAGGAAATCTGATATGCCGCAACAGAAATTTCGAAATTCTCCTTGCGTTTGGTTCCGTTCTCCAGGCAACTATGCAAATTACTTCAAGGATAGACGTGATCAGGGTGATATCACAACAATCGCAGCAGATGCTATTGTGAATGCAGCAAATTCTTCATTGCTGGGAGGTGGGGGTGTGGATGGAGCGATTCATCGGGCCGGTGGTCCTGCGATCACTGGAGGAATGCAGAAAAATCATTGCCCGGCAGGGCAGTTGTGATACTGGCGAGGCGGTGATTACTACCGCTGGTTATTTACCGGCAGAAGTTTGTAATACATACGGTCGGTCCCGTCTGGAATGGCGGCAATAAAAAGAACATGAAAAGCTGGCCGACTGTTACAGGAATTCTTTACAACTTGCGGAAGAAAACGGATGTATCAGTATTGCGTTTCCAAATATCAGCACGGGGATCTATCGCTTCCCAAAGACATTGCCGCAAAAATTGCGATGAGTACTGTAGTCGATCATCTCATTCAATCCTCGTTTTTGAAAAAGATATTCTTTGTCTGCTTCGACCAGGAAAATTTTGAATTAATGCAGTCGGAGCTTGTTACTATTAATTCTAATAGATAAATATTCATTTCTCACAGAGTTAAACAATTAACCGTGTAAAACACCGGTTATTGATGATCAAAACACCAGATTTTCACGGTGAAAAAACATCATGAGCGGAGTGGAAAAAAAGGAAATTTGATCAGGGCATTGATGCAGAGTCTCCACCATCTAAGGAAATAGAATAAGGTTTAAGGCAACTGATCTGGGTTGATATTATTCAAGAAGTTCGGCAGAGGCTAACTGCCGGGCAAAGGACGGTTGCTTTCTGAAGCCATGTTCGTGGAATGGCAGGACATAAATAACAGTAACATTTAGGAAAGCATACCAGACATAGAAAGCCGCTCCCTGGGAGCGGCTTTCTTTTTCACCATTCTTTCCAGCAATTTTCATTTTAGTAACTTTAATCAAACTGTTCTGCTATGAGGTATACTTGTTCCCTTTTGGTTTTGTTGACTGCCATTGTCTCGAATGCGCAGGTGACGAAGTGTGGTTGACGTGGACAAGGTCGATGGTCAGGTAGTCGGGAATCATTTTTATATGATCGGCGCCGAGCCGGTATCCACTGCAAAATATGTAAGGGTAGTGTCGGGTTCGCCTTTTTTAGTTCTTCGTGGTTCCGGGGAAAAGTTGTCATGAGCGGAGGACGGGTCTATGATGCAGCATTCTGCTGAGGCTTGACCTGCTCGATAATACTTTCCAGTTTGTTGATGGTAGTGGGAGGAGATGGTAGGTCTTGCAACGACCGTGAAGGAGTCTTATCCTTCGCGATAGCCTGACGGGCAAACAATATGAGTTTGACCAATACATTTTTTTACAGGCAACAAATAACATTGAACCCGGATGGTATCAACTCCTGGCTGATGGCCGTGCAGCAGCATATAAACGTATCGTTAAGCGGATGAGTGAAACCAGCCCCTATGGCTCGGCAACAGCGGAGCAGATTATTACCTGACGTGCCCCAGCATTATTTATTCGTCAACTCGGTTTTTTCGCGTATTAAGAGTTTAAAGACATACCGGACCTGCTGAGTGATAAAAAGACGAACTAAATAAATTTATCAATAGCAAAAATTTGTCAGGAAAAACGGATGAAGAATTATAGACAGTTGCTAAATTATTATAACAGTCTATTCTAAATAGAGCCTGTCTCAAAATGGGCTTTTAAGAACACATGGCCGGTAAGGCGGGAGAGACGGCGAAGTATTAATCTGCAAGTATTATTTTCTTTCCGTCTTACCGACTTTCTGCGCCTTAGCGAAGCTTATGCCTCTGCTTACTATAAGACCCTTTCCAATCTTGAAAGAGAAGAAATCTCCTTCGATCTCCGCATTCTGATCGCTATCGCTGCCATGAACGGCATTTTCTGCTACGTTAGTCGCATATAACTTACGGATCGTTCCTTCGGCCGCCTGTGAAGGGTTAGTGGCGCTCGATCGAATTGTGCGGAAATTGGCTACATGCATCATCTTGTTCTAAAATGGCAGCGATGATGGGACCGCGGCTCATAAATTCAACCAGCTCCCCAAAAAAGGCCGTTCTTTATGTATTGCATAAAAACTCACCTGCCTTGTCGGCGCTGAGCTTTGTCATTTTAAAGCCACAATTTTGAAGCCCTCTTTGATGATCAGGTCTAAGATCGCTCCCGCATGACCCATTTCCATTGCGTCGGGTTTGATCATGGTAAATGTCCTTTTGCTCATAGTACGTCTGTTGATATTTTTGCGCGCAAATGTAAGTTAAAGTTCCCAGTTACCGGTTACCGGTTGCCAGTTCCCGGTATCCGCCATCCAGCATCCAGTATCCAGCATCCGGTATCCAGCATCCGGCATCCAGTATCCAGTATCCAGCATCTAGCATCCAGCATCTAGCATCCAGCATCAGCATCCAGCGTCCAACCTCCAACCTCTAGCGCCCAAGTCCCGACTGAGGACTAACGACTTTATCGACTAACGACTATCGCCTGTTTCTCCTATCTTCGCGGCCGTTTTATGAAACCTATTCAGGATATATACTCCCAATTGACACAGCCCCGTAAAGTTGTCATCACCACCCATCAGAAACCCGATGCCGACGCTATGGGCAGTTCACTGGCTCTCTATCATTTTTAAAGAAATTCGGACACGAGGTCTGGGTGATCTCACCTACCAATTGGGCCAAATGGCTCGATTGGATGCCTGGCTGCAAAGAAGTGATCGATTTCGAGCTTAATAAAGACAAGGCCAATGAGACATTGAACTCAGCCGAATGGCTGTTTGCTCTTGATTTCAATATCTTTCACCGTACCAAAACAATGACCGGGCGGCTCAAGGGGCTCCAATGCACAAAATACTTGTCGATCATCACCAGGAACCCGATGAAGCATCTTTCGACTATGGTATCAGTAACCCGGACAAAAGCTCTACTTGTGAAATGATCTATGACTTCATCGTTGGCTCTGGCCACGGCGATAAGATTAATGAAGATATTGCCGAATGCATTTATGCCGGCGTGGTGGGGATACTGGTTCTTTTCGTTTTCCCTCTTCCACCCATGCAGTGCATCAATTGGTGGCGAGATCTGAAATTGAAAGGGCTGCAGCATGTCAAAGTCCATGAGGGCCTGTTCGATAACTTTCTTGAAAACAGGTTACGCTTTACGGGTCATGTATTGTTGCACAGGATGCAGGTGTTCTATGGAATATAACACGGTATTGATTGCAATCCCCAAATCGGACCTTTTGAAATATCATATTAAAACGGGTGATACTGGAGGGCCTGGTTAACTTTCCGCAGACGATCCAGGTATTAAACTGGTGGCAGTGGTCATCGACAGGGATGAAGAAGAAAATGGAGCTTTAGAAGCAAAGGAGGTTTTGACTGCAATACATTTGCCGGGAGGGAAATATTTTGAAGGCGGCGGTCATTTCAATGCTTCAGGTGGCAGGAGCAATGATCCAGCA
>ERZ1370068.2612-contig-1750_pt1 | contig 21284 bp, 38 predicted proteins | sample MGYA00561227_ERZ1370068 | MGnify/ENA primary metagenome ERZ1370068 (study PRJEB38410, sample SAMEA6850437) | metagenome | study: Metagenomic assessment of the ecological functions of the soil: analysis of the soil microbiota associated with the... | reverse complement strand
TCGTCGACACAACAGCGCACTGGGCCTGAACGGTGGCGGCGGGGGCGCTAGGGCGTCACCGCGCCGGCGACGGTCCAGGCAACACGTTCTACGGAAATACGCACGTCGCCGCAGGGGGGCGGGGCGGTTCGTTTCTCCGCTGCTTATGATCCCTGCCAACTCCTGAACAACGTCATCGTCGCCTGCGGAGGCGGTGCCATCGAGGCCTATCAGGTGCCGCTGGAGTCGGCGTGCAATGTGTTCTGGAACAGTCCGGTCGGCGCTTTCTACACACCTGGCCCGACGGACCGGATCGTCGACCCCCTCTGCGACGCTGGATGCAGCGGACTTCCACGTCATGGCGGGGCTCGCCCTGCGTGCCGCCCGGCTCGCTCAACTGCGGGCAGATCGGGGTCTTCGGAGAGGGCTGCGGGACCGTTCCGGTGACGCGCAGTCGTGGGGTCAGATCAAGGCGTGGTATCGAGGCACCGCACCATGACCACCGCCTGCCGATATGTGGCGATCCTCGCGACAATGCTGCTCGCGTCCGTTTGGTCTTCAGTGTCCGCGGGTGAGGCGCCGCTGACACCGCCCGGTCTTCTTGACCATTCGGGAGAGGGGTGCTGCCACGGCCTCGTCCGCCCGATGATTCCCTGTCCTGCAAGCCCCTCGTGCCCATCCTTGATCTCGCGCCCTCCGCGTACTAGCCTGACCACCAGCTACCGAGGTCACCCAGTGGCACTGTCCGGACCTTCTCGGCCCTCCGTAAATGTGAGTCTTGTCTTTCCGCTCGTCTGGAACATCGGTGCCGATGCCGCCGAGCTGCGAGTCTCGCGATGAGCGGCCCGTGGCCCCACCATTCAGAGCGCGATGGATGCGGCGTCGAAGGCGACACGGTACCTCGGACCCGGAACCTACCACGCAGTCAGCCACCGCACCTCAACGGGCGCCGGCGAGTCTGGATCGCTTTCATCAAGTCAGGTGTCGTCCTGAGGGCGAGCAGGGGGCGGAGGCGACGCGCCTCGACGGAGAGATTCATCATTGCGTCGTCGGCGAATCTCGCCATGTCGACATCATCAAGGGGTTGGACCTTCTTCCGCGGCCGGGCCGCCGGATTTGGGAACAACGGCACGGGGTGGTGGTATTCTGACATTTCATTCGGCGATGTCGATCGGGATTGCACGTTTCTGACCGTCATCGAGGCCGGTGGCGCCTTCTTCGCGTTCGATCCCACGTCATGCTGCGTGGCGCTCGTGCTTGTTCGCTGTCAAGAACTCGGCCGGTTCGGAGGTGCGATCGAGATGTGGCAAGGCTCGGGGCTGCCTGGAGAACACCTCGCCTACAACAGGGCAGCTCTACGTATATGGCCCCGGTGGTGCCGTGCGTGTCATAGCTACTTCGGGAACCGTCGAGCGGAATATCTTTTACTACAACAGTGCTTCTCAAGGCGGTGGGATTTGCTGCGATGGGTGCCCCGCCGCTTCAGCGGTAGTAAACTGCGAATTCTATTCTGGCACAATGGTGTCGTCGGCGTGGACGGACCAGCGTGCTCGGGTTGCGACGTCTCCAATCGCCGGTCGAAGCGGAAACGTGATTGGGCTGATCCGCTCTTCAGTGATCTACACAGATGTAGGCGACCCCCGCCCCCGGCGAGGACTTCGCCGGGGACTCCGGCGCATTCGGGCGGTTGCGGTCTGGTCTGGGGCTCTCCCGGTGGCCGAGCAAGGCTGCGTGGACGGTCTCGGTCAGAGCCGTCGACTTGGGGGCGAGTCAAGGCAGTGTACCGCGGGCAGTCGACGAGCAGCCGGGCGCCGGCTCTGCGCCGCGAGCCGTGGGCCGGGTCGTCGCTCGCGCGCATGCCACCTGGGGGCGAAGCGCTCGCACGTCGCGCCACGAGCCCCGTGTGCCGCGCTGCTAGATCAGGGTCCTCGGAAGCGTGTCAGCACCGTCCCCGCAACGGCCCGCCGTGCGGCGCCCGCTGTCTCCATCCGAGGCAGCGAAGGCCGCCGGGCGGCAGTCATGGCCTGCCACAGCGACGCCGCACGCGTGGCCCAGGGTGGTCCGCGGTGCTCGATCCACAAGAAGAGGGCATCGACATCGACTTGCATGCGTCGCTGCCGGAGCAGCCGCTGGGCTTGGTCATCGTCCACCAAAGCGGGGCAACTCCAGAGCTTCGCCTCGGTCCTGTCGTGTTCAGAGAGATCTCCCGAAGACTACGCGACCGACTTTCTTCACTCCCGTCAACGACGTCGAACCCGACGTCAAGACGGGACACCCCGTACGGTGATGGACAGCAGAGACGGGGACCCGGCACTGACGGTCTTGACCGGTGCGTTCATACTGCTCACGCCTTGCCCCGCGTGGGCGGGGCACCCCTCTGGGGAAGTGGACTTCCTGTCCTACTTGCCCGGCGCCGGCGTGCTAGCGGCCGCGATGGGTGCGTTAGCTGCTCGTCCCGCGACTCCAACGCGGCCTCGCCGGCGTCGTCTTTGACGCCCCTGCCCGCGCGGGCCGTGTGGACGTCGCGCCCGGCGTTTACCGCCCTTGCAGTGCTCGGCGGCGGGGCGGCCCTCGTCACAGCCGTCGTGCTGCGGACCAGGGTCGACCTGCTCGGCGACGGGGCGGTGCACCTCCAGATGCTCGCTCGGGCCGCGGGCGGTGACACTCCTGCGCAGGCGAATGCTCAGTTGACGTACTGGTTGCTGGGCCGTCTCGCACGGTCCTTCCGGCCATGCGCGTCGAGCGGGTCGCGCAGATCGCCAGTTGGATCTCCGGGGTGGCCTACTGGTCCGGTCGCGGTCTGATGGCCGCCCGTTCGCTCGGCTGCCGCGCCAGAGCACGGACCGCGCCGTCCCGCTTGCGTTCCTCCTCACGCCCGGCTTCGTCCTGCTCTTCTTCGGGTATGTGGAGACTTACTCCGTCGTGGGTGGCACCGGTCCTCGCGTATCTCTGGGCGGGGCGGAGATGATGCGTGGTCGTGTCTCCTGGATGATCCCTGCGACCCTGCTCGGCACGGTGATCGCCTGGTATCCAGTGAGCATCTGGTTCCTTCCCGCTTGGCTTATCTTCCACCGCGCGGCGGCCGCACGTCGGCATGGGGTTCGTGCAGCGACGCAGACATTCCTCGCCTGGATCACTCCCGTCGTCCGCTTGCAGCGGGCCTGCTCGCGGCGACTGGGCCCCCGCTCTCCGCGCGTACCTCGCCACGAAGCACTCTCCGTTCCTGCCCCTGTTCTCTTCGCCGGGGTTCCTTCAGGCCTACCGCGCAGGTTCCTGGCGACATGCCCTCGACGTCGCCAACTACTACCTGCTCGCGACCCCGGCCGCCGTCCTGGCGCTGGTCGTGCTGCGGCTGCGGCCGGCGACAAGACACCCCGACGCAGCGTTCCTCGTCGGCAGCGCGACACTCCCGTCGCCATGACGCTCGTGCTCAACTCGGAGATCGGTGCCTCGCGACTGGGATCTGATGTCCCTCGCCGCGGTGCCGCTGACCTTCGCGGTGGGTCTCGCTCTTGTGCGGGGTCACGACAGCGAGCCGCTCCTCGCTCGAATTGGCGTCCTGGTGTGCGGAGCGGCCGCGCTGCACACCGCCGGACTGGATCGCGTCAATGCGACGACCTCGGCGAGCGAGGCGCGCTTCCGGTGGCTGCTGGAGCATGCCGCCTTGTCGAGCCACGCGCAGGCGTACGGTTGGGAGACGTGGGCGAACCACGCGCGCCCGCGGGCGTCTCGACGAGGCGCTCGCGGCGACGGAGAACGCGCTCCGCGTCGACCCGAGCAACCACCGCTACTGAATCAGGCCGGGACCCTCCTGTTCGAGCTGGGAGCGCCTCGCAGCGGGCGCTGTCCAGCTTCGCCGAGCCAAGAAGCTGCAGCCGACATACGCGCAGACGTGGGCGAACGAAGGCATGGCGTACTTTGCGGCGGAAGCTTGGGAATCCGCCCGGCAGTCGCTGCGCGCGCGCTGGAGCTCGATGGGGATCTCGACGTCGCGCGCATCGTATGTTGGCGCAAGCATGCATGCCGCTGCGACGGTATCCCGAGGCCATCGAGAACCTGCAGAAGCACCTGGCCCGCCACCCGGAGGCCCGTCGAGGCACTTTTCGCTCTCGGCAACGTGTACAGCGAGACAGGTGACACTGCGGCGGCGCTGGAATGCTATGGGCGTGTGGTGGAGCTGAATCCGGAGGACCACCAGGCGTACTACAACCTCGGCGTCTGCTATTACAGTCAAGGCCGGATCGAGCTGGCCCGGCCCAGAGCTTCGAGAAGGTCCTTCGGCTGAAGCCCGGAAGCGAGGAGGCGGAGACGATCCGAGCGCGGTTGGGCGGAGTAGCGCGCTAACGATCTGGCCCTCGCGGCGGGTGCCTTGCGGCCTTCCGGCGAAGCAACGCGGTCTTCCCGCAGTGCGGCTCCGCCATGACGCGCGGCCCGACGCTTCACGAGGTGGGCGTAGCTTGCAGTGACGGTAGCAGGGGTCGCACCTAGGGGCGATCCGTCTGAGATGAATGGGCCGCCCGAACTCCAGGCTTCGCGACCCCCGGAGGACTGATCGATGAATTTGCCCCGCCTTCTTCCGCTGGTCGCCCGCGCCGCGGCGATTCACGGTCTCCTCGCTTTCGCGGTCCTCGCTCCGTACACGGCCGCCGCCGACATCACTCCGCGCCGCGTGGGGTCTCGACGCAGCCGCTGCCGCGCCTCGCCTCCTGATCAGCCGTTCGCCTCCCTACTGGTTTCCGAACGCAGCTTCTCGCGTGGAGCTTCGACGAGCGACCTGACGCCCCGGCCAACCGAAGCCACACGCCGCTCCGCGACCGGTTCCTGAACGCGATCCAGGTGAATCCGCACGCGCGGGCGAACGAGGCGCGCATCTGCCCGCTCGACATCTTCTGGGCCACGTCCGGCAACCCGTCGCAGGGTCGCAGGACGTGAACTACTTCGCGTTCAACTACTGGCAGTACACGGATCTCCTCGTGTTCTGGGGTGGCTCGGCCGGAGAGGGGATCATCCTGGCGCCGAATCCGGGCGTCATCGACGCCGCGCACCGCAACGGAGTTCCCGTTCTCGGGACGATCTTCTTCCGCCGGTGGTCTACGGCGGGAACATCCAGTGGGTTTACGACCTCGTGCAGAAGAACGGCACCACGTTCCCCGTGGCCGACAAGTTGATCCGAGGTCGCGGAGTACTACGGCTTCGACGGCTATTTCGTGAACCAGGAGACCGGCGGCAGGCAACGCGGCGCTTGCGAGCCAGCTCATCGAGTTCATGGAGTACTTTCAGGCGAACAGCGATCTGCAGCTCATGTGGTACGACGCGATGGTGGAGAGCGGCGCAATCGCCTGGCAACGGCAGCTCAATTCCCTCAACGACCGCTTCTTCCAGGACGGGGCACTCTCGTCTCCCAGAGTATGTTCCTGGACTTCGCGTGGAGCGCGAGCGGCTTGCAGAACTCGCGTACGTACGCGCATTCGCTCGGCCGCAGCGAGTTCGATCTCTACGCCGGAGTCGACGTCCAGGCCGACGGCTACAACACGTTCGTAGAACTGGGGCGCCGTTTTTTCCGAACGGCTTGCCCCACGTGACGTCGCTGGGGCTCTACGTGCTCAGCTGGACCTACTCGTCGTCCACCGGTCTTCAGGACTTCTATGCGCGGGAGAACCGCTTCTTGGGTGGGAGCGAATGGCGATCCCAGCAACACCACGACCCCGGGCGCCTGGAAGGGGCTAGCCCACTACGTCCCCGGCTCACTCCGTCATCAACGACTTCCCGTTCGTCACGAACTTCTGCACCGGCCAGGGCTACGACTTCTTCGTCGACGGGCAGAAGCCCTCGCCGGCCGATTGGAGCGCCACCGGCTAACAGCATCGGTCTGCAAGACGTGCTTCCGAGCTGGCGCTGGATCGTCGAGAGCGTGGGCATAAAGCTCCATCCGGAGATGGACTGGACGGACGCGTACTACTGAGAGGCAACTGCCTGAAGATCTCAGGGGATCTTCTCGCGGACAACCACATCAAGCTCTTCAAGACGGATCTCCTGGTGTCCGCCTCCACTCCGGGCACGCGTGGTCTTCAAGACGGGGAGCGGTGGGGCCGACGGCGAGATGAGGCTGGGCGTCGCGCTGGCGTCCGGATCCGCAGACGTTCTCGTGTTCCAAGACGTCGGCAGCGCCACCATCGACAGGTTGGAACGAAAGCGAGCTCGACCTGAGCGCGCAACAGGGTGATCACATTCTCGCGGTGTCGCTGGCGTTCACCGGAAGCGGGACACCGGGCTACGAGATGAAGATCGGACGGATTGCGATCGAGGACGGCATCGCTCGCGCCTCCCGCGCCGCCCACGAATCTAGTGATCGAGAACCGGAGCGACGACGCCGGGGTCATCACGCTGCGCCTGCGCTGGGATCACTCCACGTCGGAAGTCGTTTACTACAACGTCTACCGGCGGAACCCGGACATGAGCCTCACGTATACTGGGCGGCACGCCGAACAACGCGTACTTCGTGCAGGGGGTTCCGAATGCGGCGGGGGACAGCGTGGTCACCGTGGAGGTGGAGGCAGTCGGCTCGACCTCGCGCCGTCCACGCACGCGCTGGCCACCGCCGTTCCGTTGGTGGACGGGGGCGAAGCGGGACCGCTTCGATTCGCGCTGCACGCGAATCTCCCGAATCCGTTCCGGTCACGCACGCGGATCGGATTCGACCTTCCCCAGGCGGCACCAGTCGCGCTCGTGATCTATGACGTGCAGGGGAGGAAGGTGAAGACGATCGTCGACGGCCTCGTCACGGCCGGTCGCCACGTGGTCGAGTGGGACGGACGGGACGGCGATGACCACGTGGTGGCGAGCGGCGTATATCTGTGCCGCATTTGCAGCGGCGAGAAGGCCGAGGTGAGAAAGCTCGTGCTGCTCCACTGAGGTCGCCGCCACGCCAAACAGGAGCTGGTTCCTCTGCAAAGCTGGCTTTGCACTTGGCTCGCGCAGTAAGATGTCGCGCGTCGGATCCCTCAGGGCGGGGTCGCGATTATGCTCGCAAGATACCCTCCTTGATGATCCGCTCATCCCAGGAGTCCTGAAGTGAGACGTCACTTATTGATTTCGCTAACGATCACGGCACTCGTCGGTTTTCCTCTGCAGGCAAGGGCGGCCATCACGCTGGGTACGGCAGGCGACTTTGCGGTCCTGGCTAACCAGACGGTGACCAATACCGGTCCGTCCGTCATCGGCGGAGGACACGTGGGAGTCAGCCCAGGTTCCGCGATCACGGGTTTCCCCGGGGATCGTGCTAGCACCCTTCACGAAGCATGCAGGGGACGCTGTCGCGCTTCAGGCTCAGATTGATCTCACCACCGCGTACAACGCTGCGGCAAGCTTGGTGCTCACGCAGGACTTGACCGGACAGGATCTTGGTGGACTCACCCTCCTGCCGGGCGTCTATTTCTTCTCGTCATCGGCTCAACTGACGGGAACGCTCACGCTCAACGCCCTGGGCGACCCGAATGCGGAATTCGTTTTCCAGATCGGGAGCACGCTCACAACCGCAAGTAACTCGTCAGTCACGATGATAAATGGGGGTTCGCCGCCAGCGTGCGCCGTGTATTGGCAGGTTGGGAGTTCCGCGACGCTCGGTACGGACACTGCGTTCGAAGGACATATTCTCGCGCTGACGAGCATCACCATGAACACCGGCGCAACCATGCTTCGCCGGAAGCGCCTTGGCGCTAAATGGCGAGGTGACACTCGATACCAACACCATCACTAGCTGCGGCCAGTCGCCGTCGCCTGTCGACGCCACGAGCTGGGGCGTAGTGAAGAAGCCTTTACCGTTAGCCCGGATAATTCGCGAAGTGTAGAATCGCGGGTTGCACCTGGACACGGAGCTATCTGCGCCAGCAACGTGAGCCTCCAATCCTCGTGCAACGTCATCTGGCAGAACGCAGGTGGTGAGGGCTCCTCCCTACACGCTCGGGCTGACGGATCGGATCGTGGATCCTCTCTTCTGCGACGTAGAGGCAAGGGACTTCCACGTGCTATCGACGTCGAGGAACTCCGGCGGCACGGACTGCGCTGATCCTATTCCCCAGATCGTTGACGGCCTGATGGCGCACCCCGAACTGATCCCGCACGAGGGCGTACTCGGCGGCACGATGGGCTTCTACGCGGCCCGGGAGATCCACATCCTGGACGGCAGTTGTATGTACGCCGAGTTCAACGACGGCCACATCCAAGGCCGTGGGGATCCTCGGGTACGTGCTGCAGTCCGACAGTTCATTGGCGTTCGGTGTGGTCTACTCGGTCGTCACTGACGGGCTAACTGCGGCGCATGCAGCGGCCGTGCAGCGGCACGCGGCGGTGCCGTCGGAGTGCGCTGGCGGCGGTGGCGGCGGGGGCGAATGGGGTGTAGGGTCGCGCCTGGTTGTGCCGTGAGGTTGGCTGACCCATCCCACCCGAGAAGAGAGATCGATCCTAGTGTTCCCAATCGGTGATGATAACACCTCGCGCCGAACTGTTCCGCTCGTCACCTATGCCTTGATCGCTCTGAACGTCCTGTTCTTCTTTGTGGAGCTGAGTGGCGGTGACGCGTTTATCGAGAAGTGGGCGTTCGTTCCCCACCGCTTTCTGGCCAATCCGCTGCGGCGATGTTCCTGACGCTCTTCACTTCCATGTTCATGCATGCCGGGTGGCTTCACCTGGGCGGCAACATGCTCTACTTGTGGATCTTCGGCGACAACGTGGAAGACCGTTTCGGGCACATCGCCTTCACTCTTCTTCTACCTGCTCTGCGGGCTCGCGGCCACCGTCTGCACAGACGGCCTTCAGCCTCGACTCCAATGTGCCCAACCTCGGAGCGTCGGGGCGATTGCGGGAGTGCTGGGCGGCTACATATTGCTGTTCCCACAGGAAAGGGTCGAGGGTATTGCAGGGCCAACAGAGTGATTCAGGTGCCCGCGCTGATGGTCATTGGGCTGTGGTTCGTATCTGCAGGCCTTTCAGCGGCATCGGCGCCACTGGCCAGCGCAGCGAACGAGGGGAGGCGTGGCGTATATGGCGCACATCGGCGGCTTTCTGGCTGGACTCGTGCTGACGTTGTTCTTTCGAAGGAGCGGCGGCGCGCAAGCGATGGGTTGAGTCGCTCCGGGGACGCGCCTGAAACCACGGACATGCTCAGCTCCGGGATCGATCACGGTGCCGGGGCACGCGGCGGGGCCGCCGGAGGCGCGGTGGAGCCCGGCGTCCTCAATCACGAAAGGAAACACGCCCATGTCGACGATCACTACGAAGGACGGAACCCAGATCTACTACAAGGACTGGGGATCGGGTCGGCCAGTCGTGTTCAGTCACGGCTGGCCGCTCAGCGCGGACGCATGGGAAGATCAGATGGTGTTCCTTGCCGCCCACGGATACCGCTGCATCGCGCATGACCGCCGTGGTCATGGCCGCTCGAGCCAGCCCTGGAATGGCAACGACATGAACACCTATGCCGACGACCTCGCGACGCTTGCGGCGAAACGCTCGACCTGAAGGACGCCATCCATGTCGGACACTCCACCGGGGGCGGCGAAGTCGCCCGCTATATCGGTCGCCACGGCGCGAAGCGGGTCGCCAAGGCCGTGCTGATCGGCGCGGTGACGCCGCTGATGCTGCAGACCGCGGCCAATCCTGGCGGCTTGCCGATGGCGACGTTCGACGCGATTCGTGCCGGCGTCGTGGCCGACCGATCGCAGTTCTTCAAGGATCTCACCCCGTGCCGTTCTATGGCGGGAACCGGCCGGGCACAACGCTCTCGCAGGGTATGCGGGACTCGTTCTGGCCCAAGGGATGCAGGCAGGCTTCAAAGCAGTCATCGACTGCATCAAGGCGTTTTCCGAGACCGATTTCACTGCGGATCTCAAGGGCTTCGACCTGCCGACGTTGATCATGCACGGTGACGACGACCAGATGGTACCCGATTGGCGCATCGGCGATGTTGTCGTCCAAGCTGGTCAAGGGTTCCACGCTGAAGGTCTATCCGGGGCTATCCCACGGCATGTGCTCCATCAATAAGAACCAGATCAATGACGATCTACTGACCTTCATCGAGGCGTAGACGGTCTGGACAACTGTGCAGGATCGACCGAGGGATCGAATGATGCGCGTGCGTGCGTTCCTCAGGCTGTTCAAAGCGGCGTTTCTCGCGTCGCGGCAGGACAACACCGCGCGCCTCGGCGCGTCGCTTGCTTTCTACACGCTCTTCGCGATTGCGCCCGTGCTTCTCGTCTCGGTGGGAATCGCCGGGCCTGTCTTCGGTCCTCGCGAAGTGCGCGGACACATCGTTGTGGAGGCCGAGCATCTCGTCGGATCGGAAGGCGCGCGCGTCGTCCAGAGTCTCCTCCAAGGCGTGAGCGAACGGAGGGCGGGAGTCATTGCCACGATCGTGGGAGCGCGACATTCCTCACTGCCGCCTCCGGCGCGTTTCTCGAGCTGCAGGCCGCGTTGAATCAGATTTGGGGAGTAAAGCCTCGTCCCGGATTGAACCTCCGCGGGTTTCTTCTCAATCGAGCTCGTTCATTCGGGCTCGTCGTCGCGCTCGGCTTCCTCCTCCTCGTCTCCCTCGCGGTGAGCGCGGCGCTCGCCGCCTTCGCCTCTTGGCTCGGCGACTCCGTTCCCGGGTTCCCCTCGTTTGGTCGATGGTCAACGTCGTCGTTTCGCTCGGCGTGATCACGCTCCTCTTCGCGCTCTTGTATCGATTCCCGCCCGACCTGCGCCTGCGCCATCGCGATGTGTGGGTCGGCGCGCTCGTAACGTCGACTCTTTTCACGATCGGGAAGGAGCTGATCGGCTTGTACTCGGCCGCAGCTCGGTCGCCTCGAGCTACGGGGCCGCTGGGGCGGTCGCCGTGCTTCTGCTCTGGGTCTACTACTCGTCGCAGATCGTGCTGTTCGGCGCGGAATTCACGCGCGTCTACGCGCGTCACGAGCACGCGAGGCCGAAGCTGGAATCGTTTGCGGAACAAGATCCTGCGGCGCCGTCGCCGTCGACCGCTCCGAGGCAGAGCCGCGCCGGCTGACCGATCGATCATCGAGTTGCGCGGTGTCAATCCTTCGGCCCTTCTCCGGATACACGCCATCGCGAGTTGTCTCTTCCTCATCGTCGCCGTCAAGATTCTGCCCGTCGGGATATCGGCGCAGGCGGCCCGGCGAGAACGCTTCGAGCGCGAAGCGCGAGCCGTTGCCAGCCTGATGCGCGAGGCGTTGAGCTGTCGACGCCTTGATTTCGCGGAGGCTTGAATGCGTCTGGCAGGGGTCCTCAGCGTTGTCCTGCTGGTGCACGCTGCGGTTGGTCGCGCGTCGGGTGAGGCATCCAGCTCGCCGGATACTGTCGTGGGTACAGAGCGGCGCCCTCGAGCTTGGCGCCCTCCTCTGGCGGCCCGAGGGGCGTGGTCCGTTCCCCGCGGTCTTGTTCAATCACGGGAGTGGGAGTACTCCAGAGCGGCAGGCCGCTCAGTCCGCCGCCGTCGGCCCAGTCTTCGCCAGCCATGGATACGTTCTCCTCTTCGTCTTCCGGCGCGGGTCCGGGCTCTCCGCCGAGCAGGGCACCTCAGCCGCGGACCTGTTGGACCGGGAACTCGCGGAACACGGGCAGGAAGCCCGCAACCAGTTGCAGCTGCGCTTGCTGGAGACGGACCAGCTCAGCGACGCGCTCGCCGGACTCGCGTTCCTGCGCGCGCTCCCCGAGGTCGACACGCACCGCGTCGCGGTGGCCGGGCACTCGTTCGGCTCGTCTCTCAGCCTGCTGATGGCCGAGCGCGACAGCACGCTACGCGCCGCGGTCGTATTCCGGTGGCTCGGCCTTCAGCTGGGGCTCTCCGGCTGAGCTGCGCGCGCGGCTTCTCGGCCGTCGACCGCACGACGGTGCCGGTCTTTTTCATCCAGGCTGCGAACGACTACTCGGTGGCTCCGGCGAACGCGCTGTCTGCGGAGATGGAGCGACTCCACAAGCCGCACCGTGTGAAGATCTACCCGCCCACTGGTGGAGACCGCCGCCGAGGGTGCACGACTTCGTCTACCGTAGCGTGGACACGTGGGAGCCCGACGTCTTCGCTTTCTTGGAGGAGCACATGCCACGGTGACTCCGCGGCCATCCCGCCTTGTCGCGTCGGGCGTTGCGCGGCCAAGTCGATAGAGGAAATTCTTGTCTCAGGAGAGGCCATCGTGGCTGAACTCGATCGGATCCTAGACCCGCCGGCCAAAGAATGCCCCTTGACAGATTCCCATATCGGCATATGATAGCCGCCATGCCTCGCGCCGCCACGAACTCCGACGTGTTCAACGCCATTGCCGAGCCGCAACGGCGAGCGATCCTCGACTTCCTGGCGCCTGGTGAGCGCCCGGTGGGCGAGGTCGTCGTGGCACTCGGATTGGCGCAGCCCTCGGTCTCGAAGCACCTTCGAGTGCTGAGCGAAGTGGACCTGGTGCGGGCGCGGCGCGATGGGCGCAGAGTTCTTTATCGCGCGAACACGAAGGCGATCAAACCGGTCCACGAATGGGCCAGCACGTTCGAGCGCTACTGGGGTAAGCAGCTCGCGCCGGCATCAAGGAACGCGCCGAATCGAAGTCGCAGGGTGGAAAGCAGAACGGCAACCGCAGATCCTAGGAGAAGCCATGGGAACGCAAACATCGATCGCCAACGACTTGACGCTGAGCATCAACGACGAAATCCGCGTCAACGCTCCGCTCGAAGCCACCTTCGCCGCGATCCTCGACCAGATGGGACCGCACAACACGGGCGAAGGGACAGCCGATGCCCATGAAGCTCGAGGCCAGACCGAGGGGCGCTGGTACCGCGACCTCGGCAACGACAACGACATCTCTGGGGCCACGTGCAGCCATCAAGCGACCCACGCTGCTCGAGATCACCGACCGCTTTCATGTCCTTCGCCGTGGCCTCGAATCTGCAGTATCGGTTGACCGCGGTCGACGGCGGACGCTCATCACTCAGCCACAGCGTGATGGGGATGATCCTGACGACCTCCGCCGCCTTCGCGGAAATGCCCATCTGGCAATCTCTGCTGGAGCGCGTGAAGGTCGCCGCGGAGGGCGCTGCGCGCGCGTGACGTGCAGCCCGGTCGACTCTCGTGGGTCTAGCGGCTCCACCATCTCAGAGCCCGGTAGGTCTCAGACTTACCGCTCTGCGCGTGGCGTCGGGGCACGGACGGGGTGTAAGCTTCATCCCGAGTTGTCGCGTCGCCTGGTCGAGTCGCTTTCGCGAGAATCGACGCGCCGCGGTTCTACTACTGGGCAGCTGGTCTCGGTAGCTCACGGTCACGGAAAGAAGGACGTGCCGATGTGGACGAACACGAGACTCGGAACGTTCGAGGATGTGATTGCCGGCGCGGGCGACGATCTCCAGTCGATGCATACCGCCGCTTGCGCTCGCTGATCAAGGCGGCGCACCCGGACGCGCGGGTCGAAGTGCCGCGACCGGGGAGCGGACGGTCGCGTACGGTGCCGGCCGAAGAAGACGACCGAGGCGTACGCGCGAGCCATCGGTCTGCAGCGGCGCCACGTCAACCTAGGCTTCTACCACGGCGCATCGCCGCGGGATCCGACGGCCTGCTGGAAGGAACGGGCAAGGCGTTTCGGCACGGAAGGTCCGCTCGGGCGCGGACGCCGACCTGCCGGCCCTGCGGTCGACTCGTGAAGGCTGCGCCCAGAGCGCGCACGGCGCTCCTCCAGGAGGCCGCGGAGCAGCCGGGAACGTCGGCGACGGAGTAGTTAATACCATCGTAAGAGGCGCCGACAGGGGCGAGCCGAGCTAGAATCTCCTCTTCGGTCGCCGTCACGCCGGTGATCGCGCCGTCGCGCTGACCTCCGCATTGTCGATCCTCCTCCACTTCGGCGCTGGCGGCTCGCCGGCATCGACGTGGCGCCGTACGATCTTCTCTTCGGTGATCGCCCGGAGGACGCCGTCCGCGACGAGGATCCCTACTTCGCTTCGATTCCGACTCGGATGGGCATTCCGCTCGAACGGCGCGTCGAAGGACGGACTCTTCCGTGCGAACGCCGGAGGACTTCGCGGTGACCGCACTACGCGCCCCAGCCGCCTTCGGGAATCACGCGCATCGCCGTGTTCGGAGAGTCGTTGTTCACGGCGACAGGCGTCGCCAACGAGGAGATGCGGGCGCACCTCTTTGAGACTCCGCGGCCGACGTCGAAGTGCTGAACTGCGTGTCAACGGCCATGGGACGGACCAGGTTTTCTCTGAGATACCGCCGCGACGGCGTCGGCTGCCACCCACCCGCACGTCGTGCTTCGCGTTTCATGCCGGAGAACATTTCAGCAAACGTCAACGTTTCGGCAGTCACCTGGCACCACTTTCATGGTCTCGCGATCGCGCCGCGCTTCCTGACTCGACGAGTAGCGATCCTCGTCTTGATTCCCGTGCCGGTGAAATCCCGCCGGGAGCCTCGCTGAGTAAGCGCAGATCGCTCGCTGGTGCCCGTGCTCCTCGCGACGGACTTCTGCGGCAGCGCGCCCGCTCAGCCTACGAGGGCTCAGCGCTGTTCGCCTCTTTCGCTCGCACGATCTTGTACGGACAGTACGAGCAGTCGGGACGCCCTGCGCCCACCGTACTATCGCGATGCGAGCGGCGAGCCCTTTTCCTGCGTGACGCTCGAGGATCCTTCGCGAGTTCAAGCTAGGGAGGCGACCGCGGACGGAGCACGGCGGGCGGTGGTGGGTCTGCTGCCGGGGCAGCGACGCGATCGAGTCCCTGCTTCACGAAAGGCCCTCATACTGACTTCCTCACCGCGGCGCTCGCGGCCGACGGCGTCGAGGTCATCGATGTTCCCGGCCTCTCTCGCGGCGCTGAAAACGGGGATGCGAAGAGCCTGTTCCGGGATTACCACTACAACGCTGCCGCGCGAACGCTGGTCGTCGCCGCGGCACTGCGCGAGCAGCTCGGCTCGCGGGACCGCGCGAGGATCGCTAAGAGGCGGACAAGCTGCCAGGCCAGTTTCGGCGCGACGGGGAAGAAGCCCTTAACCTGTCGCGGTGTCTGCCAAGCATGCTAGATTTCCGTCCGACCCATCGCGCCGCGGCGCGCGACCTGACAGACGCCCGGCTGCGGGCACGAGGGGGCGCTCGGCAGGAGTACGCGTGGCCGCACCCTGGGCCACGGACTTCGGGGATTGGGCTGGTAGGAATCGCGTTTGACCGTGTGTGAGTGAGGCACGGGATGAGCAACAAGATACTGGTAAGACTGTACGCAGAGCACGTCGGCAAGGTATCCGACAAGTGGTCGATCTATTTCCACGAGTATGATCTGATCCTGGGCGCGTACCGGACTAGGCGTGTCCGCCTCGCTAGAAATCGGCGTTCAGAATGGCGGCTCACTCGAAATCTGGTCCAAGTACTTCCCCCACGCCCAGAAGCTGGTGGGCTGTGACATCAATCCTCGACTGTGCTCGCTTGCGCTTTGAGGATCCCCGCATCGCTGTGGTAGTGGGCAACGCCCACTCGACTCTACGCAGGCTTGAGATCTTGAGGTGCGCGCCAGCCTTCGACGTGATCATGGACGATGGGTCACACTGTTCCAGTGACGTAGTGGAGTCCTTTGCCAGGTACTTCCCCATCTGGCTGACGACGGTGTCTTCATTGCGGAGGACCTGCACTTGCAGTTACTGGGAAGATTTTGACAGGCGGGCTCTTCGATCCGTTCTCATCCATCACGTTTTTCAAACGACTCGCGGACGTCATCAGCCACGAGCACTGGGGTATTGCTAAGTACCGCGTCGACATTCTGAGTGGCTTGTTCACAAAGTATGGCTTCGAGATTGACGAGGACACGCTACAGCATCGTCCATTCCGTTGAATTCCTCAACTCGATGTGTGTCATTCGCAAGGCGAAGCCCGAGCGCAATCAGCTGTGGGGCACGCGTCATCGTCGGCTCAGTGGGCGCGGTGCGTACCGGCGCATGTGCTGCGTTCATCTCTAGAAGAGACCCCGGACCAGACTGACAACGAGTGGTCAGCACGCAGCGCGCCGCCCAGATGAAGAGATTTCGCTCCGTATCAAGGAGCTGGGCCGATCGCGATGGACAAATCGAGAGCCTCCAAAGAGGCTGTCACTGAGCGTGACGCTCAGATGGCCCGTCTTGATGAGGCTATTTCTGAGCGTGATGCCCCAGATAGCCCGTCTTGGTGAGGCTATTACTGAGTGTGATGCTCGGATTGCCCGCCTAGCTGAGGGCTATTACCGAGCGTGATGCTCGGATTGTCCGCCTTGATGAGTCTGTCACTGAGGGTGACGCTCACATCGCCCGCCTTGAAGGGACCACTCTGGCGTACCAGAAGTCTGCCAGTTGGCGCGTGACCGAGCCTTTGCGCGTCATCGCTCACGGTTTGGAGCGCCTCAACCATGTCGTCGCCCTTTCCGTCCTGCTAGCTCGACATCTGAACGAGACGAGAAGGCTACTTGTGAAAGTAGTGCGTCGTCCTGGACGGGAGGGTATCAGTGGCGTCGAGGATCGACTCAAGCAGGTACAATCCGATCCGTATGCGCAGGTCGATTGGAAGTACCGAGGGACTATCGTCCGAGTTGCTGGAGAGGCCTGATTGCCGCCGCCAATGTGTTCCTTCGACCTCAATCCAATGGTGGTCCGCCAATGAGACGCGCAGACGGCTCTCCGAGCGAGTTGTCTGGTGTCGTGCGGTGACACCAAGGCGTCAGCGAGACTGACTCGTGGCGCGCTTTCGCGTTCACACCGACGAGCCCCAAATTGGGCTCATCAATATCAGTAAAGGGTGCATGCGCGGTCTCAGGTTGGGCGGTCGATCTCCGAGGCGCATTCGGCTGCCAAGGTGAGGATCGTCGTCGGCAAGGTGGCGGAGGAGACGCGGCCGCAGCCGCGTGATGATGCAGCGGGCGTTTGCCGCCGCAAGTGATCTCCTCGCGACACGGGTTTTGACAAGGTGCTCAGTGCTACCGGTCGGCCTGTCTCGGATGCGGATTGAGGTGGAGGGACCCGACGGCTCATGGATTCCCGTGCGCCGCGCCTCTGTTCCTCCGCGTACCGGGCAGAGGCCCCGCACGACGGACGGGAGTCGGGCTATCGTCACAAGCAGACTGGACGCGTCTCGAGCAGAGGCAACTCAAAGCGGCGATTCCCGGCATCTAGCGTCATATCGCTGGGATGGTCCACCAGGCCTACCTTCACCGTCCTCGTGGACACGAGGCAAGGACACGCCGGCCTGGAAGACACGATCGCGCTCGATTCGCAGACAACTGTACCCATTTTACGAGGTGCGTGCGCTCTGCGGTTCGGTGCCAACTTCGCTGCCCCACGACGTAACGCCCCTGCAGGACCTGGGCGCTTCTGTCTTGGGGAGACTTTCATCGTCTTCATCCAGAGCGGGCAGCGGCTTGCCAGCAACGCGCTCTACGAGTTCGCCACGGCAATCAACCAGCATCCTGAGATCGATCTCGTCTACGGAGACGAGGACTCGGTATCGGCGTCGGGAAGTCGGCGCGAGCCATTCCACAAGCCGGGCTGGTCCCCGACTATCTCCGAGACGTTCAACTACATCGGCTTCCCAGCCTGCTTTCGCTCCGCAATCGCCCGCGGCTGCTTCGACGACGATGGTTACCCGTACGACTTCGTCCTTCGATTCACGGAGCGTACGACGAAGGTGCTCCACGTTCCGAAGATCCTCGGCCATGCTGTCGAGAAGACTGGAGTGTGGAGGAAGCGGCCCCTGGCCAAAGCGGCGGCGCTGGACATCAAGGCGCTGTCTGGGCGACTCAGTCGCACGGGGCGCAGCGGTTTTGTCTACGACCATGAACTGCACAAGGGATGTTACGGCATTCGGCTCGATCTCAGGCGATCTCCGCTCGTCTCAGTGGTCATTCCGACGGCTGGGCGAACGGTCTACAGTCGGAGAACGTCGGATCGACCTCATCGAGAACGTGATCCGACACATTCGCAATCGATCCACGTACAAGAACATCGAGATCATCGTGGTCGACAACGGCGATCTCTCGGCTGGTCAACTAGGGCGTCCTGGCTGGCCGAATGCAGGCGGATCACCTACGCCGATCCGACCTTCAACGTAGCGAGGAAGCTGAACCTCGGGCGTGTCGCTCGCGACGGGCGAGCTCTTGCTGCTGCGTGAACGACGACATCGAGATTCTCACGCCAGATTGGATTGAGCGGCTGCTCGAACACTTCGAGAAGCCGCACGTCGGTCGTGGTCGGCGCCAAGCTCCTCTATCCCAACGAACAGACGCAGCACGTGGGTGTCGTGCACAACTCTTTGGAACCCGGATCACGTGCAGCCGACGCTTTCCGAGGACAGACGCCGGGTACTTCTTCAGCACGTGTGGCGTCCGGAACTACTGCGCCGGTGACAGGCGCCTGCATGATGACGCTCGGCGCGAGTCTATCGAGACGTCGGAGGCTACAGCGATGAGCTGGCCGGTGAGCTTCAACGACGTCGACTTCTGCATGAAGGTACGGCGGAAGGGACTGTCGGTGGTGTACACGCCGAGTGCAGAGCTGATCTCACATGGAGTCGCTGTCTCACGTTGTTTCCGTTGGACATGAGGGAGCTGGACTGGTACCACCAGCAGTGGGCCGCCAGAGCTCGCTGTCGGACCAGTTCTACAACGAGCGCTTTCTCAGCAGTGGAGCCGCCGACGTTCCTGCCGTGCGTCAATGAAGCGAGCGCTGGAGAAGCCCCAGGAGGAGGGTCCCCAGCGAGCACGGAGAAGTGCCAAGAGACGAGAAACTGAGGCAATGTCAAAACGACGACTAGATGGAAGAAGGGTAGGCCTTCATGAAAGCCCTCATCCTCGCTGGAGGCCTCGGCACCCGCATTAGCGAAGAATCGGACCACTCGGCCGAAGCCGATGATCGAGATCGGCGGCAAGCCGATCCTCTGGCACATCATGAAGATCTACTCTGCCCATGGCATCCACGATTTCGTGATCTGCTGCGGCTACAAGGGCTACGTCGTCAAGGAGTACTTCGCGAACTACTTCCTGCACATGTCGGACGTGACCTTCGACATGGCGCACAACGCGATGCAGGTGCATCAGCGCTACGCGGAGTCCTGGCGGGTCACCTTGGTGGAGACCGGCGAGAACACCATGACTGGCGGGCGACTCAAGCGCGTAGCCGACTATGTAAGGGCGAGGAGGCGTTCTGTTTCACGTACGGCGACGGTGTGGCAGGCGTCGACATCGCGGCGCTCGTCGCCTTCCATAAGCGACACGGCAAACTGGCCACGATCACCGCGGTGCAGCCGTCGGGGCGCTACGGTGCGCTGGACCTGAATGGAACGGTCGTGCGCGGCTTCATCGAAAAGCCAAGGGCGACGGCGGCTGGATCAACGGTGGTTTCTTCGTCCTTTCGCCTAAGTGCCTCGATTACATCGCCGGCGACATGACGTCATGGGAAGGTGAGCCGCTGAAGCGCCTTGCCGCGAGCGGGGAGTTGATGGCCTTCGAGCACACCGGGGTTCTGGCAGCCGATGGACACGTTGCGCGACAAGAACCACCTCGAGGAACTCTGGCAAGGTGGCAATGCACCGTGGAAGTCGTGGAAATGAATCGCGACTTCTGGCGCGGCAAGCGGGTCTTCGTCACTGGGCATACCGGCTTCAGTGGGTGCCTGGCTGAGCTGGTGGCTACAGCATCTCGGGGCAGACAGTGACAGGCTATGCGCTGGCCAGTCGCTTCCAGCCCGAGTCTGTTCAGACTTCTGAGGCTTCGGACCTGCATCCACTCAGTCGGAAGGGGATGTGCGGGACCTGAACCGGCCGAAGGCGGTGATGGAACAGGCTCGGCCGGAGATCGTGCTTTCATCTGGCTGCGCAGTCCCTTGTCCGCGCTGCCTGTATCGGGATCCGCTATACACGTACAGCACGAACGTCATGGGCAACTGTCAACATATTGGAAGCAGTGCGCCAGGTCGGCGGCGTGTAGGGTCCTGGATCAATGTCACCAGTGACAAGTGCTATCAGAACCAGGAGCAGCCGTCGGCGTATCGAGAAGGCGATCCCTGGGCGGGCGCGATCCCTGCAGTAGCAGCAAGGCCTGCGCCGAACTGGTCACGGCCGCGTATCGCGATTCCTTCTTCAGCGATGCTCGCAAGAGTGGCGCGGATCGTTGCCGTGGCCTCGGCTCGGGCGGGAAATGTTCTTGGCGGCGGGGATTGGGCCGAAGATCGCCTCATTCCGGATAGCATCCGAGCGCTGTCTCGGAGGATGCCGATCCGCGATCCGCAACCTCAATGCAATCCGTCCTTGGCAGCACGTGCTCGAGCCGCCCGGGGCTATCATGGTCCTCGCGGAAAGGCTCTGGTCCGCACGGCCCTGCGTTTTACGGGTGGATGGAACTTCGGACCGGGCGATGCGAACGCCAAACCGGTGAGCTGGGTGGTCGAGCGCCTCGGTGAAGCTATGGGGACCCGATGCTTCCTGATCCCCGACACGGGGAACACCCGCACGAGGCGAACTATTTGAAACTGGACTCCTCAAAAGCCCACGCCCGTCTCGGATGGGCGTGCCGACTGGATATTGACGAGACCTTGAGTGGGTCGTCCATTGGTACCAGTCGTCTCAGCGCTGGCGAGGATCCGGTGGAGCTGACGCTCTCGCAGATTTCGCGCTATTCAGCGATAGGGCACGAACTAGGGCAGGTGTCCTAGGTGACCGTTCGCGCGTGTCGACTGTGTGGCGCTCGGCTCGAGGAGACGTTCATCGACCTTGGGATGTCCCCTCCTGCCAACTCCTATTTGCAGCGCGAGCACCTTTCCGCGATGGAGCCCTTTTACCTCCCTGCATGCACGTGTATGCGAGCATTGCTATCTCGTCCAGCTTGACGAGGTCGCGTCTCCTGCCGCGATCTTCCAGGACTACGCTTACTTTTCATCGTTCTCCGATACATGGCTGAAGCACGCGGCAGGACTACACGGCGCAGATGGTCACATCGCTTCGGCCTCGAGCCCCTCCTCGATGGTCGTCTGAGGTCGCCAGCAACGATGGCTATCTACTCCAGTATTTCCGCGCCATGGCGATACCCATTCTGGGCATTGAACCCGCCGCGAATGTGGCGAAGCGTGGCGAAGCAGAAGGGCATCCCGATCCTGGTCAAGTTCTTTGGTAGCGAGACGGCGAAGGAGCTCGTAAGAGCAAACACACGGGCGGATCTGCTAATCGCCAATAATGTCCTCGCACACGTCCCGGATCTCAATGATTTCGGGCGGCCTCAAACTCCTGCTCAAGCCTCACGGCGTCATCACAGCAATACGCAATCGAACGAAGTACAAT
>ERZ1370068.8478-contig-7328_pt1 | contig 21287 bp, 31 predicted proteins | sample MGYA00561227_ERZ1370068 | MGnify/ENA primary metagenome ERZ1370068 (study PRJEB38410, sample SAMEA6850437) | metagenome | study: Metagenomic assessment of the ecological functions of the soil: analysis of the soil microbiota associated with the... | reverse complement strand
TTTATACTTCGTTCAGTTGCATGCTGCTATCGGCGACATCTTTGAACTGTTTGATGCGAATTCTTCTCCTTTGAAAGCATCTCGCGCTTTGCTCTTTGCCAGTTCAGCGCACTTTCGACCGGCCATCATCTTGATCTGTGATCGGAAGAAGAAATAGAGGATAACAAGAAACAGAGCGATCGGGAGAAAGCTCACGATTGCGGGTAGGCCAGAGGCTGTTAGATTGCCGGCCTTTACTGAGGGGAATAATATTGGCGGCGGTGAGCGCTCGTCTCCATCTGCTGCGTCCCGATTAAAAGGCATCATGATGATGGGAGTGCGGAAGGGGGCACCTCAACCTCTTCGTTCGTGGTCAGTGATTTACGTTTGTCAAAGCCCGCGATTGCCTGGGTATTCTCGGCTCTCTTCCACAATGAGTCTCGACAGGTCTCCGTTCGGTCGAGACCATTTTCCCGGCCTTGAGCAATTCCAGGAATTGCTTATTGGAGATCTCTTCTGTTTGAGTAAAGTTGCCCTCCGCAAAGAAAATGCACCGCCAGATCAGCGCGAGCGCGACGGCGAAGACATAAGACTGCGCCAGTTGAGCTGGGGATCTCCTCCCCGGCGCGGTCTGGTTCTCTTTTAGTGTGTCTTGGGATTTTCTTCAGACATTGACTAGCCACAATCCCGATGCTACACGCTTGCTTTCGGCAAGCTGCAACGCCAGGCGCCGGGCCCTGGTCATCTCGATTCGGCGATGTGCCCACGACGATGCAAGCTCGTGGCGACCCCTATGATGGCCCGACATCGCAGCGGCTGGCGTGGACTGCTGTGGTCGCTCTGTTGGTTATCCCCATAATCACCATAGCAAAGCCACCGATTCGGGGAAGATGCGGAGTTTCTGCAATTGGCTAAGGGGATGCGGGTGCAGACGCACGAGGTGTGCTCCATGGATGCTCGCAGCCGTCCGCGTGAAATGCAGCGGGATGGTGTGGTCACATTCAGTCACCGAGCAACCACGCCGCTCAAGAAGGGGAATTCCACGACTCCGTCTGAGGTGCCAGGCGCGCGGCTGCGACTCGAACGCGGGAAGGCGAGCTTGCGCGAACTCCGGCTTGGTGGCGCGAGGCCCGTTGCCCCGCGCTCTGGCTTCTTGGTCGCGAGGCGGAGCGCGCTGTCAGAGGCGGCGTGGAAGGTTCCAGTACTGCAACGAGGCTCTGCTGCCTGCTTCAAAGTGATCCTGGTGACTGGTCGAGAGCAACTTCTCAGCCTCGTTTGGAGTGTGCGCAGTGCTTGGCGAAGGGTAGCGAGCCCTTTGTTGGAATGGGCTGCTGGCGCGCAGGCTCTTCGGTGCACTCACTTTTGCGCATCGGGTTGCATCCGGTGGATTGGCAGCACGACGCGGTTCGAGACAAGCCCTCCATCTGGTGCGCAGCGCGCTTGCCGCTCGCGAAGCAATCACCTATGAGGATGGCTCGCGCGCCTGCGTTCACGAGCAATGAATCCTCTGAAGTCTCAAAGCCGATTTGCATATTCATTCGCGTCGCTTCACACTGCGCTGCCGACTGGCGTGCTTCGCCGTCTTGAATTTCAGCCAGCTATTCGGATCCGCTGCAATTGTATAGGCGGCTCCAGTGAGATTGCTGATTCGTGACCATTACCGATCACAACACCATCGCCGGCTGCCTGGAAATTGCGCATCTGCCCGGTGTTATTTTCGGCGAGAGGTGACGGCGAATTTCCCCGACGATGAGTGCAAGGTGCACATCCTGGTATGGGGCCTCACTGAAACGCAGCATCGAGAAATTCAGCCGCGGGTGGGGACAATGTTTTCAATTGCAACGCCACCTCGCCGACGAATCACTCGCCCGTGCTGTTGCCCACCACTCTACATAGCCCTTCGACGAAGCTGACTCCGCTCCATTTCCAGAAACTGGCACTGATCTTCCGTCACTTCGAGGCATCAATGGAAGATACCACGCACGTTTGGCGATGCCGTGCGCTACGCTCTGAATCGCTGACCCCCTCAGCAAAGCGTTTGTGGCACGCACTGCGAATCGAGCCGACCCACGACCAGCCATGGAGAGAAGATCCTTCGTCGCAGGCTCAGACGATCTGGCCGTAGGCAGTATCTATCCGGCGCGAGCGTGGACAAAGTGCCATCGTCCCAAGCCGGCGCACGGACTTTGACCAACGTCCGGGAGGCGCGCGAAGTCGTGAGGCCCGCGGTGAAGGGGGCACTCCGTTAGCTCTAGCGCATGAATGCTTACAGCACGGCTTTCATTATCTCAAGGCGAAGTTTTTCGTGTGCGGGGTAACGATGCCGGGGCTGGACTGGTTGAAGGCGTTCTCGCGACTTATGAGGGTCGCAATACCAGCAGAGTTCAGCCTGGCGGAGAAGCCTGGTTTTCCCGCGCGCAGGGAATCGCTACCGGAAAGATCTTTGAGGTTGCCATGGCTGGCAACACACACTCTGGAAAGAACTCTCCGCTTATTTCTCGAAGCCCGAGGTGAAAGCTGCTTTGGCTCGCGAGACGCGCCGGCGTGCCGGAGCCGGAAGCGGCGCGCGTTTCTCGATGGCGAATCTCATCGCGGGGCAGCTCGGCTATCGTTTTGTCCACTCAATTTATCGCACAACTTTCGAGCGCCCGTTTCATCGAAAGCATCCAGGTGATCAGCCCCCTCGTTCTCATCGCCGCAATGCTCAGTCCCGTATATTCATGCCTTTCGTCAGCCCCGCCGTGAGTGGTTAAGGGAGATGACCGCGGTGGTGGGAGGAACGGCTCCGGCATTTCTCGGCAATGACAAACGGGCGTGGTTTACCGACACGCTGGACGATGTGAACGGCGTCGCCACGACCATCAAAAGATGGCGGCGGCCGGTGTCGCCGCCGGCCACGATATTACCGTGCTCACTTGTCAATCTGGGCAGGAAATCGCGCGGCAGAATTCCCTCAAAGAATTTCCAGCCGGTGGGCGAGTTCGAGCTTCCCAGTATGAGCTTCAGCGGCTTAGTTTCCCTCCTCACTGCTCATCATGGAGCACCCTCGCTCGAGAGAACTACTCTGAGTTGATCATTAAGCACCCTGGCCCGGTTGGTTTCGTGCGCCTTGTGCGCAGCCAGACACTGGGGCTGCGCGCTGTCGGAATTTATCACACCGATTTTCCTCAATATGTCCGGATTTTGACCGACGATTCATTTCTCGAGACGCTGACTTGGAATTACATGCACTGGTTCTACAGCCAGCTCGATATTGTTTACGTTAATTCGCAAGATTATCGGCGATCCTGGATCGAGCGGGGAATACCCGCCGAGAAGTTGAGTATTTTTGCCCCGGGGGCTGGATACACGGATGTTCCATCCATCCAGGCGGGACGCACGCTTCTGGCAAGTCAGGGGCCTGCGTGATGATGAAGTCGGGATGTTGTTCGTCGGACGAATCTCAAGGAGAAGAACCTCGATACGCTGGTGGCTTCGACGCGGCGACTAGCCGAATGGAAGGTTCCAGTGCGCCCACTCTGTTGTTGGCGATGGTCCTTATCTGGCAGAGATGAAGCGCCTGCTGCCCGATGCGCTGTTTACTGGTTATCTGCGCGGTGAGGAGCTGGCGGATGCCTATGCTTCGGCGGACTTCTTTGTCTTTCCGAGCACGACCGATACCTTTGGGAACGTCGTCCTTGAAGCCGCAGGCCAGCGGACTGCCGGTGATTGTCTCGGACGTGGGCGGACCCAGAGATCTCGTGCAGCATGGCAGAGATGGCTTTGTCACGAAGGCACTCGATAGTGGCGAGTTGGCCGAGGCTATCCGACGCCTCACCGAAGACCCAAAGTTGCGTGAGCGGATGGGCCTGCTCGCCCGTGGGCGCGTCGAGACCGCGCGACTGGTCGAAGCGTTTGAAACGTTCTGGCACGCCTCGCCCTAGGATGGCAGAATGCTTCCGAGGCCGGGAGACGGTCAGGCGTTCGGTTGGATGTTCTGATTAACGCGAAACAGGTTCGTCGGATCGTATTTATTCTTGATCGCGACGAGACGGTCGTAATTTTCACGATAGCTTGTCCTCACGCGATCTTCACCCTCATCCATGATGAAGTTCAGGTATGCTCCTCCGGCCGAGTACGGGTGCAATGCCTGCCAATAATCTTTGCCCAAGAGATGATGCGTTCTCGATTCGCAGGCTCCGGATCCACTCCGACGATGACCTCAGCCCAGACTGCCTCACGATAACTCCAGGCGTCGCGCTCCTGGCGACCTGATGGGCTTTCCCGTTGATCGGATAAAGATGCATCGTGGACAAGAGCGTGGGGATTTTGAGCCGTGCTCGACGTGCTGAGCGATGGCTTCGTCCGCTTAGCTCGTTGAAAAATCAGCCTTCCAATACCATTGCAGTCCTGGCCGGAAAAGTCCGTCGAACATGGTCTGAAGCATAGGATGCGGCATGGGACCGACCAAATCGAGCTCGGACGCACAAGAATCGCGGATTGGTTTAAAGGTTTCCTCTGCCTTATCCGAGTGCTCCTGCGTAGCACCAAACGATGCCACACATGTTCTTCAAATGAAGGTGGTCAGGAAAGGGCGGCCCCGGTGGCACAATCAAGAAGGCGAAGAAGCCACTGATCTCCTCGGAAGCGGTGGTGATAAACTCGCGACTACCACCGCATAATCTCGGCGGCGCGTTCGAGGCGGCCAAAGCATCGGTCCGGCATAAACAGTGTGGATCGGGTGGGCTTGGAAGAGAAATGAAGTCACGACGCCGAAGTTCCCCCCGCCACCGCGTATGGCCCAATAGAGGTCGGCGTTTTCCGCGGCACTCGCGGTCACGAAGCTTCCGTCTGCCAAAACCAGATCAGCAGCCAGAAGGTTGTCGATCGTCAAGCCATGCTTGCGCGTGAGATGCCCCAGCCCACCTCCGAGTGTCAATCCACCAACTCCGGTGGTCGAAACGAAGCCTGTGGGCACGGCCAGACCAAAAGCATGCAGTTGCATGGTCGACAGCATGCCCACGTGCAGCCGCCCCCACCCGCACTGTCCGATCGCGGGGTCGACACGGCGTATAGTTGATCAGCCGAAAGATCAATTACGAGGCCATCATCACAGACGCCCAAGCCGCCTGCGTTATGTCCGCCGCCGCGCACCGCAATGAGCATTCGATTCTCACGGCCAAAATTGACTGCGGCGAGGACGTCCGCGGCGTCGGCACAGCGCACGATCAGGCGCGGCCGGCGGTCGATCATGCCATTATATACCTGTCGTGCTTCATCGTAGCCCTTTTCGCCAGGTTGGATGAGCTCGCCAGCGAGACTTAGTTTGAATTCTGCCAAAGCTGTTTGATCGGGCATGGTGACTCCTTTGAAAAAGTGACGACTTGTAGAGCAACTTGATGCCGGATTAAAGCCTAAGTTTCGTCAGGAGATCGGTGCGCAGAGGCCCGTCGCAGCCGGTCAGCCACTGCCCTCTTCAAGAAGGAGAATTCTCGCTGAGAAGCTGGCGAGATCAGGTTCTCGTAATTGGCGCGCGCGTTGATTGATCGCAGGATGCCCCTTTTGTCAATCATCCAGACGGCGGGCAACGCGTTGATGCCGAGCGAGCGCGGGATGGCTCCCCGCCAGCCGAGGCCATCAGAAATGCGTCGGCCAATCTGCGCGAAGTTCTCGAAAGCGGCTGTCGAAGGCTGCTCGGCTTTCATCAAAGGCTGACCGTAACCACGCGGAGACGATCGCTTGGGAAGCGCCTCCCAGGACGATCGAAAGTCTCTCAGCCACAGGAGACTGTGTGGAGAGTCGCTCGACCAGAAGATCAACACAACGACGTTCCGCGAAGCGCGGCCAAGTCGATCTGATGCCAGCCAACGAGGACATCTTCAATTCCAAGGCTTTTCCCAATAAGTCAACGCGCCGCAAATCGTCAGTGATTCGTCGCTTGAGCGGCTCTTCGTCGGTGAGCCGTAACGCTTCCTCGAGGAGCTCGCGCTTCTGGTTCGGCACGTCGTCGCAGACCGTAGCTGCTTCGACAGAAGGCGTGGACCGCGGCGGTCGCCAGGATATTTGCCAGTGAAATTCTGCGCAGAGCGGATGATCGATTCCCGCGTTCGCTCGGGGCTGCCCTGTTGGTTTTGCATCAAGAGGGATGCCCGCGAGAAGCCGGCATCGGCAAGCTTCTCTCGCGGAACGCCGGTGGATTTTTCGAGGTCAGCAAAGAGCTCTAGTGCCTGATCAACCTTGGCTTGATCGCTTGACATCTTCCCCTCGGCGGCCACGACTCGCGCCAGCCTGAGCTTGGCGTCGAAGACACGTGCGTCTCCCGAATGGTTCAGAAGAAATCGCTCGATGGCTTTGCGCTGGATATGGAGATGATTGCGAGCGGCGAGCGCGGCCTCCTCGCGCGTCGCTGGCTTCTTCTTTGGCCCTGCATCCAGCGCGAGAATGGAGTTCCAATCCTCGTCTACCCCGGCGGCCAGGCACAATGCGGTGAAAGGACCGCCAGGAAAGAGCAGGTAAATGCCCTCATGTCTGATCGACGGGGAGGATGGCGGCGTAAATGGCGCGATGATCGCTCGCTTCGTTCCAACCAGGCGAGTCGTCGATGCCGCACTTTTCAGTGACGACTTCGCGGACCAGGCCTGGACTGACCAACGAGATGAGTCGATCCGGGAGTATTCGTCAGCGGTTTTCCAATAATACGTCCAACGCTCATTACGACTATCTCGGAGCCATAGGTCCATCATGTAGTTGGGCGCGCCTTTTAATCCGATGATCTGGCGAATCGGGTATTGATTCTTGGTGTCATTGAGATCGCCAAAAGCATGAGATTTACATCGGGTGAGGTCTCCAGAATTCGATCAAGATGTTGCGCGCAAATGCCGTGCTTCCTTTGCGCGCATCCGCGCCTGGTCATACTCCGGGACCTCCCGACGCGACTTCAAATGCGCTCACGACCAGGCGCAAGCGGTAGTGAGGATTGATCTCCACGGTTACATCCAGAATACCGCGATTCATTTGCAATGGATGGCCATCAAGCTCGACGTAGATCTGATCGCGTGAGTTGCGCTCGACGATCGGGAAATTTGCTCAGCAGGAAATGTGACGCACCTGATCAGCTCCCTGCACCCATTCCCGATAGGTGTAGTCCAGACCTGCTTCTCTCAAACGCCTCTGAAGGTCGGCGAGCATCGATTCGTCGCCGATCTCTATTAACCCAACGATGTCGGGCTTTATCCGATTGAGGACTTGAATAACCGCCGCAATCGCCTGCTCGGACTTGGCTGGTTCATCGGTGAGAGGGTGCTCGTTGGCTGGATCGACCAGCCAATAGCTTTGGACGTTATACGAGGCGACGATGATCTCCTCGCCAGAAAGCGAAGCGCAAAGAACGAAGCTGAGGAGCCAGCAAGCGGCTTTGCGCATCGGCAGGATTCCCTGCGAACGGCTCAGGAAGGCTGATGCGGCTGTTTCTCAGTTGGCTCTTTCACTTCCAAGTCGGCCGTGCTCTTGCGCACTTCGCGCTCGAATTCGTCACGAGCCTTCTTGAACTCTCCCAAACTCTGTCCAATCCCTCGAGCAAGCTCCGGTAGCTTCTTGGCTCCGAAAGCAGGACGATGACGACGAGAATGAAGAGGGTTTCTGGCCAACCGGGCATACCAAAGGCGATTGGTAGATTCATTTGGCACACGCTACAACGTATTTGCCTTCTTGCAAAGAAATCTCAGAGATCAAGAGATTCGCCAATGGGCATCAGTTCCAGCTTGACTCCCGCCCGAGCGAAAATCCCATCGGCTTCGCTATGATCGATCTGGATCGGGAAACGTATCGTAGTGAACGCCGACGACTCGCTTGCACTTGAGGATTCCCGCGGCTTTGGCGGCATCGCTTGGCCCCATCGTGAAATTGTCACCCACGCAGAGCACAGCGAAGCGCAAATCGAACTCGTGGGCGATGAAATGCATGTCGTGCGTCAGCGCCGTGTCGCCCGAGTAGTAGAAAGCCTCCTGGTCATTATGGACGACAAAGCCTCCGGGATTGCCTCCATAGCTGCCGTCAGGAAGCTGGCTCGAGTGAACAGCGTTGACGAACTTGACCCGCCCAAAATCGAAGGTGCGGCCTCCGCCATGATTGAGCGGGTGTGCCTTCTCGAGGCCTTGCTTGCTCAGCCAGCCAACAATCTCGAAATTCGAAATGACAGTCGCGCCAGTGCGTTTGCCAATCTCGACGGCATCGTTGATGTGGTCGAAGTGACCGTGCGAGATCAGGATGTAATCGGCTTCGACCGTCTCGATCTTGATGTTTTTTGCGAGACGGATTCGGTGTAATGAACGGATCGAAGAGAAGGGTTTTGCCTCCGAATTGAACGGAGAAACAGGAATGGCCATAGTAGGTGAGTTTCATGGAGAGAGATTGGTTTGCCGAAAATGCTAACCACAGAGGACACAGAGGACACGGAGTTTTCTAACAAAGAGACACTGAAAACTGTTCTCGCGTTATCGTGGCGTGCACAGAGCTTGAATGTCCGCTGGCCGAGTCAGGCGCAAAGGCGCATTCTCGATGCCACTCCTCGGTGATCTCTGTGCCCCTGTGGTAACGGAGCCAGATACGTCGGTGCTAGAGGGCCCAGGAGCGCTGCAGCGGCCTGCGGGGAGGGAAGTTCCCAGGCTTTCCACCGCCGGAGGTATTCATCGCGCGGAAGGAGGACGTAATAGGGGTTTTTCTCCTTTCGCAGCCAGCTGATGACGCGCCGAATTGCGCCCTCAGGCATTACCGTGCATCCCGCCGAGGAGCGATTCGGCCCCCTCTGGATGTGAAAGAAAATAGCGCTGCCGGCACCGGGCACGGGCGGGTCGGCATTGTGGCGAATTTCGATGAGCCAGCGATGCGGCGGATCGTTCAAGCGCATCTTCTGCTTCTCAAACCAAGGCGGCGGATTGTTTGGATCAATTACGACATGCTGATTGTAGTGCGGCAGGTCGGATCATCGATCCATGCATCCGCCTCCGTAATCGTGTGAAATGGATATGTGGCGCCCTCCGGCAGCGCAGGATCGTAGGTGTAAATTTTGCCGATCTTGAAAACGCCCGCAGGTGCGCGCTTGTCGCGTTCGGTTTTCTGCGGACCGGGTTCGTTTGCGCCGAGCACACCCCGCCCCCAGGCCAGACCGCTCTTGCCATAGAGGACCCGAAACGGCGCAGAGGTTGCACGCCAGTAGGCGCCATCTCGCTCGAAGAGCTGAAGTTTGCCGGAGGTCGCGTCCCAGTCGGCAGCGACAGAGACAGCCAGCTGTGTGATCGAAGGATCAAGCGCAGGCAAGTGCGCAGTCATTGCCAGAAGGATCAGTCCGACAATCAAAAGCCGGTTCATTCTTGAATCGCTGGCGGTTTACTCCCCGCGCAGGTCCGACTCATGCCGCTTTTTGGCCGGTTGGTTGCGATCGCATTGTCTGAGGCTCACGAAAGTGTTCATTGACGAAGGTTGCTCGCAGCATGGACTGGGACATTTGCGACGTCAAAGGCTTGCTTGCCTTTCGTAAGATAGGCGAGCCTTATTGAGTATCTGCCTTGCGACTGCCCTATACACGCCTCTTTGCCGTCAGTCGAATTGGATCGCCGCACGCGCGTGTGGTGGTTCAAGTCGCACGTCTCATCGCGACCGCATTATGCGTCGCCGGCTTGGTCGGTGCGGCAGCACAATTGTCACCCGCCTTCATACTCGCGATGTCGTCCTGAGTTTTCCGATCGACAAGGAGAACCAAGCGCGTCGGCTAGAAAAAGAGCTGAAAATGTCCCCCACTGAGCCGGGCGGTTGGGAAGCATCTGCGTCGGCTTTGGTGCGTTGGGCTGGCGCGGACGCTGAACGACTGACGCTCGCAGCTGAATCGCTGCTGCTTGCGCGCGCGAGGGGTTCTCAAGAGATTTCAGGATTTTCGCTCGCGTCGATGGATTTGTCGTGGCGGAGTTTGCGCTTCTCCGGCGTCCCTCCGTCGCAATGGCTGGAGACACCTGCCACGCGGCGAACCATTGCCATCTATAATGCGGCACTCGATCGGTTTGTGGCGATCCACGGAAACGACCTTGCGCGCGGCGGAGACGATAACTTCTGGATTCCTCTTGGCGTGATCGAGGTCTCAACGGAGTTCGTCGCCAATCCGCCTTATCGAGCAGGCTATTTTGACACCTTCATTTGGCCGACCACGTCAGTATTCGAGGAATGGGCAAAAGAGTCCGAACAAGTGGCCTGGGTGTGGCCTTGGTGGGTTTGCGCGAGCGAACGCCCGAGCGTGAAAAGGAGATGTTCTATCAACCGGCAGGGCGAGGCATTTACGCACCATTTGCGGCGGTTGCGGAATTTGATTCGAGCCGGTAGCAGAAGCTCGCATCCGATTGATCGATCTAAACCGTAATAGCACGATTACCACGGCCGGTGGAAGAGTCGCCTTGAGTGGTGACTTCACGGCGCCCTTCGCTTTGTCGTTTCGCGGTATCAACGATTTGATGATGGGGATCAGCGGCATCATAAACGTAGAAAAGCGCGAAAAGGACGCCGGGCTTTATCTTACCGGAGCCCTTTGATCCTGATCGCATCCCGGTCGTAATGATCCACGGGCTAAGCTCGTCACCTCTGGTTTGGCGAACGATCGCTACCAGTCTCTTGGGCGATACAACGATTCGCAGAAATTACCAGTTTTGGTACGTTTACTATCCGACCGGCATGCCGATTCCGGAGTCGGCAGCATCGATACGCGATGAGATCGCGGCGATCCGCAAAGCATATGATCCGCACGGAGCGTCGATTGCTTCACGTCACATGGTGCTCGTTGGGTACAGCATGGGAGGTGTTATCGCGCAAATCCTCTCAACCAGTAGCGGCAATCGCCTTTGGGATGCGATTGCGAAAGTGCCCTTGATCAGGCGCACCATTGATTCAGAGGATCGGGCCAAACTTGAGAAACTACTCTTCTGGAAGCCAGTTCCCGGACTTGATCGGACCGTCTTCATTGCCACACCGCACCGCGGCACCCGGTTTGCAGACTCGAGGCTGGCGGGCATCGGCGGTCGCCTCGTCCGGTTGCCGGGAGATTTCTTGCAGTTTCAGATGCGGACGTTGAACGCCTTGGGCGAGATCCTCCAGGGCGACTTCGCGACCGTGGGAGTGATTACCGGAATCACCTCGCTTTCACCGTCCGCTCCGCTCTACAGAGCCCTTGACGGGGCTCCCTTCGCGCCTGGGTTGAAATACTATTCGATCATTGGAGATCGCGGTAAAGGAGGCGGAGTCAATAGCACGGATGGTATCGTTGGGTATTGGAGCTCCCACCTCGCTGGTGCGCAGTCCGAACTCGTCGTGCCGACCGGCCATGATGCGCACCTCCATCCGAAGACCATCGCCGATCTGCGAAGAATTCTTCTTTCGAACCTTCGCAGCCGCTGAGCGCGCGAGGGCAACTCAACTTCATTCAAAGCCGTTTGGTCAGCTTGACGATGTTTTGTCCCTCGCGACGCGCATAGTTGAAAGCCATCGAGCATGTTGCGGACAAAGTGAATGCCGAGCCCGCCGGCTTTGCGTTCGTCACCTAGGCGGGGTAGGGGATGGTGGCGGGTAAGCGCAAGGATCGAAGGCTGACGCCCGTCGTCGCAGATTTCGATTTCAAGGCGCTCGATGCCATACGCAAGACTTCGATCTCTAATATGGTGCTGGAGGCCGTCGCTGTACCCGTATTTGATCGTGTTGCTCACCATCTCTTCGATGGCAAGGTTGGCCGCAAAAATAACTTCGGGCGAGGCGCCGTTGCTCTCGAGAATTCGGTGGTGGCGACCGCGACCCGCGAAGATCGTTCAAGTCATTCGCGTATTTTGAAAGCGAGAGCGGCCACGGCTAGAGTCGTCGCTAGACGCGAAAGAGAGCCCCAAGCTTTTTGCCCAGCAGAAGACTCGCTCCGATGATGGTCGTTCCTAGGAAGCACATCGCCCAAACACCGAGCGCGCTGGCGATGAAGCGTCCTTCGCCGAGCAGTTGGTAGAGCTCGTAGATCGCCTTGGTGATTGGATAGTCTTGCTGCCTTTGTGCCAGGATCAGCGAGTCGCTGACTTCGAGCATGGCGAACGAGAAGGCCAGCAACGCGCCGGCGACGAGATTTGCCATGATAAGAGGAATGGTGATCTTGGCCAGCGTTCTCAGCGGCGGAGAGCTCCAAGTTTTGCGCGGCCTCCTCGAGAGTGACGCTCGTCTGCTGAAAGCCCGCCGCCGCAGAGCGGACGACGTAGGGAAGTCGCCGCACGCTGTAGGCGATCACAAGGATCGGCAGTGGATCCTTGAGCGGGTTGAGCGCGCTCGAGAATTTTCCTTCCTGCGTCATCGCCGAGATAGCCGAACGCGAGGACGATGCCGGGAACGGCCAGCGGGAGCATGGCGATCGCGTCGAGCGACGTCGCGGCCGGGAAGCTTCGTGAGCGGACGACAACGTAGGCGATCGAGATACCCAGGATGAGATCAATCACTGTGGCAAGCTGGCGTACTTCGAGGCTATTCTGAATCGAGGGCAAAGTTAGGCCGTGGCCGAGTGCATCCCTGAAGTGCTCGATGCGTCCAGCCGTTGGGCAAGATCGTGTCCATACCAATCGCCCGGAGAACGCGACCAGGACCACGCCGAGGTGCGGCAGGATCGCAGACGCGGTGATCGCTCCAAAGAGGCGATGCAAAGCGCAGCTGGTGACAGGCCCGGCTTGGCGCGGTCCGCCTTGGCTGGTCGCCTTGCGCCATCATCGCGTGCGGATCTCGTCCGAAAAGCCATCTTGCTCGCAGCGTAGAGGAATCGCCGAGGCGCCAAGCATCACCGCGACCAGGGCAAAGGGAAATGGATTACCCCCGATGTCCTTGATGCCGGAAAAATCTGCACCGAGGTGACCCGAGTAAACTCAAACATCAGCGGCACGCCTAATTCCGTAAACGCCCATATGAAAGACGATCGTTCCGCCCGGCGAAAAGCCCGGGCATGATCAGCGGAAGAGTGATCCGCCGGAACTTTCGCAGGCCCGTGCAACCGAGGTTTTCCTGCGGCTTCCTCCATTGCCGGATCGAGATTCGCCAGTGCGCCACCACATATTCAGATAGAGAATCGGGTAGAGGTGGAGCGCATTCATCACCACGACTCCCCAGAAACGCCCCTGTCCCAGCCAGTCGATGGGATGCATCCGGGGTTCATCAGGCCGATCGCCTGCAGAAGACTGTTCAGAGCGCCCGCCTGGCCGAGAATCTGCTTGACGCCGATAGCTCCGACAAAGGGCGGCAAGAATCATCGGCACGAGAACCAGGCCAGAGAGAATGCTCTTTCCAGGAAAAGCTGAAACGATCGCTAAGAAAGGCCAGCGGGAGTGCCAGAACAATCGCCAGTACCGTGCTCGCAACGGCCAGCAAGAAGGCGTTTGAGAGACCCTTCGAGGTAGATCGGATTTCTAAATACCTCCGACGAGGTAGGCAAAGGTGAAGGCTGCCGTCGTTCGTTACGAATGCACCGCGCAGCGTTCTCGACGATCGGGCCACGCGAAGAACAGCGCGAAATACAGACCCGGTCACGACAAGGACGAAGAATCGAGAAGCGGGTCGGGACATCTGTTCGGCGCGCTGCTCGTTCATTCTCCTGCTCTTGGCGAGCTGCTCGGCGGCGCGATACTGCGCCCGAAAATGGTCTCCCAGCTCACGGGCGAGTTGCACCTCGTCGATGCGGTTCGCCGCGCCGAGGGTGGGGCGGATCTTCTCCATGCAGCCGTCTTATACCCGACCAGTATTTACATCGCTGAAAACTGCAGTGGCCTTCGGCGGAAATCCCGCGTGCGATCAGGGCTTTCCACGCGGCGACCTGCTCGTCATGGCTGTCCAGACACATGACTCGAATCATGAAGCTCAGTACCTTGAAGAGCGGGCCGGTCCAGCTGGGATGATATACGAACGATTGGGCCTCCTCGATACGGATCGACTTCCGGGATCGGAACGGTATTCAGCAAACTCTGCACCATAGAGTTCTTTGCGGACGGGTTGGCGTCTGAGCGCGTATTTGACCGGCCCTCCCGGGCGCTCCGACTTTGAAGTCCCACAGCTTTTGGCCTTCGAGCGAGAGCACGAACTCGATGAACATTTTGGCGACGTCCGCATTTGGAGCGCCACGAAACAACCCGATCGGGTCCACGCCGACCGAAGAGCCGCCCTTGGGAGTGAAATATTGCAGACGGGAGCGCTCTGGTCGCCAATCTGGACAGCCTCGCTTTGAAAGCGTCCATAAAAGTCGATACACATTCCGATGGCGGCATCTCCGAGCGAGACGTCGACGGGAACTTGGGATGCCGAGTCGGTGAAGTAGCGTGTATTGGCGGAGGCGCGTTGGATGATCTGCAAGCCGCGTGCCCAGCCAAGCTGCAAGGCCGTCTTGTTCGTCGACGGCTGGTCCCGGCGACCTGGACCGCTTCCTGCATCTGTTGCTGGATGATCATCTCGAAAGCCTTGGCCGCCGATCCGCTCTTGGTAGGGATCGGCGAGGGCGCACTTGCTTGAAGAGGCGCGGATCGCCGAGATCAGACCACGCGACCGGAATCTTGTTGATTCCGAAGCCGTCGCAACGAATCTGAGTTGTAGCAGATCCCGAAGGAAGAAAGAGCGGCTCCGATCCAGCGTCCACCTGCATCGTAGAAGATTTCCCCGGATACGTGTGGGGAATCGAATTCTCAGTGAACCAATCGGGACGGCTTCTTGATGACTCCGCAATCAACCAGGCGGCCGGCGTCGGCCTGCTGTTGGAAGTCGAAAGCGCCCCCGCCGAAGAAGAGATCGATGCCGATCCCGACGTTGGAGGCAAGGAATTGCGCGTCGCGCGTCGGTTTGTGCCCTCGGGTCGTCAAAGGTCGCTGCGGCTTCCGCGGTCCATGTCCTGGCCCGACGATTTCCAAAGCCGCTCGAAAGCGGCGTAGTATTCGCTCCTGAGATAGCGCGCGATTTCGCTGGTTCCCCCTGGCATCCTCCAGTCGATGCGAACGGTGCGCCCGGTTCTCTGCTGGTAGTGTGTCGCCAAACGCTCGGCTGAATTCGTAGCGAATCTGCTCGTTGTGCGGCGTGACGATGACGACGTGTATCGTCCGCCGTCGGCCAGCAGAGTCCTCCGGCTTGAGTGCGAAACGGCGGCGGCAATGATCAACGCGAGCGCGGCAAAGACAGCCGAGATGCGCATACGAATCAAACCCGCAAGAATGACGACGTCCTGCTGGCGATGACGCTCGCGAAGAGTTCGCGTCCGGTCGGCCGGTGGGAGAGTCGAGGATTCATTTCAAAGATCTTCAAGTTTGAGCGGACCGGCGAGGAACTGATATTGAGCGACCTCGCCGAGGTAGACCGATTCACCGATCATTCCCTGCGTGCTGTTCGTGCGGCGACTGCATCGCTGGATCGTCCAACTTTCGGGGCGAATCGAGAGGGTCGACTGGCTCGTTCGGCTCGGGCTGCAAGCGGGATCACTAACGATTCCCTCGAATCATCCGATCGCGGTGTCCACCAGTCGCGGTGTCCCTCGTTGAGCGAAGCGATCGTGCCGGGGATGAAGTTGGTCTCTCCGATGAAATCGGCGATCACCCGCGATTGCGGGCGGCGATAAACGTCCTCGGGGCGTGCCGATCTGCGCGATCTTTGCCGCTCTCGAGAATCGCCATCCGATCGGAGATGGAGAGGGCTTCCTTTGGTCATGGGTCACGTAGATGGCCGTGAGGCCGGACTCCTTGCAGACGCGGCGAATTTCCGAGCGCATTTCGAGACGCAACTTGGCATCAAGATTCGAGAGGGGCTCGTCGAGCAAGAGCGCGCGCGGGCGGATGACCAGTGCGCGCGCCAGGGCGCACGCGTTGCTGCTGGCCGCCGGAAAGCTGGGCAATCTTGCGGTCCGCGTAGGCTTCCATTTTGACCGAGGAAAGAGCCTCCTGAACGCGCCGCTCCATCTCCGTTGCGGAGACTCCGGCGCTCCTCCAGCCCGAAGGCGACGTTCCCGGCGACAGTCATATGCGGCCAAAGCGCGTAGCTCTGGAACATCATCGCCGATGTTGCGCTGGTGGGGCGGCAATCGAGGTGACGTCTTCATCGCCAAAGAGAATGCGGCCGGCATCGGGCGTATAAAAGCCCGCGATCGTGCGAAGCAGGGTTGTCTTGCCGCAGCCACTCGGACCCAGCAAAAAAAGATCTCGCCCGCCTCGATCTGGACGAGCTGATGCCGTCGAGCGCCGTGTGCTCGCCGAATCTTCTTCACCAAGCTTTTCGATCGTGATGGATATCATCGGCTCCCTATTGGCTAATCGCTGGAAGGGACTTTGGGCAATGGCTGGCGGAGCGCCGCGCAGGGAGCGATTTGCGGCTTGGTTTTTGCTCGCGCAATTCCGCGCATCTGGCAATCTGCCCGGCCATGTCCGTCTTGGTTGTGGGCTCAATTGCCCTCGATGATATCAAGACTCCCTCGAGGAGCACAGGGAACTGCTCGGAGGCTCGGCTTCCTATGGAAGCGTCGCGGCCAGCTTCTACAGTCCGGTGAACCTGGTGGGCATCGTCGGAGAGGACTTTCCCGAACGAGCACATCGAGCTCTTCAAGCGGCGCAATGATCGATCTCGCCGGGCTGCAAATCGTTCCTGGCAAAACGTTTCGCTGGTCCGGCGAGTACATGTGGGATCTGAACATCTCGCGAGACGCGATCGGTCGACTCTGAACGTCTTCGAACATTTCACCCCGACGCTGCCCGAGGCATACCGAGACACGCCGATCGTGCTTCTCGCCAATATTGCGCCCGATTTGCAGCACCACGTGCTCGACCAGGTGCGACTTCCGCGCTTCGTGATCGCGGACACCATGGACCTCTGGATCAGCATCGCCAGGCAACGGCTGGTCGAGCTATTGGCGCGCATTCATCTGCTGATCCTCAACGACGGCGAAGCGCGCCAGCTGACCGGCGAAACCAGTCTTGATCAAGGCGGCTCGCCAGCTGCGCGACATGGGACCTCAGTATGTCGCAGTCAAGAAAGGCGAACATGGCTGCTTGTTGCTTGGCGCGGAAGGACCAGTTTTTCAGCTGTCCGGCCTATCCGCTGGAAGACATCCATGACCCGACCGGAGCTGGGGATACATTCGCCGGAGGGCTTGCCGGATACCTCGCCAAGGATGGCGCGGAAGTCGGAATTTTCTGACGCTGCGGCGAGGCGGTCGTTCACGGAAGTGTGCTTGGCGAGCTACTACGTCGAGGCGTTCAGTCTCGAGCAGACTTGAAGACGCTGACTGCCGACTCAGATCGCGTCAGTCGGTATGAGATGTTTCGCCGCCTGAGCCAGTTCGATGTGGAATAGAGCGCCTCGCTTTGGAGGCTCAGACGCGGTCGGACGAGATTTCGCGGAGGCGTCCGGCTTTCGGCAAACAGGCCACTGACGCGTGGCGTCGATGAGAGTTTTGATCACAGGCGGCGCCGGCTTCATCGGAAGCCATCTCGCGCTGAGCACTCTGCAGAACGCGCGCGACGTGCGCATACTCGACGACCTGCGCACCGGCGATCGCCGGACGACTCGACGTGCGCGGCCAGTCGATTTTGTCGGACGCCAGCGTCGCTCGACGCCGCGGCCCTGCGGTCTGCTGTCGCAGGCGTGGACCTTGTCTTTCATCTGGCCGCCATGGTGGGCGTGCAGGAGTCCATGCACAAACCCACGGGCTTGCATCGAGACGAACGTGATCGGCACATTGAACGTTCTGCGAAGCTGCCGCGGACGCGGGGTGCGCAAGCTGATCTTTGTGAGTTCGGCGGCGATCTATGGAAATGACCCGCCGGTGCCGCACCTCCGAGAGCGCCGCCAAAGAGCCGAAAAGTCCCTTATGCCATCACGAAGCTCGACGGCGAGTACTTTGTGACATGTTTCAACGCCAGAAGGGTTCGTCGAGACCGCGGCGATCCGGTTTTTCAACGTCTTTGGCCCCGGACAGGATCCCACAAAGTCCGTACGCGGCTGCCGTGCCCGCCTTTCTTGCAGCGTGCCATGTCTGGTGAAGACTCCTGGCGATATTCGGCGATGGTGAACAGAGCCGGGATTTCGTGTACAGTCGAGAACGCTGTATCGAGCCCTGGCATTTGTCAGCCGAGAACAGACGACCTGACCGGCGCATTCAACTGCTGGCTATGGACGCCCGACGACCATCAACGAGCTCGCTCGTCAGATTCTGGCGCTGACCCAATCCCGAGTCGCGGCTGCAACTATTTGCCCGCTAGACCAGGGATGTCCGACATTCATGCGCGTCCACCGACAAACTTCGCTCTGCTGGTTGGCGTCCCGTCAGCAGTCTTGAGCAGGGATTGAAGGAGACGATGGAGGCATTCCGACAGGAACCTTCTTGAGCACGCGAAGCTCATGATCATCTAACCTTTGTTCCTCTCAAAGTAAACGAGGCAGTCTGCCCGACGCGACAATAGATGCGGCGGCCCATCGTACGTTGAGCCATTTGCAAGCAGGAGGAACTCCGTGAAACGGTCCGGCGAGACGCGTGATTGACAACGCAACCGATGCGATTCGTCTGGGCGAATGCTTCCCGACCTGCTTCCTAACGCACAAAAACATGCCGCCGAGAATCTCCATTCGAACTCATGAAGGCGATCGCTGCGCGTGCCGCCTCGACTTCGAAATGCAACAGTGACCTCTCATGACGGTTCGATTCGAGCAGATGATTTGCCGGTTTTGAGTGGGTGCCGACGTGCGGCCGCAGGTCCTGCGCGACGTTGCCCCTACTCTGTTTGGCTGGCCTTTCGACGATCTCGGCAAAGCTGCGGACTTCGAGGCTCGCGCCACCCACCAACGGCTCCGTCGATATCCGGCTGGCCCGAGCAGCTCTGTGGCGTTGGCCGGCTTGACACTGCCGCCATATTGGATGCGCACCTTGCCGGCGGTGGCGTCTGTCCGAGAGTTCTTCGAGCACCGAGCGGACGTGCGCGTGGGCGTCCTGCGCTTGGGCGGAGGTCGCCGTCTTTCCGGTTCCGATGGCCCAGACCGGCTCGTAGGCGATCGACGGTCTCGGCTGAGCTGCTCTGGGCTGACGCCGGCCAGTCCGCCGCGCAACTGCGTCTCCAGGACCTGCTTTTCGCTGCCGGCTTCGCGTTCGTCGAGCGTTTCGCCCACGCAGAGGATCGGTTTCAACTCGTTGGCATGGGCCGCGAGCACCTTCTTGTTGATGATCGAGTCGGTTTCGCCAAAGATTTGCCGCCGCTCACTGTGACCGACAATGACATACTTCGACGAAGAGCTCTCGAAGCATGGTCGGCGCTGATCTCGCCAGTGTAGGCGCCAGATCTTTCGAAGTAAAAGTTCTGCGCTCCGAGGCGAATCTTCTGCGAGCCGCCGAGGAGCTCCGACAATTTCGGAGAGGGCAGTGAACGGGTGGCGCGATGACAATCTCGACGGCAGAATGACCTCCTCGACTTCGCGTCGGAAAGCGTCGAGGAAGTTCTGCGTCTCGGCGACGGTCATGTTCATCTTCCAGTTCGCGGCGATGATTTTCTTGCGCATGAGGATGTGATGAGGGTGGTGAACTGAAGTTTCGTTTGGGCTCGGTGTTCTTCGCGCAGCGCTTCCGGTCGAAAGCTATTTGTCGCTCAAGTTTGCTACGCCGGGCAAAGTCTTGCCTTCCAAGCAGCTCAAGGAGGCGCCTCCGCCGGTCGAGGCATGGCTGACCTTGTCCACCACCTTGAACTTCTTTGCGGCCGTGGCGGTGTCGCCACCACCGACGCACCGGAGACGGCGCCGGCGCTTGTGGCCGCGGCAGATGGCCTCCGCCATATCCTTGGTGCCTTCGGCAAAGCGATCAAATTCAAAGACTCCAGGAGGTCCGTTCCAGATGATCAGTTTTGCTCGCGCGATCACGTCCGCGAAAGCTTTCGGCTCTTGGGGCCGACATCGAGGCCCTATCCAGCCTTTGGGAATGCCTTCCTTGTCATCCACCGATTTGGGTCTGCGCATTGGCGTCGAACTTGTCGCCGCAGACAGAAATCAACTGGCGAGGTGGATTTTCACGCCTTTCTCCTTGGCCTTGTCCATCAGCTCGCCGACGATCTTGGCTCCTTCCGGATCGAAGAGACTCTCGCCGATTTCCATGCCCTCGAGCACCTTCTTGAACGTGAAGGTCATTCCGCCTCCGATGATGATTTCGTCGGCCTTGTCGAGAAGGTTTCGAATGAGGGGATCTTGTCGGCCACTTTGGCTCCCGCCGAGGATGGCCAGCACCGGTCGCTTTGGATTCTCGAGAACGGACTCAAAGGCATCGAGTTCCTTCTTGCATGAGAAACCCAGCCACCTTGTCCGGCAAATCTACGCCGACCACCGACGAATGCGCGCGATGCGCGGTGCCAAAGGCGTCGTTCACATAGACGTCGCCCAGCTTCGTCAGCGAAGCGCGGAAGGCCTGCAACCTTTTCCGGATCAGCCTTCGTCTTGCGTCCCATCCTTGTTCTTTACCTTGCCTTCCTCTTCGATGTGGAAGCGAAGATTTTCGAGCAGGACGACTTCTCCCGGTTTGAGCGCGGCGCACGCGGCCTCCACCTCCGGGCCGACACAGTCGTTCGAGGAACTTCACCGGCTTGCCGAGGAGCTCCTCCAACTTCTTCGCCACGGGCTTGAGCGAGAATTTTTCGACTCGCTTGTCCGTCGGGCCTGCCGAGATGGCTCATCAAGACGACTGAACCGCCCTGTTCCAGGATGTATTTGATCGTTGGCAGCGCGGCAACGATGCGCGCTGGATTGGTGATCTCGCCAGTCTCCTTGTCCTGAGGAACGTTGAAGTCGACTCTCATGACGACGCGACGCCCTTTCAGCGGACGTCGGTAATGGACTTTTTCATAAGAAATTCGCGCGGCGAATTTCTAAAGCAGCTTCTGGAGCAAATCGACGCAGCGACAGCTATAACCCCACTCGTTGTCATACCAGCTCACGAGCTTGAAGAATTTGCTGTTCAACTCAATGCCGCTGCCGGAATCGAAGATGCTCGAGCGAGTATCGTGAATGAAATCGGTCGAGACGACCTCGTCTTCGCGTGTAGCCGAGAATGCCTTTGAGGTAGGTCTCGCTGGCCTTCTTCATGGCCGCGCAGATCTCTTTGTAGCTTGTCGCCTTGGTTGTCTTGACGGTGAGGTCAACCACCGAAACCGTCGGTGTCGGCACGCGAAACGCCATGCCCAGTGAGCTTGCCCTTCACTTCGGGACAAACCAGGCCGACCGCCTTGGCGCCGGTCGTGCTGGGAATAATGTTGATTGCGGCGCTGCGATACCTTTCAAGCAATACGTAA
>ERZ1370068.955-contig-10873_pt1 | contig 21290 bp, 20 predicted proteins | sample MGYA00561227_ERZ1370068 | MGnify/ENA primary metagenome ERZ1370068 (study PRJEB38410, sample SAMEA6850437) | metagenome | study: Metagenomic assessment of the ecological functions of the soil: analysis of the soil microbiota associated with the... | reverse complement strand
CTTCGTTCAGTTACGTATTGCTGCTTCCTCGACCAGCGGCAGCGCTTCGGCGATCTGCTCGCTGATCCCAGCGGCCGCGATCCTGCTCTTCGAGCACGACGAGATCGCCGCGCTGCGTCGAGCCGCGCGTCGCGCCGCGAATCGTGCAGCAGCATCAGCGCGACCAGCGCGGTCGCTTCGCCGGCGGCGGCGGCGCCATCAACGTTCGCACCAGCCGCCCGAGCCGGATCGCTCTCGGCGCAGAGATCGGTCCGTCACCGAGCGGCGCGCCTCGCGTCGCCGCGTAGCCTTCGTTGAAGACGAGATAGATCACCGTCAGCACCGCGTCGAGCCGCTCCGGCATGTCGCTGCGTGCCGGGCACGACGTACGGAATGCCGCGCGTCGCGAATCTTGCGCTTCGCCCGCACCAGCCGCTGCGCCATCGTCGGCGCGCGGCACGAGAAACGCGCGCGCGATCTCGTCGGTCTCGAGGCCGCCGAGCGTGCGCAGCGTCAGCGCGACCTGCGCGTCGAGCGCGAGCGCCGGGTGGCAGCAGGTGAAGATCAGCCGCAGCCGATCGTCAGGGATCTCGCTGGTGTCGTCGTAGTCCGGGCTCCGTCGACGATCCTGATCAGCCCGGACGCGTCGCGTGACGTCCGATCATCGCTTCCAGGCGAGTCGACGCCGCGGCGGATGCGGTCGATGGCCTTGTGCCGGGCGGTCTGGATGATCCAGGCGCGCCGGAACTCGGGGACGCCGGTCGGCCTGCCACCGGTCGACGGCGGCTGCAAAGGCTTCCTGCGCGGCCTCTTCCGCCAGATCGAAGTCGCCGACGAGCCGGATCAGCGTCGCGACGATCCGGCCCCAGTCCGAGCGGTAGAGCGCGTCGACGCGCCGCGCGCAGCGTCCTGAGGGCATGCCCGATGGTAAATATTTTTGGCGGCAGGTGTCGATCCGGGTGCGGTGGCGGTCGTCTTCACCACTGCTGGAGGCACGCACATGAAATACATGTTGCTGATTTACGACGAAGAACAGGATGTGGGCAAAGCTGAGCGAGGCCGAGCGCAAGCAGATCTACGGCGAATACGGTCAGTTCTCGCAGCAGGTCAAGGCGAGCGGCCACTACCTGACCGGCGCGCAGCTGCAGCCGACCGCGACGGCGACCAGCGTGCGCGTCCGCGACGGCAAGCGGCTGCGTGACCGACGGTCCGTTCGCGGAGACGCGCGAGCAGCTCGGCGGCTACTACCCGGGTCGAGGCCGAGATTTGGACGAGGCGCTGTCGGCTCGCTGAAAAAATTCCCTCGGCGCGGTTCGGCACGATCGGAGGTCCGGCCGCCTGGTCGAGGTGCCGGTGGCCGCCCCTGCCGCGACGTAAAGAAAGAAAATAACCGGCGGCCCTGTCTTTCAGGGGCCGCCGAACTCCTCGCGCCGTGCGCTGAATACTGCCGGACCGCCAGCCCGCATCACGGCGCCGTAGACGACGAGGATGATCAGCGGCCGCGCGATGTCATCCAGGCCGGCGCCCTTGGTCAGCACCGCGCGCGCGATCGTCACGAAGTGGCGGACCGGGTTGAGCTGCGACGACGATCTGCACCCATGGCGCCATGCTGTCGATCGGCGTGAACAGGCCGCTCATCAGCAGATAGATGTTCATCGACGAAGAACGTGACGAACATCGCCTGCTGCTGCGTCTCGACGAGCGTCGAAATCAACAGGCCGATCGCCAGCGCGACGACCAGATAGATGCGCCGCGGATCCGAAGAGCAGCAGCAGGCTGCCGCGCATCGGCACGCCGAAGACGAGCCGGCCGACCGGCAAGGCCGATCGCCGAGATCGAGCAGCCCGAGCACCCAGAAGGGCAGCAGCTTCGCCGCGATGAACTGACCGCGCGTGATCGGCGTCACGTTCAGCTGCTCGAGCGTCCCCAGCTCCTTCTCGCGCGCGATGTTCTGCGCGCGTCAGCAGCGTGCCGATCATCGTCACGAGCGCGCACCAGAATCCCCGGCACCATGTAGTGCTTGTAGTTGAGCGTCGGGTTGTACCGGTAGCGCGTCCGCGTCGTCGATGCTCGCCGCGCACGCCGCGGACCGGCTGCGCCTTCGCCGATCGACCTCAGCTCGGCCGCGTAGTGCCGCGATGATGCTGGAGCGCGTACGACTGGACGATGCCCGCCGCCGATCCTTTCTCGGCGTTCACCGACGAGCTCGACCGGCGCCGTGCCGTCTGACGAACGAGCGACGCACTCGAAGTCGTGCGGAATCGTCAGGCACCATCGTCACGTCGCCGCGCAGCAGCGCCGTCGTTCGCCAGGTCCAGCGACTCGGACTGCCCGATCACCTGGAAATGTCCGGACGCCGCGAACCGCGTGACCAGGCCGCGCGACGCAGTGGTTCGGTCGAGGTCGACGACGTAGGTCGGCGTGTTGAGGATCTCGAACGTCGCGGCGTTCGACGAGATCAGCAGCTGGACGATCGGCAGCGATGAGGACCTGCGCCAGCGTCGCGCGATCGCGCACGACGTGAAGCACCTCGGCCCGTGCGAGAAACAGGATGCGGCGCATCCTCTTTGTCTCGGCACGCCCTGAAGGGCGTGCCTACAAATCTGTCGGGGACGGCCTTCAGGCCGTCCACAATCGACGCCGCCGTCACTCCAGCCGCTCGTGAAACGACCGCGTGCTCAGCTGCCAGCAGGAACAGCGCCATCGCCGAGCAGCACGAGCGTGGCGGGCCACACATAGGCGAGGCCGATGCCCTTGAGCATGATGCCGCGCGCGACGAGCACGAACCACCGCGCCGGCACGACGTGCGAGATCGCTCGCAGCGGCACGGCATGCTCTCGATCGGAAAGATGAATCCCGACAGCAGCATCGTCGGCAGCATCGTGCCGATCAGCGCGCCCATCATCGCGACGCGCTGCGACGCGGTCCGCGCGGAGATCAGGATCCCGAGCGACGAGCGACACGAGAATGAAGAGCAGCCCTTCGACGAGCAGCAGCGTCGACGCTGCCGCGCAGCGGCACGTGGAAGACCAGCCGCGCCTCGAGGATCACGCCGATGACGCTGATGAAGCCGACCGACGAGATAGGGCGCCACCTTGCCGACGATGATCTGCCACGGCCGCAGCGGCGAGACGAGCAGCGCCTCCATCGTGCCGGTTTCCTTTTCGCGCGTCAGCGAGATCGCGGTCATCAGCGACGAGATGATCGTCAGCACGAACGCCATCAGGCCGGGCACGAACAGGTTCGAGCTCTCGCGCGTCGGGTTGAATCGCATCCGCACCGACGGCACGATCCGGATCTGCCGCGCGATCGCGGCGTCCGCGATGTCGCGCTCGTAGCTGCTCGACTGACGCCTGCAGCGCGTACGCCTGCACGATGCTGCCGGTGTTCGGCTCGGTGGCGTCCGGTGACGATCAGCAGCGTGCGCCGGCAGACCGCGCGCGAGCTGCTCGGCGAAGCCGGGCTCGAACACGACCGCGCCCTGCGCGACGCCGCGCTCGAACAGCGGTCTCGAGCCGATCGCATCCGCGGCAGCGACGGCGACGATCTGGAACGCGATCGGCCGCCGCTGAATCGGCTGCGCATCGCGATGCGTCGCGCGTCCGGCGCCGGATCGACGATCGCGAGGCGCGACGCGGTCGACGTCGGTGCGAATCGCGTAGCCGAAAGATCACGACCTGGAGGATCGGCAGCAGCGATGATCACCGACGAGCGTCCGCCGGTCGCGGAGGATGTGGATACACCTCCTTGCGCAGCAGGCAATCGCGCGCAGGACGAGCCTCGGCTTGCACGACGCGTCTACCGGCCACCGACCACGATCATCGCCGCGACAACGCTGGATCCCCACCGCGCATGCCTGCGCGTGTGGGTGGGCGTAGCGGCCCGCCCCTTCCGTCCGAGCTGATCTCTCCATTGGCGCGCCTCCGACTCCACGGTCGGCCGCGCCAGCGCACGAAGATCTCGTCGATCGACGCGGCGCCGAACTGCCGCTTCAGCTCGCGCCGGCGTGCCGATCGCGCGCGATGCGGCCGGCGACCATGATCGAGATGCGATCGCGGTACTCGGCCTCGTCCATGTAGTGCGTGGTGACGAGCACGGTGGTCCCGGCGGCCGCGGCCTCGTAGATCAGCTCCCAGAACTGGCGGCGCGTGATCGGATCGACGCCGCTCGTCGGCTCGTCGAGGAACACGATCTGCGGCTGGTGCAGCAGCGCGACCGAGAACGCGAGCTTCTGCCGCCAGCCGAGCGGGATGCGCGCGCACGAACCGATCGCGGCGTCGCTCGAGGCCGAGCCGCGTCAGCATGCGCGCGGTTCGCTCGCGAATCTCGCCGATTGGTCAGGATCGTAGATGCCGCCGTAGAGCTGGATGTTCTCGCGGACCGTGAGATCCTCGTAGAGCGAGAAGCGCTGGCTCATGTAGCCGATGTCGCGCTTGATCTGCTCCGCCTCGCGGTAGACGTCGTGGCCGGCGATCGCCGCCTGCCGCTGGTCGGCGCCAGCAACCCGGTCAGCATCCGGATCGCCGTCGTCTTGCCGGCGCCGTTCGCGCCGAGGAAGCCGAACACCTCGCCGGCGCGCACCTCGAACGTGATGCGATCGACGGCGATGAAGCCGCCGAACTGCCGGGTCAGGTCGTGCGACGACGATCGCCGGCGCTCGATCGGTCAGCGTTAGCGGCGCCTCTGCTCGGAGGTACGACCGGGCGCGCCGCTGTCGCGGCCCGAGGCATCAGTGTTGGAGGCTCGTTGAGCTCATGCCTTCAGTCGATACGGTCCGCTCGTCCCTTCCGGCGCGCCCATGCGCGCCATGAAGCTGTCCTCGACCGTCGGCGCCGTCGCCTCGACAACCGCGTCCGCGAACCCCTGCGACGACAGGAACGCGCGCACTTCCGCCGCGATCCGATCGGGCGAGACGTCGGCGCGCGTCGTCGGCGTAGTGCAGCGTCTCGCCGAACGGATAGATCGAGATGCGGTGTGCGGGAAGGCGCGCAGCGCGCTGCAGCGCGCGATACCGATCGCTCGGCGCGGATCGCGAACAGCGGGCGATCGAACGAGTCGCGCGATGGCCTGCGGCGTGTCGATGGCCAGCAGCCGGCCACCCTGGATGAGCGCGACGCGATCGCAGCGCTTCGCTTCGTCCATAGCGGCGTCGACACGACGAATCGTCATCCCCGACTCGCTTGAAGGCGTCGAGCAGATCCCAGAACTCGCGGCGCGAGACCGCATCGACGCCGGTGGTCGGTTCGTCGAGGAAGAGGATCTCGGGGCGATGGACCAGCGCGCAGCACAGCGCGAGCTTCTGCTTCATGCCGCCCGAGAGCGCGCCGCGCGGCGATCCTTGAACGGCTCGAGCTGCCGGTAGATCGGCGCAATCTGCTGATACTCACGCTCGATCGTGGTGCCGAAGACCGAGGCGAAGAAGCGCAGGTTCTCGTCGACGCTCAGATCGGGATAGAGCGAGAAGCGGCCCGGCATGTAGCCGATGCGCGCGCCGCAGCGCCCACAAGTCCGCGACGACGTCGCGCCCGAGCACGCGCGCGTTCCCGGTGCCCGGCGTCATCAGCGTGGTCAGGATGCGGAACAGCGTCGTCTTGCCGGCGCCGTCCGGGCCGATGAAGCCGAACCGCTCGGCGCGGTGAACGGTGAAGCGAGACGTCGGCGAGGGCGACCGTCGACCCGAATTGCTTCGACACGTGATCGACGACGACGGCATCGTCGGCAGGCAGCGGTCATCGCGCGGCCGTCGCAGCGACGAACTCGACGTCGGCCGGCATGCCGATCTTGAGCACGCTGTTCTCGTTGGCGACGCGGAATCTTGATGGCGTAGACGAGGTCCGGCGCGCTCCTCGCGGGTCTGGATGTTGGTGGGCGTGAACTCCGCCTGGGACGAGATCCAGGAGATCGTGCCGGTCAGCGTCTGGCGCTGATTCCGTCCGCGGTCGACCGACACGCGCGCTTCCTGGCCGAGACGAATGGCGGCGAGCTGCGGCTCGGTGACATAGGCGCGCACCTCGACCGAGTCGAGGCTCGCGATCTTGAACAGCGGCTGGCCCACTTGCACCACCTCGCCCGCTTTCGCGTAGGTGGTCAGCACGGTGCCGGCGATCGGACTCGTCACCTGACGTCTTGCGAATGCGCTCGGCCGCTCTGGCTGATCTGCGCCTGCGGCGGCGCTGACCTGACCTGCACCGGTCTCGACCTGCGCCCGCGCGGTCTGCACCTGCTCGGTCTGCGCGGCGATCCGCCGTTCGACGGCCTTGATCTGCTCGTCCTGCGCCTTGATCTGATCGCCGAGCACGCGATAGTCGCGTTCGGCCTGATCGAGCTGCTGCGTCGTCGCCGCCTGCTGCGCGACCAGGCGAGTGGTTCGATCGTAGGCGCGCTTCGCGATCTCCTGCTGCGCAGACGAGCGCGTCGCGCTGTGCTTTCGCGGCATCGCGCTGCGCGACGGCGGCACTCCGCTGCGCCTCGAGCCCCTGATCTGCTGCCGCACCTCGTCGACGCGCGAAGCCGTGGCGGCACGCTGCGCGACGAGCTGCTCGCGTTCGAGGTTCAGCTGCGTGGAATCGATCGCGCCGACGCGGCGCCGGCGGCGAGCGTGTCGCCGTCGTTCACCGGTACGAGACCAGCCGTCCGCTGGCTTCGGCGCCGACGACGACCTCGGTGGCTTCGACGTTGCCGTAGGCATCGGGCTCGACGCGGCGGCTGCACGCGCCGAGGGCGAGGGTCGTCACGAACAGGATCAAACCTCGCCACCACGGAGGGCACCGAGGACAGAGAGTGAAAAACGAGGAATCCTCCGCGTCCTCGGTGTCCTCCCGTGGTGGCGAGCTCACCGCTGCCTGCTCTCGAGGATGACGCGATCGGCGTTCGTTCGACGTGGGCGATGCGCCCATCAGCGCACCTCCAGTCCGAGCGTGGTCAGCAGCCGGACGCGCGCGCCTGCGCCAGCTCGACGCGATGACGGCTCTGCGCGAACCGCGCGGTCAATCGTTCGGTATTGCGCTCGACGTACTCCGCGGCGGTGATCACGCCTCGTCGAAGCGGACGCGCGCGACCGGTCGATGTCGTCGCGCAGCGTCACGATCCGCGCGTCGGTCGGCGAGCGTGTCGTGCAGGCGATCGATCGCCGTCATAGTCGTTTTCGATCGCCCGCTGGAGGCGCGCCGTGAACGCCGCTTCCTCGGCCGAGACGATCTCCTGCTGCAGCTTGAGCACGTCGCGCTCGCGGGACGCGGCGCCCCACGTCCACGTCTTCCACTGCAGCTGCACGCCGGCGAGCGCGTACGAGTCGAACTGGTCGCTGATGAAGTTGAGTCCTGGTTTGCCGAAGCCGACGCGGCCGAACGCCGACAGCTGCGGACGCTCGGCCGCGGCGGTCAGTTCCTGCTGCCGCGCCGCGCGATCGCGCGCGCGCGCGAACTGCTCGTATCCGGGCGTGCGTGCAGCCGCTCGAGCTCCTGGCGCGCCTGCGCCACGGCGTCGTCGAGCGCCGGCAGCGCGAGCGCGGCGTCGGCCTCGATGGGGCGGCCGGTCAGGCTCGTGAGTCGCACCAGCGCGGCTTTCTTGTTCGCGCGAAGCTCCTCCTCCTGCTGCCGCTGCTGCAGGAGCGTCGCTTCGATCGCCGCGGCCTCGCCCGGAATCGCGGCGCCTTCGCGCACGCGGATGGTGGTCTCGCGCAGCCGTGATTCGAGATCGGCGAGCGTCGCGCCGAGGGCGCCGATCTGCTCCTGGAGCAGCGCGGCGGTGAAGAACGCCTCGTTGACTTCGTCGCGGAGACTGAAGAGGGCGACGCGCAGGCGCGCCTGCGACTCGGCAAGGTCGGCCTTGGCGAGTGCCAGTCGCGGCTCCAGCGCCGGATCGAAGATCCGCTGATCGACGCGAACCGAGATGTCGTAGGTGTCCTTCGGCGGTCTGGAAGCAAGCTGACCCGCGACCGGCGGAGGGGTCGGGACGTCGGACTGGTATTGGATCAGTCCGAGCGTGCTGACCGCCGGCCGCCGTTCGACTTCGATGTTGCGCAAGCGCAGCCCGCTCTGCTCGTTCTGCAGCGCGAACTCGCGCACCCGCGGATCGCGGTCGAGCGCCTCGCGCTGCAGCGTCGCGAGCTGCAATGGTTCCTGCGCGCGCGCGCTCGACAACACCCAGGACGCGAGCATCATGCAGCAGCAGACGCAGGCCGGCCCTTTCAGGGCCGGCATGGCGGGCCTGAACAGCCCGCCCCACGACTGCCGCGCAACCGTCTCGACTCATGGCCGCAACGCTCCAAGAAAGAACGCCGGGAGATCCTCGACGGCGTCTGGCGATGAACTGCTCGAAGCCGGGCTGATCGACGCCGAGCATCGCCGCGATCATCGGCCGCGCGGCGAACGGAAACACGCACAGCGACATCAGGTTGACGATGAACTGCTCGGGCGCGATCGCGCGCATCGTGCCGCGGCGGACGCGCGCGTCGATCTGCCGGCGCAGCATGGTGATCACCTGCGGCCGCACGTCCTCCGGCGTCCGGCCGGTGATCGCGGCGATGAGCTGACGCGCCCGCTCGGGATGGTGCGTGACCTCGCTGATGATGTAGCCGGGCAGGTACGGCGTGCGGGACAGATGATCGAGCTCGAGCTGGACGATGTGCGACACCTTGGCGTCGAGCTCCTCGTCGGACGCGAGCACCTGGATCACCGCCGGCATGAACTGTGCCGCGCGCGCGCTCGAACGCGGTGTGCGCGAGCCGGTCCTTGCTGCGGAAGTAGTAGTGCAGGAGCGCCTGGTTGACGCCGGCGGCGGCGGCGATCTCCTGCATGCGCGCGCCGGCGGTGCCGCGGCGGACGAACACGCCGTGGGCGGCGTCGAGGATCCGCTGCTCGGTGTCGCGGTCGCGCTCGGGCGCCGGCCGCGGCCGGCGCGGCGCGCGCGCCGCGGCCGGTCGGCGGTCTCGTCCGGCGGACATCCTTCTTCTCTTTCTTGCCTTTCGTCACCGGTGTCACCATCTGCCTGCTTAACCGTCTAGTTTAACTATTCAGTTAAGGCTCGCCCATTCTCGCCCGGGCTGCACGAAGATGCAAGCGGCGCCTTGACAGCGGTCCGCCGCGAGCGTATTCATGCGGCGCACCCGGGGCCACTACCGAACGTGCGTGGCGAAATCAGCTCGCCACCACTGGGGACACGGAGGACACCGAGGTTGAACTCGATCTCGTCCACGACGTTTCTCCGCGTCCTCAGTGCTCCTCCGTGGTGGAGAGCTTCGATTCCGCAACGCGCTCGAGGGAGGATTCCGATGGTCCGACAGTGGATCCAGGCGCTCGGCCTCTTCGCCGCGCTGCTGGCGGCGGCCGCGGCGCCGGCGCAGACCGCGCTCGGCACCGTGCGCGGCGCCGTGCTCTGACGAGCAGGGCGCGGTGCTGCCGGGCGTGACCATCACGCTGCGGCAGGTGGACACGAATACCGTGCAGACGGCGGTCAGCGGACCGGCGGGGCGCTACCTCGTGCCGAACCTGCGCGCGGGCGCCTACGAGGTGACCACGGAGCTGTCCGGCTTCGCGCCGCTCAAGCAGCAGCTCGACGTGCGCGTCGGCCAGGATCTCACCCTCAACGTCACGCTCAAGGTCGGCGGCGTCACCGAGCAGGTGCAGGTCGTGGCGCGGAGCGTGACGGTGGAAACGCAGAGCACGCTCGCCACCGTGATCACCAACAAGCAGATCGACGATCTGCCGACCGTGGGCCGCGACTTCAGCGCGCTGGCGACGATTTCTCCCGGCGCGACGACGTCGACGGCCACCGGCACCGGCCAGGGCACGGGCGTGTCGATCTCGGGTCAGCGTCCGTTCACCAACGGCATCGTCGTCGACGGCGCCAACAACCAGATGCAGTTCTACGGCCGCCAGTCGAACGACTTCCCGCAGGACTGATTCAGGAGTTCCAGGTGCTGACCAACTCCGTTCAGCGCCGAGTACGGGCAGGCGGCCGGCGGCATGCTGAACGTGATCACGCGCAGCGGCATCGAACCGCACCTCGGCGCGCGTCTACGGACTGTTCCGCGACGACAGGTTCGATGCGCCGCCGTTCTCGGGCCGCTACGACGCGAACCGGCAGCCGATCTTCTTCGACACCACGCCGCCCTTCGATCAGCAGCGCTACGGCGGCTTCGTCGGCGGACCGGTGGTGAAGAACCGCATCTTCTACTTCGGCGGCATCGAGCGGCTGAACCTGACCTCGTCGGAAGTGCTCGGCATCTCCGACTACTGGCGGCAGACGGTGAAGCGACACGGTGATCGAAACCGGCCAGCGGCAGACCGTCGGTCTGGTCAAGGTCGACGTCGACTTCAACGATCGGAACCGCGGCTACTTCCGCTTCACCGACGACTACAAGCGCTTTCCGAACGTCGGCGGCACGTCGCCCGGCGCGTCGGCGCCGCTCGAGACGCTCGAGACGCGGCAGACCTTCGGCGGTCCGCTGTGGAACGTGGTCGGCAACTGGACGTCGACGCTGAGCAATCACGCGTTCAACGAGCTGCGGCGTCAGCTACGGCGTCAACAAGCCGTGGATTCTCGCGAACATCGCCGGCGGACTGGGCGGATCCGATCTGCTGGCGGCCGCCGGCTACAACACGACGACCGGCAACCCGACCGGGAAGTTCGCGCGCGTCGACGTTTCCCGGGCGCGAGCTTCGGCGCGACCTCGTTCACCGGCGCTCGAAGGCGAGGGCAACCTATTCGTCGTCGACAACTTCTCACTCGGTGCGCGGCCGCCACCAGCTCAAGACCGGGCGGCGTCGATCGCGCGCCAGCAGATGTACATGGACGTCGAGGCCGCACAACGTCGGCATCTGGGGCTTCACGCAGGACAAGCAGTTCGATCCGAACGATCCGTCCAGCTTCCCCTCGTCGTTCAGCGGCAACATCGGCAGCGGCCTGGCGAATCCCGCCATCTGGAATCCATCCGTCTACCTGCAGGACACGTGGCAGGCGAGGGACGATCTGACGTTCAACCTCGGCGCACGCTACGATCTCGATCTCACGCCGACGTCCGTGAACCCGCTATGTCGATCCGTACAACGAGCGCATCGTCGCGCGCCTCGGCGGCACGGCGCCGCTCGAGCAGTCGAAGGCCGACCGCAACAACCTCTCGCCGCGCGTCGGCGTCGTCTGGGTACCGACGGCCGATCGGCGGACGACGCTGCGCAGCAGCCTCGGGATACTACGACCAGAACCACTGGAACTTCACCGACATCTACCTGAACGAGACGCTGCTGGCGCTGCGGCGCATCACGCTGAACGCGAACAATCAGGGCGGCAACCCGTTCTGGACGCCGGAGAACACGGCGATCGGGATCGCGCAGCTGCGGGCGTTCTCGCCAAGGTCGTATCCCGCCTATCCCGACATGACGCCGGTGCCGTTCCCACAGGAAACGATTCTCGGCATCCAGCCGGAGTACAAGATCCCGCATCCGGCGAACGTCGCGGTCGGCATGACGCACGACTTCGGGCAGCGCCTCAGCGTGCGCGCCGACTACGTGCGCACCCGCACCTACAATGCGAACACGAGCGGCGATACTGAACTGGACCCCGAACCCCGACGGCACGTTCACGCGGCGCGACCGGCGCTACGCATCCATCACCCAGGTCGGCAACGGCGGATCGATCTGGGTACAGCGGCCTCGAGTCGCGTATGGAATATCGGCCGTCGCTCAACGGGCGCGCCGGCGTCTCGTATACGCTGTCGAAGACGCGGTCGAACACCGCCGCCGGGCTGAGCACCGGCGGCACGACCAATCCGTTCAACCTCGACGAGGACCTCGGCCCGACGACAACGATCGACGCCACAACGTCGTCGCCGACGGGTCGTATCTGCTGCCGAAGATCGACGTGCAGCTCGCTGGCATCGCGGCGTTCCGCAGCGCGCTGCCGTACAGTGTGAGCATCGAGCTTCCAGCTCGACGCCGATCCGTTCGCGGATCGACCCGAGCCGCGCGGTTCGCGCCGCGGCGCGGCGGAGAAGAGCACCGACTTGCGAATCAGCAAGATCTTCAGATTCGGCAATCGATCGGCGACCGCGTTCTGGGAGATGTTCAACGTGTTCAACGCCGACAACTGGCTGCGCTATCAAGGCAGCCTGCAGTCGGCGCAGTTCGGCCTCGCGCTGACCGAGGGTCCGAAGCGGCGGCAGCAGTTTGGGTTCCGTTTCGATTTCTAGAGCGGCATCTGATCGAAAAGCTTCACAAACGGAGAAACGGAGTCAACGGAGCACGAACAGAGAAGACTTTTCTATCGCGCCGAAACGCACGGTGAATCAGATCGGGTTCGACGCGCGCCGCGCAGCGTGCCACTCGGTGGGCCTGCTTCGCAGGCCCACGCGTCGAACACGATTTCGCTCCGTTCGTCCTCCGTTAGCTTCGTTCCTCCGTTTGTGAGCTTTTGACAAGCGTTTCGGCGAACAGCGATCATTCGGCCCAGGCAGCGGCGCTCAGGCACAATCAACGCGCGATGGCGATTCCCAACAGCTACGACATCCTGCAAGCCGTCATCGAGGCGACGCCCGACGCGATTTTCGTCAAGGACCTCGACGGCTGCTACGTCGTGTGCAATGAGGCGTTCGCGGGCTTCATCGGCAAGTCTCCGGCCGAGATCGTCGGGAAGAACGACTTCGAGCTCTACCCGGAGGTCGATGCGCGCGCCTTCATCCACGCCGATCGGCAGGTGCTCGTCGACCGGCCGCGCGCAGGCGTTCGAGGGCGTCGCCACCGGCGAGGACGGTCCGCAGACCTACCACGTCACCAAAGGCGTCTACCGCGACAGGGACGGCAAGATCCTCGGCGTCTACGGCATCTCGCACGACATCTCCGAACTGCGCCAGGCGCACGAGACGCTTCGAGCAGACGCGCGCGGCGCTGTTCCGCTCGCAGAAGATGGAAGCGGTCGGTCAGCTGACCGGCGGGATCGCGCACGACTTCAACAACATTCTCGCGATCATCCTCGGCAACGTCGAACTGCTGCGCGCCTACCTGCCGCACGATGCCTACGCCGACGAAATCATCGACACCGTGCTCCGCGCGACGATCCACGGCCGCGATCTGACCGGCCATCTGCTGGCGTTCTCGCGGCGGCGGCTGTTGAACCCGCAGCCGGTCGACGTCAACGGCCTGGTCGAGAGCATCGTGCGGCTGCTCGGCCGCACCCTCGGCGTCACCGTCCGCGTGACCACGGTGACGAGCGCCGAGGCCGGCGTCGCGTTCGTCGATCCGGCGGCGCTCGAAGCGGCGGTGCTGAACGTCGCGCTGAATGCGCGCGATGCGATGCCGGACGGGGGGACGCTGACGATCCGGACGTCGCGCGTCGATCTCGATCGCTCGCCGAATACCGACGACGATCTCGAGCCGGGCGCCTACGCGACGCTCGCGCTGGAGGACACCGGCTCGGGCATGTCGGCGGACGTCATCGCGCGCGTGTTCGAGCCGTTCTTCACGACGAAAACCGGCGGCCGCGGCACCGGCCTTGGCCTGAGCATGGTCTACGGCTTTGCCAAGCAGTCAGGCGGCACCGTGACGATCGAATCCAATCCCGGCCGCGCATCGACCGTGACGATGTTCCTGCCGATCGCCGGCCCCGACCAGCAGTCGCCGACCATCGCCGCCGGTCGATCGAGGGCGCCGACGATGGCGCGCACGATCCTGGTCGTCGAAGACGAGGCCGACGTGCGCACGATCGTCCGCCGCCAGCTCGAGAGCCTCGGCCACCGCGTGCTGGTCGCCGAAGGCGCGACTGAAGCCCTCTTGCTCATTCAGGGTCCCGGCGCCCCGGACCTGCTCCTGACCGACGTCGTGCTGACCGGCCGGATGAACGGAATCGAACTGGCGAACGCGGCCGCGCGAGGCGCGACCCGGACTGCCGGTCATCTTCATGTCCGGCTACACCGCGGTGGCGGAGGCGCAGCAGCGCATGCGCGAGACCGGCGCGCCGCTGCTCTCGAAACCGTTCACCACGCCGCAGCTCGCGCGCGCCGTCAACGCCGTCTGTTCGGCCGAGCTCAAGCAGCGGAAATGAAACGACCGCTGCCGTTCCCGGCGCGGTTCGTCGCCGCGCATCGCGGATCGGTGTCGGCGGCGGCTCCTGAAAACACGCTCGACGCGTTCGCCGCCGCGATCGCCGCCGGCGCGGACGCCATCGAGCTCGACGTGCGCCGCCTCGCCGACGGCGAACTGGTCATCTTCCACGACGCCGCGATCGGCGAGCGTCGATTGCGCACGTTGACGCGCGCCGAGATCGACGAGTCCGCCCCTCACCGCCGCCTGCTCCGCTGCGCGCGTGCGCGGAGGCGCTGCGTGGACGCATCCGGCCCGACGTCGAGTTGAAGGACGCCGACGTCGAGATCGATGCGGTGAGGACGCTGCGCGAGGCGGGGTGGCTGTCGCGCGACTTCGTGGTCACGTCGTTCGACGCGGCGACGGTGGCGCGTACACGCCGCGCCTGGCCTCGATCTCGCCGTCGGCCTCCTGACGGACCACGACGAAGATCTCGACGCGGCACGCGGCGCGGGCGGCGGCGATCGACGCGGACTTCCTCGCCCCTCACGATTCGGCGATCGATCTCGGTGCGATCGATCGCGCCCGCATCGCCGATCTGCCGCTGGTCGCGTGGACGGTCAACGATCGGCGGCGGCTGCGCACGCTCCTCGGTCATCCCGCGATCGCCGGCGTGATCACCGATACGGTCGCGTCGGCACTCGCCGCGCGGTCATCGGCTGACCGTGGTGAGTGATCCCCGGCCCGGCGACTGAGCCCGTCGGCAGCCGATTGACGCGCCGGCGTCCGCGCGAAACAGCGACGGTGCCGCGGTCCGGCCGCGCGCCACAAGTGGTTGAAGGATCAGGGTCACGACGGCCGCGGCCGGCAGCAGCTTTCGGCTGAGCCATGTGCCCATCAGTGCAGCGCACCCCGGACTTCGGCCGAAAGAACAACGGCATGGGCTGGCTCGCCTTCGGAGTGGTGTATTCAATCGGCTACGCGATCACCGGGTGGCTGATGCGCGGGCAACCGGCCGCGTGGAGCTGGTTCCGGGCCGTCGCTCTGCTCGTGCCGCCGATGACTGGCGCCGTTGTCGTCTTCACACGACGGCACACGTGGCGCGGCTGCCAGTGGCTGTTCTGGGCGACCATCGCGCTCGGCCTGACGATGTCCGCGATCGGGCTGACGGGCTGGGCGGCGGACGAGCTCATGTTCAAGCGCCAGGCGTGGCTGGCGTGGCCGGCGGTGTTCGCGCTGTTCGGCGCCATGGCGCCGCTCTTCGCGCTGATGGCGCAGCCGCACCACGGTCCGCGCGAACCGCTCGCCGTGACGACCGCCGTCGACATCGCCGGTCTCGCCGTCGTCACCGGCTTTCTGTATTCGTTCTTCGTCGTCGCACCCGACGGCGCCAGCCAGGGTGCGGCGGCGTCTGCGTCGCTGCGTCTCGTCTCCGAGCTGCAGCAGGCGCTCGTCTTCGTCGGCCTGGCGGGCGCCACGATCATGGGCTGGCGCACGCCGTGGGGTCCGACTTATCGCCGGCTCTGCCCTCGGCGCGCTCGTCTGCCTCATCACGCTGACGCTCAGCAACGTCGAGACGGCGATGGTGGCGCAGTACCAGAGCGCATTCATCTACGACCTGACCTGGATTCTGCCCTTCGCGTTCTACACGTGGGCGGTGACGCAGGCCCCGCTTCGCCGACGGAAGAGGCCGAAGCCGCCGCCGACGGCGAGCTGACGCGGCCGCGCCCGTGGGTGATCTTCACGGCCGTCGCGCTGCTGCCGTTCATCGACTTCGGGCTGCGCCGCATTGCGCCGAACCAGGCGTTCGAAGGGTTCCGCGATCTGTCGACCGCGCTGACGATCATGTCGGTGCTGCCGCTGCTGGTGGCGCGCATCGCGGCCGAGCGCGCCGAGCTGCAGCAGGCGAGCAGCACGACGAAGCTGCTGGCGGAAGTGATCGAGCAGGCGCACGACGCGATTCTCGTCGTCGGCGCCGACGGCCGCTACCGGCACGCGAACGAGGCGTTCTGCCGCGCCACCGGGTTCTCGCGCCACGAGCTGATCAACCGCCATGCGCGCGACCTGATGGTCCACGAAGGGATTTCGGCCGAGGACATCGCCAAGGTCGTCCGCACGCACCGCGCCTGGCGCGGCACGCTGACCCGCACGCGCGAGGACGGCACGACGTTCCCGGTGATGGCCTCGGTGGCCGGCATCGTCGACGACGAGGGCGATACGACGAACATCGTGTCGATCGAGCGCGACATCTCGGAGGAGCGGCGGCTGCGGGAGCAGCTGATTCACTCCGAGCGGCTGTCGGCGGTCGGCCAGCTGGTCGCCGGCGTCGCGCACGAGATCAACAACCCGCTGCAGGGGATCATCGGCTTCACCGAGCTCTTGCTCGGCGTCGAAACCAACGATTCGACGCGGCGCGATCTGCAGCAGATCCACAGCGACGCGAACCGCGTCGCGAAGATCGTCCATCACCTGCTCGCGTTCGCGCGGAAGTCGACGCTGGATCGCGCGGTCGCCGACCTCAACGAAATCGTGCGTTCGACGGCGATGCTGCGCGCGTTCGAGCTCCGCCATGCCGCCATCGATCTGCGCGAGGACCTGTCGTCGCACCTCCCGCTCATCGTCATCAACCGCGAGGAGATTCAGCAGGTGGTGCTGAACCTGCTGTTGAATGCCGAGCACGCCATCAAGGCCACCGGCCGGCCGGGGACGATCACGCTCCGCACCGGCATCGACGGCGGCGGCAGCTTCGTCGAGGTGTCCGACAGCGGTCCCGGGATCCGGCCGGAGATTGCCCTGCGCGTCTTCGAGCCGTTCTTCACGACCAAGGACTCCGGACAGGGCACCGGTCTCGGCCTGTCGGTGAGCCTGGGGATCGCGGAAGCGCACAACGGAACGCTCGAGCACGTGCCGCAGGACCAGGGCACGTGCTTCCGCCTCACGCCTGCCGGCCACGCCGCAACTGCACGAAAGCCTCGCGGCCATGTCGCGGCCGGCTTAAAAGTGACAGGAAGTGCGAAGTCTGAGCTGTACGGACGCCGACGCGTATTCGCATTCTGACTTCGTCGCATCTCGTACTTTTACTTCGTACCTCTGCTATTTCGGGAAGGTCGAGCGTGGCTGAATCGATCTGCATCGACTTCCAGTGCGGTGCCGGTCGGCACGCGGAACGGAATCGCGCAGGAGAACTCGGGCACGCTGGCGACGTCGACGAACGAGACCGCGGTGTTGTATGCGTCTTGCCGGCGCTGTCGGTCAGCGTCGGCTTTTTCAGCATCGTCGATTTCTCGAACGCCGGCAGGACCTTGAACTTGACGGTGACGACGGCGAATTCTTCGCCGGGCTTGGTCATCGCGTTGACGCGGTTGTCGCCGGGCGGGCAGTCCTTCAGGCTTGCGGTCGCAGCACGCTCCACGCCCGCGACCGAGATTTCCAGACCGCTTTGTGGGTGACCGGCTTGCCGGCCGCCGATTGAGCGGCGACCGGCATGGCGACAGGCAGAACGAATCAGCAGCGCGCAGCGCATCGCGTTAGAGCTGGGTTGTCCAGGTTCGCGATCGTCCGCCACATGTGCGCCGACGGCGAGTTGTCGTTGCCGAGGCCTTCCTTCGGCTGCTTGAAGTGGCGCCCGATGATGTCGATGAACGGATCGATCGACACCACCGCTTTCGGATCGAACGCGTAGAGATCGTTCACCGTGACGAGGCGCGGCTCCATGTACCACTTGTGGTTCTTGAGCATCTTGTAGGTCGCCTCGATGTGCGGCGGCGGCGTGTAGTCGACGCCGAAGATCCGGTAGTACTGATCCGGATACTCGTAGCCGGCTTCCGCATCCGCGTAGAAACGCAGCGTCTGGTGATAGCGGATTGCGAACGCCGACTTCTCGGGGATGTACGGTTCGAAGAGCTGCGCGCCCCACCAGCCGTGATCCGGCTTGATCAGGTTCAGCACGCACGTCGTGGCAGCAGGCACGCGAGGATGATCTCCTCGGTCATGCCGGTCTTCGAGCGCGCGCGTGGCGCTCTGCAGCACGTGATTGGCCGGCGCGAAGCGGAGCTCGGAAGAAATCCTGCAGCGTCGGATTCTTCGGCATCGGCGTCGAGCTTCTTCACGTTGCCGCGATTCGCGACGCGAACAGCGATCCGGCGCCGCGCCGATACGTTGCTCGTCTCGATCTGCGCTTCGATCTCGGCGACGGTCGGGAACTTCTCCGGCTGGCCGCCCTGCGCCGCGCGGCGACCTGCTCGTCGAGCTGTTCTTCCATGTAGTGCTCGAGCGCGTCCGCCTTGGCCTCGGATTCCATGGCGCGACCGCGGCCGCGCCGCCGAGACTCGCGATGAACGCTCTGCGATCGATTTCCATCACGATTTCTCCTTCGTGGACGTGGACGATGATCGCCGGACGATACGCCTATTCAGCACGCAAGGCGAGCATTGGATCGACGGCGCGGCGCGCACCGCGGGCGGCACGCAGGCGATGACGGTGATGACAATTAATGACGTCGGCGCGGCGACGAGTGTCAGCTGGGATCGTGGTTCGTAATGCCGAACGAGGAGCGACTTCACCAGCACAGATGTGCCGAGCGCCGCCGAGGAAGCCGACGCTGACGCCGCCGAGCGTCACGGCCACGCCGGTCACGAATCACGGCCGTCATGGCGACGTGACGGGCTCGGCGCCGAGCGCCATGCGGATGCCGATCTCACGCTGACGCTGCGTGACCGCGCACGTCATCAAACCGTAAAGACCGATGCGCGGCGAGCAGCAGCGCGAGCGCGCCAGAAGATCCCGCCAGCGCGGCCGTCATCCGTTCCTGCAGTAGCCGAGCACCGCGACCGGCGCGGCCCGCAGCCGCGCCAGATCGTCGTCCTGATCCTCGAGCAGTCGGCCGACGGCAGGGCGGACGCCGAGCTCCGAGAAGTAATTGCGCCGGTGACGGTGGCGAACGCGGCGCGTTTTTCCTCGCGGTCGATTTCGGCTTTCAGGACGCCGCTCGACAGCCAGCCGATCACGGCGGAGAACGAGCGCTGGCGGGCGGCGATCTCACGGAACATCGGCATTGAGAAGGCGCCGTCGGGGTTCGTCGCGGTGACGGTGCGCAGCAGCACGAGCGCAGCGGGATCGCTGGACGGGGAGATCGCCAGGAGCAGCGCGTTCAGCGAGACTGAAGAGCGCGGGTGTTCGCGCCGATGGCGAGCGTCAGTGTCAGGAGGGCGACGGCGGTGAACGCCGACGTCTTGCGGAATCCGCGCAGTGCGTAGCCGCACATCGTCCAGACACGTCCGTTCTCCTCTGCGATCGGAAAATGATACGGTCGGAGGGATGGTGTGGAGTGTGAAGTCTGAAGTCTGAAGTCTGAAGTCTGCAGTCTGGAAGTCTGACAGGTAGAGGTTGGAGCACTTCCAGACTTCGGGGCGCTCAGGCACTTCAGACTTCGTCAGCGCGCCGAGCCGTCACCATCACATTCTCGCCGTAGAGGAGCGATCGCGAAAACAACGCGCGGCGGATCTCCCCGGTTCGCCGCGCGCTGGATTTACGGCGTCGCGTTCCTTGCGAAACGCGATCGTCGTGTAGATCCACGCCCACGGCACCAGCACGGCGTAGAGATAGCTGACCGGCTTGATGTGCGTGCGCCACGTCGGCGATGCGGAAGCCGGATGTGGGAGCGCGTAGGCGCAGATCCGGAAAGGTCATCAGGCCGATGTGATGCGGGGATGACGCGCCGACTCGCGCAGCGGACGCGGATCCTGATTGAAGAACCCGCTGCCGCGAAAGCGCACGCGCGATCGCAGCGACACGATATTCCGGCGTCGTCAGCAGCAGCGTCCCGCCCGGTTTCAGCACGCGCGCGAGCTCGCGTAGATAGGCGTGGCGATTCTCGAGATGCTCGATGCCCTCGGACCGACAACGCCGCATCGAAGGATCGGTCGGGCCACGGCAGCGGCTGCGACAGATCGACGGTCGCGAAGGCGTCGCCGAGCCGCGCGGCGGCGCCTCGGTCCACGTCCGCGCCGACCATCTGGTAGCCGCGATCGCGCAGCGCGATCGTCAGGCCGCGCGTGCGCCGCACGGCGTGCCGAGAATCGTCGCGCCCGACACCAGGCCGAGCTCGAGGACGCGACCGAGCACCGCGTGTTGGATGACGGATAGCGTCACGACGATGTGGTCCGGCTGAAGCCGGACGCCACAGGGGATTCGCGTCGCGATCAGTTGATTCGGTGGCGGCTGGCTTCAGCTCGGCCCTGGGCCGGCGACACTCATCAACGCGACGCCGAAGGCGATCAACGCCGCGAAGAACAGCGGTCCGGTGAGAATCGGCGACACGGTCGCGACCAGATAGAGCAGCACGGCGGCGACGGCCGACAGTTGCTGGCGGCGTCCGGCGGCGCGCCCGTCCCACCACAGCGTGCTGGTGACGATCGTCCAGCCGGCAGCATGAACGCCAGGTGATGGACCTCGGAATGCGGCGACACCAGCGGAATCGCCAGCAGATACAACGCCATCGGTCGAAGCCGATTCGCCGCGCCAGCCGGCCGTCGACGGCGATGATCCACCCGTAGCACCACGGCGGCGCCGCTCGCCTCGAGCCACCGGCGTCAGCGGCGCGCGCGTGATCCACGAGACCGTCCCCGCGAAGCTGAAGTCGAGCGTCTCGATGCGCGAGAGGTTCATCACCTGCAGGACGCGCGCGAACTGCTGGTAGATGTCCACGATTCGTCGTCCGACCACGACCACCGGCAGCAGACACCACGCGACGATCAGCGCCATGCTGAGCGATCATCCACCGCCAGCTTCGTCGCAGCATGAAGCACGGCGCGAGCACGAGCGGCAGGATCTTCAACGCGATCCCCAGCGGCCAGGCCACCAGCGACTCTGCTTCGATCGCGGCGAACACGCTCAGCGCGAGGACGATGAAGTTCACCTGGCCGTTGCGCAGGTTGCTCTGCGCGATCGTGAAGAACACCGTGAAGAAGAGCGCGAGAGCGGCGCGAGATCCGCCGACCGCGCATCGGGGCGCAGGCGGAGCACGATGGCGCGCGTGCACCAGGACGACCGCGACGAGATTGAGCGCGAACCAGACGAGCACCGGCCACGGTCGCGGGCACGAACGCGAGCGGGATGAGCAGCACAACGCGAGGGTCGCCGGATAGACGCTATGGGAACGGCGTCGGGAGGAGGTACGGGCTGCCGCCGTGCCGCAGCACGTCCGCGGAGAGCAGGTAGCTGGTGAGATCGATCCCGTTCGGCGCTGCGCCGCAGGTAGGTCTGCGCCAAGCAATACGCAATCGAACTCCAAAGCACAAT
>ERZ1370068.3345-contig-2458_pt1 | contig 21296 bp, 29 predicted proteins | sample MGYA00561227_ERZ1370068 | MGnify/ENA primary metagenome ERZ1370068 (study PRJEB38410, sample SAMEA6850437) | metagenome | study: Metagenomic assessment of the ecological functions of the soil: analysis of the soil microbiota associated with the... | reverse complement strand
ATTCTCGCGGTCACCTTCACCAACAAAGCCGCCGCAGGAAATGCGCCAGCGCGTCCAGCGTCTCTTGCGCGATGAGGAACTCCTCGAGCTTGGCCGCTCGTCTCCACCTTTCACAGTCTCTGCGTGCGCATCCTGCGTCAGGACATCGAAAAGCTAAACGACAAATACACGCGCACCTTCACCATCTACGATCAGGACGACTCGCTGCGACTAATCAAAGAACTGCATCAAGGATCTGGGCTACGACGAGAAACAGCTCGGCCTGCGCGCCACTCAGTCCGCCATCAGCTCGGCAAAGAATCGCGGCGAAGACGTTGAAGCTTTTGCCGCCCGCGCCGATTACGTCGACGAACGCCGCGCGGCGATGGCGGCGTCTTATGCAACTTACGAGGAGCGGCTGCACGCGAACAACGCGCTCGACTTCGACGATCTGATGATTAAGACCGTGCGCCTGCTGCGTGAAGTTGCCGGAGGTGCGCCAGAAGTACAACAACAAGTTTCGCTACATCCTGGTTGATGAGTATCAGGATACAAACTCGCTGCAGTTTCGCTTGATTAGTTTGCTGACTGAGAAGCAGCAAAACATCGCGGTGGTCGGTGACGAGGACCAGTCGATCTACAAGTGGCGTGGGGCTGACATCACCAACATTCTCAACTTTGAAAACCACTTTCCTAACACGAAAACAATCCGGCTCGAGCAAAACTATCGCTCGACGCAAACGATTCTTGACGTCGCCGGCGCGGTGGTGAAGACACAACCTCGAGCGCAAGGGCAAAAACCTCTGGACTTCGAACCCACGCGGCGATCGCGTGCGCTATTTCCAGGCGTTCGACGCGGAATCAGAAGCGCGTTTCGTTGCCGCAAAGATACTCGAGCACCGGCAGCGATGAATACGATCTGCGCGAGCGCAGTCTTGTATCGCACCAATTCCCAGTCGCGTGTGTTTGAAGAGGCGATGCGTCGCGCCGGTTTGCAGTACAACATCGTCGGTGGCTTTTCGTTTTACGAGCGTATGGAAGTGCGCGACATCATTGCTTATCTCAAGCTGGCGCTAAATCCAACCGACTCGATCGCGCTGCAACGAGTTATCAACAGTCCGCCACGCGGCATCGGCAAACAAACTCTCGACGAACTGTCCCGCCGCGCGAATGACTATGGCCTCTCGCTCTGGGAGACGATCGCGCTGATCATCGACAAGCCGGAGGGCCTCAGCCTGCGCGCGGTGTCAGCACTACAAGAGTTTCCGCAAACTTATTCTTCGCCTCGGTAAGATGGCTGGAATTCAGAACAGTAATCAAGAGGCAGGATCTCGAGAAGTAGGATCACAAGGCGCAGAGTCTCAAGATTTTGAGTCTGAAGAAGCTGTGTCTCAAGGAACAGTCCCTCAAGTCACACAGTCTCAGGGTCAGGAAGGGCGGCTTGCCGCTCCTGCCCCAGCTTCACCCTCCGACATTGTCAAAGCCAGCCATCTTCGAAACCGGTTACGAGAACGCGCTCAAGGGAGAAAAAGACTGACGAAGCCGAAGCACGTCTGGAAAACTTGCAGGAACTCGTGAACGCCGCTGTCGACTACGATGAGCAAGGCATTGACGGTCTGCGCGAGTTTATCGATCACTCCGCTCTCGTTTCCGACACCGATCAGTACAAAGGCGACGCGCCCGTCACCTTGATGACCGCTCACTCCGCCAAGAGGTCTCGAGTTTCCCCTCGTGTTTATCGCTGGTCTCGAAGACGGGCTCTTTCCTCATTCGCGTTCCGCTACGGATCCGGCGCAGCTGGAAGAAGAGCGCCGTCTCTGCTACGTGGCGATGACGCGCGCGGAAAGATTCCTGTATGTCACGCACGCGATGAAGCGCCGCGTTTACGGTGAAGAGCTGGCGTCTCGAAGCCAGTCGCAGTTTCTAAACGAAATGCCGCTGGAGCTGATGGAAGATCTTTCGGCGCGGCAACTCCTCGGCTCTCATTCGCGCGCGGCTCAACCCAGATTGATTACGAACACGGTGAGTATCGACGCGGAGACGCAGGCGGCGCTCAGGTTGCGGGCGACCGATCGAAGTGGGCATCGCACAAGAGAAAGCACAACTACGCCGGCAAGACTTACGACAGTGTCGACTCAATCGCCGAATTCTTCAAACAGCGCGCGACGCAACTCGGCAATACCAGCGGGCAGCTTTCAGTCAACTCGCGAAAAAGCAGAACAAGAGAAGTTCAACCGCCGCCATAATCGAAGTCCAAAGTCCAAAGTCCAAAGGGCTAAAGCGGAAAGCAGAAGCTGAACTTGGAAACTCGAAACTCGAAACTCGAAACTCCGCCTGCGGCGGGCGATTTCGTCCCCGGCTCCTGCGTGCGCCATGCCAAGTACGGCCGCGGTCTCGTCCTGCGGCGCGAAGGCGTCGGCGAGTCTCTAAAGCTGACGAGTCACCTTCCCAGGCTACGGCCAAAAAACTGATCGAAAAGTACGCGGGCCTTGAGCGAGCCTAGCTAACGCGCTTGTTACTACTCATTGGCTTTGCATAAAAAGTCGGATTATCGAGTCCGCAAAGCGGACGAATGATAGTAGCCCAGCGATTCATCGCTGGGCCTGACAGGAGTCCGAACACGAAGTCCGTGAAGCGGACGGCTGAAAGAGATCGAAGGATCTGGCTGGTTATCATTCAGCCGTCCGCTTCACGGACTACGATCCTTCCGCTCTGCATCCCGGCAGTGAACTCCTGGGCTATTATCATTCGTCCGCTGTGCGGACTGGGTTTCATCGTGGGCGCACTGATGCCGCCTGCGGTCTGTTGGCGCTGCCTATCGCGCTCACTGTTCACTGTGGAGCGCTTGCTTCTAGTGGAGATCCGCTCCGCCTGGATGCCCTGGCCCAAAGGTCGAAGCAAAATTCCATCCACCGCGCGAAGGCCCACGCTTGTCTCACTATCACTCATCACTAATTTTCAGTCAACTTGGATTAGTGCATTCTTCAGACTGACCGCTAACCTGGGTATCCTATGAGTTGCTCGAAACCGCTTTTGTCTGTCCTAACTGAAAGCAGTAAGTAGTTTAGCTGGCTTGTAGGCGTTTCCTATCCAGAGCGGCACTGCACATTTGCCGCGCGAGTTAGCGCCCCTCTTGAAAATCTCACGATTTCTCGCTCGTTATTTCAGACGACCTCCCTGGTCCATAGCCCCGGCAACGAATTGCTTCACCAATCAAGATGAAGAGAGGGTGATTATGAAAAAGCTCGCTGTTCCAAGAACGGATGTCACATCCTTGATTTCAAACGTGCTGATTGTTTCGCCGTCGCGGCGGCTTGGACTCCATTGCTAGCTGGCGACCGTACTGGTCCTGATTGTGGGCGACGTTGCCAGGCAAGGCTCACTGCTGCTTCAAGAGGTTAGCATCTCTTTGCAAAGGCTATTAAGTTAGACGGAAACGGTTTTTGAGTTGAGTGGAACGCTCACTGCAACCGCTCGACGAGATCAATAGGCGGAGTACAAACCTCTCCCCCGCCACCCATTCCCTGTAACCTCAGTTTTCCCCTTCCCTCCTTTTTCCGCTCGGCCCATTCCATAACGTTCATTCGTGACTCATATCGTTGCATTAATCAGCTCGAAAGTACCGAGGCTTTCGGATTAGTGGGGCGTTTAAAGTCATTGTCTATCACTCGTCGTGGCATGAAGTCGGCACCTCCCGCGCAGGAGCGGGTGGGTAGTAGATTCCAAGCTTGTCACGAGGGATATCCACGTTTAAGGCCCTGAATGCGGACGAAACCCACCTTTACTGCCGTGTGGTACTGACTTCATTTCATCGTAGCAACGCGATTGTCCGCGTTTGATCATCGAGATGTGAGTCAAAGCGCGTCGCCTTTTCCAAAATCTCGCCTGCGCCAGCTCGCGCCAGTGGAATGGCAACGCTTGCCAATTCTGATACTGCTACTTTGAACAAGCCTCTTCCCGGGGATCGCAAAATCAGAAGGGGGAATATCAATGAAAGTAAACTACAAGCGCATGGCAACGTGTCCGCCCTGACTTGTGTTGACTGTGCTCGTCGGCGCCATTGGCGTAGCGAGCGCCTGCGGGCCGCCGCGCAGTCGTGGGCAGGAACGAAGCCAGGAGAATCAGAGTCAACCTAATCAGGAACAGCAAGACCAACGACGGGCAGAGCAGGAAAGCCGTCGCAATGCGCAACGGCAACAGCACGAACAGCAACAGCAAGCACAACAGGCCGAGCAGCAGCAAGCCACACAGCAACGAGCCGAACAACAGCGTCAACGTGAAGCCCAGCGCGCCGCCCGGCCGGCTGAGTCAAACCAGCGTGCAGAGCAGCAACAGCGCGCCAACAGGATCGTTGGCAGCAAAACCGTCAACGTGTCGATCAGAATCAGGACGAGCAGCGCGCAGCAGCAGCAAGAGCGTTGGCAGCAGAATCGCCAGCGTGTTGATCAAAATCAGGAACAACAGCGACAGCGCTGGGAGCAGAATCGGCAACGGGTCCAGCAGAATCAGGACCAGCAGCGCGCGGAGCAGCAGAGGCAGCTAGAACTGCAACGCCGCCAGCAGACTCAGCAGAACTCGGATTGGCAGCGACGCCAACGCGAACAGCAAGATTCGAAATGATCGCTGGCGCGACGGCTCAAATCGCACTGGTAATCAAAACCGCGCGACTGGCGCAACAACCAAACCAACAATCAGCAGCGCGACTGGCGCCAGTATCAGGAGCGGCGTGCTAACGAGTATCGCCAGGAATGGTCTCGCAGCCAGAATTACGCTCTACAGCGACAGCGCTTGCTCGAACAGCAACGACGTTTAGCTCAACTGCGCTATCAGCAACGCTATCTGGAGCGCTTGCGTCAGGATCAACTGCGTCTGCAAAGCTGGCGCTACAGCGATTACGGACCATACAACTATCGCTACTCGCGTGGCGGCAGCAATTACGAAACCAACCGGTATGGCGCCCAGATGCTGCGCCAGGCTGTTAACAATGGTTACGAGGAAGCTTCCGCGCCGGCCAGGCCGACCGCGAGGATGGCTGGGGCTTCAATAGTCCGCAGGATGCCATCGGCTATGAGGACGCGAGCTACGGCTACGACGGCTACTACGTAGACCTAGAGCGAGTATCAATACTACTTCCGCCAGGGCTTTGACCGCGGCTTACGAGGACGGCTACTACAGCCGCAATGAGTATGGACGTTACTCAAACGGCAACGCGAGCATCCTCGGCACAATCCTGGAGACGATCCTGAATCTCCAACAGATCAACTAACCAACCGCTCACTTGCGAGAAACAATCAGCGTCCAGTCTCGACCCATCGAGACTGGACGCTTTTTCCCACCTTCTCACTCATCATCATTCACTCGTTGGCTAACTCCCAGTCAACCCTTACGTCCATATTTCTGCATCAACATACTGAACGTCGGAAATGATCTACTTCTCCGACGCGCTTTCAGTACCAACTAGTCTCCCTCTTACACCGTCTCCCGTTCGAACTCCTCGCTCGCTGTGAGGGCTACTCATGAAACGCGTTCTACTGTTCGCACTGCTCCCGCCTTTTTCCAGTTCAGCCTCAAGCACAAACACGACACAAGCGTGATCGGCACATCGCTCTTCTCTCCCGATCGCACTACGGGGGTGCGCGCCCTCGGAAGTTGGCCCTTCGCAATCCACAGGCTGCCAATCCGTCGCGTCATTCTTTACAGCAATGGCGTCGCCTACATCGAACGGCGCGGGATGGTGAGCAATCATGCCGAGGTTGCCATGTCATTCAAACAATCACAGGTTGACGACGTTTTGAAATCGATGGTCGTGCTCGATCTTGGCAAAGGCCGCATCGGCGCCGTGAGTTACAACTCTTCCGCGCCGCCCTCAGTGCGCCTGGCTGAAATTCCTTTGCCGATCTCGTCGCGGCGACAGAAGGCAACAATGGCGGCCTCGCCGGGTTACTGAGTCAACTCCAGGGCGCACGGGTCACGGTTGTTACCGCCAACAGGACAGTTACCGGTTCGGTCCTTAACGTGGAAACACGGCACTCGCAGGTTGATTCAAGCGCGCCCCCAATTACTACCAATCGGTTTGGTCATCGCTTCCGACAATGGCGCACTGGACGGCATTCGATCTCCGCTGGAAGTTCGTTCTGTCCAACTCGTGGATGAAGGTTCGCGTCGAGACCTCGCTGAGTTCGCGCACGCCGCCGCATCAGCCCGGCGACGTGATGCCAAAACGATCGTGGTCACTTCTGACGGCGGTGGCGAACGCGAGTTGATTGTAAGTTACACGATTGCCGCGCCAATTTGGAAAACGACTTATCGCGTGCTGTTAGACACCACCGGACAACCATTCTTCCAGGGCTGGGCGATTGTCGATAACGTCAGCGAAGAGGACTGGAACGGCATCGACCTTTCGCTGGTATCAGGCACACCCGTGCTCGTTCATTCAACCGATTCAAAATCCTGTCTATCGTTTATCGCCCGGCTGTTCCGCTGCAGAGAGGGATCTAAATCTCAAGCCCCCAGACTTACGAGCCCGGTGAAGGCAGCAGCAGCAGCGGCTCGTTAATGGGAACCATCAAAGACTCAAGCGGGTCGGCCGTCGCGGGCGCCAACGTCACGATCACAAACTCGACGACAAACCAAAGCTTCAGAAATTTACCACCGACAGCGACGGCGTGTATCAGGCCCAAAATCTTCCACCGGGCACTTACACGCTGAATGCGTCCCAGAGCCAGGCTTTCAAGAACTTGATGGCGACAAATCTCAAGGTGCGGCCCGGCTTGCGCTCGAAGTTCAATGCGAATCTGGATCAGCGGGCACTGGTCTCAAAGAAACTGTTACGGTAACGGACGGCGGTGACAGCGAACTTTCAACTTCATTAGACAGCCAACAAATAATGGACTTGCCTAACCAGTCAAGGAATTATTCGAATTTTGCCGCGCCCCTAAATCCAGGAGGTGGTCGGAGGCGGTGGCAGGAACCGAGAGTCGCTGAGCAATCTCGTTTCGCGCGCCATGAGTCAGGTGTAGAAGAGAAAACAGTAACTGCCAGCGAGGTCGGGGATCTGCTTCAGTATCACATCGCACCAGTCAGTTACCGTGCCGCGGCGATCGCTCGGCGCTGATCCCATTCTGCAAACGCGCATGGAAGGCGAGCGCGGTTTCCGCCTATCAGGCCAGCGATTCCAGTGGGAGTGACGGTGTGGCGTATGCTCATCGTCCGATGAGCGGCATGCTGCTCAAGAATACCTCGCCGCTTACACTCGAAGACGGTTCATCGGCTGTCATCGATGGCGATGCTTATGCGGGCGAGGCGCTTGCTCGAACGGCTGAAGCCGGCAGAGGAGCGGCTAATCTCATTCGCAGTTGATCTTGGCACTCTCGTAAACATTCAAGCCTATTCTGATGAGCGGCAACCAGCTTTCTGGTGCGCGCGGTAAATGGTGTCAGTTCAGACTAACTACTACAACATTCGCCGGAAAGTTATACCCTGATCAATCAGACGGATCGTTCGCGTATCCTCTACATCGAACACCCGCGAGACGAAGACGATCAGTGGGAACTCACGGAAGGCACTGCTACGCCAGTCACTAAGACTGCGGAATCACTATCGCTTTCGCGTAGAGCTTGCGGCGCATCAGACGCTGGGGTTTCCTGTCAGCGAACGGAATGAACTGTCGGATACATATCAGCTGACGAATTTCACCCGCGAGAATCTGGAGCTCTTTATCGCACGCAAGTACATCGACGACAAAACTCGCGCGGCGCTGGAAACGATCATTGCCTTGAAAGAGAAGGTTGCGGGGGCCTCCGCACGCCTGCTGCTAATGGACAAAGAGGCTGCAGAGATTGCGCACGACCAGGAGCGCCTGCGCGAAAACATTAAAGCGCTCACTTCAACCGCAGAAGCAAAACAACTGATCGCGCGCTACGTATCAAAGGCCAACGAACAGAAACTCGCTTGGAGCAACTCGAAGCCGAGCGACGCACAACCAATGCGGAACGCGCCCGGTTACAAAGTGAATTCGATTTAGCTGTCCGCAGTCTCTCTTTAGACCGGCGACTCTGACGCTTCAACGGGCCAGCGTAATCATCGCGGTGCGTCAGACTATTTACATGCACGATCAGCCGGCGCTTGGCGGCTTCGGCGGCGACTTCTGATTGGCCGTTGAGGGTAAGGGGCCTTACGGCAGCGCGGCGAACTACACCGCTCGGGTGTCCCTCGATAGCTTTTGATCAACGGCTGAAGTTCGCCGGTCTTGGCCATCGCAAAGCAGCAGGCACAGGAATTGTAAGCGTCCTCTCGACTGTCGCGCCCAGATCTTCAATCGCTCTGCCGGCCACACCCGACGCGGCCAAGGCCGGGAGACACAGAGAAACACGGAGGTTCACAGAGAGGATCTCAAATTCAAATTTAAGATCTCAAATTCTTCGAGATCTCGCGGATCTCTGGATTTCGGAACCTGGCCTTTCAGCAACTCATCCGCGATTGCGTTAGCGCCGAAGACTTTCCGCAGTACTTCCATCATCCTGCGCGCATCCACGGAGATTGACCGATTGACTGACTCGTCGTACTCAAAGTTCCCGACCAGCGACTGAATGTTGCCGTCAAAGATCAGGCCGACCAACTCGCGCTTCTTGTTAATCGCTGGGCGAGCCGCTGTTGCCGCCGACGATGTCGTTGGTCGAAACGAAGTTGAACGGCGTCTTCAGATTGATCGCCGCACGCTTGGCTCGTCCAACGCGACGGCAGGTTGTAGGGGAACGCGTGGTGATATTGATTTGAACGCGCGAAGAGACCGCCAAGCGTCGTGAAGGGCGGCACAAACTTGCCATTCTCGCTGGTAGCCCTTCACCGCGCCGTAGGAAAGCCGCAGCGTGAAGGTCGCGTCGGGATAAAGCTTGGTGCCCTGGTCTTCAAAAAGCGCGTGGGCAATCTTCGCGTAGTTGGCGCGTTCGACCGCCACCACTTCTTCCTCATAACGCTTGCGCACCGCGCGCGCTTCCTTGTCGATGTCCTTCGCCAGTTCGATCATCGGATCGGCGCCGCTGTTAGTCATTCCTCACTCCGCGCAGCTGACAACCTGCTTGCGATACTCGACGTCTTTGAGTTTCGTTCCGTCGATCAACTCAGCAGCGCGCGCGTTCCGGCGTTTTGCCCTTGAGCACTTTCTTCACTAGCGAATGGCTGTTCGCGCCATATTCGCTCTGCAGAAACGCGAGCGAATTTGCGAGCTTTAGCTTTTTCGAAGTCGTCATAGATTGGCGCGGTCGAGTACAACTCCGGCTTCAAGCGCAGCGCGGCGCGTATTCATGTATTCCGGCAGACGCTTCGGCGTCCGGCTTTTCGTTCTCGTCGGCCAGCCGCACGAGCGTGCGCGCATAACCGAACAGCACGGTGTTGAAGCCAGCCGCGAGATCAAGGAAACGCCGGTCGCGCTCATACTGCGCGAGATCTCTTCCGCCCTTTGCGCGATCGCCTCCCAGGCGTCGCCGTATTCTTCTGCTTGCGCGCGTCAGCGTTGATCGGGTTTCGCAACGCTTGTTCAGCGGCGCGCTTCTTGGCCATCAGCTTTGGATCCTGAAGCCCGGCAACTTGTCCCTGTATAAACCTTGAGCGCGTTCTCAACCGAGTTCAGCTCGTTTTGCCGCGCGACGCGTCTGTCTCTTCACCCTGGGCCATGTACGCCTTCAGCATCTTCTGCGACGCGACTCCAGCATACCGAATCAACAAGCGGAATGGCTCACGTCGCGCAGCGATTCCAGATGGGCACACGGTGTTCAGTCGCTGAGTAGAACCGGGATGGCCGGTAACAAAAACCAGCTCGCCGTCTTTCACGCCGGTCTTTGACCACTTGAAATAGTTTTCAACTTTCACCGGGCTGGTCGTTTTCATAAACTCTAACCAGGGCCATGTCGATGTTGAAGCGCGGGAAGTTGAAGTTGTCCGGGTCGCCGCCAAAGAATGCCGCCTGAAACTCGGGCACGAAGACGAGCCGAACGTCGGTATATCTTTTGTAGCGATAGAGATTGTACTGGCCGCCCTGATAAAGCGTCACGACGTCGCTGCGCAGGCCCGTCTGCTTTCAGTTGATTCGGCTTCAATGGCGCTGATTTGCGCGCGCCGCGCGGTATTGCCTCCGCCGCAGACATATCGCTCTTCACCACGTACTGTTCACCAGAGCGGTCACGTCTTCGATGCTGATCGAGCTGATCCAACGACAGTCCTTCTGCCTTTAATCTCGTCAGACCTGGCTGCGCGCGACAAAAGCCTTCCTTGGCATAATCCTTGGTCGCGCGTGCTCAGTTCGCCGACAGCGTCTTCCACAATGTGATAATTTGTGAGCACCAGACCGTTTGGCGAAACAAATGAACCCGAGCCGCCTTGGGAAAGCGCACTGACGCAAGCTGAACTTTGTGCAGCCACTCGTCGGTAACGTCGAACCCATATTTTTGTTTGATAGTCTTCCCGCGGAACGTTATTAAACGTCCACATGCCTTCGTCCAACGCGGACGACGGGAATAGTTTGGAAGGTCAAAGAGCGCCACGATGCAGCGCACACAGAAGCATGCCTCGATATCAGAGATGTACTCAGTTTCATCATTAACCTCGCGAAGATTTTTCCGGGAGAACTAGTAAGTGCGCATTTCCTGCCTGGGATGCGCTGAATTAGAAGCGGCGAGGTCAACTAATGTCAAGCTGGACTCACAGGCGTGCAACCTCTTCCACTGGGACCGCGGGCGTCTCGCCCGCTTCTGCGACACGGTTGACTTTAACTCGTGATGTTTGCGCCTTATCTGAAACAGGGCGGGCGGAGGCGCCCGCGGTCCCAGCCAAACGCTTGAGTCCAGAACCCGAAAGTGCTAGTGAGATTATGACGAACTCCAAACCGCGCCGATCGATAAAGCCCAGGCTCTCCGCCTTCGCGAGTCAACTGCTGGAGCAGTGGCGACGACTCGAGCTGCCTACTTCAGAAACAAACATCGTAGTTGCGGTCTCAGGCGGCGCCGACTCCACTGCTCTCTCTGCTGGCCCTGCACGAGATTGATTAAAACGGACAAGCTGCGGCTTAACTTAATTGTTGGTCATCTCGACCACGGGCTGAGGTCCGAAAGCCGTAAGGATGCGCTGTGGGTCAAGGAACTCGCAAAGGACTCGGCTGCGACGTTGTCGTGTCTCGCGTGAACCTGAAAGCTGCGCCGGGGTGCGAAGAAGAAAAGTGAGAATGTGGAACAGGCGGCACGGACGGCGCGTTACGAGTTTCTGTTTAAGACAGCCGTGAAAAAGCGCGCCGACTATGTGCTGACTGCGCACACACTCGACGATCAGGCGGAAACAATTCTGATGCGACTTCTCCGCGGCAGCGCCGCTGAAGGGTTGAGTGGCACGCCGGTAATCAGGAAACTCAAGAGCGGCGCAAACGTCCTGCTCGTTCGTCCGCTGATTGGCTGGCGCACCGCGGCGACACCGAAGACTATTGCCGGCTGCGCCAGATCGATTTTCGCCTTGACGAGATGAACGAAGATGAAGGCTTCTCCCGAGTCAGGGTTCGCAAGCAACTCCTGCCGCTGATGAAGTCGTTCAATAATCGCGTGGTGGAAGCGCTAAGCCGAACTGCCAGTCTCCTTAATGAAGACGCCGAGGCGCTTGCGGATGAGGCCAATCGGGTGCTTGAGCTGGCTCTAGTGGACCCTGAAGAATAGTGAAACCAGGGTGCCATTGCTGAGCGTAAGTGTTCTGTTGCAAAGCCCGGCGGCGGTGCGACGCCGTGCATTACGCGAATGGATTTTGCGGTCGCGCGGGGATCTCAAGCGGCTTGAAATGGTTCACCTGGTTGCGGTTGAAAAGTTGCTGGACGGTGATCGCGGCGGTCGAATTGCAGAATTGCCTGACGGCTTGAAGGTCACGCGCAAGCGAGGAATGCTGGAGTTATCGGGCAAAAGGGGTTGAAAATGCGCCCGGCGACCACTAGAATTCGCCGGGGTTGACACCGCCAGGCAGAAGCCGGCGGTTTTCGCTTTTGTCGGGCGCTGGCTTCCGGGAACTTCCGAGCCAAAGATGTTTCTAACCTAATGTTTCAGGGCACAACCAGCGAAATGCCGGCAGGCATCAAAGTACTTCCGCTTCCGCAGTTGGTGCGCACCGGCGAGCCCTTTTGCGGCGAAGCGACAAAGGAAGTCCTGATAGGGTATGATCGTATTCGGAGGCTTTAATGACATTGAGTTCTACAGCTAGACAAATAATTTTTTGGTTGCTGATCGTCGCCGGTGCCGTGTTGCTTTACCGGCTCGTCAATCCGTCCGGCAAGAGTGCTACAGCTCTCGATTTGCAAGCGCTATATCAGAAAAATCGATGCCGGCGAGATCACCGTGTTGACGGTCAAGCAGAACGAGACAACTGCAATTGACAATCGCAACCTCGAGTATAAAGTTCAACTCACAAACGAGCAGATAAAAAACGAGTTGTTCAAGAAGGCCAATGAGAAAACCGCTGAAGGCAAAACTAAGGTAGCAAAGTTTGAAGACGACTCGGGAAGTAGCAGCTATATCTGGCCGATGTTAATCACCTGGGCGCCGCTCTTGTTTATTATCGGTATCTGGGTTTTCATGCTGCGGCAAATGCAGTCGGGCGGAAACAAAGCGCTCTCGTTTGGTAAATCGCGCGCCAAACTTCTTAACAATCAACAGAAGCGTGTGACGTTTAAGGACGTTGCCGGCGTCGAAGAAGCGAAGGAAGAACTGCAGGAGATAATTGAATTTCTCAAAGAGCCGCAGAAGTTTCAAAAGCTCGGCGGCCGAATTCCCAAGGGCGTCCTGATGATGGGCCCGCCGGGAACAGGCAAGACATTACTTGCGCGCGCCATCGCCGGCGAAGCGAATGTTCCCTTCTTCTCTATTTCAGGTTCCGACTTCGTCGAGATGTTCGTCGGCGTCGGCGCGTCGCGCGTTCGCGACCTGTTTGAACAGGGCAAGAAGAATGCCCCATGCATCATCTTCATCGATGAAATCGATGCGGTCGGTCGTCATCGCGGCGCCGGACTCGGCGGCGGACACGACGAGCGCGAGCAAACGCTGAATCAGTTGCTGGTCGAGATGGACGGCTTTGAGTCAAACGACGGCGTCATCCTGATCGCTTCGACTAACCGCCCGGACGTACTTGATCCCGCATTGCTCAGACCGGGACGCTTTGATCGACGCGTCGTTGTCTCGCGACCGGATGTGCGTGGTCGTGAAGGTATTCTGAAGGTTCACACCCGCAAGATTCCGCTGGGCGAGGATGTCGACATCAGCGTGATCGCGCGCGGCACACCGGGCTTCACCGGCGCCGATCTCGCCAACCTTGTTAACGAGGCGGCACTTAACGCCGCGCGCTACAACAAGAAACTGGTGGCGATGGCCGACTTTGAATTGGCCAAGGACAAGGTGTTGATGGGCGCAGAGCGCAAGAGCATGGTGATCTCAAACGAGGAGAAGCGCGTCACCGCCTATCACGAAGCAGGTCATACGCTAGTCGGTTTGAAAGTTCCAAACGCTGATCCAGTCCACAAGGTGACGATCATTCCGCGTGGCATGGCGCTCGGCGTTACCCAACAACTGCCCGAAGGCGATCGTCATAACTACAGCGAAGAGTATCTGCTGGGTCAGATTGCAATCCTGATGGGCGGGCGAATTGCTGAAGACGCATTCCTCGGCAGCATCACCACCGGCGCCTCAAACGACATCGAACGCGCTACCGAACTCGCGCGCGCGATGGTTTGTGCAGTATGGCATGTCGGAGATGGGGCCATTGACGTTCGGTAAAAGGAGGAGCAGATATTCCTGGGCCGCGAGATTGCCCAGCATCGCGACTTCTCCGAAGAGACAGCCATCAAGATCGACGAGCAAGTGAAGAAGATTGTCACGGCTCAGTATGAACGCGCCAAGACCATCATCGAGGAAAATCGCGACACGATGGTGCGTTTGGCTGAGTGCCTGCTCGAACGCGAATCTTTGGACGGCGTTGAGATTCGTCGCATAGTCGCGGGCCTGACGCTTGATGAAGCACCGCCCGTGGCCGATCCTGGCGGCGACGATCGACCACAACTGAAAGAACCGAAACAAACCGATGAAGCCACTCCTGCCGCCAATCACCGGAGGCAATCCGGCGCCGGCTAAGTAGGACAGACATTCGACTCTGTTCGGGTCATTACCAATAAAGGGAATGGGCAAGTGCCTGTTCCCCTTTTTGTTATCCGCAGATTACACAGATTACGCCGATTTGATTAATCAACAGAGTAGTCCTTTGTAATCTGTGCAATCTGCGCAATCTGCGGATAGCTTTTCAGGTATCATCGCCACATGCGCGAATGGCACATTGCAGGCAGCCGCAAACTGCCAATCGGCGAACGCACTCTGGTGATGGGAATCTTGAACGTCACGCCAGATAGCTTCAGCGATGGCGGCGAGTTTTCTCACTCGATAAGCGCGATTGCCCATGCGGAACTGATGATCGCTGAAGGCGCTGACATCATTGACGTGGGTGGTGAGTCAACTCGCCCCGGCGGGGCTGCCATTGTCTCAGCTGCAGAGGAACTCAGAGCGGGTTCTGCCTGTTATTCAAGAATTAGCGAAGCGCTTTCATGACTCCCATTTCCATCGATACAACCAAAGCCGTCGGTCGCCCGCGCCGCGCTCGACGCCGGCGCTGCGATAGTCAATGACATCTCCGCGTTGCGCTTTGAACCTGAGATCGCTGATGAGGTGGCGAAGTCCGGCGCCGGTCTGGTGCTGATGCATTCGCGCGGCACACCCGGCGCGCTTCATGGCCTGGAACCTGTCGCACGACATCATTGAAGAAGTAACGAGCAGTTTGCGTAGCAGTATTGAGATAGCGGAACAACGCGGCGTGAAGCGCGAGTCAATCGTCATCGATCCCGGCATCGGCTTCGGCAAGAGCCAGGAACAGAACCTCGAACTAATCGCCAAACTCGATCAGCTCGTCGCCGCCTTCCCCGACTTCCCTCTTCTCATCGGCACCTCACGAAAGTCTTTCCTCGGCCGCATCCTCACGGACGAGAACGGCAATCCCGCACCGGTTGGGAACGCCTCCACGCCAGTCTCGCTACCATGACCGCCGCTGTCCTAAAAGGCGCATCACATTGTGCGAGTGCATGATGTGAAAGCAGCATTGGAAACAGTTCGCGTTGCCGGCGCGATTGGGCGCGCGATTAGATTCCCTGCCAAAACATTAAGGTGACCCACACACAAGCGGCGAGCGCAAGGAACGATTGCCAACGAGGCAGCGTTAGTAATCCGAACACCAGCGTCCAGAGGGTGAGCCAGAAGCCCAATAGATTCAATAAAGGCGGTGTGCGATCCACCCAGACGACGCGATCCACGTAGTAAACATGTGAGGCCCACTGGCCGGCAAAGATAAGAACACCTCCGGTCAACGCCACCCACTCAGCCTTATCTCAGAAATTCCCTGAATGTCATTGGTCATGAGTGATCCGAGCAAATTAATCGTTTGGTTGCAGGAAACAGAAATAGCACAACCGCGAAATTGGGTGTGGACCGTCTCGGTTGCTATAATCGCTCCATGCCAAAGATGATACAACAAAGAAAAAGGCAGTAAGCAAGAGCAAAGACCCTGCCTCGAAAGCCAGCACAAAGGACGAGGACGAGGACGACGACGCTGGTTCTGAACCAACTTGAACTCGAAGAGGTGAAGTCGAAAAAGGCGAACCGGACGATAACCTGCGACGACGCGCTGAGTGGTTTCAGAAACGGACTGGTGGGTAAAGATCTGCTTCGTTCAGATACGATCCGTTCAAGGCTTCCGGAGCTTGGGTCGCCATGGTCTTTCTGCCGCCCTCTTCGAGGGCTCAATCGATTATCGCGTCTGATCCCCGGGCTTACGCCCTGGGCTATTTGCTTTCGCGCCGTTCGGCGCTACTTCATTTTCAGCCGCCAGATGCTGCGTCCGTAGGTGGCGGCGTTTAGTGTTCCGTCCTTCTCGTGGTAGACGAGATCGACCACCATCGCGTTTGGCAAATTCTTCGTAAGGTTCATCCACACCCGCGTCTTGCTATCAAGCACAAAGACTCCCGCATCGTTAGCTACATAAACCTTATCAGGCTCGTCGTTCCTGATGATCACCGCGTGATGCGGCACGTCTGGAAGTTGTCCAAAGTCTACGTCTTCCCAGGTGAGTCCGCCGTTTTCCGTGCGAAAAAGATGGGAGTGACCAAAATTTGCGACAGTCGCATAAACGGAGGTTAGCGTCATGAGGATGACTCTCAAGACGCGTGATGGTGTAACCCGGCAGCGTCGAACTGGAAAGGTTCGGACTCCAGGTATCGCCGCCATCACGGCTGCGGAAGAAGCCGCCATTCTCCGTCGCCACATAAATCCGTTTCGAGTTGTGCGGCGCGACCTCTATTGCCGAGATAGGACTACCATCGAGCTTAGGCGACTTGGGATGCCAGCTCTCACCGTCGTCCGTAGTTCGCCAGACTCGATATGAACCCGTGAAGACTGTCTTTGAGTCTGAGGGATCCATGGTAATGAAGCACATCCAGACCGAACCCTGTTCATCCGCTGAAGCTCGAGGTGAGACATTCTTATGAACCTTGCCGTGGAAGCGGCGGATGTCGAGATTGTAGACCGAGACAGTAGACATGGTTTGGATCATCGGGATCAAAAACGATCCAGCCACCATCGCCTTCATAGATTTGAAAAAAGCTGGTCGGGTGCTCCGGTCTTGGTAATGATCGATGCCATTGTCCTGGGCGCCGCCGCCGAACACATCGCACGTTGCTCGGCGCCACGTCGAGATCGTAGAACATGGTTATCGCCAGGTCCGGTACTGCAATTCTTCCAGTTTGAACCGCCGTCTTCGCTTCGGTCTACGCCACCGTCGTTGCCATCGTAAACCAGACCCGGGACTGCCGCCGGCATCAAGACCGCGTGATGATCCGAGTGAGACGTACTTAGGATGACCACGGTCGCGGTCCCACTGAGTTGATTCTTCGCCAACTTTCGCCCGCATCCTTCGTGCAATGCAAATCGACGCCACCACAAATTACGTAGTTGGAGTTGGTAGGATGCACAACTATGGTGTTGCCATATGACATCTGTCCTTCTTTTTGAAATGGATGCCACTGATTTCCTTCCATGTGTCGCCACCATTCGCACTACGATAGACACCCAGCATCAGGTCGCTGCTCTCGCTGCTTTCATCCGCAGCAATCGCGTAGATCACCTGCGGCTTTGATCGACTAATAGCCAGACTGGCGCGGCCGAAGAGCGCGGGCGGAGGGAGTCCTTTGGTCAGGTGTTCCCAATGCTTGCCGCCGTCAGGTTGTGCGCCAGATGCCGCTGCGCGCTCCCTGTTCGGTGAACGTAGCGAAGATGGTGCCTCTTTTCGTCGGATGGAAAACAATCGAGTGGCACCAGTAATTCTGATCTGAAACTAACGTCTCCCGCTCCCAGGTCACGCCGCTATCAAACCGAAGTGTAGAGCGCCGCCCAGGCTCTTGCCGCTGTAACTCACTTCGCCAAACCCCACGCCACCAATCAGTAAATGTTTCGAATTGAAAGGATCGATTGCGATCACGCCGATGCCGCGGGGAACGCCACTTCTCTCCGTCGACGCCAGCAACTGCCACGTGCGGCCTGCATCTTTGCTGTTGTAAAAGTCCCACACCCGGATATGAGTCGAGGGACAAGTTAGCTTCGCCGGTGCCGCAATAAATCGTGTCCGGGTTTCGCGGATCGATGGCTAACGAACCGATGTTCAAAATGTCCTGATCATCCCAGCACGACGCCCAGTTCTCGCCACCATCTTTGCTATGCCAGACGCCGCCTCCGGCCGCGCCGGCCAGAGACGTTCCGGATGTTTCGGATGACAGGCCAGCGAGGTTATCCGGCCGCCAATGTTTGTTGGTCCCACACACTCCCATATCGAGTTTACGCTTTGTGGCACCGCCAGTGGTTTCTCAACTCGGAGGCGCTCATGCAACAGTCTGTTCACCGGGGCCTCTCTGACGGGCCAGGAGGCGCGTGCCTGAAACCAGCGACTGCGAGCTTTGTGGCTCGTCAGACGAACGGAATGCTGCTTCCCTTTTTTGCGAGGTACAGAAGATAGAATAACGTCGGCTGGTTCTGCAGACTCCTTAGCGCTCTTTGGCGAACGTTTCGACTGGAAACGTCCGGCTTTCCCGGCGGTTGCCTTCTTGTGCTTGAGCTTGTCGTTGGCCATCTGAGCTCCCTCTGGCGTGTAGGCAGTTTGAGTGTTGAGAGACTTTTATGAGTCGCAGTCAGGATCGGACTCACGAGCACGGGACAATATTCCAAATGCGAGTGGGCGTCAATACTGTTCAAGTGATTGTCTGCGACCGCGGGCGTCCCGCCCGCAACGCACACAGGCGCGCAGTCTTTCGGAGGTTGCTCGCAATCCATTTTCGCGCTGCGCGCTCATTTGCGGGCGGGACGCCCGCGGTCCCGGCAAGTCACTTGACCGTTTGCTCACGGTTCGGATTGGAAACTTCGCTTAAGGCATGAGTGTGCGAGAGAATCCAAGAGCGATTTTCCAGTTAGCTTGCCGTCTCAGGATTGAGAGCCTTCGATGCCAAAAGTCATTAGGTTATCAGCGTTTCCTGTTCATGATGTTTTTTGTCTGCGGCTTTGCCGAATGCTTTATAAGCCGGTAACCAAAAACCAACTCCCCAGCGCGCATCAAGACCGTAGCCGTACCGGCGTTCCAAAACAACGCGCTGCGCTACAAGATTGAATCACGTTTCACGGAGGCTGTGGTTAACGAGTTGATTCATCGCGGGCGGGGCCTGCGAGTGCAGGGCGAGCCGTGAAGGGGCTGACGCCGTCATCGAAGGAGTCATCAAGAGTTTCAGTTATGGTGGAGTCCTGCTTGATGACAGCGGCCGGGCGCAGAATTTTTGAAGTGACGATCGAAGCCGCCGTCACTGTGCGCGATCAAACGGAGAACCGCGTGCTCTACGACAATCAGAATTTCGTTTTCGCGGCGAGTTTGAATTCGCCAATGACCCGCGCAACTTCTTCAACGAAGAAGATCCAGCCGTACAGCGCATGGCGCGAAACTTTGCCGAGAGTATTGTTTCCACTTTGATAAACGCCAGTCCAGATCCAGAAATGAGCACCCTCACACGCATCTGAACTCGATCGCTCCCTCGCCGCGGGCCGCGTTCAACCTCTCTCTATTTGCTCGTCGGTTGCGAAGGCTACTTGCGCGATGCGGCTGCCGTCGAGACATCGCCGCCGCCGCGCTCAGCGGCACGCTGCTGCGCGAGTTCAACGAGTCTCCCTTCAGCCTCCTGACAGACTCGGCGATGGCCGCAATCGCCGCGGCCGAGCAACTTCCGATGTTGTCTGAGCGTCGCGGTGGTAAGAATCAAAGACTTTTGCCAAACTGCGCGACAGCGGACGAAGCAAATCATCATTCGCTATCTTGGAACGTCCGGCGGATTCGACGGTAACGATTTTCAGTCGCCGACGATCTCGATAAGCGCAAGAAGCTGACCAAATCTCTGCTGGCGAACCTGCGCGGTGGTCGAGTTTCCGGCGGTGAAAGACGCCGAAGCAAAAGCCTGGGCGCGACCCGTGCGTTGAAGAACTGAAGACCACTGCCGACGATCGAGTGCTGACGGATATCGTCAGACTGGTGGGCACTGACCTGCAAACTCTCACTTCGGAGTTGACAAACTGGCGGCGGCAGCGCTGGATACGGCGACAGATCACAATGGAGCTGGTCGATGAGTTGATCGATCGCTCGCGCGAGCTTTCAAATTTCGATCTCGGAGATCAGTTGATGGCCGGGTGATCGCAGCCGGGCGCTCGAGACGCTGCATCGCTTGTTAGAGGATGATGTCGCGCCGGTGATGCTGCTTGGGCTGATCGCCAGCAATTATCCACCGGGCTGGCGCTCGGCTAAAGAACTCTCGCCGCGCGGAGCGACGCGACGAGGTCTATCGGCTCGTCTACGGCCCGCCAGCCAAGCGCGATGCTTTCATGAATACGCTGCAGCGAAGCGACGCCAGCGAAAATTAGCGCGCGGCATCCAACTAATCGCCGCCGCCGATCTCGGCGATCAAGACTTCTCTCGGCAGCGGCGCGAAAGGCGCACGACTGCAACTGGAAATGCTCGTCTGCGAGTTAGCGAGCTAGCAGCATGCTCAATTCGCAGGAAACCTCCGGAGGCAAACGTGTGCCGCCTTGAGAGCTGAACGGTTTCGCTGTATCAGCCATACCACGAATTCTCCCCTAGCCGGGACCTTCCACTTGAATCTCGGGATCTAAAACTACGGGCGTACTTAGGCCACCTGGCAAAACAGTGACGTTGTACTTGAAGGTCCCTGCTTCATCGGCTCTCTACTAGGCTTGGTGCTGAGATCGTTTATGGGAATAGGACCGAGAGTCTATATATTCTGAATCATTCCCAGAGGCTATCAACCTTCAGGGGTTGTTTGTTGATAATCCCTACTGCGACACTACTTAACTGAGCCCCCTGCTTGCGAATATCAACAACTACCCATTGGATCCTGTCCTTAAAACCAACGTAGACAGTTTCCGGAACGGTGATGATTTGGTTTTGAGGGGTCATCAATAATCCTGTCCGCGACTGTCTGGCAATAGCTCCTTACCGGAGACAGCCGGAGAAGAACCAACAATCGATTTGAAGCTAAAACCGCTAATACAACTAACAGTAACAAACTTCGAGGAATGCTTTTTCATGAGAGAGGACTCCTTTGTTGGAAGTGAGTTCGTTTCGTAACTTACTTGGCGTAAGTCGATTTGCCAACCTCAACGCCGCCGCCTTCCGCCTGCATCTCGAGATCAACTTGAAATACTTGTCCACTGCACCGGAAGTGTAATTTTGACCGTGCATGCGATCGTTAAGCCGATAACCGAAGACTCGATGTAGTAAGGACCGATCATCAGTCCACAAGCCGACCACGTTGCAACCCGCGCGCTGGCGACCGTTCTTGGCTGTTTGGTGCTGTTGCCGTGGTGGCCACCGATCGCACCCGAGTCCTCTACCGGATTGACGCTACTCTCATCCACGAACGGATTATTGTTATTGGGAAAGTCTACCTCGAAAGCAGTCGTAACCTTCTGCGGCACTAAGCCAGGAGCCGTATCAACGCGCGGTGGAAAAACGCCGGTGGGCCGGCTACCACCGACAGAACGCCCGCCGGCTCCTCCCCTTCCCGTGCTGCTCTCTCCCGGCGCCTGTTCTGAGAATCTCATAGCCCATGGCCAGGATCGGCTGATCGGAGTTATTTGGTATCGGGCGCGCAGCAATACGTAACG